>Ga0187844_10003613_pt1 | contig 10289 bp, 10 predicted proteins | sample SpaLakP09_SKY_50_FD_134517 | JGI IMG/M metagenome (GOLD analysis project Ga0187844, IMG submission 134517) | Oligotrophic lake water microbial communities from Sparkling Lake, Wisconsin, USA - SP09_SKY_50 | ecosystem: Environmental > Aquatic > Freshwater > Lake | place: USA: Sparkling Lake...
GATGGCAACGACACCCCCGTGCGGGCTTTGTGCGAAAAATATGTGAGCGCCATGGGTGCGTTTGGTAACCAAACCGGCGAAATAGACACCTTGGTGCTGGGCTGCACCCACTACCCTTTTACCCTGCCCTTGCTGACAAAGCTGGTGGGCGAGCATGTGACTATTTTGGAAACCGGCCAGCCTGTTGCGCGCCATACCCAGCAGGTGCTGGCAGAACGTGGTTTGCTGGCTGACAGCCGTGTGGGCAGCGTGAAGTTGCTGGCCACGGGAGACGCGCAAAGCTTGCAACGCGCCGCGCTCACTCTGGGGATTTAATTGGGGTCAGATCCCGATTAATTCCGCCATGACCGCCGCGCTGGGCCCAAACGCCGCTCACTGCCGCAAGCGGCAATGCTCGCTACACGTTTGACCCAGCACGACTGTCCCTTCAAAGCCGCACGGACTGGGGGCATTTTTGTGAGCGAGAGAGCAGCAAAAATGGCCCCCAGTGCGGGCGGCTGAGCAGAGGGGCTTGCTTATTAGTGCAGATGCCGCGGCCGCCTGCCACCATGACCGCTGCCGCCATTGCCACTGCCACCCTGACCCTTGCGAGGCTGGCTGATTTCAAGAGAGCTCACCAGCGACTCGAAACGCTTGCTAAAGAGTTTGTCCACCTCGGTGACCAGTTCAGTCAACTCCGAAGCCTCAAAGTGGCGCTCCATCAAATTGACCAAATCTTGCACCAGCAAATCGCGCTGCACCTGCATGATGGCGGCAGGTGTGGGACCCACAAACAGCATGAGGAAATCGTCACGTGAATCGCGGCCTTGCTGTTCATCGTCTTCGTCGAATTCGGCGTCGTAAAACGTGACTTCCAGCGCGGCGCCGGCACTGGTGAGGTCGTTCAAAGCCATGCACATTTCATCCAAGGCTTGGCGGAAATCATCTTCGCCCTTAATGGTCCAGCATACTTGCAAAACATGGTCCTTCGCGTCAAAGCGAATACCCGGTTCTTCCTCGTAAAAGCTGTCAGCGCCCTCGCTAAGCGAGCGTGCGCCTGCGTAAACCCAAATAGAGCGTAAAGCGTCTTGAATTTGCTCGAAAGTGACCTCTTCGCGTAGCGGCACAGCGCCGTGCACATGGATCTCGAAAGTGGTGGTGAACTTAGACATGAAAGCATGATAGCAGTGGCATTCGTGCTAATTTTAAAATGCCTATTTGGTGCCCGGGACCGGAATCGAACCGGTACGCCCCTTATGCAGGAAAGCGGCGGATTTTAAGTCCGCTGTGTCTACCAATTTCACCACCCGGGCGGTGCGTAGAAGCCCTATTGTGGCAAATTTTGAGCAGCGTTTGAGACTGCCTGCTCTTTAAGCAGTATGCGTTGCCCCGCGTTGGGGGGGACGAAAACCTTGGCCCCTTGAAAATACACTTGGACTGACGCTATGTCCACAGCGCCAATCACCCAAGGCGAAGAACCATGAATGGTTCTGCCCTCGCCAGCTTTGAGATTGACCATGCTGCGCACGCGCTTGCCATCATCCACACACACTTGCACATCCTTGCTGGCGAGCAAGTACACATAGTTGCCGGCTTTGTTGATCGACACAGGTGCTGCAGGCGTGGGCTCGTCTTGAAGAAGCTTGCAGTCGTTAAGCGTCTGATCTTTGGCAGCAACAGCCACTGGCTGGACTTGGCTCACCACAGGGGCTGGGGATAAAACGGGTGAAGGTGGCGGCGACTCAACTTGCGCCAGCACGGGAGTGGCTTTTTCCACGGGGTCACTGCTGGGCTCGACGGGTTGGGCTGTGAAAGGCTCCACCCATTCGGCAAATATTTTTTGCGGCTCGCTTTGCTTGCTTTGCCAATGCAGCAGTCCAAACACCACCACCAATCCTGCGCCAACTGACAGCAATGCTTTGTAGGGGTTTCCCGGGCGACGCACCAAAGATGTGTCGATGGTGTTTTTCAGGTTTTTTTCGGATAGCCGAATAATGTCGTCGATGACATTGACCGACTTAGGTACCTGCTCAAGCATAGATTGGGTGGCCGAGTCATCAGTGCTGTTTTGGTTTTGCAGCAAGCGCAACACGCGGCGCATGCTTTGCAACTTAATTTGCGGCGAGTAAAAGTTGGAGTCGCCCCCCTCTTCCAACTGACGCACCTGCCCTGGCGACAAATTGGCCAAAGACGCCAATTGAGCAATATCCAAACCTGCAGCTTCGCGCAAGCTTTTCAGTGCAGTGGCATCATTGCTTAGGGTCTCGTCATCCATCTTTAAAATGTAATTCTTCTCAAATTTCTCGAATGTACTTTAAAACCATGAAATTTCCATGAGGTCTTGTGCGGATACCGAGCTTCGCCAGATCCCCGGCCCCAGAACCCTTGCGCCACTGGTTTTTCTGCATGAGGGGCTGGGTTCGGTGGCCATGTGGCAAGGCCGCTCAGGCGACTGGCCGGCAGAGGTCTGCCAAACATCAGGGCGCGCCGGCTGGGTGTATTCCCGCAGAGGTTATGGGCAGTCTGCAGCCATTCCTGATGTGCGCGACAAAGGTCGCCTAGGGCCGGACTATATGCACCGCGAAGCTTGGGAGATGTTGCCCTCGCTCCTGAAGGATTGGGGAATTGAGAACCCCGTACTGATCGGCCATTCTGATGGCGCCACCATCGCCTTGCTGCACGCGGCTCGCTTTGCTGTGGGGGGCTGCGTGGTGATGGCGCCGCATCTGATGGTGGAAGAGATGACCATCAGCGCCATTCAGGCGGCCAAAAAAGCTTATGTGGAGGGAGATTTACGCCAAAAGCTGATAAAACACCACGCCGATGTGGACTGCGCTTTTTGGCAATGGAACGATGTCTGGCTGTCGCCGGCATTCCAAAACTTTGACATTCGTGATGAATGCCAAGCCATCACAGCGCCCGTGTTGGCCCTGCAAGGTACAGATGACGCTTATGGCAGTTTGCGCCACTTGGATGAACTGCTGACGGCGGGCAATGTAGAGCGCCATGTGCTGCCCGCTTGCGGGCATTCACCGCACAAAGACCAAGCGCAAATAAGCTTGGCGTTGGCGGTCGGGTTTTTAGCGGGATTGGCTTAAGAGGAACACAGGGCTAAATCAGCGGACCCCAACCACCGCCACTGCCCGGGCGCTAAATCTGCCGGCAAAACCAGCCCGCCTATGCGCGAGCGGTGCAAACCCACCACCTTGTGTCCCACTGCGCCCAACATGCGTTTGACTTGGTGGTATTTGCCTTCGGTCAGAGTCAGGTGCAGTTGGTGGGTGCCAACTTGTTCGCAAGCTGCAGCTTTCACGGGTTGCGGGTCGTCGTTAAGAACCACGCCAGCAAGAAGCTTTTGACACACCTTGTCGTCCAAGGGATCAGCAGTGGTGAGTTCGTACACCTTGGGCACATGGTGCTTGGGAGAACTCATGCGGTGAATGAACTGTCCGTCGTCACTCAGCAGCAGCATGCCGGTGGTGTCTTGGTCTAAGCGGCCCACCGCTTGCACGCCTTGCAAACCGGTTTTGGCAGGGCGGTGGCGCAGCGGCGAGGGCAAAAGGCTGTATACGCTTGGCCACACCGAGGGCTTGTGCGAACACTCGGTCCCTGCAGGTTTGTGCAGCAACACGAAGGCCTTGGCAAAGTACTGCCACGCCACGCCCTGCACCTCGTAGACCATGCCATCGGTGGGCGTGATGTCTTGGTCCTCGTCCATCAATTGCAGCCCCGTGCCTGTGTCGATCTTGACCAAGCCTTGTTGCACCAAACCCGAACTAATGCGGCGTGTGCCAAAGCCTTGGGAAAAGAGCAGGTCTGAGAGGTACATCAAGCAAGTTAATAAAAAGCTTAGGCCTTGAGCTTTTCAGCCATATGCACCCAATCCACCACCTCGTCGCTGGGTTGGTAGCCAGGCACCAAGCTTTGCAGCAAGCCGCGAATCTTGGGGACATCATTGGTTTGGACGGCCGTATTGATTTCGTCTAGCTGCAGCTGCAACGTGTGCCAAGGCATAAAGTCTTCATTCGCCTTCATGATGCGAGGGTGCTGTGTGGGTTGGGGGTTGTTACCAATCAACAATTCTTCAAACAGCTTTTCACCTGGACGCAAGCCGGTGATTGCAATGTCGATGTCCCCATCAGGATGCAACTCATCCTTCAAAACCAAGCCAGACAGCTCCACCATGCGTTTGGCCAAGTCAACAATGCGAACCGGTTGACCCATGTCCAGCACAAACACATCGCCGCCTGTACCCATGGCACCCGCTTGAATCACCAGTTGTGCGGCTTCGGAAATGGTCATGAAATAACGGGTGATGTCCGCATGCGTCAAAGTGATGGGGCCACCCGACTTGATTTGGTCGCGAAAGAGAGGCACCACAGAACCGCTGGAACCCAAGACATTGCCAAAACGAACCATAGAAAAAATGGTGCAGGCTTTCGTTGAATGATGCTGGGCCAAAGCTTGCAACACCATCTCGGACAAGCGCTTAGACGCCCCCATGACGTTGGTGGGTCGAACCGCTTTATCGGTGCTGATCAGCACAAAGTTGTGCACGCCATTGGCGGCGGCAGCTTCAGCACATACGCGGGTGCCCAGCACGTTGTTACGCACACCCTCGGCAGGGTTGTGTTCGACCAATGGCACATGCTTGTAGGCAGCTGCGTGATAAACCGTTTGTGGCTTCCATGTGGCCATGATGTCTTGCATTCGAGCGGCGTCACAGACAGAGGCCAACAAAGGAATCAGCTCGCAAGCTTCCCCCTCAGCAGCATGGGCTTCCAACTGCGATTGCAGCTCTTGGTGTATTTGGTAGAGCGCAAATTCGCTCATGTCTACCAACAGCAACTTTTGCGGCAGGGTGCTGAGTATTTGGCGACACAACTCGCTGCCAATGCTGCCGCCCGCACCGGTTACCAACACGGTTTTGCCATGGGTATTGCGGTTGAGCAGCAAGCCGTTGGGTTGAACGGGTTCTCGGCCCAGCAAGTCGTCGATGTCAAGCTCGCGCAAATCATTCACCGTGATGCGACCGGATGCAATGTCACTGAGGTGAGGCAAGGTACGCACCGATAACTTGTGCGCGCTTAAGCTTTTCAAAATTTCGTTGCGGCGCTGTCGAGAGACCGAGGGCAAAGCCAGCAATACATCGGTGACAGGCATTTCAACCAAGACCTCGTCCAAGTCGTAAGGGTTCAAGATGGGTAAGCCATTGAGCACATTGCCTTGCAATCTATCGTCGTCATCTAGGAAGCCCACCACGCGCATCTCGAAGCTGTTTTCCATGGCCGAAGCCAATTGCCGCCCTGCACTTCCCGCGCCATAAATCAGCACTTGCGGCAGCTTGCTTTTGTTGATTTGGCTGAGGTACAAACCACCCAACCAGACACGCGCAAAAGCGCGTGAGGCTCCCACCAAAATTAACATCAGCAGTGGCTGAATCAGCCCTATGGTTCTGGGTACACCCGCAAAGCCATAAAAGGTAAACAAGCCGGCAAACAGCAAGCCATATAACAACATGGCACGCGCCATGGCGACCATGGCCGGTAAGCCGCTATAACGGAAGATGGCGCGGTAAAGGCCTGAAAAAATAAAGATGGGTATTGCTATAAAAATGGAAGCGAAAATGGGCAAAAGCACGGGGCCGGACAAGGCGACAAATTCATTTAAGCGTAAGTAAAAGGACAGCCAAACGGTGAGAATACACAAACAGACATCTGCAAAGAGGGCAATCACTCTTTTAGTCGGACGAGAAACCCCTAAGATAGTTCGAGTTATGTTGTTAAGCATCTTTGTTGGATTTACTCACGATTAAAGTGAAAAATGCTTTAATGCAGCATGAAAAATTACCACATTCTCTTGGTAAATTTTAACACTTTTGATTCACCCTTCTGGGCAAACACACACGGTTAAAGTAAGCCACATGGAAAACATCGATGTCATGGTTTTGCGCACACTGCGCAACTGGCGCCAAGCAGGCCAACGCGCACTGCTGGCCACTGTCGTTCGCACTTGGGGCTCTTCTCCCCGCCCTATCGGCTCCATCATGGCGCTGTGCGAAACAGGCGCGGTGGTGGGCTCGGTCTCGGGGGGGTGCATTGAAGACGATTTAATTTATCGATTCACGCAGGCCTATGCCACGGGGCAAAGCACAGGCGAAACCTCGGTGATTCCCAGCGGCGCACCGCAGCGCGTGAAGTACGGCATCACCGCAGATGAAGCACACCGCTTTGGCTTGCCCTGCGGGGGAACGCTGGAGTTGCTTTTGGAGTTCGACCCAGATGCCCAAGGTTTGGATAGCTTGGTGCAGTCGTTGGAACAAGGCCAGCTGATGCAACGCAGCACCGTGTTGGCCTCGGGAGAGGTAAGTTTGCAAAACAGCGAAACACCAACCGAGCTCTTCATTGACGACGACAAACTCATCAACACCTTTGGCCCCGAGTACCGTATGTTGCTCATAGGTGCGGGTCAACTGACCGAGTACTTGGCTACCATGGCGCTATTCAATGGCTTTGCCGTCACCGTGTGCGACCCACGAGACGAATACAGCGGTGCGTGGTCTGTACCAAACGTGGCGTTGACGCGTGAAATGCCGGACGACGTGGTGCACAGTTTTCGCCCTGACAGGCGCAGTTGCGTGATTGCCCTCACCCACGACCCCAAGCTAGACGACTTGGCATTGCTCGAGGCCTTAGACACCGATGCGTTTTATGTGGGCGCCATAGGCTCTAGGCGCAACAACGAATCGCGTCATCAACGCATGATCGAGCACCTCGATAAAACCGAAGAAGAACTCAAACGCTTGCGTGGGCCCATTGGTATTTACATTGGCAGCAAAACACCCGCAGAAATTGCGGTCAGCATCATGGCCGAGGTGCTGGCTGTGAAAAACAACGTGCCCCTGCCCCGCGACATGAATGTGGCGCACGCCAAAAACACCCAAGAAATTGCACACAACGACCCAGGTGTGTTGGTGTGTGGGATTCGAACGTTAGAGAAGCTTACAACTGAGCATAAAATTTAAAAACTTATTAAGCAACTATGAAACCTTCAACTGCTCTTGAAACCCATCGCAGTGAAATTCGCGAAATCGTCCTGGCTCACAGGGCTGTGAATGCTCGCGTATTTGGATCCGTCGCAAAAGGCTTGGATACGGATCTAAGCGATTTAGATATTCTTGTTGACACCACGACCGAGACTACGCTGTTTGACTTAGGTGCTATTCGTTACAAGCTTCGCAACTTACTGGGCGTGCCTGTAGATGTGCTTACCCCTGGTGCATTACCCGATAGTTTTCGACAGACTGTGATTGCACAAGCTCAACCTATATGAGCCGTGAACCATTGCGATTAAGGGACTATCTCGGACATATCCTTGAAGCTATTTCGCAAATTCAAAGTTACTGCGAAGACATTGACGAAGTTTCGTTTCTAACAACTCGATTGATTCAAGATGCGGTGATACGCAACTTTGAGATTATTGGAGAAGCTAGCAAAAACATAGAGCGAGTAGCACCTGAATTTATTGCTGCTCATCCCGAGTTGCCACTTGCATTTGCCTACGATATGCGAAATCTCTTGGCTCATGGTTACTACAAGGTTGATATGTCCGTGGTATGGAAAACAATTGAAAGAGACTTGCCATACCTACAACAGCAAGTCGGCATAGCAATTCATAATTTGTGAATCCGAAACTATTTAATGAACCTTGATTTCTTGCGCTGCCGCGCCGTGCAATCGCACAGGTAAAGTTTGCTTTTTTAGCTGTTGCTTTGGTTCATGAGTTGATACTTTAGGCTCGGACAATATCATTGACAAACCACTTCCCCCGCTTATCCTGCAACACCACGCCCACACCCCAAGCTTTCGCCATGCGCTCAATCGCTTGGGGCGGACACATGAAAAACACCTTGGTCAAGGCATCCGCTAAAGCGCATGAAGGGGCAATGACGCTCACCGTTGCCCAATGGGTGGGCGAGTCGCCGGTGTGTGGATTCAAAATATGGTGATGCCTATGGTCTGCGCTGAACGCGGTGTGTGCATCGGATGATGTGGCCGTGGCCAGCCCATGCGGATGGATAACCGGTGGCGCCCCTGTTGAGGCAACTGATGGCTCCACTGCAAAACGCCAATCTCTGCCTTTGGGGGTTTGGCCAAGCAATGCCGTCTCACCCGTGTCAATCAACGCATGTTGCACGCCATGCGACTGCAACACCGCACGCACCTTATCCGCCGCATAGCCTTGGGCAATGCCATTCAAAGACACGCCCATGCCTTTGGCATGCAAACGCACAACATCTGCAGACACCGTCATGGCCTGCCAATTCACCAAAGAACGCGTTTGCGAAAGCGCTTTGTATGAAGGCAAAGTTTGAGATTGCGAATGCAATGACCATAAGTTCCATAAAGGTTGCATGGTCACATCAAACGCACCCGCGCTGCGGCGCGACACATATTGCGCCAGTGTCACCACAGACACCAAGTCCGCATCAGGTTTGCGCAGCTCTCCATGTTGGTTCAAACGACAAAGCGCAGAGTCTGGGTTAAACAAACTCATTTGCTTTTCAACTGAACGAATGGCTTTGACCGATGCATCCAAAGCCTCGTGCAGCCGGCTGGCATCGGTGTGCGCGGCTTTGAGCCACAACGTGGTGCCAAAGCCCATCAAACTGCGCTCTTGCCAGACCAAAGATTCACGAGCCCCGGCATGCACACCCATGCCATGGCCCAAGCTGAACCCCAAACCCATGCCAAGTTGCAATAACTGTCTGCGCTGCATCATGCCAACACCTTTTGTTGAACAGGGATGAAGCGACCGCCCATTTTGCGATGCTGTATCAAAGGCAAGCACTTTTGATCGTCTTGTTAAATGGAGACGCAGTCTAAACACTGAAAGCATTCTGCATAATTGACTTCACCGGTTTTCTCTATGGCTTGGTATTCACAACGGTGGCGGCAAGTTTGGCAAGGTGTGCCACAGGCCTTGCGCCTAGGTATCCACGACCAACGTTGCAACACATTCACAGCTGCCAGCGCTGCACCCAAGGGGCAGATGTAGCGGCAATACCCGCGGTAAACCACCACACTGAGGCCCAAACAAAACGCCGCCCATGCCACATAAGGCCAGTCCCGCTCGAAATACATGCTGATGGAGGTCTTAAAGGGCTCGACCTCCAAAGCCAGCTCAGCAAACGAAGGCGATGCATACAAAGACCCCACAACCACCGCCAGCACCCCATACTTGAGCCATTTCAGTTTGGCATCTATGGCAGTTTTCAACCGTCGTTGACGCACTCCTACCGCGTTAGCCAACAGGCTGATCAGCTCTTGCAATGCACCAAAAGGACACAGCCAGCCGCAAAACGTGCCCCTGCCCCACACCAACAAAGTAAGCCCCACAAACAGCCACAAAATCACGGTCATGGGGTCGTTCATGAAGAAACTTAAATCTCCGCCAGCAACCAGCGCTTCAATCGATGCGGTGATATTCACGATACTCAATTGACCTTGGGCATACCAGCCAATAAAGCCTAAGGTGAACAGCAAATACAAACTGCGCAAAACCTTTAAGCGCGTAGCGTTGGCGCTCAGGCGTTTTTGCAAAAACAGCCCAGAGCTCAGCACAATCAAGCCCAGCAACAACACCGCTATTTCCCCAGACCTTTCTCTCCACACTTGCGCCCATTCATAGCTGGAGATATCGGTGTCCAACAGCGCATGCCACTGTGCCCGAATGCCGTGGTAGCTATAGGGAACATCAATAAGTCGGCTCTCCACCTGATTGGGAAAGTTGCCAAAGCGGCGGCCATATTTCAGCTGAATCTCAAAGCCTTGGGCAGGATCCAAAGGCGTGGCTGTATCGATGACATAAAAATACGCCCCTGTTTTATCGGGGTAGCCCGGTACCTTCAAACCTTTGTCATAGGCCATGGGCCGCAGCTTGAGTTCTTTGCCGTTTTGCGAGACCACAAAAGGGATGTCTTCCACAACACGCTGGCTCTCGTAATTCATTTTGTACAAAGGACCCGTCTCGGTGACCATCAAAGCTTGCGACAATCGCCGGTTAGCACCCAGCAATCGCCAACCCTCCTCGTCCAGCAAATTGCGGCCAATCGAGGGCAGGCTCACCAATGCAGCGTGAAACGTCAATGCCACTTCATCGGGCTTGGTGGCAGCCAACTTGTCTGCGCCAGCTGCACGCGTGCCTGCGAACAATTGTTCAATCTCGCCGCGGGTGATGCCCATGCTGCTGACCATGCCACGCGAGAGCAAGTCTGCTCACAGTAAAGGCTTATAGCTGTCGTGCTCAGA
>Ga0187844_10003615_pt1 | contig 10283 bp, 17 predicted proteins | sample SpaLakP09_SKY_50_FD_134517 | JGI IMG/M metagenome (GOLD analysis project Ga0187844, IMG submission 134517) | Oligotrophic lake water microbial communities from Sparkling Lake, Wisconsin, USA - SP09_SKY_50 | ecosystem: Environmental > Aquatic > Freshwater > Lake | place: USA: Sparkling Lake...
ACCGGCGTCTGCTCCCGCACCCGGTAGGCGTCGTACACGTGGATGGTGTCGGTGTCGCGGTCCCAAGCCAGCCAGGCGCCGGCGCTGGGGTGGTCATAGCCGAAGTCCCAGCCGCAGATGCGGGGCCAGTGGTCGGGGATGGGGAACGCATGCTCCCTGATGGTGTCCTCGACGACTGGGAATATCCGGCCGCTGCCCAGTGTCGGGATGCCCTTGGCGCGGGCCTCGCGCTCGTGGGCCGGGTAGCTGGCGATGATGGCGGCGCGCTGGGCCGGCGTGTAGTGCTCGGCGTCCTCGATGGTCATGATGGTCACGTGGGTGCCGGGCACCTTCTCGATCAGGAATCGCCTGACGACATCCGACATGCCCAGCAGCGGCGTGAAGGTCAGCCAGCTGATGCCCTGGGTCGCGTTGGTCCGGGTCAAGCCCTCTATATAGATGTCCAGCGGTGGTTCCTCGTCGAACCACACGAAATTCAGTGTCTCGCCTTGCCAGCGCTCCCGGCCCTGGTCGTAAGTCTTGATGGTCAGTCGGGACAGGCCGCCGGACACGTAGCGCACCGTGATGGTTTCGACGGCATCCGGCACGCCATGTGGCGCGCGCTGAATGTTGACGATGGCGTCCTTCGGGATCGCCCCGGTGCCCCACTCGCCTGGCTTGCCCAGCAGCAGGCGCTGCACGGTATCGCGTGTGCTCTGGCTGGTCAGGGATGCCGCCCATCCCGTGGTGGGCTGCTCGAACTTGACGCCATCCCAGTCATCCGGGTAGCGGCCGGTCAGGTGCATCGCGCACTCAAAGCTGCCGGCGATGGTCTTGCCCAGCTGGTTACCAGCCATCAGCAGGCGCTCTCGCACGCCGTCATCTGCACCTGCGCTGTGAAACTCGATCTGCTTGGCGTAGGGGTGGTAGTCGGCCAGCTTGTTGCCGGCCAGCTCCATGATCGCCTCGGCCAGCAGCGCCTTCTTGGCGGCGACCGGCAGGTTATCTACCCAAGCCAGGTCGGCATGCTCACGTTGCCCCACGCAGACGCTCCGCGATGGCTTTCAGCATCTCCCGCGGCACGCCTTCCAGCAGGCTGCGCTGGGTGTTGTCCTTCTCGAACAGGCCCAGGTGGCGGAAGACCTTTTCCAGTGCCGCATCCTTGCTGTGCACCTTGATCTCCACGCCGTCCTTGGTTTCCTTGACGCCTGCAAACAGCGCCGCGGCAGCCGGGCTCACCAGGGAGGTGTCTTTGAACACCGTGCGCCCCTTGCCTTCTCCGAAGCACTCCGGGCAATCCGGGTTCGGCGGCCGGCGCAGATCAAAGCCGGTGCCGCCCTGCTCATCGAAAGCCTTGACGCCATCCTTGCCGGCGGCGATGAGCTCTTCGTTCTGCCTGGAGAGCTCAGCTTCATCGCGCTGAAACTCAGCCACCGTGCGTTGGTAGCGGTGGTCGGTGCCCCAGCAGTACCGGCAGCAGCCCACCTTGTATTCCACGAACTCGCGGGCATCAGCGGTGGCAATGCCCCAGGCATGCTCAAGCGCAATGTCAGCAGAGATCCCTGTGCGCTGCGCCCTCTCCTGCTTGCCTTTGGCTATGGCATCCTGCACGTTAGGCTTCGCTAACATACGGCAGGCCTCGACACGTGCTGATGTCGGCTTGACGTGGGGGAAGACCCGCATGTAGGCCTGGGTGCCGTTCAGGTCTATCAGGTACTCCTGAACGAACCTGTGCTCATTGGGTGTCAGGCCGGTCTCGGCCTTCACTGCTGTCTCGCGCTGGGCCTGCTGGCGGGCCGGCTTGGTTGGTGCCTTCACAACCTTCTTGGCTACGGGCTTCTTCTTGGTGGCCATGGTCAGACCTCGGCCAAGGCTGGGAGGGGCTCAATCCTTTGAGACCCCAGTGGCTGTACGTGCGCACCACAGTCAGGACAGATGATTGGTACACCATTTTTGGGATGGGTGCAGTCAGGTAGCTGCCATTCAGCGCTGCGGATGACCATTCCAGGGCCTGGCGCGCCTTGGCCCACGTATCGGATGGCCTCGGACTGGCAGCCGAGGTGACGGAAGCGGATCATGGTCAGGCCTTCTTACCCTTCCCGGTGACGGCGGCCTTGGCGCGCTCAAGCAGGCTGGGTTTCTTGGCGGCGGTCTTCTTGGCCGGGGTGGCGGCCTTGGCGGCAGCCGGTGCCTTGGCCTTTTCGGGCTCCTGGGCGGCTTCGGGCTTGGGGGTGTCGTCGACCATCACACGGCGGCTTTCGCCGTTGACGACCATCGTGACCTCATGGCGAAGTTCGTTGTTCATGGTGGTTCTCTCTTCGTGGTGGGGGGATCAGTTCGGGCGCACCAGGGTGAGTGCGGGGCGCTCGTCGACGGCGGCCTGGGCCACGGTCTGGATCTGCTGGGCATCGCGGATCACGGCTTCGGCTTCTTCGCCGGTGAGTTCGCGGACCTCGCTCTGGCCTTCAACGGCGCCCAGGGTGTCGAGGTGCTTGACCAGCAGGTTGGCGCATTGGTGGGCATCGCTGTCCACCTGGAATCCGCCTTCGAGGAACAGCGACAGCTCCAGCTTGCCGTCGCGGTCGTCCATGGTGAGGATGGCCTTGGGCATGGCGGTCAGCGGCTCTTGAAGCCGGCGTCGAATTCGGCGCTGTCCTGGTCACCGTCGCCCGGCAGCTTGCCGTCGGCGCGGTAGATGTCCAGGGCCATGGTCAGGGCTTCCTTGATGCTCTCAGCCGGCTGGTACTGGCCGCCGGCCTCTTCGGGCATCGACGCGGCACCGGGTTGCATGCCGGGCGCGGCTTCGGCAGCCTCGGCTTGGCCGGACTCCACGCCAACGCTGAGCTTGCCGTCGCCACCGACGCGGATGCAGATCTCGTAGCCGGCCGGGGCTTCCGCTTCCATGCCGGGTTCCTGGCCAGCGGGGGCCATGCCGGGCTGCATGCCGGTGGGAGGGGTCATTCCGTCTTCCATGGTGAATTCCTTTGGTGGGGTTGCGCCCTTACGGGCTTACTGGGACCAGCCCAGCAGGGCGCGGCCGTTGTCTCTCTTGCCCGATGACCCGACCGAGAGCGAGGCGGGGAAGAACCTGGCGGCTGCTAGGCCGCCACGCAGTCGGGCTCTGCGGTGGCTGTTGGGTGTCGAAGCGCCCCCGGCGTCCCGGAGCAGGGAGCTGATGCCGGGGGCTGTCTTCGGGCTTGGCGGCTTTCCGGACGCCAGCTACGGCCGCCCGGGACCTTCCAGGGGCTGCGGATGGGAATGCAGCTGGTCAGCGGATATGGGCGGGTTTGGAATTGATCGCCACCCTCAAAGTCCAGCACCTCTTCCGTGTAGGGTGTGCGTGTGGGCTGTCTTCGGGGTGGCAAAGGGTTGCGCAAGCCGGATCCGCCCCGGCGACCTCACGGGTATGAACCGTGCGCTCTTCTAGCTGAGCTATTGCGCGGAAATTGGCGCCTGGAACCCTTCCCCAGGCAGGCTGCTTGGGCGTTTCACCCTGCGGGTCCGTTATTGCCGGCGCTGCCGGCTCAGGTCCATGTCCATGGCTACCAGAGAAGGACTCGAACCTTCAACCTTCGGCTTTGGAGGCCGCTGCTCTGCCAGTTGAGCTACCCGGCAACAGAATGCAAAAAGCCCGCAGGGCGCGGGCTTCGGGAAATTTCGGGGTGGCTCCGCCATCGACTGGCGGGCCCTTTGATCTTTTGCCAGCGACACACTGGCTTTGTACGGGTGCCGCAATTGTAATGGTGTCAAGGCCTGAGTGCAAGGATGGCAGCTATTTTTATCTGCCTGGATGCATAGCGTTGCTTTGCCGCAATCCTCCAGGCCAGTCCATCAGGCGTGGGTGAGGTGTGGTGAGGTGGTATTCCAGTATCTGATCATTCAGAAGCTCGACCATCTTTAGGGCTTCGAAGGAGAGCACCAGCAAAGCCTCTTCCGGCGACAGCCCGTTTGCACTAGCCATGTTCATGACGTTTCGCATAAGCGCCGGTGCGATAGACGGCATCTTTGCGTTTTTGCCGTCGAATCGGCCTCCTCGATGCAGCACGGCGATAAACTCGCCCCTGATCTTGCGCATGTGGGCCGTGATGGCGTCGTTGTCGGGGCGGTTAGGTTCTTGCATGAAGGGTGGCAGCATGATTCACTCCAAGTTAAGTTGAGGCGCCAGCGCACGCATGGCCGCCGGCCCAGCATGCCCGGATGCTCGGGCCATCTCCGACACCAGCCACCGGGCCAGCTCGCGCCACTCCGGCCGGAACTCGCGCTCAAACGGCATCTTGCCGGGTGTGCGCCAGCGCGCGGGCACGTGGCTGGGGCAGCATTCTTGGCATTCCCGCTCGCTCATGGTCTTCGTACCGGGAATCAGTGCATATCCCCTGCCCTCACAGGTTTTGCAGGTGCCGTCACGGTGCCACGCCAGGCAGGCCCGGGCCATGTCGGCGCAGTGCACGCGGCTGATCTTGGTCTTGAGCTTGAAGCTGTGCTCGTGGGCCATCTCGGCCAGGATGCGGACGATCTCATAGGCCGCGCGGTTGTCACCGGCGAACAGGCGCTCCAGGGGAACCGCTACGGGGCTCGGCCGCACCGGCGTGCCGTCGCTGGTCATGCCTTGGGTCAGCACGCGGTCTGCGATGCCCATGGCACCCAGCACGTCAGAGTCGCCCATGTAGGTTTTGCCGTCCACCACCAGGTTGCTGGAGTGCACGGCGCTCGCGTAACGGTCTTGGATCTTGGTCATGCGCGGCCTTTCAGTAGCTGTTCGTAGTGGGTTATTTGATGCATCGCAGAAAATCTGATCGCATCTAGTTGGTGTCCGTACCAATCGGAAATCGTCGTGAGCCCAGAAATAACGATCTCCTGCCGCGGCGCAATCACATGGCGCGGCGGCATGATGATCCCGGCGCGGCCGATGGCCGGGGCCACGCCGGCGGCGAGGATGCCTTGTAGAAGGCCGCGGCGGGTGATCATGAATACACCTGATAGATACCGCAGTTGGCGCACAAGTGGCCATCTGGTGTCAGGTAGAACAGCTGATTGCCGCAGCCGCATTCGCGGACCATCTGGCCGGGCATAGGCGCAAACTCAAACTTCCATTTGCCCTTCATGGCATGGCAGTTGGGGCATTCCAGGTCCACGGTTCCGGTCTTGGCCACACCTGCCCACGTGTGTCCGCAACCTATGCAGAATGCCTCGCCGACGCCAGACTGAACACGCTCCGGGAATTCGATGACTTTGGCGCTCATGGCAGCAGCCCCTGAAACGGGTTGTTGTGGATGTGGCGGTGGGTCTTCTGGTTCTTGATCTGGCCCACGGCCTGGCGGGAGCATCCGTGCTTGGCGGCCAGCTCGGTGCGCGGCGCATCTTCCAGGTAGATCGCCATGGCCTTGTCCTGCAGCTTGGATTCCCGCTTCCTGCGAGCCAGCACGACGTTGGCCTTGTGGCCGGCATGCAGGATCAGCCCGGCCTCAATCTCGCGCTTGACCACGGCAGCCTTGGTGACCTCGCGCAGCAGTTCGGGATTCATGCACTTGTCGTCGGCGCAGTCGGTGACGATGCAATATCCCTTCTTCACCGGGCGGCCTTTGTGCAATTCGTAGACGGTGCGGCGCACGGGGTAGCGCTTGCCGTCGACCTCCATCACGGCGCGGTGGCCAGTGGCAGCCGGGTGCCCGGCCCAGCGCCAGTTGGTTTCGCACTCCGGGCAGAGGGTGCAGCGGGCTTGGATGTCGGTCAGGGTCATGCTTCGGTCCAGAGTGGTAATTTCGGTGGCCACTTCCCAGCAGCCAGGATTGCCGCGCGGGTCTGCGTTGCCCACAGCTCGCCATACGCGACGTGCGCGCTTCGGCCACCTGGCAGCAGCCGGTATTGGTCGAATTTCGTGTGGCAGCCTTCCCGGTCCGGCTCGTCGGCACAGAGGGGCATGCCACGGCGGTCGTCCAGCTTCTGGGCCTTGCCCTTGCCGTCGTTCTCGTGGGCATGCTGACTGCGGTCTGGCTTGCGGCAATGGGCGCACGGCATGGCGGCCACCAGGCGCCGATAGGCTTCGCAGCGCAGCGGGTTCTCTTTGGCCACAGCCGGCCCGGAGTCGTTGGCGCTGATGCGGGCGATGTTCACTGGGCGCTCCAGCGCGCGCAGCGGAGCAGCTGGCGGCGGGGTGTAAGTCTTGCGGGCGAAGCCGGAGCCGCGGGACATAAATGTTCGTTTCACAGAGTGCACCCTTCGTGAAACTTGCGTTTTGCGTCGAGATAGGCGGCGGCGGCAGCGACATCCGTTTCAAAGAATCCGATGTGTTTGACCTTCCCGTCCACCTTGATTGATGCCTTCCACTTCTTCCGCTGGATGCACCATTGCGCTCCCAGTAGCGGCGAGTACTTCTTTCCGCTCGGTGCACACCGCCTGTTCTGCTTATTCACGGTCGAAGTCACGTCACGCAGGTTGTTCCACCTGTTGTTTGATTGGTCGGTGTCCTTGTGATCAATCTCCAGCTTTGGCCATTCTCCCGTGATGTACAGCCACGCCAAACGGTGCGCCCTGTACAGGCGACCGTCGAGGATGATGTTGATGCGGTTGGAGCCCTTTTCCTGATGCCCGGCCGCAGTACCTGCGGCAAATCGACCCCGGGAAACACGGTAGGTGAAGAGGCCAGTTCTTGGGTCATAGTGAAGAAGTTCACGCAGACGCTCGGCGGTGACTTTTGGCAAAGCCTGTTTGGCTTTGTATCTTGCTCGATGCGCTGCGCGATACGCATCAACGTTTTCGAGACGACGTTGGCGATCGCGTTCGTTCTTGGCCTCGCGGGCTTGATCCTTGGTGCGCTTCATCGGTATTCCTCCCAGCGCTGGGCGGAAAAGCGCACACCCAGGTCCGTCTGCGCAAATGCCATGCACTGCTCGATGTAGGCTGTCATCTTCCTGACGCTCAGGCCTTGGGTGCTGCCGATGGTTGTTGTCACTACCGGGCGCGGTTTGCCGGCTACTCGCACGCGCTTGGACAAGCGAGGCAGGAACTGCCGCTTGCAGAGCTCGTGCCAGGCTTCGGCGCTGTACTTCTGCCCGCCGATCTGCGCCTGCTCGCTCATCTCGCGCAGCACCACGCCCCAATAGAACTTTCCCTGCTGCACGGTCTTGGCGTCTTCCTCGGGCTGCACCGTGACGGCCACACGCTCAACTCCGTCAGCCCAAAGGCGGCGGCAGTAGGGCGCGATCTGCTGGGCAATGGTTGCCTTCGCCTGCTCGGGGTTGATGAACACCGTGTGCAATGCGTACTCGCTCATGGCGCATCCTTTCTGGCGCTGCGACGTTTGTTGGCCTCACCAATGCGCTTTCGGCCTTCGACTGAGATCACCGGCGGGATGCGGACTTGCGGTGGCCTGGGCTCCAAACCTAGCGCTTGTCGGAGTGGCCATTTCTCCAGTCGCTCATAAAAGCTGGACTTGCTTAAACCCAACTTCTTGGCCCATGCGGCTGCGGTCATAGAAATTCCGTCCACCTCAATCCAGCGAACGCTGCTGCGGTTCTCGTTCTGTGTTTGTCGCGTAGCCCAGCGGCAGTTGCTGGGCTCGTAGTCGCCAGAACTGTCTTTGCGATCAATCGACATGCCTTCCGGGGCCTCTCCCATGTCGGCAAGGAAGTTGGAAAAATCACGCCATCTTTCGCAAACCTTGATGCCTTGTCCTCCGTATCTTTCGTACCCAGTCGCAGATTCAACGTGACAGCGCGCGACCATTCCATTCCATATCTTGTAAGTGCGTGTCTTCTTGCCTTTTATGGAGCATCCGTGCTTTACCTTGGCGCCCCGTTTCTCTGGTGTTTTCACATCAGCCGGCGGCAGCTGGCGCAGCGGCACGACCGGGCAGACGAGGATGGTGCTGGGCTTGGTCATGCCGGCTCCAACTGCTTGCCGCGCGAGGCATCACGCTGCTGATAGGCATCCCACATCCGCAGGTTGGCCAGCCTTGCGATGTCGATGACGTCCTCGGCCGTGATGCGATCGGCATCCTTGTTTGGCGTCGCGCGGCGCACGACCTCGGCCACAGCAATGGCGCCGCCCCCGCGCTGTTCGCGCATCAGGATCACGCCGCTCTTCGTGCTGGGTAGGCAGTCCAGCAGTTCGGGCTTCCATATTTCCGCCGGCATGGCGTAGTAGTGCTTCCAGACACGGGTCGGCCAGTCATTGCGGATTGCCGGTGCCTCGGGGCCATGCGCGCGCCCAGTACCAATGTGGAAGTTTGAGAAGCTGCGGCGATGCCACCACTTGTCTTTCTGGGCGTCGGCCTTGAGGTCGGCACGGCTTATCTTGACCTCGATGTCGATGATGCGCAGTTCGCGCGTCACCGCCAGGACATCGCACTCATAGCCGGTCCACACGCAGCGGTCGACCAGCACTACGCACTTGCTGGCCAGCGTCTGGCGGGCAATGGCGCCGGCGATGATGCCCTCGGTCCACTTCATGGCCGGCGTCCCCTGCGTTCGTTTTTCCACTGGGCAACCAACTTACCTTTGTGGGTAGGCCGGTAGTGCGCAACTGGTGGCTGCTGCGGTTCGTACACGTAAACCGAATTGATGATCTCGAATGGCTCCACCGTCCCCATCGCACCTTCGACTAGGACGACCTGTGTCCCCGTCGCCTCCAGGGCGGCAATGAGATCCGGAAAGATGCCGGAGTGAATGACCTGGATTCTCGGACTCATGGCCGCACCCATACAAACCGCTTCCTGGCGTCCCTGAAACCCTCGGCAATCGCGTGCTGGGCGTGCCATGTTCGGAAGTCGATGAACTCAGCGAGCCGCGCGCGGGCAGCCAGGGTAGCGGCCTCGATGTCGTAGCCGAACAGGTCCAGCTCGACCTCGGGCACCGGCTGGACAGCCTTGGCGCACACGGGGCCGAGACCGCCGATGCTGGGGTTCTTGAGGGGCCTGTGGCAGCGGAGGCAGATGGTCATGCGGCCTCCGCGAAAAGATCCAGCGTCTGGCTGTCCCGCTTGCTGGCCGGCACCAGCTTTTCCATGCCGGACTTTTGCAGCAGTACCGCGTGCTCGATCCTGGCGCGAGCGATGTCCACGAATTCGGCCTCGCGCTCAATGCCGATGAAGTCGAATCCTTCCAGCACGGCGGCCTTGCCTGTGCTACCGCTGCCAGTGAACGGGTCCAGCACAGCACCACCCGGCGGCGTCACCATGCGGCACAGGTAGCGCATTAGGTCGGTGGGCTTGACGGTGGGGTGAGAGTTCTGCCTCTCTGTCTTGCCGCGCTGATACGCGTTGTCTGCAGCGACTGCCCGGCCGTCTCTCGTTGTGATTGCGGCGAATCCATCCAGCCCTTCGTCTCGGTCCTCCCTGCTGGCCTTGGCACAGTAGAAGAATCTGGAGGCGCTGCCGGCGTCGTCATGGAATGCGCCTGGCACGCGCGCGCGCTGGCCTGTGATCAGGCCAACACTGGCCGCGCTTGCCTCCGTGCCGCGGACCGGCGCCGCAGCACCCGACTCAGTCGGGAATCCGGCCAGTACTTCCTCGCTGCCGTCGTGGATCAGATTGGCGGGCCAGCGGCCTTCGTTACTGTCGCCGGATATTCGACGTTCTTTAGCAACGTTAAAACTGCTGGCGTTGCTGTTAACACCCTGCGTAACTTGCGGCTTCAGGCCTTCAATTCTGCAGCCGTCGATATTGAACGCCCCCGTGCCATGCTCCAGCACATTCTCCGCCACCGTTCCGACCAGCGGCTTGCGCGCCACGGTTATCGGCTCCAGCGCGGGCTTTAGGGCGGTGCCCCAGCCTTGCCACTGGCGGGCGGCATCGGTGGCGGGCGCGGTGATGTTGAACGATTCTTTAAATCCGCCGCCGGCATCGTCGGCATACATGCTGCTGTTACTCAGCTTTCTGTACCCTGAGCCGACAACCTCGCGCTCAACCCCAGCTGCTTTATCTATCGCCTTGCTAACATCCAGCGACTTCGGGAATCCGCTGCCGTAGACCCAGGCGATCATGTCGCGGATCTCGAAACCAGCGTCCTCGATTCGGACTGCCATGCGGTGCTGGGTGCGGGTTCCGGCGAAGGCCAGCAGATGGCCGCCAGGCTTGAGCACGCGCAGACACTCGGCCCATACCTCGACGCTCGGAACGTCATAGTCCCACTTCTTACCCATGAAGCTCAGGCCATACGGTGGGTCCGTGACGATGGAATCGATGCTGTTGTCCGCCATGCCGCGCAGGACTTCAAGGCAGTCGCCGTGGTGGAGCTGGTAGGTCATCCCGCCCTCCCCGCCTTCCCCGCCTTCAACTCCCGCAGCTTCCTGCGGTAGGTGGCCTTCAAC
>Ga0187844_10003617_pt1 | contig 10275 bp, 6 predicted proteins | sample SpaLakP09_SKY_50_FD_134517 | JGI IMG/M metagenome (GOLD analysis project Ga0187844, IMG submission 134517) | Oligotrophic lake water microbial communities from Sparkling Lake, Wisconsin, USA - SP09_SKY_50 | ecosystem: Environmental > Aquatic > Freshwater > Lake | place: USA: Sparkling Lake...
GTCCATTTCGGAGACGTGCACCAGGCCTTCGATGCCCGGCTCGATCTCGACGAACGCGCCGTAGTCGGCGATGTTCGTGACCTTGCCGAACAGGCGGGTGCCGGTCGGGTAGCGGCGGGCAACGCCGAACCACGGGTCGTCGCCCAGCTGCTTGATGCCCAGCGAGACGCGGTTCTTCTCGGCGTCGAACTTCAGGACCTTGGCGGTCAGTTCCTGGCCGACCTGAACGACTTCGCTCGGGTGGCGGACACGGCGCCATGCCATGTCGGTGATGTGCAGCAGGCCGTCGATGCCGCCGAGGTCCACGAACGCACCGTATTCGGTGATGTTCTTGACCACGCCGTTGACGATGGCGCCTTCGGACAGCGTTTCGAGCAGCTTGGCGCGCTCTTCACCCATGGAGGCTTCGACCACAGCGCGACGCGACAGCACAACGTTGTTGCGCTTGCGGTCGAGCTTGATGACCTTGAATTCCATGGTCTTGCCCTCGTAGGGGCTCATGTCCTTCACCGGGCGCGTGTCCAGCAGCGAGCCGGGCAGGAAGGCGCGGATGCCGTTGACCAGGACGGTCAGGCCGCCCTTGACCTTGCCGGAGACGGTGCCGGTCACGAAGTCGCCGGACTCCAGGGCCGTTTCCAGGCTCAGCCACGAGGCCAGGCGCTTGGCCTTGTCGCGCGACAGGATGGTGTCGCCGTAGCCGTTTTCGATGGCGTCGATGGCGACGGAGACGAAGTCGCCGACCTGGACTTCCAGTTCGCCCTGGTCGTTCTTGAACTCTTCGATGGGCACGTAGGCTTCGGACTTGAGGCCTGCGTTGACGACGACGAAGTTGTGTTCGACACGAACGACTTCGGCCGAGATCACTTCGCCAGCGCGCATGTCGGAGCGCTGCAGCGACTCCTCGAACATGGCGGCGAAGGAATCCATGCCGGAAGCGGCGGTTTGGGTTTGGGACATGTGGTTGACCTTGGATAGCGCCGGGGAGCCCCGGACGCGGCGTGCAGACGAGCTGCGGGTTAAGTTGTTGACATCGTGACCCTCAGTGAACTGACGTTCGGAGGGAAGGGCCACGGGCCATGGCTTCTCAAGCCTGGACCGCTCTGACCGATTTTTTGAATGTCGGTCAGAACGGCCGGCGCTGTTGCCACCAAGCCAGCATCTGTTCCACCGAGGCTTCGATGGTCAGCGCCGAGTTGTCGAGCAGCTGCGCGTCTTGCGCTGGGGCCAGAGGCGAGGCCGAGCGGTTCTTGTCCCGTTCGTCCCGCGCCTCCAAATCTTCGCGCAAGCCTTTGATATTAGCGGAAATACCCTTGGATATCAATTGCTTATGCCGCCGCTCGGCGCGCGTCGCGGCACTGGCGGTCAGGAAAACCTTGAGATCGGCGTCGGGGAAGATAGCTGTGCCCATGTCGCGACCGTCGGCGACCAGGCCGGGCAGGCGGCGAAAACTCAGCTGAAGCTCGTGCAGCGCCTGCCGGACGGCGGGGTGCACGGCGACCTGCGAGGCCAGCAGTCCGGTCGCTTCGGCGCGCAGGCGGGCGCTGACGTCTTCCGACCCGAGAAAGACCTGGCCGGCGGCGAAGCGCAGTTGCAGCGTCGGCACGATGGCCGCGACGGCGGCGCCGTCGTCGAGGTTCAGGCCGGCGCGGCGCGCGGCAAGGCCGGTGACGCGGTAAAGCGCGCCGGAGTCGAGCACGGCAAAGCCCAGTGCCTTGCTCACCTCGTCGGCCAGCGTGCCCTTGCCGGAGGCTGTCGGGCCATCGATGGTGATGACGGGGACGTCGGTGGCCTTGGCCGTCACGACACCGAACAACGTCTCGAAGTAGTCCGGGAAGGTCTTGGCGACGCAGTGCGGCTCCAGGATGCGCACCGGCACGGCGGCGCTGGTGACGAGGCCGTTGAAGGCCGCCAGCGAGAAACACATCGCGACCCGGTGGTCGTCGTAGGTGTGGATGGCGGCGGCATGCCAATCCTTCAGCGGTTCGACGCGAATCCAGTCCGGACCTTCGTCGACCGTGGCGCCGAGCTTGCGCAACTCGGTGGCCATTGCCGCGATGCGGTCGGTCTCCTTGACGCGCCAGCTGGCGATGTTGGTCAGCGTCGTCGGGCCGTCGGCGTAGAGCGCCATGACGGTCAGCGTCATTGCCGCGTCGGGAATGTGGTTGCAGTCCAGCGTGATGCCCTTGAGCGGCCAGGCGCCGCGGCGGACTTCCAGCCAGTTGGGGCCGGCCTTGATCTCGGCGCCCATGGCTGTGGCCGCTTCGATGAAGCGTACGTCGCCCTGCAAGGACTCACTGCCGACGCCTTCGATGCGGATTGGCGTATCGGCAGCGGCAATCGCGCCCAGGCCGACAAAATAGGACGCCGATGACGCATCGCCCTCGACGAACACCTCGCCCGGGGAAACATAGCGGCTGCCGGCGGGGATGACGAAGGCCTCCCAGCCCTCGCGCTTCACGGCTATGCCGAAGCGTGCCAGCAGCGCCAGTGTGATCTCGATGTAGGGCTTGGAGATCAGCTCGCCAATGACTTCGATGCGGATGTCTTGCTCGGCGACCAGTGGCAGCGCCAGCAGCAGCGCCGTGAGGAACTGGCTGGACACATCACCGCGCACACGCACGGCGGTGTCGAGCGCCAACGACGAGGGCCCGCGCAGGCGCAGCGGCTGGTAGCCAGCGTTGCCCAGATCGTCGATTGCGCAGCCCAGGCCGCGCAGCGCGTCGACCAGGTCGCCGATGGGGCGTTCGTGCATGCGCGGCACGCCCGAGACCTCGAAGCTGCCGCCCTGTGTCGCGGCCAGCAGCGCCAGCGCCGCAGTCAGCGGGCGCATGGCCGTGCCAGCGTTGCCCAGGAAGAGCTTGGCGTCCTTGGCGCGCAGACGGCCGCCCAGGCCGTCGATGACGACCGCGTCGCCCTCGCGCCAGACGCCGCAGCCCAATGTGCGCAGCGACTCCAGCATGACGGCCGTGTCGTCGGACGCCAGCAGGTCGCGCACAAAGGTCTTGCCCTCGCTCAGCGCCGCCAGCAGCAGCACGCGGTTGGAGATGCTCTTGGAGCCGGGCAGGCGCACCGTGCCTGCGGCGCCGCGCAGCGGCGGCAGGTCGAGGAAGGGGATCTTGAACATCACTTAGCCGCAGGGCGGCCGGAAGGAGGGGCAGGGGTGGGCGCAGGCGCAGGATTGCCCCAGGCGGCGCGACCTTCGGCGATGGGCCGCAATGCGGCTTCCAGGGCCACGGCGTCGCCGGCTTCGATCAGGGCTTCGAGCTGGTCCAACATGGTCCGAAATCGCTTGGACTGCGCCAGAACTTCGTGCTTGTTGGCCAGCAGGATGTCGCGCCAGACGCCGGGCTCGCCCGCTGCGATGCGGGTGAAGTCGCGAAAGCCAGGGCCGGCGAGGCTCAGGTAGTCGCGCGCAGCGGGCTGCTCGGCGATGGCCTGAAAATAGGCAAAGGCCAGCAGGTGCGGCAGATGACTGACGGCGGCGAAGGCGGCGTCGTGGTTGTGCGGCCGCATCTTCAGCACGGTCGTGCCCAGGGCTGACCAGATGTCGGTGGCAAGCTGTACCAGTTGGGGGTTCGTGAAGGGCTGCGGCGTCAGGATGACCTGGCGGCCCTCGTAGAGCGTGGCCTCGGCATGCTGGACGCCACCCGACTCCTTGCCGGCGATGGGGTGGCATGGCACGAAGCTGGCGGCACGCTCACCCAAAGCTCGGCGTGCTGCCTCGATGACGTCGCACTTGGTGGAGCCGACGTCCATGAACAGCACGCCCGGGTTCACCAGGTGGCGGATCGCCTTGAGCGTGCTCTCAGTGGCCGACACGGGCACGGCGATCAGCACGATGTCGGAGCCGGAAACGGCCAGCAACGCGGACTCGGCGGCCACGTCGATGACGCCCAACTTCTTGGCCAGCTTGGTCGTCGATGGCGATTTGCTGTAGCCGACGACGCGCTTGACCAGGCCGGCCTTCTTCATCGCCAACGCGAAGCTGCCGCCCATCAGGCCGCATCCGATCACGCCGAGCTGTTGAAACATCAGTTTTTTACCGGGTAGGCGCCCAGCACTTTGAAGAAGGCGCAGATTTCGCGCAGCTCGTTCAGCGCGTTGGCGACGTGAGGCTGGGTCGGGTGGCCGTCGAGGTCGATGTAGAAGTAATAGTCCCACTGACCGGTGCGGGCCGGGCGTGACTCAAGACGGGTCATCGACACGCCGTGCTTCTTCAGCGGCACGAGCAGGTCGTGCATGGCCCCTGGGCGGTTGGCCACGGAGACAACGAGGCTGGTGCAGTCGCGGCCGGTGGCCGGCGGCGTGGCCATCGTCTGCGGCAGGCAGATGACGGCGAAACGGGTGCGGTTGTAGGCCTCGTCCTGGATGGCGTGGGCCACGATGTGCACGCCGAACAGCGTGGACGCGCGCTCGGCCCCAATGCCGGCCCAGGCCGGATTGGTGGCGGCCAGCCGGGCGCCCTCGGCATTGCTGGACACGGCCCGGCGCTCGACGTCGGGCAGGTGCTTGTTCAGCCAGTTCTGGCATTGCGCCAGCGCCTGCGGGTGCGCCAGCACGGCTTCGATGCCGTTCAGCGACGGCTCCTTACGCATCAGGTTATGGCGGATCAACAGACTGACTTCGCCAACGACATGGCAGGGCGTGTGCAGGAACAGGTCCAGCGATCGCGTGACGACGCCCTCGGTCATGTTCTCGACGCCGACCACGCCGAACTGCGCGCTGCCCGACGCCGTCGCGTGGAAAACCTCGTCGAAGTTGGCGCAGTAGGTCATGTCCGCCGCGCCGCCGAAGTATTCGATTGCGGCCTGCTCGCAGAAGGTCCCCATGGGGCCGAGCACTGCCACGCGCTGCGGCGACTCCAGCGCTAGGCAGGCCGACATGATCTCGCGCCAGATGGCCGCCACATGCTCGCCCTGCAGCGGACCGGGGTTGGCGGCGCGGATCTTGTCGATGACCTGGGCCACGCGGTCGGGGCGGAAGAAGGGCGTGCCTTCGGCGCGCTTGATTTCGCCGACCTGCTCGGCGACGTGGGCGCGCTCGTTCAGCAGTGCTAGAAGTTGCTTGTCCAGGCCGTCGATCTGGTCGCGCAGCGCCAGCAGGGCCTGGGAGGCGACGGGTTCAGCCATTGCGGGCCTCGAAATCCTTCAGGAACGACACCAGCGCCTGCACGCCTTCCAGCGGCATCGCGTTGTAGATCGAGGCGCGCATGCCGCCTACTGACTTGTGGCCCTTCAGGGACAGCAGGCCGGCCGCCTTGGCCTGGGTGAGGAAGCTCTCATTGAGCTTGTCGTCACGCAGCAGGAAGGGCACGTTCATGCGCGAGCGGCAGCTCGGGTCGACGCGGTTCTCGTAAAGGCCGGAGGCGTCCAGCGCGCCGTAGAGCAAGGCGGCCTTGTCGATGTTGCGCTGCTCGACGGCCGCCAGACCGCGCTTGCCCGCGTACTCCAAGCCTTTGACCCACTGAAACACAAGACCGGCGACGTAGATGGCAAACGTCGGCGGCGTGTTGTACATGGACTGGTTGGCGGCCACAGTCTCGTAGTTGAACGCCGAGGGGCAGATGTCGAGCGCGCGGCCCAGCAGATCCTCGCGCACGAACACCAGCGTCAACCCGGCCGGGCCGATGTTCTTCTGCGCGCCGCCGAAAGCCAGGCCGACGCGGCTCCAGTCAATGGGGCGGGAAAGTACGTGCGACGAACAGTCGATGACCAGCGGCACGCCGTTCGCGAGCTGCGGCAGGTCGTGGAACTCGACGCCGTCGACGGTCTCGTTGCTGCAGATGTGCACGTAGGCCGCGTCATCGCGCAGCGACCAATCCTGCGGGATCGTGTAGCCCTTGCCGATGTCGGCAGCGATCTGCACGTCAGCGTAGCGGCGCGCTTCGGCCGCGCTCTTGCGCGACCAGGAACCCGTGACGACGACATCGACCTTGCCGCGCCGACTCAGGTTCAGAGGCACGATGGCGTTCTCGCCGAGGCCGCCACCCTGCATGAACAGGATGCGAAAGTGGGCCGGCACCGCCAGCAGCTCGCGCAAATCGCGCTCGGCCGCCTCCAGGATGCTGCCGAACTCCTTGCCGCGATGGCTCATCTCCATGACGCTCATGCCGCTGCCGTGCCAATCGAGCATTTCGGCAGCCACCTGGCGCAGCACAGGCTCGGGCAGGGTGGCGGGGCCGGGAGCGAAATTGAACGGGCGGGATGAGGTCATCGACGGGTGGGCTGCTGCGGGCTTACTTCTTCGGGGCGGCGGAGGCCGCCGGCTTGGCTGCGGCGGCTGGCTGCGGCGCAATGCCGAGTTGCTTGGCGAGGTTGGCCTGCAAGGTCTTGAGGCGGCCATCCAGCGTTGGGCCGGCTTCGGCCATCACCTTCTGCGCCACAGCCTTCTGCAGCTCAACGCTGGCCAGGCCGAATTTCTGGCTGACCGGCGATTCTGCCCAGGCCAGCACCTGCTTCAGTTCGTCCTCGCTGAAGCGTTCGTCCAGCAGCGCCGAAGCCGTGTTGGGCACAGCCTTGGAAATCTTGTCCTTCAGGTAGGGCACGTTCTCCTCGACGAACTTCTTCAGATCGGCATCCATGGCCTTGGCCGTGGCTTCGCGCTTTTCGGCTGGCAGCTGCTGCAAAGCGCCGCGGCCGGCCTGCGTCAGCTGCGACAGCGGACCCTGGATGATGTTGGCGGCCAGGCCATCGGCGAGGCCCTGCTGCTGCAGAGCAACGATCTTGTCGATCAGAACCTTCTTTGCCGGCGATGGTTGAGCCAGAGCGGTGCCGGCAGAGAGGGCAAGGGCGATGGCGAGGGCCAGGCCCAGTTTGCGAGAGGTCATGTCAGTCCTTGGGGGCTTCAGGGGTTTCGCCGGTCGGGTCCGCTTCACCCGATTCAGTGCCGGCATCGGCTTCATTGGCATCGTTTTCGACGATGCGTTGCAGGCCCGACAGCTTGGAGCCGTCGTCCAGCGCGATCAGCGTGACGCCTTGCGTCGCTCGGCCCAGCTCGCGGATCTCGCTGACGCGGGTGCGCACCAGCACGCCCTTGTCGGTGATCAGCATGATTTCGTCCGCCGGACGCACCAGCGTGGCTGCGACAACACGGCCGTTGCGCTCGCTCTGCTGGATCGCGATCATGCCCTTGGTGCCCCGGCCGTGGCGGGTGTACTCAACGATGGAGGTGCGCTTGCCGTAGCCGTTCTCGGTGGCGGTCAGCACGCTCTGCGATTCGTCCTCGGCCACCAGCATGGCAATGAGGCGCTGGTCGGGTTCGAGCATCATGCCGCGCACGCCGCGGGCGGTGCGTCCCATGGGGCGCACATCGTCTTCGTCGAAACGCACCGCCTTGCCGCCGTCACTGAACAGCATCACGTCATGGTGGCCGTCGGTCAGCGCGGCGCCGATCAGATGGTCGCCCTCGTCGAGGTCGACGGAAATGATGCCGGCCTTGCGCGGGTTGGCGAAGTCCTTCAGCGAGGTCTTCTTGACCGTGCCCATGGCCGTGGCCATGAAGATGAAGTGATCTTCAGGGAAGCTGCGGAACTCACCGGTCAGCGCCAGCACGACGGTGATCTTCTCGCCGGCCTGCAGCGGGAACATGTTGACGATGGGCTTGCCGCGCGAGTTGCGCGAGCCCTGCGGCACCTCCCAGACCTTGAGCCAGTAGACGCGGCCGCGGTCGGAGAAGCAAAGCAGCCAGTCGTGCGTGTTGGCGATGAAGAGCTGGTCGACCCAGTCGTCATCCTTGGTCTGTGTGGCCTGCTTGCCGCGGCCGCCGCGCTTTTGCGCGCGGTATTCGCTCAGGGCCTGGCTCTTGATGTATCCGGTGTGCGAGAGCGTGACGACCATGTCGGTCGGCGTAATCAGGTCTTCGGTGCCCAGTTCCTGAGCGTTGTGCTCGATGACGCTGCGGCGCGCGCCCAGCTTGGTCTGGCCGAACTCGATCTTCAGCTGCACCAGTTCGTCGCTGATGATGGTCGTGACGCGGGCCGGCGTGGCCAGGATGTCCAGCAGGTCGGCGATCTCCGACATGACTTCCTTGTACTCGCCGACGATCTTGTCCTGCTCCAGGCCGGTAAGCCGTTGCAGGCGCATCTGCAGGATCTCGCTGGCCTGCGATTCCGACAGGCGATACAGACCGTCGGCCTGCATGCCGTACTCGGGCTCCAGTCCGTCGGGGCGGAACGCCGAGCGGCCGCCGGGCGTCTGGCCTTCGGCACGAGACAGCATCTCGCGCACCAGCGAAGAATCCCAGCTCTTGGCCATCAGCGCGGCCTTGGCGACGGGCGGCGTCGGCGAGGTCTTGATGGTCTCGATGAACTCATCGATGTTGGCCAGCGCGACGGCCAAGCCTTCCAGCACATGGCCGCGCTCGCGTGCCTTGCGCAACTCGAAAATGGTGCGCCGGGTCACGACCTCGCGGCGGTGTTCCAGGAACACGATGACCATGTCGCGCAGGTTGCAGAGCTTGGGCTGGCCATCGATGAGGGCCACCATGTTCATGCCGAAGCTGTCCTGCAGCTGCGTCTGCTTGTAGAGGTTGTTCAACACCACCTCGGGCACTTCGCCGCGCTTGAGCTCGATCACGACGCGCATGCCCGACTTGTCGGACTCGTCCTGGATGTGGCTGATGCCCTCGATCTTCTTCTCGTGCACCAGCTCCGCGATGCGCTCAAGCAGCGTCTTCTTGTTGACCTGATAGGGGATCTCGTCAACGATGATCGATTGGCGAGCGCCCTTGTCGATGTCTTCGAAATGCACCTTGGCGCGCATGACCACCCGACCGCGACCGGTGCGGTAGCCGTCGCGCACGCCGGACAGGCCGTAGATGATGCCGGCGGTCGGGAAGTCCGGCGCCGGGATGATCTCCATCAGCTCGTCAACCGTGCATTCCGGGTTTTTCAGCGCAAACAGGCAGCCGTCGATGACTTCATTGAGGTTGTGCGGCGGAATATTCGTCGCCATACCCACCGCAATACCCGAGGCACCATTCACCAGCAGATTCGGCAAACGGGTCGGCAGGACCAGCGGCTCCTTATGGCTGCCGTCATAGTTCGGCCCGAAATCGACAGTTTCCTTGTCGATGTCTGCCAGCATTTCGTGCGCGATTTTGTCGAGCCGGATTTCGGTGTATCGCATCGCGGCCGCGTTATCGCCGTCGATCGAACCGAAGTTGCCCTGGCCGTCGATCAGCATGTGGCGCAAGCTGAATGGCTGGGCCATGCGCACGATGGTGTCGTAAATGGCCGAGTCGCCGTGTGGGTGGTATTTACCCATCGTCTCACCCACGGCCTGAGCACTCTTGCGGTACTTGGCGTTGTAGGTGTTGCCCATCTCGTTCATCGCGTAGAGCACGCGGCGATGCACCGGTTTGAGGCCGTCACGGGCATCGGGCAGGGCGCGGCCGACAATCACGCTCATCGCGTAATCGAGGTAGGAGCGGCGCATCTCCTCCTCAAGGCTGATCGGCAGGGTTTCCTTGGCGAACTGGGTCATGCGGGCTCGATCTTCAGCGTGCGCGGCCTGGCCTCACGGCGTGGCAACATCAGGGGTGGCGAAAAGACCGAATTCTATGCGGCCCGCTACCTTGTAGCAGCAGCGCAACAGCGTCACCGCGCCCACGAACGTAGGCCGCCACAATGCGGTCGACCCAGTGCCTGCATGGCACAATCGTCGAGTCCCTAGGAGAAACCCTAAAGGCTCTCCTGCGGTTTGAGTACTGACTCTCGCAGGGCAACTGCGGCATTCCTTGAGAGGAGAATCATGAAGAAACTGAATCGCGTGGCGTCGCTGTTTGCGGTGGCTGCTGTCGCCGCCTTGGCGTCGTCGGCCACGATGGCCCAGACTGTTGACAACTGGCGCGCTACGGATGGCACCGTTTGGAAGAACGGCACCAACGAATATTGCTGGCGTGACAACTTCTGGACGCCGGCGACGGCCGCCAAGGGTTGCGACGGCGAAATCAAGCCTGCGGAAAAGCCGGTCGCGCCGCCCGCACCTCCGGCCCAGCCGCCTGTTCCGCCTCCCGTCCCGCCGAAGCCGGTCCCCCCGCCGCCTCCGGCTCCGGTCAGCGAGAAGGTCACCTTCGCTGCTGATGCCTTCTTCGACTTCGACAAGGCAACGCTGAAGCCCGAAGCCACCGCCAAGCTGGATGACCTGGTCAGCAAGACCAAGGGCATCAACCTGGAAGTCATCATCGCCGTGGGCCACACCGACTCGGTGGGTAGCGACGAGTACAACCAGAAGCTGTCGATCCGCCGCTCGGAAGCCGTCAAGGCCTACCTGGTGA
>Ga0187844_10003618_pt1 | contig 10274 bp, 7 predicted proteins | sample SpaLakP09_SKY_50_FD_134517 | JGI IMG/M metagenome (GOLD analysis project Ga0187844, IMG submission 134517) | Oligotrophic lake water microbial communities from Sparkling Lake, Wisconsin, USA - SP09_SKY_50 | ecosystem: Environmental > Aquatic > Freshwater > Lake | place: USA: Sparkling Lake...
CAGCAGGCCATCACGTTCCACCGTCGGACGCGGCGCCGCCATGTAGAGCGGCACGATCGGGATGTTCTCGAGATGGATGTACTGCCAGATATCCAGCTCGGTCCAGTTCGAGATCGGGAACACACGGATGCTCTCGCCCTTGGCCTTCTTGGCGTTGTAGAGATTCCACAGTTCGGGTCGCTGGCTCTTGCCGTCCCAGCGGTGGCTGGACGTACGGAACGAGAAGATGCGCTCCTTGGCGCGCGACTTCTCCTCGTCGCGGCGGGCACCGCCGAAGGCGACGTCGAAGCCATAGAGATCCAGCGCCTGCTTGAGCCCTTCGGTCTTCCACAGGTCGGTGTGCAGCGAGCCGTGATCGAAGGGGTTGATGCCCTTCGCCTTGGCTTCCGGGTTCTGGTAGACCAGCAGTTCCATGCCCGATTCGCGCGCCATCTGGTCGCGCAGCTCGTACATCGCCTTGAACTTCCACGTCGTGTCGACGTGCAGCAGCGGGAACGGTGGCGGCGACGGGAAGAACGCCTTGCGGGCCAGGTGCAGCATCACCGCGCTGTCCTTGCCCACCGAGTACAGCATCACCGGCTTCTCGGACTCCGATACGACCTCGCGCATGATGTGAATCGACTCGGCCTCGAGTCGTTGCAGGTGCGTGAGCATCGTCGACGACGAGGACCCTGGGGTCTTCGCGGGTGTGTCCATTAGCGGTCGTAGCCTGTCAGTGAATCGGCGATTTTAGCCCGACATCGGGGACGAATCCGGCCGGCGCAATGATCCGGTTGCCGGGGCCTGGGCGCCTCCTCCGGACGGCCGAGCTCCATCCAATCGCTGAAAACCGGCCCTGTTTGGGCGTCTCAGCGCCTCGCGGGCGGTGCATGGGCGCGCAGGAACAGGTCGATGACCTCCTCGACATGCCGCTGGCGCTCCGCGGAATCCGGCGGCAGCGCGGCGCCGACCAGCGACTTGATGTGATGCTCCCCCTTTAGCAGCACGAAGAAGTGCGATGCCGCGCGGCGGAAGTGCGGAATCTGCAATTCGCCGGCGCCATGCGCGGCCTCCAGAACCTGCGAAAAGCGCTCCAGCGTCCGTTCCGGCCCGGCCTCCCAGAAGAGGCGCCCGAAGTCGGTCGGCCCTGCCCCTTCGGCCGCCATCAGGCGGTACATGCTGATCACGTCGTCGCTGTTCACCAGGTCAAGGAATCCACGGCCGATCAGGCGCAGGCGTTCGCGCAACGGCGAACGCGCGTGCACGTCGAACAGGACCTCCGGCCAGTGCTCGTTGCACTTGGCGCAGACCGTCTCGCGAAACAGTTCCTCCTTGCAGCGGAAGTGGCTGTAGACCGTGAGCTTGGAGACGCCGGCCTCGGCCGCGATGCCCTCCATGCTGGTGCCGGGCAGGCCTTGCGCCGTGAACAGCTTCTTGGCCGCCAGCAGGATCGCCGCACGTTTGTCCGGGTCCTTGGGCCGTCCTCGGCCGGTGCCCTTGCGACTTGCAGTGGGAGATGGGGCTGCCATTTCGTTCGCGGTAATTGCTCCGGGCGGGGCTTCAACGCCGCGACCGATTAAATGTACTATTCGGTTCAGTATATCGGGACGGTCACCGTAACGGCGGCCACGGGGAGCGCAGGAACCATGATGAAGACCCATCCTTGCTGGTGCTTCGCGGCTCTGCTGGCGGCGGGCCTGATTGCAGGCTGCTCCCGCGACGCAGCCCCCGTCAACGCACCCCGCCCCGTCGTCGTCGAATCGCCGCAGTTGCTCGGCGGCGCCGCAGGCGTCGAGATGTTCCCGGGCTCGGTGCACGCGCGCATCGAGGCCGACCTGTCGTTCCGCGTCCCGGGCAAGATCGCCGAGCGCAAGGTGGACATGGGCGCACGTGTCGTACGCGGCACGGTGCTGGCCGTGCTCGACCCCGAGGACGCGCAGCTCAATCTCGACGCCGCACGCGCCGCGCTCAAGGCCGCCGAGGCCGACGCCTGGCTCGCGCAGGAAGAAGAACGCCGCTACACCGACCTCAAGGCGCGCGGCCATGTCGGCCAGTCCGCCGTCGATTCGCGCACCAACACCACCAAGCTCGCCCAGGCCCGGTTGTCGCAGGCGCGCTCGCAGCTGAACCTGGCGCAGAACCAGTCGAGCTACACCAAGCTCACGGCAGACAGCGCCGGTGTCGTCACGCAGGTGCTGGCCGAAGCGGGCAACGTCGTCAACGCCGGGCAGCCGGTGGTCCGGTTCGCCGCGGACGGCGAGCGCGAAGTGCACATCGACGTGCCCGAAGGCCGCATCGATGCGCTCGCCAAGTCGCCCACCGTCGCGGTCGAGATCTACAGCCAGCCCGGCAAGCGCTACCAGGGCCGTGTGCGCGAGATCAATCCGCAAGCCGACCCGGGCACGCGCACGCACGACGCCCGCGTCACGGTCGTCGACGCCGATGCGGCGGTACAGCTCGGCGCCACCGCCACCGTGATGACCGCGGATATCGCCGACGGCAAGACCTTCCGCCTTCCGGCAACGGCGCTGGGCAGCGTCGACAAGAGTCACGCGGCGGTCTGGACGGTCGTCGCGGGCGCCAACGGCGAGAACACCGTGAAATCGGTGCCCGTGCAGGTGCTGCAATACCTGGACGGCGTCGTGATCGTGGCGGGTGCGATCACGCCGAAGGACCGCCTCGTCACCGCCGGCGTGCACCGGCTGGTCGAGGGCATGGCGGTGAAACCCATCGATCGCGCCGCCAAGGCCGCACTCTGAGGCGACGCCGCTCATGACCCGCATCAACCTGAGCGAGTGGGCGCTGGCGAACCGGTCGCTGGTGACTTATTTCATGGTGCTGCTGGGCGTGCTCGGCGTCTGGGGTTACTTCCACCTCGGGCAGTCCGAAGATCCGCCGTTCACGTTCCGCATCATGGTCGTGCGCACGATCTGGCCCGGGGCGACGGCCGACGAAGTCGATCGGCTGGTGACGGATCGCATCGAAGAAAAGCTGCAGGAACTCGATTCGCTGGATTTCCTGCGCTCGTATTCGCGCCCCGGCGAGTCGCAGGTGTTCGTGCTCTACCGCGAGGATGTGAACCGAAGCACGATCCCCGAGAGCTGGTACCAGACGCGAAAGAAGGTCAACGACATCCGGCATCTGCTGCCGCCCGACGTGATCGGCCCGTCGTTCAACGACGAGTTCGGCGACACCTTCGGCAACATCTACGAGCTGCAGGGCAAGGACTTCAGCTACGAGGAACTCAAGGACTACGCCGATCGTGTCCGCGATCGCCTGCTGCGCGTGCGCGACGTGGCGAAGGTCGAGTTCATCGGCCTGCAGGAAGAGCGCATCTTCGTCGACATGGCGAACACGCGGCGGGCGCAGCTCGGCATTCCGCCCGACCTGATCGCCCGGGTTCTGGCGCAGCAGAACGACGTCTCGCCCGCCGGCGACTTCGACACCTCGACCGACAAGATCTATCTGCGCGTCAGCGGCGGGCTGTCGCGCATCGAGCAGCTCAAGCAGCTCCCGATCGAATTCAACGGCCGCACGTTCCGGCTTGGAGACGTCGCCGAAATCTCGCGCGGCTATCAGGACCCGCCGGGCCCGCGCATGCGCTTCAACGGCGAAAACGCCATCGGCATCGCAGTGTCGATGGAAAAGGGCGGCGACATCATCCGGCTGGGCAAGTCGCTGGACACCCAATTCGAAACGCTCAACCAGATCGTGCCGATGGGCATGCAGCTCTCGCGCGTGGCCGATCAGCCGCGCGCGGTGACGCGCGCCACCGACGTCTTCATCCGCGCGCTGGGCGAGGCCGTCGTCATCGTGCTCATCGTGTGCTTCGTGTCGCTGGGCACGCGCGTGGGACTGGTGGTCATGGCCTCTATCCCGCTGGTGCTCGGCATGACCTTCGCGACGATGCATTACTTCGGCATCGGCCTGCACAAGATCTCGCTGGGCTCCCTGGTGATCGCACTGGGATTGCTCGTGGACGATGCGATCATCGCCGTCGAGATGATGGCGGTGAAGCTCGAGCAGGGCTACGACCGCGTCAAGGCCGCGGCCTTCGCCTACAGCTCCACGGCCTTCCCGATGCTCAGCGGCACGCTGATCACCGCAGCCGGCTTCCTGCCGATCGCGCTGGCCAAGAGCAGCACCGGCGAATACACGGTGTCGATCTTCCAGGTCGTCACCCTGGCGCTGCTGCTGTCGTGGATCGCGGCGGTGATCTTCGTTCCGCTGCTCGGCTACAAGCTGCTGCCCGAGAAGGGGCTGTCCGAAGACGGCAAGGCGCACGACGAACACGCGGTCTACCACACCCGGTTCTACAACAGCTTCCGCAAGCTCGTGCAGCTGTGCGTGAACCGCCGCTGGACCACGATCGCCATCACCGTAGGCCTGTTCGTCGGCAGCCTCGTGCTGTTCGGCACGGTGCCGCAGCAGTTCTTCCCGGCCTCGACGCGCCTGGAGTTGCTGGTGGATCTGAAGCTGCCCGAAGGGGCCTCGATCGATCAGACCGAGAAGGCGGCGAAACGCCTCGAGGGCCTGCTCAAGGACGTGGAAGGGCTGGAGAGCTTCGTCGCCTACATCGGCAGCGGCGCGCCGCGGTTCATTCTTCCGCTCGATCAGCAGTTGCCGGCGTCCAGCTTCACGCAGTTCGTGCTCAACACGCGCGATTACAAGGCGCGCGAGGCTATTCGCGCACATCTGATCGAGGTGCTGCCGCAGGAATTCTCCGAAGCGCGCTGGCGCGTCAATCGTCTCGAGAACGGCCCCCCGGTCGGTTACGTGTTGCAATACCGCGTCTCCGGACCGGACCGTGACGTCGCCACCGTCTATGCCGACAAGATCGCGACGATCATGCGCGCCAACCCGTATCCGCGCGGCGTTCACCTGGACACGGCGGAACCGTCGAAGGTCATCCACGTGACGATCGACCAGTCGCGCGCGCGAAGCCTGGGCGTGACCACCTCTAGCGTGTCGCAATTGCTCGAAACCGCGATCAACGGCGCCACCGTCACGCAGTTCCGTGAAGACAACAAGCTGATCTCCGTGGTCATGCGCGGTCCGCCGCGCGAGCGCGAGCATCTCGAACTGCTGAGCAGCCTCGCGGTGCCGACGGCCAGCGGCGCGAACATCCCGCTGGCGCAGATCGCGCGGCTCGAATACGCCTTCGAGCCCGGCATCCTGTGGCGACGCAACCGCGCACCGACGATCACCGTGCGCGCCGACATCTACGACGACATCCAGCCACCCGAAGTCGTCGCCCAGCTCGCACCCGAGATCGCCAAGATCGAGGCGAGCCTGCCGACCGGTTATCGCATCGAGACCGGCGGCACCGTCGAGGACGCCGCCAAGGGTCAGGGCAGCGTGAACGTCGGCATGCCGCTATTCCTGCTGGCCGTGTTCACCGTACTGATGATCCAGCTCAGGAGCTTCTCGCAGAGCATCATGGTGATGCTCACCGCGCCGCTCGGCATCATCGGCGTGGCCAGCTTCCTGCTCTTGTTCGGGCAACCCTTCGGCTTCGTCGCGATGCTCGGCACGATCGCGCTGCTGGGCATGATCATGCGCAACAGCGTCATCCTGATCGACCAGATCCGGCAGGATCTCGAGCATGGACGCTCGCCGTTCGACGCGGTCGTGGAAGCCACGGTTCGCCGCCTGCGCCCCATCGTGCTGACCGCGCTCGCGGCCGTGCTCGCGATGATCCCGCTGTCGCGCAGCGTCTTCTTCGGACCGATGGCCGTGGCCATCATGGGCGGCCTGATCGCGGCGACCGTGCTGACCCTGCTGTTCCTGCCGGCGCTGTATTCGGCCTGGTTCAAGGTTCCGCGCTCGACGTCGAACGGCAACGGTGGTGGCGCGCCCCACAACGCCGTCGCGGTGGAAGGCAGCCTGCCGTAGCCCGGACGAAGTCCGGGATTCCCGCTCGATTGATGTGACAACCCCGGACTTCGTCCGGGCTACGGGTTACGCAGGGATCAAAGCCACTTTCGCAATTCCGATTGCAAGGCCGGCACCACCTCTTCCTCGAACCACGGCCGCTTCCTGAGCCACAGCGTGTTGCGCGGACTGGGATGCGGCAACGGCAGGAAGCCCTGCGCCAGGTGCCGCTGCCAGTCGCGCACCGTCTGCTCCAGCGACGGGCCGCGCGTGTCGAGGTAGCGAGCCTGCGCGTACTGGCCGATCAACAGCGTCAGCCGAACCTCGGGCAACAGACCGAGTACACGCGCATGCCACCTCGGCGCGCACTCCGGCCGCGGTGGCAGGTCGCCGCCTTTGCCGCGACCGGGGTAGCAGAAGCCCATCGGCATGATTGCGATGCGCGACACGTCGTAGAAGGCCTCGCGATCCAGACCCATCCACGTGCGCAGTCGCTCGCCGCTGGCGTCGTCCCAGGGCACACCGCTGGCGTGGACCTTGGTCCCGGGCGCCTGTCCGATGACGAGCAGCCTCGCGCCTGCGCCGAGGCGCACGACCGGGCGCGGCCCGAGCGGAAGGTGCTCGCTGCAGAGGGTGCAGGCGCGGATCTCGGTGACGAGCCGGTCGAGCGGCGCATCGGCAGGCTTGGGACGACTTGGCATCCCGGGATGGTAATTCCGGCCCGGTGCTTCGCGTGAGCGGGAATGCGAAACTGCATGGGCTCCCGAATCCCGACTCCATGCCTGTCCTTCTCGAAGCCCGCGACCTCGTCAAGCACTACCCGAAGGTGAAGGCCGTCGACGGCGTGAGCTTCGATGTCGCACAAGGGATCTGCTTTGGACTGCTCGGCCCCAACGGCGCCGGCAAGAGCACGACCATCGAGATGCTCGAAGGCTTGAGCAAGCCCACCGGCGGGCAGGTGATGTTCCGGGGCGCGCCGCTGGGCGCGGATTATCGCGATCACATCGGCATCCAGTTCCAGACGACCGCGCTGCAGGACTTCCTGACGGTGCGCGAGAACCTGACGTTCTTCGGCGCGCTGTACCCCGCGCGCCGATCGATGGACGAGATCATCGAGCGCTGCAACCTGGGGGATTTCCTGGACCGCGACACGCGCAAGCTCTCCGGCGGACAGCGTCAGCGTGCGCTGCTCGGCATCGCGCTGATCAACGACCCCGAACTCCTGTTTCTCGACGAGCCCACCACCGGACTGGACCCGCAGGCGCGGCGCAATTTCTGGGAGCTGATCGGCGACATCAAGCGTGCCGGCAAGACCTTGCTGCTGACGACGCACTACATGGAAGAGGCGTACGCGCTGTGCGACGAGATCGGGATCATGGATCACGGTCACCTGATCGCCCGCGGCACGCCCAAGGCGCTGCTGGCGCAGCACTTCGACGAGAAGGTGCTGGAACTGCCGTCGAGCCTGCTCGCAGGACGCGAGTGGAGTTTCCCGGTGCATCACAGCGAGGCGGGCGCCGAAATCCGCACGCGCTCGGTGAATTCGGTGCTGAGCGAACTGCTGGGCGCGGGTGTGGATCTCACGCAGCTGCATCAGCGTCCGCCGTCGCTGGACGACCTGTTCCTGGAACTTACCGGCAAGGACGAACGCTCGTGATGGGTTTCTCCTTCCAGCGGTTTCGCGCGGCCACCATCGCGCGCAGCATCGAATTCCTGCGCGACCGTTCCGCGCTCGCCTGGAACCTGATGTTCCCGGTGCTGATGGTCGTCGGTTTCGCCGCCATTTTCTCGGGACCTGGCCAGCCGGTGTTCAAGGTGGCCGTCGTCGCCTCGGCGGAGCCCACGACCGAGATGCACCCCTTCTTCGGCACGCCGCACGTCCAGTTCTACCGCGAGCCGGAACTCGAAGCGGCCAAGCGCAAGGTCGCGCGCCATCGCGTCGACCTGCTGCTGGACTTCAGCGGCGACAAGCCGCGCTACTGGACCAATCCCGAATCGCCCAAGGGCGAACTCGTCGAGAAACTGCTGCTGGGCAGCGGCGGAGTCGCACCCGAGAAGCAGCAGGCCACCGGCAAGCCGATCCGCTACGTCGACTGGGCCGTGCCCGGCATCCTCGGCGTGAACCTGATGTTCTCCTGCCTGTGGGGCGTGGGCTACGTGATCGTGCGCTACCGCAAGAGCGGACATCTGAAGCGCCTGAATGCAACGCCGCTGCGCGCGCTGGAATTCGTCTCCGCGCAGATCGTCTCGCGGCTCGCGCTGGTGATGACCACGACGACGATGATGTTCGTCGGCTGCAACCTGTTCATGCACTTTCCGATGGAAGGGTCGTACATCGACCTGTTCATCCTGACTCTCATCGGCAGCCTGTCGCTGACCTCGATGGGGCTGCTGGTGGCCGCGCGCGTGGGCAGCGAGGAGATTTCCGGCGGCCTGCTCAACGTGATCAGCTCGCCGATGATGATTCTCTCCGGCGCGTTCTTCTCGCTCGACGGGTCGCCGCGCTGGGTGCAGGGACTGGCCGAAATCTTCCCGCTGACCCACATGCTCGCCGCCGCCCGCAGCATCATGCTCGACGGCACCCGCCTGATCGACCTGGGCTATCCGCTGCTGATCCTGGTCGGCACCACCGTGGTGTGCATGAGCTTCGGTTCGCTGCTGTTCAAGTGGACACAGGACTGAAGGCACTCGCCGTCGGGCTGCTCGGCGCATCGCTGTGCGGATGCGCGTCTCTCGGTTACTACGCGCACCTCGCGCGCGGACAGATGGAACTGCTCTCCAAGCGCGAGCCCATCGAGAAGATCGTCGGTGATCCCCAGCGCGATACCGAGCTGCGGCGCCGCCTCGCGCTGGTGCTCGATGCACGCCGGTTCGCGGTGGACAGGCTGGGCCTGCCGGATAACGCCAGCTACACGCTCTATGCGGATCTCGGTCGCCCCTACGTCGTCTGGAACGTGTTCGCGACGCCGGAGTTCTCGCTGGAGCCGATCGAATCCTGCTTCCCGCTGACGGGCTGCCTGGCCTACCGCGGCCACTACCGCAAGGAACTCGCGCAGGACCAGGTCGAGAAGATGAAGGCCAAGGGCTACGACGTGGACATCGGCGGTGTCCCGGCCTACTCGACCCTGGGCTGGTTCGACGATCCGGTGCTGAGCACGATGATGCGCTGGAGCGACGCGGTGCTGGTCGGCACGGTGTTCCACGAACTGGGCCACCAGCGTCTGTACGTCAAGAACGACACGACGTTCAACGAGTCCTATGCGAGCTTCATCGAGCAGGAAGGCCTGCTCGAATACTTCACCGGGGGACAGGTGAACCCGGCCGAATCGGAGACGCAACGTGCGCACGAGGCGCAGTTCGTTGCGCTGGTGATCGCCGCACGCCGCAAGCTGGCTGACCTGTATTCGCTGCCCTTGTCGCCACAGACGATGCGCACGCAGAAAGCCGAGGTCTTCGCGCAGCTCAAGCAGGACTACGCGCGGATGCGGGAGACGGAGTGGAACGGCGCGCGCGATTACGACGGCTGGTTTGCGCGCGAACTCAACAATGCCAGCCTGCTGCCGGTGGGCCTGTACGACGAATGGGTGCCGGCATTTCGCATGCTGTTCGAAGAATGTGGAAACGACTGGACACGATTCCACGCGGCCGCCAAGGCGCTCGGGGAGTCGGGCGCGCAGGCGCGCCAAGAGCGTCTGGCCGAGTTGCAGGCCGCCCCCAAGTAGCCCGGGCGAAGCCCGGGGTTCCCCTCGCAAATCGAGCGCAATCCCGGGCTTCGCCCGGGCTACGGGTCATCCCGGCTAGGTCGCGGGCGCGGTGCGCCGTAAGCTGGCTTCTTTCCCACGCTGGAGTTCACGCGATGTCCGATGCATTCGACCTGTTCGTGATCGGCGGTGGCTCGGCGGGCGTGCGTGCTGCGCGCTTCGCCGCGAATTTCGGCGCCAAGGTGGCCGTGGCCGAGAGCCGCTACCTCGGCGGCACCTGCGTCAACGTCGGCTGCGTGCCGAAGAAGTTCCTGGTCTATGGCGCGCACTTCCACGAGGACTTCGACCAGGCCGCCGGCTACGGCTGGAGCCTGGGCGAGAAGCCGGTGTTCGACTGGTCCACGCTGATCGAGAACAAGAATCGCGAGATCGCGCGGCTCAACGGCATTTACCGCAAGCTGCTGGTGGATTCCGGCGTGAAGGTGCTCGACGGCCATGCGCGCCTGCTCGATGCCAAGACGGTGCAGGTCGGTGACGAAACGTTCTCGGCCAAGCACATCCTGATCTGCACAGGCGGCTGGCCGCAGCTGCCGGAGATCCCGGGCAAGGAACACGCGATCAGCTCCAACGAGGCCTTCTTCCTCAAGGAATTGCCGCGACGCGTCATCGTCGTCGGTGGCGGCTACATCGCCGTGGAATTCGCCTCGATCTTCCACGGCC
>Ga0187844_10003620_pt1 | contig 10261 bp, 9 predicted proteins | sample SpaLakP09_SKY_50_FD_134517 | JGI IMG/M metagenome (GOLD analysis project Ga0187844, IMG submission 134517) | Oligotrophic lake water microbial communities from Sparkling Lake, Wisconsin, USA - SP09_SKY_50 | ecosystem: Environmental > Aquatic > Freshwater > Lake | place: USA: Sparkling Lake...
CGCGGCGACGAGCTGCTGGCCTGCGGCCAGTTCGTCCGCGAAGGCGAGCTGGTGGGTCTGTACGACATCTTCACCGTGCCCGAGCAGCGCGGCCAGGGCCTGGGCCGCTCGCTGTGCACCCAGCTGCTGAGCCTGGCCCGAGAGCAGGGGGCGCGGAGCGCCTACCTACAGGTCAGCGCCGACAACGACGGTGCGCGCTCGATCTACGGGCGCATGGGCTTTGTCGATGGCTACGGCTACCACTACCGTACGCCGGACCTGGCCAAAGTGTGGTGACCTTGCGGTCCAGACCTTGCCGGCAACGGCAAGCTCTGGCCCCCACTGACTGGCGGGTCATAGCCCGAGCGCTTCGTCCACCCCGAGGTGGACATTCATCGCCTGCACCGCCGCGCCGCTGGCACCCTTGCCCAGATTGTCCAGGCGGGCCATCAGCACGACCTGCGTGTCGTGGCCGAACACGAACAGATCGACGCGGTTGGTGTCATTGCAGCCCTGCACATCGAAGAAGCCTTCCTCGAGCGTGCCAGGGTCGCGCAGCGGCATCACGCGCACGAACTGCTCGCCGGCGTAGTGCTTGACCAGGGCAGCATGCAGCGCCTCGGCCGTCACGCCGGCCTTCAACTGGCTAAGGTGCAGAGGCACCGTCACCGACAGGCCCTTGTAGAAATTGCCGACGATGGGCATGAAGATGGGCGCTACCACCAGACCGGTGTGGGTCATCATCTCCGGCAGATGCTTGTGCTTGAGGCCCAGGGCATAGGGCCGCGGCGAGTCCAGCTTGGCGTCGCCGCCGGCCTCATACTGCGCAATCATCGACTTGCCGCCGCCGGAGTAGCCGGTGATCGAGGTCGCCGACACCGCCAGCTCACGCGACACCAGTCCAGCGTCCACCAGCGGGCGCAGCAGCAGGATGAAGGCACTGGCATGGCAACCGGGATTTGCGATGCGCTTGGCAGTGCGCAGCTTGGCGCGCTGGTCGGCAGCCAGTTCGGGCAGGCCGAACACCCAGCCCGACACCGTGCGGTGGGCCGTGCTGGCGTCGATCAAGCAGGTATTGGGGTTGGTGATCATGGCCGCCGCTTCACGCGAAGCGACATCGGGCAGGCACAGAAAAGCCACATCGGCGGCGTTCAGCAGCCGCGCGCGTTCGGCTGCGTCTTTGCGCTTGTCGGGATCAATGCGCAGCACCTCGACGTCGTCGCGCTTGGCCAGATACTCATGAATGCGCAGGCCGGTCGTGCCCTCCTGGCCATCAACAAATACTGCATGCTTCATGACAAATCCTCTCGCGCACAATCGCAACAACCGAACCAACCATCAAGCATAAGGCATGACAAGGACTATGCATCGCGTACTGCTATTGCCTGGCTGGCTGAATTCCGACCCCGGCCACTGGCAGAGCCTGTGGGAACAGCACTTCGGCTATACCCGTATCGAGCAATCAGACTGGGAGTGGCCGCTGCGCGGCGACTGGATGATGCGGCTGGACGAAACCCTGCTCGCCGACGACAGCCTGCTCGAAGCGCCGGCCATACTGGTTGCGCACAGCCTCGGCTGCCAGCTGGTCGCTGCCTGGGCCGCGCATTCGCAGCACACGGCGCGCGTCAAGGCAGCGCTGCTGGTCGCGCCCCCCGACCCAGAGCGCGAAGACATGCCGCCGCAGCTGCATGGCTGGCGACCCATCGTGCGTGGCAAGCTGCCCATCCCTGCCACCGTGGTGATCAGCAGCGACGACCCCTACTGCGCGCCCACACGCGCGCTGGCGATGGGGCAGGACTGGGGTGCAAGCGTCGTCCAGCTAGGTGCGCACGGCCATATCAATACCGAGTCTGGTCTGGGGCTTTGGCCCGAGGGCCAGGTCTTGCTCGACAACCTGAGCCGCAAAGAATAAGCAAACGCCCGCTTGTCGGGGACAATCACGCCCATGGTCACAAAAAAACCCAAAGGTCTGGGCCTCGGTCTGGAAGCATTGCTGGGCCCCAAGGTCAGCGACGCTCCCGCCGCCGCCTCGGGCGAACCCAGCACCCTGAGACTCGAACAGATGCAGCCCGGCAAGTATCAGCCGCGCACGCACATGGACGAGGGCTCGCTGTACGAGCTGGCCGAGAGCATCAAGGCCCAGGGCATCATGCAGCCGATACTGGTGCGGCCGGTCGGCGACAAGCGCTACGAGATCATCGCCGGCGAACGGCGCTTCCGCGCGGCCAAGCTGGCCGGTCTGCGCGAGGTGCCGGTGCTGGTCAAGGTCGTGCCGGACGAGGCCGCCGCCGCGATGGCGCTGATCGAGAACATCCAGCGCGAAGACCTCAATCCGCTCGAAGAAGCCCAGGGCCTGCAGCGCCTGGTCAGCGAGTTCCACCTCACGCACGAACAGGCCGCCCAGGCGGTGGGCCGTTCGCGCAGTGCTGCCAGCAATTTGCTGCGGCTGCTGCAGCTGTCCGAGCCGGTGCAGCAGATGCTGATGGCCGGTGACCTGGACATGGGCCACGCCCGCGCCCTGCTGCCGCTGGACGGTGCCCAGCAAATCCTCAGCGCCAACGAGATCGTCGCCAGGAAGATGAGCGTGCGCGAGGCCGAGAAGCTGGTCGCCCGCAACACCTCGACGCGCCAGAAGCCCCTGCTGCGCGTCAGCAAGGACAAGCCCCGCGACCTGCAGCGCATCGAGCAGCAGCTGTCCGATGCGCTGACCGCACAGGTCGAGATCCGCGTCAAGAAACGCACCAAGCGCGGCGAGCAGGGTGAGGTCGCGATCCAGTTCGGCTCGCTGGACGAGCTGAACGGCCTGCTGGAAAAGTTGGGCCTGAGCAACAGCTGAAAACCCGGCCCACAGGCGTCTGATTTCCCTCCCACACAGAGGCAAAGAGCGCCAACAGTTCACACTGCACCTGGAACTGAGGGGGTGCCAGCGCGATCTATTCGTTGTACTGTTAACCCATAGCCAGCACCGTGCGTTAAGCACCGAAGCAACGGCCCGATCCGCAACAGCTGATTGACCGGAAAGTGCTGATGGAGCCCCAGAGGACTTCATCAGAACTTCCCGGACGACTTGAAGGGATGTCCCGTCTCAAGTCGCCCACCTGAATCAACAGGAGGTCAGCATGGACGTGATCAGCAGCTTTACCGCCCGGTTCGAACGCACCCGCGAAGAAGAGATTTCGCTCGAAGACTACCTTGCCGAGTGCAAACGCAACCCGATGGCCTACGCAACGGCCGCCGAGCGCATGCTCAAGGCCATAGGCGATCCGCAACAGATAGACACGCGCAACGACACGCGCCTGAGCCGGCTGTTCGCCAACAAGACGATCAAGATCTACCCCGCATTTGCCGAGTTCTACGGCATGGAAGACGCGATCGAACAGGTCGTCAGCTACTTCCGTCACGCCGCCCAGGGGTTGGAAGAAAAGAAGCAGATCCTCTATCTGCTGGGCCCGGTCGGCGGCGGCAAGAGCTCGATTGCCGAGCGGCTGAAGCAGCTGGCCGAGCAAGTGCCCTTCTACGCCATCAAGGGCTCGCCGGTGAACGAGTCGCCGCTGGGCCTGTTCGATGCGGCCGAGGACGGACAGATCCTGGAGCAGGAGTACGGCATCCCGCGTCGCTACCTGAACCGCATCCTGAGCCCATGGGCCGTCAAGCGCCTGGACGAGTTCCAGGGCGACATCCGCAAGTTCAAGGTCGTGCGCCGCTTCCCCAGCGTGCTCAAGCAGGTCGGTATCTCCAAGACCGAGCCGGGCGATGAGAACAACCAGGACATCTCGTCCCTGGTCGGCAAGGTCGACATCCGCAAGCTCGAAACCTTTTCCCAGGACGACCCCGACGCCTACAGCTACTCCGGCGGCCTGTGCCTGGCCAACCAGGGTCTGCTCGAGTTCGTCGAGATGTTCAAGGCGCCGATCAAGGTCTTGCATCCTATGCTGACGGCCACGCAGGAGGGCAATTACAAGGGCACCGAGGGCTTTGGCGCGATTCCGTTCGACGGCGTTGTGCTGGCCCACAGCAACGAGAGCGAGTGGAAGGCCTTCCGCAACAACAAAAACAACGAGGCCTTCCTGGACCGCATCTACATCGTCAAGGTGCCCTACTGCCTACGTGTCAGCGAAGAGGTCAAGATCTACGAGAAGCTGCTGCGCGGCTCCTCGCTGGCCAACGCGACCTGCGCGCCCGGCACCTTGAAGATGATGAGCCAGTTCGCCATCCTGACGCGCCTGAAGGAGCCCGAGAACTCAGCGCTGTACTCGAAGATGCAGATCTACGACGGCGAGAACCTGAAGGACACCGACCCGCGCGCCAAGAGCTACCAGGAATATCGCGACTACGCCGGCGTCGACGAGGGCATGAACGGTATCTCGACGCGATTTGCCTACAAGATCCTGTCCAAAGTCTTCAACTTCGACAACAGCGAGATCGCCGCCAACCCGGTGCACCTGATGTATGTGCTGGAACAGCAGATCGAGCGCGAGCAATTCGCGCCCGAGCTGGAACAGAAATACGTCGGCTTCATCAAGGAATCGCTGGTGCCGCGCTATGCCGAATTCATCGGCAAGGAAATCCAGACCGCCTATCTGGAAAGCTATAGCGAATACGGCCAGAACATCTTTGACCGCTATGTCACCTATGCCGACTACTGGATCCAGGACCAGGAATACCGCGACACCGACACCGGCGAGGTGTTCGATCGCGTGGCGCTGAACGGCGAGCTGGAGAAGATCGAGAAGCCGGCCGGCATCAGCAATCCCAAGGACTTCCGCAACGAGATCGTCAACTTCGTGCTGCGCGCCCGCGCCGGCAATGCGGGCAAGAACCCCTTATGGACCAGCTACGAGAAGCTGCGCACGGTGATAGAGAAGAAGATGTTCTCCAACACCTAGGAGTTGTTGCCGGTGATCAGCTTCAACGCCAAGGCCAGCGTCGACGAGGTCAAGAAGCACGAGGACTTCGTCAATCGCATGGTCAACAAGGGCTACACGCCCAAGCAGGTGCGCTTGCTGTGCGAGTGGTACCTGAGAGTCAGAAAGAGTTCGTGAAGGCAGGGTGTCCAGGCCAACCAGCGATAGGGACCCACTCATGCTTCAACAAATCATTGATCGTCGCCTGTCCGGGAAAAACAAATCGATAGGCAACCGCGAGCGGTTTCTGCGCCGGCACAAGGAGCAGATACGCGAGGCGGTGAAGCGCGCCGTCGATGGCCGCGGCATCCGCGACATGGAGCGTGGCGAGGATGTGCACATCCCCAAGCGCGACTTGAACGAGCCGGTGTTCGGCCATGACCAGGGTGGCAAGCGCGAGATCGTCCACCCCGGCAATCAGGACTATATGCGGGGCGACCGCATCAAGCGGCCCGAGGGCGGCGGCGGCAAGGGCGGAGGTGGCGGCGAGGCCAGCGACTCGGGCGAGGGCGATGACGATTTCGTCTTCCACCTGAGCAAGGAAGAATTCATGCAGGTCTTCTTCGACGACCTCGCCCTGCCGAATCTGACCCGCACTCAGATCGCCGACACGCCGGAGTGGAAGACCCACCGCGCCGGCTTCGTCACCGATGGCACACCGACCAACCTGCATGTGGTGCGCTCGATGCGTGGCGCCCTGGGCCGCCGCATCGCATTGGGCATGACGCCCCGCCGAGAGCTGGAGGAATGTGAGCAGGAGCTTCAGGCCTTGCTGGAAAAGCCTCAGGATGCCGCGGCCCAGGCCCAGGCGGCCGGGCTGCAGGCGCGCATCGTCACGCTGCGCGCGCGCATCAAACGCATTCCCTTCCTCGACCCAATCGATCTGCGCTTTCGCAGCCGCGTGCGCACGCCGGTGCCAACCAGCCGGGCGGTGATGTTCTGCGTGATGGATGTGTCGGGCTCGATGGACGAGGCGCGCAAGGACCTGGCCAAGCGCTTCTTCATCCTGCTGTACCTGTTCCTGACCCGGCACTACGAGAAGATCGAGGTCGTCTTCATCCGCCACCATACCCAGGCGCAGGAGGTGGACGAGCAGAACTTCTTCCATGCCACCGAGACCGGCGGCACCGTCGTTTCCAGCGCCCTGGTGCTGATGGACGAGATCATCCGCACCCGCTACCCCAGCGGCGACTGGAACATCTACGGGGCCCAGGCCAGCGATGGCGACAACTGGCACCACGACAGCGGCCGCTGCCGCGAGCTGCTGGCCGACAAGATTTTGCCGATGTGCCGCTACTTCGCCTATGTGCAGGTGGCTGAAGCAGAGCAGAACCTGTGGGAGGAGTACCAGCGCCTGATCGGTGTCGAAACCCATTTCGCGATGCGCAAGGCCATCGAGCCGGCGCAGATATACCCGGTGTTCCGCGATCTGTTCAAGAAGGAAGGAGCGCCCGCATGATCACCATCGAAAACCGCCGCCACGTGGGGCTGGCCCCGCGTTCCGATGACTTTGGCGGCCGCCGCCACCGCCGCGTGCCTCCGCTCCAGCTCAGGCGGCTGGAGCAGCGCCCGACCGAGCGGCTGCCCTCGCCCAGCGACTGGACCTTCGAGCTGATCGAGGAATACCACGCGGTGATACGCCAGACGGCCGAGCGCTACGGCCTGGACACCTATCCCAACCAGCTGGAGATCATCACCGCCGAGCAGATGATGGACGCCTATGCCTCGGTGGGCATGCCGGTGATCTACCGCCACTGGAGCTATGGCAAGGAGTTCATCACCACCGAGAAGAACTACAAGCGGGGCCAGATGGGCCTGGCCTACGAGATCGTTATCAACTCCGACCCCTGCATCTCCTACCTGATGGAGGAGAACACCCTGGCCATGCAGGCCCTGGTGATCGCCCATGCGGCCTATGGCCACAACAGCTTCTTCAAGGGCAACTACCTGTTCGGCATGTGGACCGACGCGTCCAGCATCATCGACTACCTGGTCTACGCCCGTAACTACGTCAGCGAGTGCGAGTCGCGCCACGGCATGGCCCAGGTCGAGGAGTTGCTGGACTCCTGCCATGCACTGATGAACCACGGTGTCGACCGCTACCGCCGCCCGGCCAAGCTCTCGCTCGCCGAGGAGCAGGCTAGGCGCGAGGACCGCGAGGCATATGCCCAGCGCCAGATCAACGATATGTGGCGCACCCTGCCACGCAAGGCCGAACCCAGCGAGGCCGCGGTAGCCGCGGCGCGCCGCTTCCCCGAGGAGCCGCAGGAGAACCTGCTGTACTTCATCGAGAAGAACGCACCGCTGCTGGAGCCCTGGCAACGCGAGATCGTGCGCATCGTGCGCAAGGTCGCGCAGTACTTCTATCCGCAGCGCCAGACCCAGGTCATGAACGAGGGCTGGGCCACGTTCTGGCACCACCGGCTCTTGAACCAGATGTATGACGACGGCTACCTGGCCGACGGCATGATGATCGAGTGGCTGAAGTCGCACACCAATGTCGTCGCCCAGCCGCCGGTGGGCCACCGCAACTACAGCGGCATCAACCCCTACGCTCTGGGCTTTGCGATGTACACCGACATCAAGCGCATCTGCGAGAAACCAAGCGACGAAGACCGCCTCTGGTTCCCCGACATGGCCGGCAGTGACTGGTTGCCGACACTGGACCATGCGATGCGCAACTTCAAGGACGAGAGCTTCATCGGCCAGTACCTGTCACCCAACCTGATGCGCGAGTTCCGGCTGTTCTCCATCCTCGACGACGACAAGAAGAGCGAGCTGGAGGTCTCGGCCATCCATGACGAGGCCGGCTACCGCCAGGTGCGCGAGGCCTTGTCGCGCCAGTACGACCTCGGCTCGCGCGAGCCCAATATCCAGGTCTGGAACGTCAATCTGCGCGGCGACCGCTCGCTCACCCTACGCCACACCCAGCACAACAACCGGCCGCTGCACGACAGCGCGCAGGAGGTGCTCAAGCATGTGGCGCGGCTGTGGGGCTTTGGCGTTCAGCTGGAGAGCGTCAACGGCCAGGGCGAGATCAGCAAGCGCTGGTCGGTGGCGGCACCTGCCCATCCCTGAACAAGCGGCCGGCCGGCATGCGGAGGAATAGGCCCGCCCTTCTCCCTCTTCATGGGGCTTGCCCGCTGCCAAGCCCCTCCTAGAATTTCTCCGGACCTGCGCGCGCGTGCGCCAAGTGTCAAAACCAAGGGAGAATCGATATGTCATTCTTGAAACTTGCCCCCGCGGTGTTGCTCGGCGCACTGCTGAGCGCCTGCGGCGGAGGCGGCTCAGACGGCGGCGACAACGCCGCACCCACCAATCTGTCGCAGTCCACCGCCGAGGCCCGCCAGGCGGTGGAGTTCAGCGTCAGCGGTGCGGCCACCATCGTCGCCAAAAGCTCGGTGCTCGACAACAACCCGCTGTTCGACCTGACCGGCCCCGGCAGAGTGGCCGCTCGGGCCGCCCCGACGCTGAAAGCCATGGGCACCAGCAGACCGCAGGCGCCCAGCGTCAAGGCGCAGGCCCTGGTGTCGTTCGGCTGCGCCGACCTGCAGGTCTTCACTGGCCCTTGCACCGGCACGGTCGGCGTCGATGCCAATTTCCTGGACTCGGCCACGCAGATCCCGGCCGACAGCTTTCTGTCCATGACCTTCAACGGACTCAGCGGTGTGATGGACGGCGTCAGCACACGGATCGACGGGGTGTTCCGCATCGACTTCCTGACCGCGGTGAACAGCAACGCCACCTCGTTCGCGAACGCCCGCCTGCGCATCACGCTGACCAACTTCTCAGGCACGGAAGGCGCCGTCAGCTATGGCCCTGATAGCTTTGCCGCCCTTTTGGAGTTCGATGCCCTGGGCCAGCCAACCATCACCATTGGCGATCTGACCCTGAGCAAGGTCAGCAATCTGGTCGTCACCGACAACAGCAATTTCCGCATCGGCTCGGCCCAGCTTCGCAAGCCCTACTGGGGCAGCGAGGCCAACAAGATCGACAGCAGCTTCCAGACCTGGACGGTCGGCCAGGGCCGCCCGGCCGTCGGCTCGGTGGCATCGTTGACCGCCAGCAACGGCGTGACGGCCAAGGTGGAGGTCAGCGCCTCCAGCAGCAGCAGCGTGGTCTATCCGGTGCAGATCGCGATCGGCGCCTCAACCAAGCGCTACACCGTCACGGCCAGCTACGCCTCGGCCACCGCCGTGCCGACCTACAGCGTGGTCGAAATGCCCTGATCACGCCGAGCCTACGCCTCAGTGAAGCCGGCCTTGTGCCGGCTTCTTTCATTCCCCCCCCCCCCGGATGAGCGGTGCGGGCCTTGAGCTTAGCTGGCACTCTTTGCTGCGATATCCCAGCATGAACCTCAACCAGGTAGCCCCCATGCCCAAACTTCTCTGCGTCACCGCCGCCCTGTGCATTGCCGCCCCGGCCTTCGCCAGCAACCTCGTCAGCAACGGCTCGTTCGAAGGCCCGAACATCGTTGGCGGCGGCTATGTGCTCTACAGCACCGGCTCCACCGCCATCACCGGCTGGACGGTGCTGGGCCCCGTCAACGACTCGGTCCAGCTGACGCCCGACACCTATGCCGGGCTGAAGGCGGACGACGCCCGCCAGTGGGTAGACCTGACCGGCATCTATGGCTATGACAAAGGACTCAAGTCCGACGCGATCACCACCCAGATCGGCGCGACCTACCACCTGTCCTTCGCCGTCGGCAACTACCTGCCCTTCGGCGCATCAACGCTGGGGGTCAGCCTCAATGGCGGCGCCGAACAGCTGTTCACCAACACCTCGCTGGCCGTCACCGCCACAAGCCCGATGAACTGGGCCAGCTTCGGCTTCGACTGGGTGGCCGACAGCACGACGACGCACATCAGCTTCCTGGGCCGTGCCAACGGCGCGCTCAGCAATAACGGCGGCATCGGCCTAGACAGCGTCTCGCTGACCCTGGTCCCGGTGCCCGAGCCGCAGACCTGGGCCCTGCTGGCGGCCGGGCTGCTGACCTTGACGGGCCTGCGCCGCCGCCTGCAGGCCTGAACGCAGCCCTACTGGCTGAAGATCTTGCCCGGGTTCATGATGTTCTGCGGGTCCAGCGCGCTCTTGAGCTGACGCATCAGCGCCACCGCACCGACACCGGCTTCCTCGACCAGGAAGCCCATCTTGTGCAGGCCTATGCCATGTTCGCCGGTGCAGGTGCCCTCCAGGCGTAGCGCCCGCTGCACCATCTGGTGGCTCAGGCGCTCGGCGGTGTCGCGCTCCTGGGGGATGTTGGGGTCGATCAGATAGCCGAGGTGGAAATTGCCGTCGCCGACATGGCCCACGATGAAATAGGGTAGGCCGGCAGCCTCGACCTCGGCCACCGACTCGTTGATGCTCTCGGCCAG
>Ga0187844_10003621_pt1 | contig 10261 bp, 8 predicted proteins | sample SpaLakP09_SKY_50_FD_134517 | JGI IMG/M metagenome (GOLD analysis project Ga0187844, IMG submission 134517) | Oligotrophic lake water microbial communities from Sparkling Lake, Wisconsin, USA - SP09_SKY_50 | ecosystem: Environmental > Aquatic > Freshwater > Lake | place: USA: Sparkling Lake...
CAGGGTCAGGTCGAAGTAGTGCGGCACCGGCCGCCAAGGCTTGAGCACGCCGACGACGCGGAAACCATGCTCGCGCAGGCGGATCTCGCGGCCCACGCTGTTGACGCCGCCGAACAGCTTTTCGTTCAGGCTGTGCGAGATCACCACCACCCGGGCGTCGGCCTGGTCGGCGGCTTCGTCCCAGCCGCTGCCGTACTGGAAGGGTGCGTCGAACATGGTGAAGAAGTCGGCGCTGGTCCAGCGGGCCGTGGCGATGAAGGGCTTGAGCGCGGGGTCCTCCGGCAGCACCGTTGTGTTGGCGCCGGTCATCATGACCTGGCGCTTGCCCTTCTTGGCCCGCAGCAAGGCTTCGGCATCGAAGCGGGTCAGCTGCAGCGCCGGCTCGTCGCCGGGCTTGAAGCTGGGGTCGCTGCGCTCGGCGTCCAGCTGCACATTGAACAGGCGCGCGCTCTTGCCCGGGATCGGGTCACCGCCGAGCACATGGAAGACGGTCAGCGTGGTCATGCAGGCACCGATGCCCAGGCCCAGGGCCAGGATCATCAGCAGGCTCAGGCCCTTGGAGGCGCGAAAGCTGCGCAGGGCCAGATCGAAGTAGTAGCTCAGCATGCTCATCGGGTTTCCTCGGCTGCGGCCGGCGCGGCCTGCAGCAATTGGTTGACGGTGGCCAGGGTGTCGCCGTCGAGCTGGCCGGCCGCCTGCTGCAGCAGCACGGTGGCCAGCACATGGCGGTGGCGCGCCTGCTCGTGCGCGCCCTGGGCGGCGGTCTGGGTCTGTATGGCCAGCAGCAGATCGGTCATGCTGCGCGTGCCCAGGGCCTGGCCGGCGCGGGTGGCGGCCAGCGCTTCATTGGCGGCGCGCACCGCGGCCGCCGTGCTCTCCAGCAGCTGCAGACTGGACAGCACCGCCTGGTACTGCGCCTGCGTTTCGCGCAGCAGGGCGCGGCGGGCGGCCTCCAGCTGTTCGCGCTGGGCATCGCGCTGGTGGACCGCGCGCTGCTTCTGCGACTCGGTTGCGCCGCCGGCGAACAGCGGGATGTTCAGGCGCAGGGTCAGCGTGTGATCGTTGCGGTCCTGCAGGGCTGCTGCCACGGCCGAGCCCTGGCGGCGCTGGCTGTCCAGATTCAGGCTCAGCGTCGGCAGATGGGCGGCGCCTGCCGAGCGCAGGCGCTGCTCGCTGGCCTGCAGGCGCAGGGTCTCGGCCCGCAGCGCCGGGTTCTGCTGCAGGGCGCGCTCGGCCCAGACCGCACGCTGCTGCGGCTGCGGCGCCTGCGGGCGCAGCTCGGCGGCCAGGCTCAGCAGCGGGCCGGGCTCCTGGCCGATGATCTCGGCCAGGGCCTCGCGGGCGTCCTGCAACGCTTCCTGCTCCTGCAGGCTGCTTCCGCGTGAGAGCTGGTGGTAGGCGCGCGCCTGTTCGACATCGAGCGCTGCGCTCAGCCCGGCCGCGAAGCGCGTGCTCGCCTGCTCCACCTGGCGGGCGAAGGCCGCTTCATTGGCCCGCGCATTGCGCACGGCCGCCTCGGCCGAGAGCACGCCGAAATAGGCCCGTGCCACGCGCGCGCACAGCGCCTGCTCGGCCGCCTGCAGCTGCGCCTCCTCGGCCGAGAGCAGGCTTTGCTGGGCATCCCATTCACGCAGCCGCGACAGGTCCAGCAGCACCTGGCTGATCCGGCTGTCCAGCTGCTGCTGGTGGGCGCCGCCGGGCAGGCGGCTGCCACTGAGCTCCAGCGACCACTGCGGCAGCAGGGCGGCCCGGGCCTGCACGGTGTTCTGCTGCTGCACGCCGCGCAGCGCGCCGGCGCCGGCCAGCTGCGGGTCCGCCGCGCGGGCCAGCGCGTAGATTTGCAGCAGATCCTGGGGCGCGGGCTGAGGCTGGGCCTGTGCCTGCAGCACTGCCGGCAGCAGCAGGGCCAGCAGGCCCGGAAGAAAAATGCTTCGCTTCATCTTCGTTCTGTCGTTCTGTCGTTCTGTCGCTCAGCCGTTCAGGCGCTGACGCCCGCATCGCCGCGCAGCAGCTGCGGGTCCATGCGCAGCTCGGCCGCCAGGTCCACGACCTGGCCGTCGATCACATGGACATTGCGCTGCGCGCGCGCGGCCAGCTGCATGTCATGGGTGACCATGACGATGGTGGCGCCCTCGCGGTGCAGCTCCTCCAGCAGATCCATCACGCTGCGCGCCATGCTGCTGTCGAGATTGCCGGTCGGCTCGTCAGCCAGCAGCAGGCGCGGTTCGCCGGCCAGGGCGCGGGCAATCGCCACGCGCTGCTGCTGGCCGCCGGACAGCTCGGCCGGGTAGTGCTTGGCTCGTGCCGACAGGCCCACGCGAGCCAGGGCCTCGCTGGCACGCCGCTTGCGCTCGGCCGCACCCATGCCGCGGTAGCGCAGCGGCACTTCGATGTTGTCCAGCACGTTCAGGTCCGGGATCAGATTGAAGGCCTGGAAGATGAAGCCGATCTTCTGGTTGCGTATGCGCGAGCGGGCGTCGTCATTCATGGCGCTGACGTCCACGCCGTCCAGCTCGTAGCGGCCGCCGCTGAAGGCCTCCAGCAGGCCGGCGATGGTCAGGAAGGTGGTCTTGCCCGAACCCGAGGGGCCGGTGACGGCGACGAACTCGCCCGCCTTCACCTCCAGGTTGAAATTGCGCAGCGCATAGGTTTCGAGCATTTCGGTGCGGTAGACCTTGGCCAGTGATTGCATCTTGAGCATGGCGTTTCCTTGGGATGATCGGGTGAGTTGAGTTTGGTTGTTACTGGCTGATGACGACGCTGTCAGCGCCCTTGAACAGCTCGGCACCGCTGATGACGACCTGATCGCCGGCCTGCAGGCCCTGCAGCACCTCGACCTTGGCCAGGCTCTGGCTGCCCAGGCGGATGCTGCGTTTCTCGGCCCGGCCGTCCTTCAGCACATAGGCGATGCGGCCGCCGCCCTCGTCGACAAAGCTGCCGCGGGCCACGCTCAGCACGCGCTCGCGGTGGTCCAGCAGCACCCGCACCGACAGGCGCTGGTTCTGGCGCAGCTGCTCGGGCAATTTGCCCTCGAAGCGCAGGCGGGCCGCCACTTCGTTGTTGACCACTTCCGGCGAGATCGAGCTGACCACGCCCTTCCACTGCTGGCCATTGCCCTGGATGGCGCCGGGCATGCCGGGCTGCAGCTCGCGCGCGAAGCTCTCGGCCACCTGCATCTGCACCTCCAGCGCCGACAGATCGACCACCGACATCAGCTTCGCGTCCTTGGCCGCGCTGGCGCGGTCGGTGATGAAGAGCTGGCCGACCTGGCCGTCCACCGGCGAGCGCACCGCCAGTTCCTCGACCTGGCGCAGCAGGTCCTGCACATTCAGCTGCTGGCGCTCGAAGGCCTGTCGCTTGGCCTGCAGCTCGAACTTGCTGGCCTCGTCCTGCAGGCCCAGCAGGCCGCTGGCCTGGCGCAGCGCCACCTCGGCGCGGGCCAGCGCATCCTGCGCCTGGTCGACCTGCATGCGGGCGCTGGCGCCGGCCTCGAAGGCCTGGGTCTGGCGGCGCAGATCGTTCCTGGCGCTTTGCTGGGCGATGGTGGCCGTCTCCAGATTGCTCTGCGTCTGCGCGCGCTGCTGGCGGCGTCGGCCTCGGCCCGCAGCCATTCGCTTTTCAGCGCGTCGGCGTTGGCGCGCTCCTGGGCCAGGCGGGCGGCCAGCTCCGGGCTGTGGATGCGGGCCAGCACCTGGCCTTTGCCGACCTGGTCACCGGCCTGCACCAGCAGGGCCACGCTGCCGGCATTGCCGGCGTACAGCGTCGGGCTGACGGCGGCGACCACCTTGCCTTCGCCGGCCACGTCGCGGGTCAGCGGGCCCAGCTCCACCGTGGCCAGACTCAGGCGCGAGAGCTTGACCGAACCGCCGCCGCTGAGCTGCTCGCGCCAGCCGGGCAGGGCGAAGGCCAGAGCCAGGGCGCCGGCCAGGGCCAGGCCCAGCAGGCCCAGACGAACCGGGGTCCAGGTTTTCGCGGGGGCCAGGACCTGGTCCTGGGCAGAGGTGTCTCGGATCATCGTCGGGGTTCTCGGCTGAAGGTCTTGCCTTGGGTAACGCAAGCCCCGTGCCAAGTCACCACCGGCATCGACTTCCTTTTGAATCAAGCACTTGCGAACGGACGCTGTGATGCCGGGCTGTCCGCGGACACTGTGGTGGACAGTGTCCGGACGGCCGTACGGACGCGGCGAGCCTCCTAGAATCCGCGCCATGACACATTTCCCCATAGGCCTGCAGCCGCGCTGCTACGCCCTGGTGCCGGCCGCCGGCATCGGCACCCGCTCCGGCGCCGCCGGACCCAAGCAGTACGTGACGCTGGCCGGCCGGCCGATGATGGCCCACACGCTGGAGGCCCTGGCCCAGGTGGCGGCGCTGGAGGCCACCCTGGTGGTGCTGGCGCCCGAGGACGATCAGTTCGAGCGGCTGATGCCCGAGTTCGCCGGCGAGCGCGCCTGGGTCGCCCGGGTCGGCGGTGCCAGCCGGGCCGAGACCGTCAGCGCCGGCCTGAGCGAGCTGATGGCGCGCGGCGCCCAGCCCCACGACTGGGTGCTGGTGCACGACGCGGCGCGCTGCCTGATCCGGCCCGAGTGGGTGCTGCGCCTGATCGCCGCCTGTGCCGAGGACGAAGTCGGCGGCCTGCTGGCCCAGCCCCTGGCCGACACGCTCAAGCAGGCCGAGGCCGGCCGCGTTGCCGCCACGGTGGATCGCCGCCATAAATGGGCGGCGCAGACGCCGCAGATGTTCCGCCTGGGGCTGCTGAAGCCGGCCCTGCTGATGGCCGGCGAGGCGGTCACCGACGAGGCCAGCGCCGTCGAGGCCCTGGGTCATGCGCCGCTGCTGGTGGAGTCGCCGATGGAGAACTTCAAGCTCACCTGGCCGGCCGACTTTGCGCTGGCCGAGCGCCTGCTGGCCAGCCGCTGAAGCCGCAGGGAGGGCGGTCCGCGTACGCAGATCGAAAAAGAGCCAGCGCCGGAGGATCCGGAGCTGGCTCAGACGGAGCGCTCAGGCAGCCAGGCTGCCTGCGGGCCTCAGAACTTGTAGGACACGCCCAGCGACAGCATGTTGACGTTGGTCTTGCTGCCGGCCTTGTTGTACTTGGCGCGGATATGGTCCCAGTCGGCGTTCAGCGAAACGTTCTGGTTCAGCGCATAGCTGACGCCGGCGCCCAGCAGCGGCTGCGCGCTGGACTTGCTTTCGCTGCCGCCGGCGGCGTAGCTGGCCTGGCCGCGCACATAGGCCAGACCCAGCTTGCCCTTGAGGGTCCAGTCGTTGTTGGTCATGCGCAGCACGCCGACGGCGCCGACGCCGCCCAGCTTGATCGTCCCGGCGACATCCTTGCCGGCCTGCTTGATGCTGCCTTCGCCCTTGTTGATGCCGAAGGCCATGGCCTCGACGCCGAACTGGTCGTAGTTGACGCCGGCGTAGACCTTGCCGCTGATCTTGCCGGTCTTGTCGCACTTGACGCCGTCCTTGCAGTCCAGGCTGTACTTGTTGTACAGGCCCAGATTGGCACCGACATAACTCTCAGCCGGTGCGGCCGAGGCCAGGCCGGAGCCGAAGGCGGCGATGCCGGCGATCAGGGTCGAGATCAGGGATTTGAGGGTGGACATGGTGTTTACTCCTGTGGGTGTGTTGCTTGTCATTGCGAGCTCGTCGCGGCGGCTGCCGGCTTCGATGCAGGACGGAACGGAGTGTTGAGCCTGGGCGGAAAAAGAGCCAGCTGAAAGAACTTTATGCTTGCATCGGCTGTGTTTGGTATTAGGATGCGATACCAAATGCCGATGGGCGAGGAGAGCGAAGATGAGCAGTCCGGAAGTTCTGATTCAAGTCATGCGCAGTGAGATGCGCGCGGCAGGCATCACCTACAAGCAGCTGGCGCAGCGCCTGGAGATGAGCGAATCCAGCATGAAGCGCATGTTCTCGCAAGGCGATATGAGCTTGTCGCGGCTGGAGCAGATCTGCAAGGCGGTGGGCGTGGCCATGGAGGATGTGCTGCGCCAGGCGGCCGATGCGACGCCGCATGCCGACACGCTGACCTTGGCGCAGGAGCGCTCGCTGGTGGCCGACCCCAAGCTGCTGCTGGTGGCCATCTGCTGCCTCGGCCACTGGACGCTGGAGCAGATCATTGAGACCTACCAGCTCAGCGAGACGGACTGCATACGCTATCTGGTCAAGCTGGATCGCCTGGAGCTGATCGAGCTCAAGCCGCTGAACCGCTATCGCATGCGGGTGTCCATCGCCTTCCACTGGCTGCCCGACGGGCCGGTGCAGCAGTTCTTCCGCAAGTATGTGGTCGACGATTACTTCGCCGGCCGCTTCGACGGTCCGGGCGAGGCCTTGCTGTGCGTGCACGGCCGCTTGAGCAGCCCCAGCGCCCAGGAGCTGGTGCAGAAGATCCGCCAACTGGCCGCTGAGTTGGCGCGTTTGCACCAGGACGACCAGCGCCTGCAGGCGTCCGAGCGCGACGGCTTCACCCTGCTGCTGGGTCTGCGCTCCTGGGAGTTCGCTCAGTTCACGGCGATGCGCCGCAAGCCGCTCTAAGCCGGCCGGGCCCGCTCACCAGGTCGGGCCGAGGAAGAGGTAGGCCGAGCTGCCGCCCTTGCGGGTGCTGCCCAGGGCCAGGTAGAAGGGTCCGAAGCGGGTGTCGAAGGCGAGGAAGCCGCTGCCGGCCAGTTTCAGGTCACGGCGGCTCAGCGTTTCGCGGTCCTTGATGATGCCACCGGCTTCAAGCGAGAAGCCGATGCGGATCGCCCCGCCCAGGCCGATCGGCATGCGGCCGATCTGGCGTGCCAGCACCAGGCGGCCGAAGCCGATGCTGCGGCCTTTCAGCGAGTCCTCGGCGCTGCCGGACAGACGCAGAAAGCCGCCCAGCGAGCCGCCCTCGGTGCTGAAGGCGGCGTGCTGCCATTCGGTGTACAGATGGCCGGCCCAGCTGCCGGCCCGGAACGCCGCGAGGCCAGCGGCGGCGACATTGACGTCGAATTCGCCGCTGTCCGCCCGTCGGTACTGCACCTGCGTGTTCAGCAGCAGGCCGCGGCTGGGGAAGGCCAGCGAGTCCAGGGTGTCGACGCTGAGCTGGAAGAAGCCGGCGTTGGAGTTGAGGGTCTGGGTCGGGTTGTCCTCGGGCTCCGGGATCAGCACCCGGGCCTTGCCCTCCAGCCGCGCCACGCCCAGTCGCACATCGCCCCAGCTGGACAGGCGGCGGCCCAAGGAGTACCGATTGATGGTGCTGCTCAGCGCGCCGCGTAGCTGGCGTCGGCCGTTGCCGTCGAACTGGTCGAAATTGCCGGAGGCATACAGCGTCTGGTAGCTCAGATACCAGGGCGAGCCCGCACCCAGGGGCTGGATCAGGTCGAGGCTGAGACCGCGGTCATCGCCGATGGTGGCCAGCGTGCGCAGCTCGGCGCCCCAGCGGTTCAGCCAGGGGCTGATGTGCATCGCTGTGATCGAGAAGCGGCTGCTTTCACCGAAATTGCTGTAGAGATTCAGGCCCACGCGCAGACGGCTGCGCGCCCATTCCGCTTCGCTGACCTGCAGCGTGACTTCGCGCTGGCCCGCGTGGTCGTGGACCTGGGCGTCGATGCGGTCAAAGTCGCCGAGCCCGTAGAGTGCCGCCGTCGCTTTCTTGATGTCCTCGCCGCTGGTCGGCTGGCCGAGCTGCAGGCCCAGTTCTTCCTTCAGCGCGCTGGGGTTGCTGCGCTTGGTGCCGACGATCTTCAGGCTGGCCAGCGGCAGGGCCAGCTGCACCGGTGCTTCGGGTTCGCGCAGGCGGCTGCGCTCGAAGGCGGCATAACGGTTTTCATCAACGGCCAGCGCCAGCAGGCGCTCCTGCGCTGCCAGGGCGGAGCGCTCGCCGGTGCTCATCGCTTCCAGATGGCGGCTGAAGTCCATGAAGCTGAGCTCCCCGAGATTGGGGTCGATCAGCACATCCGCCTCCTTCAGTTCCCGCAGCGACTGGGCGACGTTCTGGTTGGTCAGTATCTGCAGCATCTGGTTGGCCACGCCGACCGCGCTGGTGATCTCATGCTCCTCCAGCAGGGGCGAGCCGACATTGACCGCGATGATGATCTCGGCGCCCATTTTGCGAGCGATGTCCACGCCCAAATTACGCACCAGACCGCCGTCGACCACCGGCCGGCCATTGACCCGCACCGGCGAGAACACGCCAGGCACCGCCATCGAAGCGCGCATGGCCAGGAACAGCGGCGTGTCCACCATCTCGACCAGGTCGCCGCTCAGCAGGTCGGTGGCGATGGCGCGGAAGGGCAGGCGCAGCTGGTTGATCGGCAGCTCGGCCTGCTCGCCGCGCACCAGGCTTTCCAGCGCGGCCTCGAGTGCGCTGTTGCCGGCGGCGGACGGGGGCAGGGTGGTGCGGCCGCGCCGGTCCATGCCCAGGTCCAGGCGCGAGGGAATCAACTGGTCTTCCTCGCGGCGCCGGAAGCTCAGGTTCTGCCGGGGCGGCCGGTCGGCCAGCAGATTGACCCAGTCGGTGTGGCGGACGAATTCCTCCATCTCCTCGACGCTGCGGCCCGAGGCGTAGGCCCCGCCGACCACTGCGCCCATGCTGGTGCCCACCACCAGGTCCACCGGCACACGCAGCTGCTGCAGCACCTTCAGCACGCCGATGTGTGCCAGCCCGCGCGCGCCGCCGCCGCTCAGCACCAGGCCCACCCGGGGCCGTGTGGCAGCCGCCGTGCCGGGCGCCGGCTCGTTCGCCTGCTGGGCAAATGCTGCGGCGCCGAAGCCGGCCAGCAGCAGAATCAGGAGGCCGGCGCGGGCGGCGCCGAAACGCGAGTGAATGAAGGCGGAGTTCGAGGGCATGAGGACAGGCAGTGACAGGGCGGCACGATAACGCGTCCGGAGCCCGGGATGCGCTAAGCTCGCGCGCATTTGAACCTTCTGCCCGGTCCGCGCCCACTCGTCATGCCTGCCAACTCCGCCCCGCCCAGCGCCAGCCCTGTCCTCGCTCCTGTCCCCGTCCTGCCAGCCTTGCGCATCGGCGAAGGCTGGGACACCCACGCCCTGGTCGCCGGCCGGCCGCTGGTCCTGGGTGGTATCACGATTCCGCACAGCCATGGCCTGCTCGGGCATTCGGACGCCGATGCGCTGGCCCATGCGATCACCGATGCCTTGCTCGGCGCGGCCGGCCTGGGCGATATCGGCAAGCTGTTTCCGGACACGGCGCTGGAATTCAAGGGCGCCGATTCCATGGTCCTGCTGGCCGAGGCCTACCGCCAGGTGCGGGCGGCGGGCTGGCTGATCGTCAATCTGGACAGCACCATCGTGGCGCAGGCGCCCAAGATGGCGCCGCACATCCCGGCCATGCGCGCGCGCCTGGCCGAGGTGCTGGGCATCGCCGCCGCCCAGGTCAATGTGAAGGCCAAGACGGCCGAAAAAATGGGCCCGGTCGGCGAGGGCCTGGCCATCGAGGCGCGGGCCGTCTGCCTGCTCGCTGCCGGCGCTTGAAGGGCTGCGGGCTGAAGGGCTGATTCAGCCGAGATTCAGCCGAGATTCAGGTCGCCCGCTGCAGGCGTATCAGCGTCTGCAAGCCGCCGTCGACGGCATTGCCGATCTTCAGCTGCCCGCCCAGGCGAATCACCGACTTCTCGACAATGGCCAGGCCCAGGCCGGCGCCATTGGCCGCCGTGCGCGCCGCGTCGCCGCGGAAGAAGGGCGTGGTCAGCCGCGCCAGCATGGCCGCCGGCACGCCGGGGCCGTGGTCGCGCACCTGCAAGGTGACCCAGGAGCCGCTCTGCGTGCAGGTCACCTCGACCAGGGCGGCTTCATCGGGCTTGTGGCCGTAGCGTCGCGCGTTCTCGAACAGATTGAGCAGGATGCGGCCGAGCTCGGTCTCGTCCGCCCAGACCTTGACCCCGGCCGGCAAGGCCACGGCGAAGCGGATCTGGTCGGGCCGGCGGAAGCCCTGGGCCTCGCGTTCGACCAGGGCGGCCAGCGAGACCGGCTGGCGCTGCAGCTCGGATGGCCGCGCGTAGTCGAGGAATTTGTGGATGATGGCGTCCAGCTGGTCGATGTCTTGGGCCATGAACTGCCGGGCCTGCTCATCGGGCACGCTCATCTCGGCTTCCAGCCGCAGCCGCGCCAGGGGCGTGCGCAGGTCGTGCGAGATGCCGGCCAGCATCACAGCGCGGTCCTCCTCGACCTTGGCCAGCTCGCGCGCCATGCGGTTGAAGCCGGTGTTGACGTCGCGGATCTCGCTGGTGCGCGTGGTCTCGTCCAGGCGCGAGTCGTACTCGCCCTCGCGGATG
>Ga0187844_10003624_pt1 | contig 10251 bp, 7 predicted proteins | sample SpaLakP09_SKY_50_FD_134517 | JGI IMG/M metagenome (GOLD analysis project Ga0187844, IMG submission 134517) | Oligotrophic lake water microbial communities from Sparkling Lake, Wisconsin, USA - SP09_SKY_50 | ecosystem: Environmental > Aquatic > Freshwater > Lake | place: USA: Sparkling Lake...
CGATGTGATCCAATCACATCCGGATGTAAAGATGATTTATTCCGATGAGGACAAGATATCATCGGATGGTAAGCGATACTTCCCGAATCTTAAGCCAGATTGGAACCAAGACCTATTCCTATCATGCAATATGATTTCGCATTTAACAGCCTATAGATCAGATCTGCTCAGGGAAATTGGAGGATTTCGAGCAGGATATGAAGGCGCTCAGGATTACGATCTGACGCTGAGATATGTAAAAAAGATAAAACCATCTGAAATCCATCATATACCCAAGGTGCTTTATCACTGGAGGTGTCATGAAGGGAGCACCGCCTCCTCGGGGGGGGCCAAGCCATACGCCATTGAGGCAGGGAAAAAAGCCCTGTCTGATTATCTAACAGGAAGTACTCCTGATTGCCATGTAGAGGAGGTTGGTTGGGGGGCTTTTTCGGTAGTGTATAATACTCCTATTACGCCATCAGATATTCTTTATGTTGTCAGCTCAGATGGGAATGAGGTTGCCCTGAAGAGGTGTATCGCTTCGCTTCTGAAGACGGATCCAAATGCTTCCCTCAGAGTAGCTATCCTGCCAATCTCATCTGACGGGCAGCAAAAATTAAAAAAATGCATTCTCCCGGAAGGAGTGTCTTTGGTGGAGCTTCCGGCTGGAATGACTGCTGCGGAGTCGTTAAATCTGATGATTTCTGGCGTGGAGGAAAAAGTGATCTGTTTTCTTTCGGATTCTCTTGAGTGCAAAAGCGAGAACTGGATTAGGGAGATGTCGTCCCAGGCTATGAGAAATGATATCGGAGCTGTGGGAGGTGGGATTTATTACCCTGATGGAAGGGTAAGATCGGCTGGCCTAATCTTGGATGAAGACAAGATCTGTACGAATGCATTCCATCACTGGCCAGAAAAGAGCTGGGGGTACATGGGACGGCTGACTCTCTTACAAAACTACAGTGCTGTTTCTGGAAAATGCCTGGTCGTAGAACGGGAGAAGTTTCTTAAGGTGGGTGGCTTCGATATTAAAAATCTCAGCTCCAACTTCTTGGATGTCGATCTCTGCCTGAGATTAGGAGATGCGGGCTATCGAACCCTCTGGACTCCAAAGGCTAAGTTCACAGATCATAGTCCGAGGTTCTCTCTCAAGGAAGTCTTGAGGCGGTACTCCCGGGATTACCAAAAAGATCACCAGTGGATGCGGGACCGGTGGAGGGATCGTCTGAAAAAAGACCCTGCCTATAATCCCAATCTGAATCAAAAGAAGAAGGACTTCAATTATCGGTGGCCTCCGAAAGAGAACGAATGAAACAATCGCCCATAAGTCTAATTCTTGGCTTCCTCTCTTTCATGAACCCCTTCCATAAGGGGTTCACTCATAAGGAGGAGGTTGTCTATTGTTCCCGTCGTCAGGGACCGACCGGTCTCTGGGAGAAGTTGCCGGAGTTGCATTACCACCTCTTTAATCGAGGTAAGGAGAACCTGTATAAGACGGATGTCGAGTTGCAGGCTGGGAAAATCAATTCCTCTATGAAGGCTCTGGTTTTGATCACAGATGACGCCCGGGCGACTGTAGCGGGGCGATCATTTGGTGAGTTGATAGAGGAGATAAAATCGGAGTTCAATATTGTCGTAGTCTATCTCCATGAGAATCCACGGAACATTCGTCTCTGGAAGGATGTGGTAACGATCGGTCCGCTGGAGAGAGGAGATCTCGGCGCCGTGGTGGCCGAGGAGATAAAATCACTTCAAAACCTCTCAGAGGTGGAATGTGTGCTAGCGCTATCTCTGGAATGCGGGGAAGTATTGCCAAAGGTCTGGGAACTAGGAGTTCCCACTCTGCATTACATTCCTGAGTTTCTTACGGCGCCGCGTCAGATCGAATGGCTCAAAAAATCACGACGGGATTCCACACTAAAGTTTTTCCCGAGCGAAAATATTCAAACGGAAGCATCATCCATAATTGGAATTAAGGATGATGAGCGATCCCGAGTTCTAGCAGTTGTTAATCCGGGAGAATTGCTGGAACAAATCAAGGGACTCGCTGCGGATGCAAGAGGTCTGCTAAATAATGAGAAGAAGCAATGCTCTGAAATAAAAGCCTCAGGACTACTTGATCCTCGTTACGCCTATCCACAGATCGAGATCTCCGGAGATCGACCCATCCGCGATTATCTGGCTGGTTGGAGATCGGGATGGAAGCCGAGAAAGCCGTGTCCTGGTTTTCATCCGGGAGTCTACCGGGACCATCAGGCCAATTTGAAGGGGGATCCCACGATTGATTTCATCCAGCAAGGAAAACCAGATGGCCCTTGGATTGCTGAGGTGCTGGGATTGAAGGGAAAAAGTGAATGTGATAGGGAATACATAGCCGTGGGAACGGCTTGGATAGATCCCTCGACAGCGGGACCCCAACGGGGCGAGTTAAGCGGGCGCGAACGAGTCAAAGGGAATGGTAATAGGGAGCCAATCCGGACCGCCCTGCATCTGCATCTCCACTACACGGAGGGAATCGAGGGGCTGCTTCTGTCGATCAAGGCGTCATCTTCGCGCCCCGACCTCTTCATCAGCACCACAAGCGAGGAGGGAAAAGTGAGAGTGGAAGTGATGCTGGGCAAGTATGGTTTGCAGGCTCAAGAAATTGATGTTTTTCCCAATCGAGGGCGGGACATAGGCCCGTTTCTCACCGGTTTCGGGCCAAAGCTGTTTCAAGACTACGAAATAGTGGGTCATCTTCATTCCAAGAAGTCACCTCATGCCCATGATGATTATCTCGAGAATTGGGTGGAGTTCTTGGAAAAAGGACTTGTTGGCGAAAAAGGAGGGATGATGGATGGCATTCTGGATAAAATGGCTTCAGATCCCTCGATTGGTATTATCTATCCCGATGATCCTGGATGCTTCGGGTGGGAGGGGAATTATTCTTACGGAAAGGCGCTGATCGACAGGTTGGGATTTAAGACTCCTCGGCCAGACGCATCGATGAACTTTCCGGTTGGCACGATGTTCTGGGCAAGGACAGCTGCCCTAAAGCCGCTGCTCGATCTGAATCTCCAATGGAAGGACTATCCTGTAGAGCCGCTTCCGATAGATGGAAGTATGTTGCATGCGATGGAGAGATTATTTGGCATCGTTCCTAGCTTGAAAGGTTATCGTACTGTCGTGACACGGGTTGAGGGGGTATGCAGGTGATACCACGAGCATCTTGCCGAATCGTAGTTCCGGTATATCGGACAACACTAACCCCCGATGAGGAGATCTCGCTGACCTCGATCAGGAGGCAACTTTCGGGATATGGGATCTCTTTTGCTGCGCCGGAGTCTCTGGACCTTTCCGGGATTCAAAGCGATGGAGAATCGGCTGAACGATTCCCTAGTGAGTTTTTCTGCGGAATAGACGGATACAACCGACTTCTGAAATCTTCCCTATTCTACAGCCGGTTTCAATCCTACGAATATATTCTCATCGCCCAGTTGGATTGTCTGATCTTCAGCAGCAATTTGAATGAGTGGATGAATAGGGGATGGGACTATCTCGCGGCTCCATGGTTCAAGGGGTTCTCCGAGGAGTACACCTCCGGTCTCTGGAGAGTTGGCAATGGGGGGCTATCATTGAGGCGGGTGGCCTCCTATCTCAGGGTTCTCAGTCAACAGGTTGTCAGTGGCTCAATCTATCCACGATGGGGGCATTGTGCCTGGAAGCCTCCGTTAGAGTCGATGGAGCCTGGACTCTACCAAAAAGTATCGGCGCTTCATGGAATCAATCCACTTGCCCGGCAACATTCGGTGGAGAATGAGCTGCGTAAGTTCCCCTACAATGAGGATGTTTTTTGGGCTATTGAGGCGCCCAAGTTCGATCCCTCATTTCAGGTTGCCCCATCGGAGGCTGCACTCTCGTTTGCCTTTGAGGTTTCGCCTAGATGGAGCTTGGAGCAAACGAAAGGTAAATTGCCGCTCGGATGCCACGCATGGGCTCGGTATGATCGGGATTTCTGGAAAGAAGTGATGGAAAAGCATGACTAAATACAAGCAGTCTTGGGAAAGGGTTCCATGGTGGGGAGTGGTGTTTCTTGGCGCAGGATGGATATTCATTCTAGCTCCGGTTTGCACTGGGGGCTTTGTGCCGGGTAATAGCGGTGACTCAAGATTCAACCTCTATGTGCTGGAGCATTTCTACCGGTGGCTGGCGGGGATGGAAGGGAGCCTTCTGAATGCACCGTTTTTCTACCCCTACCCAGCGACGATTGGATTTTCGGATCCTCATACCCTGACGGGGTTTCTGTATGCAGGATTGAGGTTTGCGGGAGTGACATCCAACGATGCTCTCTGCGTGTGGTTTGCGCTTGGAAACCTTCTGAATTTTTTGACAGCTTACTGGGTCTTCAGAAAATTGGGGTTGAGAGATCTTGGGGCGGGAATCGGGGCATTCCTATTCGCCTTTTCACTTCCCTGCACGGCCCAATTCGGACACATTCAGCTAGCCTTGCGTTGTACGGTCCCTCTGGGGATTCTTTGCTTGCAGAGCTATCTCGAGAAACGGCGGCCGGTTGTATTGGGCGTGACGGCATTGGTCTTGGCAATTCAGACGGCAATGTCCTTTTATCTCGGTCTATTCCTTCTTCTACTCATGGGGGCTTGGATAATTGGTTGGATGGCTCGGCAATTCAGGGGCCAAAAAGCCCGCTCGGCCTGTCTGATCAGGAATCTCTTGCCTGCGACCTGGAGTAAGACCGAGGTCATACTGCTCTTACTTCTATCGGTGGTATCACTAGCAGTCGTGCTCTGGGGAGTCTGGCCAAATCTTGAAGCATCGAAACTTTACGGATTCAAGCGGGGGTGGGGAGAGATTACTGCGGGCTTGCCTCAACTACGGGGATATCTCTTGGCATTCCATTCGAATGTGTGGTGGCGTGATCATTCGCATCTCCCGGAATTGCCGATGTGGTGGGAACAGAATCTCTTTCCCGGCCTAATGGTGATTTTGGCGTGCCTCATCGGGATTTGGCCTGCGTCATGGAATGATAATAAAGTGATTCCCGTGGCAAAATGGAGTTTGGCAATTCTGATGGTCATTACACTTTCCATAGGTGGCAGTGCTGTTTACATGGTGCTAACGAAATTTCCGGCATTCTCCGCCGTCCGCTCAGTTTCCAGAATTATACTTATCTTGATGTTTCCCGCATCTTTGATCTCCGGATCATGGATTGATTGGTTGGTCCATGAGAGGCGTGGCATTCCCGTCATGAGCATAGGAATCGCATTGATTCTATGGACGGTGTTCGAGTCGGCGAACATTGTGAAATCGCGGGTTTCTGAAAACGATTGGATCAGCAGAATTGCTGTCTTGAAAAGAAGGGTATTGGAAAAGACACCCGTTCAAGAGATTTCCAATAAGATTCTCGTAGTTATCCAGTCGCAGGAGGAGCGAAAAAAATGGGATGCTTTCGAGCGGGAGCTAGATGCAATGCTGTTAGCTCAAGAGCTGGGGATTCCCACAATGAACGGATATAGTGGTAATATTCCGAAGGCATGGAGTAGCGATAATCTTGCAGAAAATATCGATTCCTATCTAAGTAGGGCTGATGCTTTTTTAGGTGTGCATCGGCTCGAGCAATCGGGAGTCGCTACGAATAACATCCTGTTCATAAGAAGTGATACAGCTGAATTGCAGCCGCGGTCGGGGTCAAAAAAATAATTATCAGCATCGATGCTTTTTAACACGTTTGGATTTCTTTTGGTCTTTCTTCCCCTGACTGTCGGGGGATTTTTTTTGATCGGACGACTTGGATCTAGATTCGGAATTCTATGGCTTTGCGTCGCTTCACTACTCTTTTTTGGGGATTGGAACCATCGCTATCTTTGGCTTCTCGTTTCATCCGTCGTTGGGAACTACGTGTTCGGGATTCTAATTCTCCGAACCTCTTCCGGATACAAAGGTGTCCTTCTTGGGATCGCTATATTCCTGAATCTTGGGGTGCTGGCTTATTATAAATACGCAGGATTCCTATGTGGAAACCTCAATGCCGTTTTTTCCTGCGGGTTGACATTCGGACAAATCATTCTTCCTCTGGGGATTTCTTTTTTTACTTTCACTCAAATTGCCTATCTGACGGACTGCCGCCAAGGAAAAGTCACGGAATCTGGATTTACGGACTATCTCCTGTTCGTCACCTATTTTCCGCATCTGATAGCCGGACCTATCCTCCATCATGCCGGCATGATCCCTCAGTTCCGTTCTTCAGAGGTGACTCGGGTCGAATGGAATAACTGCACCACCGGATTGGTGATTCTCTCCGTCGGTCTGGCCAAGAAAGTACTTCTGGCTGACAATCTTTCGGGATGGGCCACGCCAGTGTTCGATAATGCCCATTTAGGGAATGTTCCACTTATGGCAGAGGCATGGGCAGGGGTGATTGCATACTCTCTCCAGCTCTATTTCGATTTTTCTGGATACTGTGACATGGCGGTGGGCCTCTCGCTCTTTTTTAACATACGTCTGCCGGTCAATTTTAACTCTCCTTACAAGTCCACAAGTATCATCGAATTCTGGAGACGCTGGCATATCACTCTTTCGACATTCCTGCGCGATTACCTATACATACCTCTCGGCGGAAATCGAAAAGGGGGTTTGAGACGATACCTCAATATCTTTGTAACCATGCTCGTAGGAGGACTGTGGCATGGTGCAGGGTGGACTTTCATTATCTGGGGGGCTCTTCATGGAGTCTATCTGATGGTCAATCATGGGTTTAGGATGTTCTTCCGTCTTGATGCCTCTACTCGGTTAAAACCGATCGTCTTGCTATTTTCTGTGGCACTCACATATTTCTGCATTCTGGTTGGTTGGGTATTCTTTCGATCGCAAGATTTATCCACGGCTTTCAGGATGCTCTCGGGGATGGCTGGAATGAACCCCGTGACATGGAAATCCCATGCTCATCTTGAGCTCTATTGGTTTGTCTATGCATGTCTTTTGATTGTCTGGTTTTTCCCAAATGCTCAGGAAATCACGGGATACACTGAGTATGGAAAGGCGAACCCGGATTCGGCAAATCGCTGTCCAATCAGCATCCGATGGAATCCGGTCGCATGGACGGGATGGGTGATTCCAGGTTTGCTTCTCGGAATTGCCGTTCTTGCGATGCTCAATGGCAAGCCCTCGGAATTTCTCTATTTCCAGTTCTGAGAGGTATGAGGAGCACGTTTTTCAAAATCATAGCTTTGGCGCTTTTATTGGGGGCTATCTGGTTTGTCGTGCTCTGGTTTGTCCGTGCTCCGATAGCATCCGAATTCTGGCTCAGAGAACTGATGATCGTCAAAAAGAGTCAGGTGCAGAAGCTTCCATCTCCACGAATCATCGTGGTGGGTGGGTCGGCCGTTTGGTTCGGGGTCGATGCGACATTGATGGAACGTGAACTCGGGAGGGCGTGTTACAATTACGGCTTGCATGCCGCATTGCGCCCGGAGTGGATTCTGGATGAAGTACGCAAGGTTGTGAGACCGGGTGATTTTCTGGTTTTGATGCTTGAGGACTCTTTTTACAAAAAAACCTCTGATTGGGATATGTGGGCCCTCCGGACAAGCATTGCATGGAATCCAGACTGGATCGATCGGCTCACCTTCGAAGAAAAAGCAAAGGCAATTCTCAAAGGTGGAACGCTCGATATGGCTCTCGAAATTCTTCAGACCAAAGCCCTTCAAGCAATGCACTCTCCCACTGTAACTAAACGGGAGAAATCCCTGGATGACGAGGATGCTGTATTAAAGCGATTTTCTGAAGAGCAAGGGAACTATGACGGCATCGTCTATGCGCAATCGAATATAGATGACAGGGGGGGTATTCTCCATAACGAGGGTTGCAGGTATAAGGGGCAGGGATTTGCATCTACCGAACAAGGGAAAGGATTCATCTCATCCCACATGAAATTGCTATTATCCAAATTTCTTATGGATATGAGGGCTGAAGGAGTCAAGGTGGTCGTTGTTCACGCGCCAAGTCATCTTAAGGATCCTGCCAACCCACACTGGGGAAGTATTGAGGAAGATATCAAATGTGACCTCGGATTGTTGGGAGTTGAACTTATCGACTGCCGAAAAGATGTGATCTTCTCGAAGGAATCTTTTTATGACACTCCTTGGCATCTCAATACGAATGCGAGAGAGCAGAGAACTAGGCGCCTTATTGATGCCATTAAAGCCAACGAACTTGGAAAGTAGAAATTAGTTATTTCGGAGATTTCTAATCGAATATTGAGAGCAACATCGTTCCAGGATCAATCCATTGTTTACCGTTTTGCACAAACCGCTCCCGCTCCTCATCACGGCCACACTGAATCCAGGAAAGACGCCCTACGTAGCTCTCGCCGACATTGGAGAACGAGTCGCGGCGTATATGGAGGGATTTCTTGCGTGGTGCACGGAGTCTACCATCTCCTCGATCGTTTTTGCAAAAAACTGTAACACTCCTATCAGGCATGAATTGCTTGGTAAGATTGCCGCGGGGCATGGCAAGGAGTTCGAATTTGTGCAGGTAGATTCGTCGCCCAGGAGCATCGTTCAGGGAAAAGGCTTTGGAGAGGGGGATATGATCCGACAGGCGCTGGATCGAAGCGAAATCCTGCGATCCGAATCTGAATTCATAAAAGTAACAGGAAAACTTTTCTGCTGTAATGCTGCAAAACTTTTGGATGGGAATGGACGTGGAGCTTTCTTTGTCTCAGATGCCCCGGCTGATGATCGCTTCAACTTAATGCGGCGCAAAACAGCTCCTCTATACAGATCCAGATCTGGGAGTTCCTTGGCAGCCTTTCTGAAGTACCAGTGCAGAGTCCCGTGGAGTTGGGTGGCCGCCGCACCAGGCAGATGGGTCGATACACGCTGCTATCGGGTGGAGAGAGATTTTTACCGCACGGTGCTCCTGCACACCCATGAGCGGGTGAGGGACGGGTTAGGTTATGTGCTGGAGCGGGCTTTCCATGACGATCTTGAGAGTCATGCGAAGGAGTTCTTCTTTCTTAACGAGGCAGCCGACATGATAGGTGTGTCGGGAAGCATTGGAAGGCGGATGGGATCGTTTTCTGAGGAAATTCTCGCGAAGGCCAGGGACATGGCGGCACGAATTCTCGTTGATTAACTACTACCCCTTGGCACTTCATTGAAACTATGTTGTCACAGATTTTACTATAATCCTCCAAACCACAAAAACTCGCATGAAAAGTCTTCGCTATTCATTCTGGACCGCAGTAAATAGCGCCCGTTGTGGGCTTCGAGCATTACTGTACCGGCGGGAGAGGGAATTCATTGGAAGACTTTCTCTCTATGCACCCAATACATCAGGTTATGTTGATGGATTGGAAAAAACGATATTCAACCTCACCCTTTTGTCAGCGAACCAAGTATTCCCAATACTAAAGAGTTTGACGGAAGTCTCTGGAGCAAGATCGCCGGAGTGTCTTTCCGCACAAGAGTTTTGCAAGTTATTCAATGCACAGAATGAATCCTTGAAACTCAAAGAAGTTTTTGACGCATACGGATGCGACAAGGCGGGCAATCATAACTATCATCTTGTCTATGCGGCAGTGCTGAAGGATATAGTGCCCGTACAGACGATGCTGGAGATCGGCTTAGGGACTACGAACACGGATGTCGTTTCCAATATGGGTTACGCGTGGACGCCCGGAAACTCTCTACGCGCCTTCCGAGAATATCTACCAGGCACAGCGATCTTTGGCGCTGATGTGGACGAAAGAGTCCTTTTTCAGGAAGAGATGATAACCACTCATCATGTAGATCAGACCGATACAGCCACGTTGCAATTACTTGCCAAAAGTATTCCAGGAGATCTGGATCTTGTGATCGACGACGGGCTCCATGCTCCGAATGCTAATCTTGCCACATTGGCATTTGCATTGGCTAAAGTTCGTAAGGGGGGGTGGATCGTGATCGAGGACATCGGGGAGGTCTCCAGGGAGTTGTGGGAAATTATTCCCCCATTGCTACCGACAAGTGCTCTCTGCTACTTAATTGCTTGCAGGAGCGGATTCGTCTTTGCGGTGAAGAAATAAGCCTAATGACATCGCTGAAGTATCGCTCGGACATAGACGGCCTGAGAGCTGTGGCGGTGCTTGGGGTGGTGATCTACCATGCATTCCCGCATGCGCTGCCCGGTGGGTTCATCGGGGTGGATATCTTCTTTGTGATCAGTGGCTACCTGATCAGTGGAATCCTGTATAAGGGGCATAAAACAGGGAACGTCAGCCCATTTAGC
>Ga0187844_10003625_pt1 | contig 10251 bp, 9 predicted proteins | sample SpaLakP09_SKY_50_FD_134517 | JGI IMG/M metagenome (GOLD analysis project Ga0187844, IMG submission 134517) | Oligotrophic lake water microbial communities from Sparkling Lake, Wisconsin, USA - SP09_SKY_50 | ecosystem: Environmental > Aquatic > Freshwater > Lake | place: USA: Sparkling Lake...
GGGAATAGGTACTCTTGCCCAGGCACACCGGCAGCACGTTGCGCGGCATGCGGATGTACTCCATCGTGCGCGCCAAGGCAAAGCTGTGGGGCGGGATGATGCCGACATGCTTGGTGAGGTCGACGAGGCGCTTCTCGTAGAAGTTCTTCGGGTCCACCACCGTGCTGTGGATGTTGGTGAAGACCTTGAACTCGGGCGCGCAGCGGATGTCGTAGCCATAGCTGCTGGTGCCGTAACTGACGATCTTGCGACCGTCCTGCTCGCGCACCTGGCCGGGCTCGAAGGGCTCGATCATGCCGTGCTCGGCGCACATGCGGCGGATCCATTTGTCGCTCTTGATGCTCATCTTGTCGTCCTGTTGCGTGCTCTTGTTGCGGGGTTCAACGGGGCAACGCGCCGTCGAAATACATGCTGCCGTCCAGCTCCAGCACAAAGCCCTTGACCGCCGCGCGCTGAGGGACGGCCGGGCGGCCGTAGGCGATTGGGGTCCAGGGCAGTTGCTCCATGGCCAGTCGCTGGGCCTGGGCGTAGAGGGCCTTGCGCTCGTCCTGCTGCAGCGCCTGGCGGGCCTCGGCCAACAGCTTGTCATAGGCCGGATTGCACCAGAAGGTGCCGCTGGCCGCGCCGCAGGCGAGCTGGCCTGCCGTGCCGGCGGGCTCGGGGTCGCCGTTCCAGCCGCTGAGCGCCGCGTCGTGCTCGCCGGCGTCGATGCGGCGCAGGTACTCGCCCCATTCGTAGGTGACGATGCGCGCCGTCACGCCGACCTTGGCCCAGTCGGCCTGGATCATCTGTGCCATCAGCTGGCCGTTGGGGTTGTAGGTGCGCACCACCGGCATGGCCCAAAGCGTGATGCTCAGCGGCAGCACACCTGCCTTTTGCAGCAGTGCGCGAGCCTTGGCGGGGTCGTGCGGCGCGGGCTTGAGCGTCGCGTCGTGCGCCCAGCTGGCGGCCGGGATGGGGCTGGTGGCCAGCGTGCCGGCGCTGCCGTAGACGGTGCGCAGGACGGCGGCCTTGTCGATGGCCATGTCCAGCGCCTGTCGCACCTCCAGCTTGGACGTCTCCGGGCGCCTGGTGTTGTAGGCCAGGATGCCCACGTTCATGCCCGGCGTGGTGGCGAACTTGATGGCCGGGTCCTTGCGCAGCTCGGCCTGCTCGATGGGCCCGACGGGCGCGGCGATGTCGCACTCGTTGCGCTTGAGGCGCTGGGAACGCACGTTGGCGTCGGGCGTGATGGCGAAGACGAGCTGGTCGGCGCGCGGCACCTCGTTCTTGCGCCACCAGTCCGGATGCTTGGCGTAGCGGATGACGCTGTCGAGCCGGAAGCTCTTGAGCTGGAACGGCCCCGTGCCAATGGGCAGCTGCGCGATGCGCTGCGGCGTGCCGGCCTTCAGCAACTGGGCACCCAGCTCGCCGGACTGGATAGCCGCGAAGGCCAATGTCAGCGCGTGCAGGAAGGACGCGTCGCGCTCCGCCAGCGTGATGCGCACCTGGTGGCTGCCCAGCTTCTCGACCTTCTGGACGAGCTTCTCCCAGCCATAGGACGCGACATAGGGCGAGACGCCGGGCAAGGCCTTGGCAAAGGCACTGTCACGGTTGAGCAGGCGGCCGAAGGTGAAGAGCACATCGTCGGCGTTGAACTCACGCGTGGGCTTGAACTCGTCGCTGGACTGCCAGGCCACGCCACGGCGCAGCTCGAAGGTGTAGGCCAGGCCATCGGGGCTGATCGTCCAGCTGGCGGCCAGGCCGGGAATGAACTGGTCGGTGCCGCGCCTGATTTCGACCAGCGTGCCGAAGATGGGCAGGTGGGCGACGTGGTCGATGCCGCTGTCGGTCATCGACGGGTCGAAGGTCTTGGGGCTGCCGGCGGCGCAGAAGCGCAGCGTCGTGTCGGCGCTGGCCACCAGGGGGAGCGCGAGCAGCAGGGCAGCAAGTCGCCTCACTTGGAAACCTCGGCAGCCGGCACGAACGGCAGGATGCCCATGGACTGGTAAAGGGCAGCGGGCGACAGTGCCTTGTCACCTTGAATCACCAAGGCCACACGCCGGATGGCGCGGATGTCGGCCACCGGGTCGCCGTCCACCAGCAGCAGGTCGGCCCGCTTGCCGCGTTCGATGCTGCCGATATCGGCCAGCCGGTCGCTGTACTTCGCACCGTTCCAGGTCGCGATCTTCAGCGCCTGCGCGGCCGGGATGCCCGCTTGTACATACAACTCAAGCTCGCGCTGGAAGGCGAAGCCCGCCGTCGCATCGGTGCCGGCCACCAGCGGGATGCCAGCGGCGTACATGCGGCGCAGCAGGTCCATCATGACCTTCCAGCTCGCGCCCCAGCGCCTGGCCTTGGCGTCGTCCATGTCGACGTCTGCCGACAGGAAGCCGCGCTGCACGACGGCAGGCAGATTCGCCGCAACCATCGCATAGCTCGGGCTGGGCTGGCCCTGGCGCTGCGTGTAGGTGGCCTCGAAGGTGGTCATCGTCGGGTCGACGACGGTGCCCTTCTTCTTCAGCAGCGCGAGGAAGTCCTGGGTGCGGCGGTCATTCAGCTTGAGGTCGGCCGCCTTGTCGCCGGGCAGGTTGAAGCGCAGCAGCGTGCGCGTGTCGTCGCCCTTGCCGACGAGGAAGTTCAGCGTCACCTGGTTGATGTGGTGCAGCTCGTCGTAGCCGGCCTCGACGGCCTGGGCCGCGGTCATGAAAGCCGGCACATGGCCACCGGTACGCAGTCCCAGTGACCGGGCATGCGCCACCATGGGCTTCACCCACTCGGGTTTGATGGAGTTGTAAAGCTTGAGCTGGCGGTACCCATGGGCGGCATACCAGTCGATGGCCGCGAGCGCATCGGGCAGGTTGTCGGGCACGAAGTCGGCCTGGGACGAGAACGGGCTCTTGCCCTCGATGAAGCCGTTGGCCGAGATGCGCGTGCCCAGCACCTCGCCGCGCTCGATGCGACCGCGCAACTCGGCCAGCTCGGCGTAGGGGTTGCCCACGTCGCGCACCGAAGTCACGCCAGCGGCCAGGTTGAGCAGCAGGTCGGCCGGCGTGACGTGGGCATGCATGTCGACAAAGCCGGGCAGCAGCGTGCGGCCCTTGCCGCTGATGCGCTGGGCCGGTGCGGTGGTCTTCAGGCTGCCGGGCTTGGCTATTGCAGCAATACGGCCTTCAAGCAGGTAGACGTCGGACGGCCCGCGCAGTTGGGCCGCCTGCGAGTCGAACCAGCGCACACCTTCGATGACCGTCAGGCCCGGCAGCGGCCGCGGCAGCTCCTTGGCCAGGCGCTGCAGGTGGGCCAACTGCGCGGCCTTCTGCGCATCAGCGAGGCGGTCGATCTCGGCCTCGAAGCCTTGCAGCACCGTGCCGCCCCAGCCGGGGTAGACCTGGGCGAACAAGGCTCGGTTGTCCTCGCGCAGCCAGAGATAGCTGGGCTCCAGCTCCAGGCCGGTGATGGCGTAGAGGCCGATCTCGTAGGCCTGCCCCGGCACGGGCAGACGCTGCACGCGCTCGATGGACAGCCGCCCTGCGGGCAGTGCTTCGGCACGCTGGGTCTTGCCAGCCAGCAGGCTCTGCGCCAGCTTCGCAACCCAGGCCGGGCTGGCCTGCACGGGCAGGTAGACCGCGTCGCGCGCCACGCCGGGCCGCTCGCCACTGTCCACCGGCGAGCGCCAGACCGCCTTGCCATCGGCCTTGCGCTCGAAGGTTTCGTCGATGCGCGCGCCGTAGGTGGCCACGCCCTCGGTGCGGTAGGAGGTCCAGGCGCCATCGGGCGCGAACGCCAGCACCTCTTTCTGGTCGGGCCCGCGGCCGTTGTTGCGGTAGCTGTAGTCCGTCTCCAGCTTGCCGGCGATCTCGGTGGCCAGGAGACGCCCGCAAGGCGTTTTCACGCAGACGACCGTGTAGGTCTGGGTCTGGGTCTGGGCTTGCGCCGCGCCGGCCATCGTCAAGAGCGCGGCGAGCAGGGTGGGCAACAGCTTCATGGGCGATCCCCGGGATGGTCTAGGTGGGCCGCACTGTACTTATCGAGGCACACCCTTGTTCGCCAGCATGTCCGCGCGCTCGTTGCCGGGGTCCCCGGCATGGCCCTTGACCCACCGCCATTCCACCGCATGCAGCTTGCGCAGCGCGTCCAACCGCTGCCACAGGTCGGCGTTCTTCACCGGCTTGCCGTCGGCCGTCTTCCAGCCACGGCGCTGCCAGTTGATGATCCATTCGGTGATGCCCTTGCGCACGTACTCGCTGTCCAGGTAGACGACCACATCGCAGCTGCGCTTGAGCGAGGCCAGCGCCTCGATGGGCGCCATCAGCTCCATGCGGTTGTTGGTCGTCTCGCGCTCGCCGCCGAAGAGTTCCTTGTCGTGGCCGCCACTGTGCAGCCACGCGCCCCAGCCGCCAGGGCCCGGGTTGCCCTTGCAGGCGCCATCGGTGTAGACGGTGACCTGCGGGCGCTTGATGGTGGGTGCAGGCTTGGTGGTTTCGGTCATTCTTTTTTGTGATGGTTGTTCAGCGCGACGGCCGGTGCCTTCTTGGCTACCGCGCGCGAGTTCTTGGCCAGGCCGATCATGCGCATGCCGTGCACGCGCTTGACCGCCTGGATGAAATACACGGCGCCCAGCACTGGCCACCAGCGCGAGCCCACGCCCTCGATCCACTGCCAGCGGTCCAGCCAGGCCTCGCTGCGCAGCGGCGGGCGGTAGATGCCGAAGCGCGCCGCCTCGACCTCGAAGCTCAGAAGCTTGAGCCAGTCGCGCAGCCGCCAGTAGCCGATGAACTCGCCATCCGGGCCGAGATCGGGCAGATAGGGCTGGCCGTGCCGCTTGAGCCGGCCCAGGTTTTGGCGCAGGCCCCACGCGCTGGCGGGGTTCAGCCCGAAGACGATGAGTCGCCCCTCCGGACGCAGCACCCGCTCCACCTCGCGCAGCAGCGCATGAGCGTCACAGGCCAGCTCCAGCGAGTGCGGCAACAGCACCAGGTCGAGGCTGGCGCTGTCGAAAGGCAGGGCTTCGAAGTCGCAGTGCAGGTCAGTGCCCGCCAGCCAGCGGTGCGGCATGCGGTTGGTCTGCAGACCGTTCAGTTCGGGCATGCCCAGCTGCAGCGCGAGAAAGCCGAACAGGTCGGACACGGCCTCATCCACCTGCGCCTGCTCCCACGCCAGCAGGGTGCGGCCCGGCGCGGTCTGCAGCCAGGCTGCCAAATCTATACTCGCCCCTTTACTGGTGACGCTCACGTTGACGCTCACGCCTCTCCCCGCTTTCGACGACAACTACCTCTGGCTGCTGGACAACGGCCGTGAGGCCCTGGTCGTCGATCCTGGCGACGCGCTTGCGGTGGCCACCGCACTCGATGCGCGCCGCCTCACGCTCGCCGGCATTCTATTGACCCATCACCACGCGGATCACGTCGGCGGCGTCGACGCACTGCGCAACCGGCTGCAAGGCCCCATCTATGCGCCGGCCCACGAGAAGATGCCTGAGCCCGTGACGCGGGTGCGTGGCGGCGACACGGTCGAGCTGCTGGGCCTGCGCTTTGCGGTGCTGGACGTGCCCGGCCACACCGCCGGCCATATCGCCTACTTCGCGGCGAGCGTGCCCGCTGAACTGTCGAATGGGGACCCCCTGCTTTTCTGCGGCGACACCCTGTTCAGCGGCGGCTGCGGCCGGCTCTTTGAAGGCACGCCCGCGCAGATGCACGCCTCTCTTCAGTCGCTTGCGGCCCTGCCGGCGCAGACGCGCGTCTGCTGCGCCCACGAATACACGCTGTCCAACCTGCGCTTTGCGCGCGAGGTCGACCCCGCCAACCCGGCCCTGGCCGCCTACGCCGACTGGTGCGAGGCCGAGCGCGCCGCAAGCCGCCCGACGCTGCCGGGCCGCATCGGCACCGAACGCCAGATCAACCCCTTCTTGCGCTGTGCCGAACCCGCGCTGCGCGAGGCCGCGCGGCGCCATGCGCCCCTGAAACTCCCGGCCGCGCCCAGCCCGGTCGATGTCTTCGCCACGCTGCGCGAATGGAAGAACGGATTCCGATGAAGTTTTTGCACCGACTCTCCCCGCTGGTGATTGCGCTGATGCTTGCCGCCTGCGCCACCACCGCCCCGCCACTCGTCGAACCGTCGAGTCCGGCTTCCCCGGCAACTCTCCCCGCTCCCGCGCATGCCCAGGCCGCCCCGGCGCATGAAGGCGCACCACCGGTCGCCGTGCGGACCCTGGCCGCCGAACTGCTGGAAGACAACCTGCGCCCCGGCGAAAAGATCAACCTCGATGCCCCCGACGCCAGCGCCGACCTCTGGGCCCGCCTGCGCACGGGCTTCCAGTTGCAGGACCTGGACGACGACTGGGTGCGCAAGGCCGAGGCCTGGTACAGCGCGCGGCCCGACTACGTCGAGCGCATGACCACGCGCGGCAGCCGCTACCTGTTCCACATCGTCGACGAGGTCGAAAAGCGCGGCATGCCTGCCGAGCTGGCCCTGCTGCCCTTCATCGAAAGCGCCTTCGTCACGCATGCCGTGTCCAGCGCCAAGGCCACCGGCATGTGGCAGTTCATGCCCGCCACCGGCCGCGACTTCGACCTGAAGCAGAACATCTTCCGCGACGACCGCCGCGACGTGCTGGCCTCCACCCGCGCCGCGCTGGACTACCTCGGCCGCCTGCACAAGATGTTTGGCGACTGGCATCTCGCGCTCGCTGCGTACAACTGGGGCCAGGGCAATGTGAGCAAGGCCATCGCCCGCAACCAGCGCCTGGGGCTGCCCACCGACTACGCCAGCCTGAAGATGCCGGACGAGACGCGCTACTACGTGCCCAAGCTGCAGGCGGTGAAGAACATCGTCCTCAACCCCGAGCGCTATGCGCTGGCGCTGCCGCAAGTGGCCAACCACCCGTACTTCCTGAGTGTGAAGATCGAGCGCGACATCGACGTGGCGCTGGCTGCCGAACTCGCCGGCCTGACGCTGGAGACCTTCCAGCAGTTCAACCCGCAGATGAACAAGCCGGTCATCCTCGCAGCGGCCACGTCGCAGGTGCTGCTGCCCTACGACCAGGCGAGCGCCTTCGCCGAGAACCTGGCCCGCCACGACGGCCAGCTCGCCACCTGGACGGCCTGGGTGGTGCCCAAGACCATGAGCCCGTCGGAAGCCGCCAAGCGCACCGGCATGGCCGAATCGGCGCTGCGCGAGGTCAACCGCATCCCGCCCAAGATGCTCGTCAAGGCCGGCTCCACACTGCTGGTGCCGCGCGCAGCGCATGTGCACGACGACGTCTCCGAGCGCCTGGCCGACAGCGCCAGCCTCAACCTCGCGCCCGACGCACCGCCGCTCAAGCGCGTGAGCTTCAAGGCCGGCAAGGCCGACACCGTGGCCGCCATCGCGGCACGCTACCGAGTCAAGGCCGAACAGGTGGCCCAGTGGAACAAGGTGGGCAGCTCGGCCCGCTTCAAGCCAGGCCAGGCAGTGGTCGTCTACATGGCCTCGCCGCCGGCCGCGACCCGCGCGGCCGCGAAGGGCAAGGCCGCCAAGGCGCCACCAGCTCGCACCACCCGGCCGGCCGCGCCGCGCACACTCGCCAAGGACCGTGGCGGCAAGGGCCGCAACAACGTGGTCGCTTCGGCGGCGCCGTAGACATCACCCGGGAGCCTGTCAGGCTCCTATACGAAGAACAGCGCCGCGCTCGCGCCCATGCCTGCAAACCAGAGCAGCGAGCGCAGCGACGCCTGATCGGCAAGGTAGAGCGCGATGTAGGCCAGGCGCGCGGCAATGAAGCCCAGCGCCAGCGCGTCCACGGTGGCCTGCGCGGCCTGGTGCTGGTGCGCGACGAACAGTCCCGCCATGAAGATCGGCAACGCCTCCCAGCTGTTCCCCTGGGCCGCATTGGCCCGCGCCTGCCAGCCGTCCAGCCTGGCCAGCCATTCACGCGGCTGGTGGTTGTCGAAGCCGCCATCGCGGCGGCGCTTGCCGAAGCCCTTGGACTTGGCCAACCCCGCGCAGACGATGGGCAGCACGCAGGCCACGAGCAGGCAGAGTTGGGCGATGGTCATGGCGGCTTCCTTCAGCGTCTGTCAGCGTCTATCAGTCAAGGCATGGGCGATGGTGCCCAGGTCCACGTATTCGAGCTCACTGCCCACCGGTACGCCGCGCGCCAGCCGCGTTGACTTGATGCCGCGCGCCTTCAGCGCCTCGGCCAGCACATGCGCGGTGGCCTCGCCCTCGGCGGTGAAACTGGTGGCGAGGATGACTTCCTCGACACCTGCCTCCGCCGCCCGCGCCAGCAGCTCGGCCGCGCCGATCTGGCGCGTGCCTATGCCGTCCAGCGGCGACAGCCGGCCCAGCAGCACGAAGTAGTAGCCCCGGTAGGAGGCGGTGCGCTCCAGCGCGGCCTGGTCGGCCGGCGTCTCGACGACGCACAGCAGCCGCGCGTCGCGTTCAGCATCTGCGCAGACGCCGCAGATCGGCGCCTCGCTGAAGGTGTGGCAACGCTCGCAATGCTTGATGTTCTCGCCGGCCGCCGTCAGCGCGTCGGCCAGGCGAGGCATGGCCAGCCGGTCATGCTGCAGCAGGTGGTAGGCCATGCGCTGGGCCGACTTCTGGCCCACGCCGGGCAGGCGCTTGAGCGCCTCGATCAAAGACTCTAGAGCGTTCAAACCGACGCGGCGCCGTCAGAAAGCGATCGCCGCCGCAGGCGCGATCTCATCGAGCAGCAGCCGTGGAACTGGCTTTGCCAGGCCACTGGCTGCGCACCCTTGAGGGGGAGGCGCGAAGCGCTTCGGGGGTGGGTCATCAAAACGGAAATTTCATCCCCGGAGGCATGGGCATGCCGGCCGTCAGCTTGCCCATCTTCTCGGCGCTGGTGGCCTCGGCGCGGCGGGCCGCGTCGTTGAAGGCGGCGGCGACGAGGTCTTCCAGCATGTCCTTGTCATCGGCCAGCAGGCTGGGGTCGATGGTGACGCGGCGGACTTCGTGCTTGCAGGTCATGACGACCTTGACGAGGCCGGCGCCGCTCTGACCCTCGACCTCGACATTGGCGAGTTCGTCCTGCGCCTTCTTCAGGTTGTCCTGCATCGCCTGGGCCTGCTTCATCAGACCGGCGAGTTGGCCTTTCATCATGGTGTGTTCCTTAAGGGTTGATCAGGGGTTGGACCGAGCCGGGCAGGATGCGTGCCGAGGGGAACTGGGCCAGCAAGGTGCGCGTCATCGGGTGCTGCACGGCGAGGTCTTCGGCCGCGCGCTGCTGCGCTTCGGCTCGGGCGACGGTGCGCAGTGCAATGGAGTCTTCGGCCACGCCGGCCTCGATGTCGAGCCGGGCGTCCAGCGCCGCTTCGAGCTTGGCGACGAGGGTGGGCTGACGCAGCGATTCGCGCTCGACGCGCAGCGTCCAGACCTCGCGGCCCTCGACGTTCTTGCATCCCAGCGCCTGGGCCTGGCGGGCCAGCTCGCCAGTCATGCCGGGCAGGTTGAGCGCGGCGATGCGCTCCGCCCACAGCGCACCCTCGGGCGTCTCGCGCAGCTCGGCGCGGCGCGGGGCCTCAGCCTCACGGGCAGCGGCAGCCACGGGAGCTGGCGCGTCGTCAGCCTCCATCCACGGCGGCGGTGCGTCATCGGGCGGTGGGCCGTCCGAGCCCATGTCGTCATCGGCCTGAGCCTCGACTTCGACGGGGCGAGGGCGCAGGCGGTCGCTCAATTTGGGTGCGCTCGGCTCGGCCACCTGGAGCGGCGCGACCACGGGAGCAGGGGCAAATGTCTTGGGCGCGGGGACAGGCGCCGCAACAACCGGCGCGGCCACAGGAGCAGCGACGACCGGTGCCAGCGGCGCCATCTTCGGCAGCGGCACCGCCACCACCGCCTTGGCCACCGAGGGCGGCCGCACCAGGGCCGCAGCCTTCACCGGTTTCGGTTGCGTGCCGGCCGGGCGAAAGGCCAGCATGCGCAGCAACACCATCAACAGGCCCGCGTATTCGTCCGGTGCCAGATGCAACTCGGCGCGGCCATGCAGGGCCATGCTGTACATCAGCTGGATCTCGTCGGCCGGCAGCAACGTGGCCAGGCGGCGGATCTCAGCGGTCTCGCCATCGGCATCGTCCAGCGCCGTGGGCGCGGCCTGTGCCAAGGCCATCTGCTGGAACAGCGTCGCCAGGTCCTCCAGCGTGCCGGCAGCCGACAGGCCCGCGCCGCGCAGCGCATCGGCCTGGGCGACGACTGCCTCGCCGCTGGCCGCCGCCAGCGCATCGACGATGGCCACGACATGGCCGCGGTCCACGCTGCCCAGCATCTGGCGCACAC
>Ga0187844_10003629_pt1 | contig 10243 bp, 12 predicted proteins | sample SpaLakP09_SKY_50_FD_134517 | JGI IMG/M metagenome (GOLD analysis project Ga0187844, IMG submission 134517) | Oligotrophic lake water microbial communities from Sparkling Lake, Wisconsin, USA - SP09_SKY_50 | ecosystem: Environmental > Aquatic > Freshwater > Lake | place: USA: Sparkling Lake...
ACTCGCGCGCGGCTCCTCCGCCTGGCCGAGTGCATGCCAGCCGCCGCGCCTACCTTCCATCGGCGGCCACATATCGTCGAAGAGACTTTCAAAGAGACCGCCGTGAAAAAGCGACTCAAGCGGAGAGAGGCTGCGCTGGTTGCGTGCCATGAACTGCACATAGTGCTCGTTGCACAGCGTCAGCTGACGACGCTGGCCGTTCTCGGTGATCGTGATCTGCGAAGTCGCCGGTTTTCCGCAAACGCTGCAAGTTGCCATGATGTGCTCCGTTGGAGAGGCGGTGGAGTTTGAAGGCGAGGAGTCGTACATGAGTGGTGAAAAAATGCCCGCCCTGCGCGCAGCAGCGCATCGGTTGATCATCGACGCGCGCGCACGGCATGGAGCAATGGCGCCGAGCGCATCGCGCTACGGGATCTCGATGCGCCGCGTCGCCCAAGGATCATTGGCCGGCGTGCCGCGATGTCGCAGCCCGCTGTCAGCTCTTGGCATATTCGAACTCCGGCAGCTTCTTCAGCGCTTCCTTGCTTGCACCCGGGAGGACGGCCTTCGGTGCCATTTGCTTGAAATGCTGAACGGGGATGGCGACACGATGCGTCGCCATTCCAAGAAAGCCACCCACATCGATAATTGCGGCCGAGAGCGTGCCATCCGGTGCGATGATCAGGTCATCAACCTTGCCGATCTTTTCGTTCTTGTCGTTGTAGACATCGGTGTGGATCATCTTCGATGCGCGCCAGCCCGTTGCAACGACTTGGGCTTCGGTGACGGTGACGCCAAGTGTCGCCTTGCCTGCAATAGGCACATCCTGCGCGATGGCGCCAATGGCCACCAGGCCACCAGCGCATAGCGCGAGCACAAACGACGACAGCCTTGCGGCCGAGATGAGGGGAGTCTTCATGGTGTTCTCCGACATACGCAACGTGATAGTTGCACGCCGGACGCACAATGCGTTCACGCGTGCAGCAGCGCGTTCTGCCTGTCGCGAAGGACGGGCCGCCAGTTCCGCGCGTCGAGCCCGAGGCGCGCGCAGATGGTTATGGCGCGAGTATCGTCAAGCATATGTCCGGCAGACGCGCGCTTCTTTCGGGTTCCTGCCCAGAGGTGTCGGATTCCTGCGCGTGTTGGTCACTCACGGATCGAGCCGCGAGCGCGTTACCGGATCGTGGGGTGGTGATGCGCGAGGCGGAACGCACGGGGCGTACAGCCTGCATAGCGATGAAACACCTCGGTGAAGTGCTGCTGAGTCTGAAAGCCTGCGCGTGCCGCGACATCGATCAGCGGAAGACTTCCTTCGAGAAGCATCAACTGCGCAAATTTCAACCGCTTGGTCGTCACGTAGAAGTGTGGCGCAAGCCCCGTCGCATTCTTGAAAGCATGCGCAAAATGCGAGGGGCTCATATGTAGAAGCGCAGCGAGGTGTTCCACCTGGATGTTTTCCGCAATGTGTTCGTGAATGAAAAGTTCCACGACACTCAGCTTGCTCTGGGAAAGACTGGTACCGGCCTCGCGCGTGTCGGCGTTGCGTCCGTAGCGGCACGCGAGATGAAGTGAGATGACGTCGGCGAACGCCGCGAAGCACATTGGGTCGGGGCCTATGTTGGAGTGCAAAGTGATAAGGATGTCGGCCGCTTCCCGTAGGAAAGGATCCCACGCCGTGAACCAGCACGGGATGTCGCAGGTCCCGTTGCCGAGTGCCTTGCGAGCGGCTTCCCTCAGCGTAGGCGAATGCAGCGCAAGGACGAGGCCGCGTGGATCGTCATTGTCGACTTCAATGCGAGCCCACGCCGGCACGATTGCGATGAACGGCGCGCTGACGCTGATGTGGTGATCCGGCCGCTCGCTGCCTCCGACTGTGCTCGCATGCGCGGTGGTCCTGTCCGCCGGTATCACACACAAGATCCATTGCGCCGACTCTTCGGCGCAGTCCGTACAGAACGCACCGATCGAGTGACAGTGGAGACACCGCAATTCTGAGGGACGAGACATTTGCGCTATGGTGAGCGTTTGCCAAGAAGACGGGTCGATCTTGCTGCATCGAAACGAATTCTAGTGGTCCGTGTCCGTCGGTGTTAGAAATGTTTTTTTTCATGCATAAACCCGGGCCGCCTTGTCACACGCCCGACTCACGATCGCGCGTGGCGCGCTCTGCAATTGCGGCATCGACGGGATCATCGCGCTGCCGCATCAGCCAATAAACGCTGCCGAGCGCAACCAGGCCAGCCGCAAGTGCGGCGATGTGAGCGGGGTCCGTGGCGGGATCGAGGATGATGAACTTGCGCGCTATCGCAAGCATCGCCACGAGGATCACAGTCTTGACTTGCACAATGTGATCTCGCCTGAGCATGACGCGGATAATCGAATGCTTGAACTCCATTGCGATCAACAGCGTCATCACCATGCCAAAGACCGCCTGGAAGACCGCATGATCAAGGGGATCGAACGCCCCGGACAGCAACAGCACGACGACCGCCCGGATCAACTGCCAAAGCGATACCAGGACGACCACCGAAATCACGATGCTCAGGATATGGGCGATGACCTGCTCGAAGCGCTCATAAAAAGTCAGCATGCTCCATTGCGGCCGAATCTTGTCGAGGTTCAAGGAAATGGGTAGCTCTCATTTGCTCATCGATTGAAAAAGACGGCCAACCCCGCACGAACGCCTCTTACCAGACACTCACGATTTGCGCGTCCCGCCCGTCATCCTTCCCCGCAGGCTGTGCGCCAGCATCTCGCGCCCGGAACCGAGGCACCACATGCGTGCCAAGTTCTTCGACCACCTCGGCCGCCCTTCGATGACCGTATTTCAGATTCAAAATGACGTGGTCAACGCCAATCTCCTGCAGCGCATCGAGCAAGTCAATCAGATGGCGCCTGCCAAGCTTGTATCCCAAGTGAATCGGCGATGGTGCTGTGGACGGCGATGCGTCGAGGTCGATATACAGCGACTGTAAGAACGGCTTGTACTCGGTCCCGGATTGCACGATAACTTCTTGTCTCCATTTTTCTACGAACGATCGCTGCAGATGAGGAGGACGGGGATAGGTGATCCACCCGCAGCTATGTTTTGCGATCCAATCGAGCGATTGGCGACTATGTCCGGTCACAAAGAGCGGAATCTCGTTTGTCGTCGGCTTTGGAATGAGGTCGGCACCGATGAGCTCTCCGTCACTCCATCTGACATGCGCAAAGCTCGTGCGCTGAACCCATCGGATCACCTCCACCCTTTCGCGGAAAATCTCCCCGCGCCTTTCCGTATCGATGTTGAACGCTGGAAACTCAACCGGACGATCGCCGGAGGCGACTCCCAGTAGCAAACGGCCATGACTCAGTTGATCGACGCTCGCCGCTGCTTTGGCCGTATGCAAGGGGTTGCGCAACGGCAGCGCGATCGAGGCCGTGCCAAGCGCGATTTTCGAAGTGTGGGCGGCCATAAATCCCATATAGACCCACGGATCGAACACCTGGCCGACGTCGCCAAAGCTTGGATCTCTCAGCGGCACATCACGGAACCATAATGCTGAAAAACCTAACGCCTCGGCGCGCTTTGCAAGTGTTACCTGGTTCTGCATGGTCGGCCGATCTCCGTCGAAAGCTTCAATGGGAAAGAACAATCCCAAGCTAAGAGAGCCGGACGAAAATGTGTGCTCAAATGCCCTGTGCCGCTGGTAAGGAACAGTACTAGGTTGGTACATCTGCATGCCCCCCTTCTGTTTCATGCCCTTCCCTAGCCAGCAGCCCGCACGTCACAGCCGGGGTAGACCACATTTTCCAGCACGGTAGACGCATCGCAGCGGTCTGTCTTTCGCGATGCTGCCGAATTTTGTTGGCGTTCTGCCGCCGCCAAGGCCGCAGGATCGTGACACATCTCAGCAGAAACCAAAAAGAAGCCCGCGCGGCGTCACGGCTAGACTGCGCGTAGAACGGGGATCCCGTCGATTTGCTTTGACGCCGACGCTTCTGTGCGTCTGTGGCAACACGTTTCGGCCCGAGTCGGAAACACATGGAGCGAATATGCCTGATACGGAGATTGCCCCCGAACAAGCCCGGCAGCATGAAGCTCCAGTTTCCCTGCACAAGCTGTTCGAACCCCTAAAGGTGGGCCCCTACACCCTGCGTCATCGTGTCGTCATGGGGCCGCTGACGCGTTCGCGCGCAAACCGGGCAGGCAACATTCCGTCGCAGCTCAACGCCTGCTATTACGCGCAGCGTGCAACGGCCGCGCTGATCATCAGCGAAGCGACCCAGGTGTCGATGCAGGGACAGGGCTACGCATGGACGCCTGGGATACATACCGCAGAGCAGGTTGAAGGCTGGCGACACGTAGCGGACGCCGTGCACGACGCGGGCGGTCTGATGTTCATGCAGCTGTGGCACGTAGGACGCATATCGCACCCCTCATTGCAGCCCGATGAAATGCTGCCGGTTGCACCCTCTGCGATCCAGCCGAAAGCGGAGGCGTTTATTGAGAACGAGCGAGGCGAAGGTGTTGTCGCGCCCTGCGTCAAGCCGCGTGCGCTGCAGGTCGAAGAAATGCCGTATCTGGTGCGCCAATACTTCCGGGCAGCGCGCAACGCAAAGGCTGCCGGTATGGACGGCGTCGAAGTACATGGCGCGAATGGATATTTGCTCGACCAGTTCCTGCTGTCCGGCACGAACCACCGCACAGACGAATACGGCGGATCGATCGAGCGTCGGGCCAAGCTGCTATTCGAGGTGATCGAGACGGTTTGCGAAGTGTGGGGACCAGAAAAGGTGGGCGTGAGGCTCTCTCCTCTTGGCACCTTCAACGACATGCACGACGACGATCCCGAGGCGACCTTTTCATACGTCGTAGAGAAACTCAATCGATACGGGCTGGCATATTTGCACATCGTGAATCCCGCGTTGGCAGCGACCGGTGCGGATGTGGCTTTCATCGAACGCGCGGAACGCATGAGCCAGATGATTCGCCGCACCTATCGTGGTGTGCTGATGGTCGCGGGCGGCTTCGACGTGAGCAGTGCGGAAAGATGGCTCGAGGACGGCAACGCGGACCTGATCGCATTCGGACGTTTGTTCATCGCCAATCCCGACCTGCCGGAACGCTTGCGATCGCACGCTCCGCTCAATTCGCCGGATCCTTCCACGTTCTACGGCGGCGGTGAGCGCGGATATACCGACTATCCATCGCTCGCGCAGGAACGCGGAGAAGCGCCACGGTCCGTCATCGATGGGCGCTGGAGATAGACCGTCGCCGATGGCAAATTCGCCGGCGTTCGCGACGATTTTCGATGGACGCAGAGCCGGCGACCGATCACGTTGAAAGGTGCACCATGGCTGACACTACCTGGGTTGTCGTCGCCGACGGCAGCCGTGCTCGAATCTTCGAGACCCCGGGGCTCAAACTGGACTTGCGGGAAATCGAAGACCTGGTCAATGTCGTCCCCGGTGGAACGACGCTAAGCGAGAAAGACCGCGAGAAATTCGCAAAGACCGTCGCCGACCACCTCGAACAAGGAAGGCTTCATCACCGATTTCATCGATTGCGCCTTGCCGTGGAGCCAAAGTTTCTCGGCATGCTTCGCAAGCGTCTGAGCGAGGAAACGCGTCAGATGATTTTCGAAGACATCAACGAAGATCTCTCGGCCCTCGATACGCAGCAAATTCAAGCGCACCTGGCAAGGCATTGAAGGCTACGTCGCGGTCGTAGCGAACGTTGTTCAAGTCATCTTCACGATCAAAAAAAAGACCCGCCACATATAAATCAGGGCGGGTCTTTCGATAACGGTGTTCGAGAAGAATTGAATTTGTCAACGTCGCCCATGTGTCCCTGATGTAAGAGAAAAGCATCAGGAAATCGGGCATCTCCGCAACAACACGCATTCGGCGCAATCCTGGTCATCAGCACTCGGCAGGCCACTGCTGCTGGCCAAACAACTTCTTCAACGCCTTTCCATCATTTCGCTCATCCTCAAGCGCAACCTGATCGATTAGGCGCCTCGTACTTTCGTCCGCTGCATACCTGGCTGAAGGCTCCGACAGATATTTTCCTGCGACGGATATCAATTCCGTACGTAGATCAAGAATGCGCAGCGGGGCGCTAGATCCGTAAATTCTGACTTTCGCAAACCAAAAAGAGTCCGAGAACTCCGCAAAGATCTCGTATCCGAACCCACGATGTAGCGTCAATGGTCCGACTTGCTTGTCAATCCATGCTTTTGCTGCACCGACACCAGCATCCAAGGCGTCTGCGAACGATCGGTATCGCTCAGATCCCACATAAATTTGATGCTCCCGAGCTTCAGTCTCACGCAGGTCTGTTGCCACCTGAAACTCGGCTAAGTAGCGTGTACTGGCAAAGGCTCGCTTCGGCATCTTTACAGTGACTATGGGCGAAAATCTGCCGTCCTCGCTACGGGATGTGCTGCACCGAATGGGATAGCCGCGATACGTCAAAGACAACTGTTCGCTCATCCCGGTCTCAAAAAGGTCGCCCATACGCACCAATCGCATCATTCCTGGACGCTATATACCGGCCTCAGTCCCGAGGCGCACTCAACTCTTCGGCCTCAAGCGCAGAAAGCGTTGCTCCGATCTCGAAACTCAGAATAGCAAAATATGAACTCCGAGTCAGACCGGTTTCGCATTTGCAACCTTTTGGTTCAAGGCCGCCTCAGCATCGATTTGCACCCCGCGCTCGTCCTTCAGGAGGAGTAAAGGGCCACAAAAATCACATCTGTTTGGTGAATCGCTCCTCATTTTGGAAACCAAACACGAGGGTGCACCGGGACTGCAAACATCCCAATCACCAGTACTCATCCTTTTGCTGGGCCATCTGGCGGAGAAGCGTCCAAAAAGGCGTTTCATCCTTGCAACTGTTTTAACCGATCGGGCGTCTAGTCGTTCGCCCTGATTGGGCAGTCTAAAAGCGGATTATTTATCTCATTATTTATTACACAAACAGCATAAAGAATTGTAAGCGATACAATTCGCCGCAAAAAGCGCCTAATAATCTACGTAAAGATCTAGAAACATTTAGTTACATCGTCTCGAAAAAGGTACGCCACAAAAAACCCTCTTTATAAAAATCAAACACTTAGGACGAGTGGCACGTTCGTCGCTGTATATCCGCCACAGGCAGCGAGGCGGCCCCAAAACAAACGGAGCCACCGAGACTGCAGAACCCGAGTCACGGATACCGAGGACGGGGAAAAAGGGGGCGAAATTAACCAGCACCCAGGGAGCGAAAGCGGCCGGCACGCTGCAGTGCCGGTCCGGACTGGCAGGGCCTCGGCCGCCAAGTCAGCAGATTGCAGCAAATTCAGGTGTGGGTCGGATCCCTGGAGAGAAGTTGGATCAGTTCCACAGTGTCCAGCAGGATGCAATGCGTCGAGCCGAATGGTGCATGCATCGGACATCGTCAAGACGGCCTTTGTGGCGCGGTCTCGTCCCTGAGCCAGGTGGAATCGGAACAGACACCACACACCCTTGTGGTAGCTGGCCGGTTTGGCCTCGGCCGGTTTCCGGCCGAAACCTTGTGCCCGATCTCCAGCGGGCGCTTTTTTCCACTAACCATGACGTGAAGGAGAAGGACATGAACTCCATGTTCAATGGCATCAAGCAATTCGCCCAGGAAGAAGACGGCGCAGCCGGCATTGAATATGCCCTGCTGCTTGCGTTCGTGGCCCTCTGCATGGTCGCGGCAGGCCCTGCCGTCAAGACCGCAGTGACGAAAATCTGGACCAGCATCCAGACGGCACTCACGACGGCAGCTGGCTGAGCGGCGCGCAGCCCGGTGCAACGCGCCACGCACCGGGCTGCAGTATCGCTAACGTTGGCGCACCCCTCGCCCGAACATCGAGCGATCTGAATCACGCATGAGAGGCTGCCATGCATGTCACAAACATCAGCTCCGTCTTTGACCCACTCACGTCGGCCTCCTTGATGGCTGTGCTGGGCATGGCGGTCGTGACGGATGTGAGCAGCCATCGAATTCCAAACCGGCTGGTTGCCGCCGGCACCGTCGCCGCGCTGGTGCTGCAAGTTTGGCAACACGGTTCGGGCGACGGAACATGGCGATGGGCCACGGGACTTGCCGCCGCCTTCGTGCCATTCCTGCTGCTGTACATCGTGCGCGCCGTCGGCGCAGGTGATGCCAAATTGATGGGATTTGTCGGCGCGCAGGTTGGACCCAATGCTGTGCCGGAGATTCTGTTGGCGACTCTGCTGGCCGGCGGCGTGCTGGGTCTGATCGTAATGCTGTGGGGACGTGAATCAGGTCGCACGCTGCATGCGGTCATCGGCGCACTGCTTTGGCTGCCATTTGCAGGACATGCCTCCTCCATGACAGAGGCATGCGCAACGACGGAGGGTCAAGGCAGCTCCACGGCATCTACGGGTGCCAACAGAATTCGCACCATTACTCGCCTGCCCTATGCGGTGGCAATCACAACAGGCGTGGCACTGGTCATGACTGGCTTCATCTGACACGCCAGGCAGGACCATCGTAAGAAAAAGCAAGTCCGATAGCAATCAACGGACACGGGAACGGGAGATCGATCATGGCCATGAAGCTTCGCAATACCGTCAGCCCCGCGAACGCGCGCCGCTGCCCGTCACGCCACTTCAGTGGGACACCAAGTGCTGAACCACCCTCGCAAGCCGCGCGCACCGTGCGACAGCACATCGGCTGGGTGTTCCACCACTAGCGACCTAAGAGCTGCACCACCGGTTTCACAACGTTGTATGGCGCACCGCATACGCCGTGCCGCCAGGGGCGCCTGCGTCCTTTTCACCAGATCGGCCAGATCGGACCAGGCATCGCGAGTAAAGGGAGGAACATCAAATGAGAAACGTACGCACCCTGATGATGCTGCTCGTGGCGGCTCTCGCCGGCCTGGCGGCAGTTGTGTTGGCCTCGCGCTGGATGGTCGAGCAGAGCGCCGGCAGCACGGTGAAAGTGGCCGTGGCCAACACGGATATCAACCTGGGGCAGCGCCTGGCACCCGAGTTCGTGAAACTGGTCGAATGGCCGCGTGAAAGCCTCCCACCGGGAACGCTGAGCGATCTCAAGACAGTGGATGGGCGCGTGACCAAGGCCAGCGTGATGCGCGGAGAACCGATCCTCGAATCGAAGCTCACCCCAGCCGGCACGAAAGGTGGTCTCTCGGCGGTCATCGCCGAAGGCAAGCGTGCCATCACGGTCCGCGTCAACGATGTGGTGGGCGTCGCCGGCTTCGCCTTGCCCGGCAGCTTCGTCGACATCATCGTCAACACCCAGAAAGCCGGCATGAAGACCAACACCGCGACCGAAGGCGAGCAGTCGATCTCCAAGATCGTCCTCGAGAAGATCCTGGTGCTCGCGGTGGCACAAGAGGTGAATCGCGACGAAACCAAGCCCAAAGTGGTCAACGCCGTCACGCTGGAGGTCTCACCCGAAGAGGCCGAGAAGCTCGATCTCGCCCGCAGCGTAGGCTCCCTTTCGCTGGTTCTACGTAATCAGGTGGAAGCCCGTCCTGTGGAAACCGCTGGCGCCACCAAGCGCAGCTTGCTCAATGAGCCCGTCATCCAGGCCGCTGCGCCCGCCACACCGATCGCCAAGGCCATTCAAGTCGTACATCGCCTCGTCGAACGCAAAGTCAATACCAACTGCGTAGGCGTGATCAGCGGCATGCAACAGGACAAGGAGTGCTTCTGAGCGCGCGAGCCAAGCGCCAGAAGCCACCAACCGGGGAAATCATCATGAAGACCAGCCATACATCGTCAGGCCGCACGCGTGCCACACGCATGCACGGCGTCGTTCGACTGAGCGCCCTTTCCACTGTGGCCGTTGCCAGTGTCTGGCTTGCCAGCACCCAGGTGCAGGCCGCAGAGGAAACCGCTGCGGCGCAGCCAGCACGCATCGCCGCCAATGGGCCGATTCAGCTCACGATAGGCGCTGCCGCAGCGCCTGCGGCTCCCGCCGATAGCGGCGCTCGCGGCCCAAGTTGTAGTGGCGCAGCCGCCGAACCCGAACAGGTGACGGTGCCCATCGGCAAGTCCCGCATGCTGCCGTTACCTGAGCCGGTGCGCACTCGCACCTTGGGCAACCCAAGCGTGGTCCAGGCCATGCTGGTGTCGCCGCAGACGATGTATCTGCTGGGTCTTGATATCGGCACGACGAACATGATCGTGCAAGGGCGCAGCGGTCGCTGCACCGTCATCGACGTAACGGTGGGCGCCGATCCCGGTGGCCTGCAATCAACGCTGCGTTCACTCCTGC
>Ga0187844_10003630_pt1 | contig 10243 bp, 8 predicted proteins | sample SpaLakP09_SKY_50_FD_134517 | JGI IMG/M metagenome (GOLD analysis project Ga0187844, IMG submission 134517) | Oligotrophic lake water microbial communities from Sparkling Lake, Wisconsin, USA - SP09_SKY_50 | ecosystem: Environmental > Aquatic > Freshwater > Lake | place: USA: Sparkling Lake...
CCCTCCAGCTGCAGGAGAAGGGACGATGAAAAATTTCCAGGAGACATCGAGGATGAGCCATTGGCGCAAATGGGCTACGGCCTCGGCCTTCGTTCTGACGGCGCTGGCCATGGTCGCGCCGGCCCAGGCCCAGACTGCCATCCGTTCCATCAACAGCACCCAGCAATCGGGTGTGGAAGTGGTGCGTATCGAGTTGAGCCAGCCGCTGACGGAAATTCCGCGCGGCTTTACCGTGCAAACGCCGCCGCGCATCGCCATCGACCTTCCTGGGGTGGTCAACGCCGTCGGGCGCTCGGTGGTGGAAATCAATCAGGGCAATTTGCGCTCGGCCAATATCGCCCAGGCCGGTGAGCGTTCGCGGGTGGTGCTGAATCTGCGCACGCCTTCGGGCTACCGCGCCGAGTTGCAGGACAACGCCCTGCTGCTAATTCTTGAGACTGCCGCAGCAGCGCCCCAGGCCGCCAACGAACCCGTGCATTTCTCGCAAAGTCTCAATTCCGAGGCGCAAGCGATTCGAGACATTGATTTCCGGCGCGGCCAGGACAACTCCGGCCGAGTGATCGTCAATTTGCCGAGCAACCAGGTCGGCGTGGACATCCAGCAGCAAGGTCAGAACTTGGTGGTGGAATTCCTGCGCTCGCCCTTGCCGGAGGGCCTGCGTCGCAAGCTCGATGTGGCCGACTTCGGTAGCCCGGTGCAGTCGGTGGTAAGTACCCAGAACGGTGACCGGGTCCGCATGGTCATCGAGCCCAAGGGGGCTTGGGAGCACAGTGCGTATCAGAGTGACAACCAGTTTGTGCTTGAGGTGCGCCACCAGAAACAAGACCCCAACAAGCTGACCACCGGCCCCGGTTACGCCGGCGACAAGTTGTCCTTGAACTTCCAGAACATCGAGGTTCGAGCACTGCTGCAGGTGATCGCCGATTTCACCAACTTCAATGTGGTGACCAGTGACACCGTGACCGGCAGCGTCACCCTGCGCCTCAAGGATGTGCCCTGGGATCAAGCCTTGGACATCATCATGCAGGCCAAGGGCCTGGGTCTGCGCAAATCCGGCAATGTGCTGTGGATCGCGCCCAAGGACGAGCTTTCGGCCAAGGAGAAACTCGACCTGGAGGCCAAGGCGCAGATCGCCAACTTGGAGCCGGTGCGCACCCAGTCGATTCAGCTGAATTACACCAAGGCTGAGGAGGTGGCCAAGGGCTTGACTGGTCAGAATGCGAGCGGCGGTGGCAGTGGAGGACAGAACCCAGCGCGAATCCTTTCTCCGCGCGGCAGTGTGATCTTCGAGACGCGCACCAATCAGTTGTTCGTGACCGACATTCCTTCCAAGCTGGAGGAGATCCTGGCCATGATCGCCAAGATCGACATTCCGGTGCGCCAGGTCTTGATTGAAGCTCGCATTGTTGAGGCTGACGATAAATTCGGCCGTTCCTTGGGTGTCAAGCTGGGCAGCGCCGATCTGCGCGGTCTCAACGGTGGTATTCCTGGTTACTCGGTTGGCGGGGGGAATTACTTGACCCTGGGCGGTAACATGAATGGCATCGCCGGTCAAACTCGGCAGCCGGGTGGCAGCGTTGAATCAGGTGGCAGCGGTTCTGATGGCAGGCCGGTCTTCAATACTCAATTCCTGAACCTTCCAGCCAATGTTTCTTCGGACAGTTTCGGTGGGGCCAATGTCGCAAACTTTGCTTTGTCGTTGTTCAACGCCAGCGCCAACCGATTCCTGAACCTGGAGCTTTCCGCCTTGGAGGCTGATGGCAAGGGCAAGATCGTCTCCAGTCCTCGCGTCATCACCGCCGACCAGGTCAAAGCATTGATCGAGCAGGGCGAGGAGTTGCCTTACCAAGTGGCCACTTCCAGCGGCGCAACCTCGATTCAGTTCAAGAAGGCCGTGCTGAAGCTGGAAGTTACGCCGCAGATCACGCCGGAAGGCAATGTGATCTTGGATGTGGACGTCAACAAGGACAGCCGCGGCACGCTGACGCCGCAGGGCTATGCGATCAACAACAAGCATGTGAAGACCATGGTTCTGGTCGAGAACGGTGGCACGGTCGTGATCGGCGGCATCTTTACTCAGGATGAGCGCGAGAGCGAATCCAAGGTGCCGGTGCTCGGGGACATCCCATATCTGGGCAATCTGTTTAAGAGCAAGAGCCGCACCACCAGCAAGACCGAACTCTTGATCTTCCTGACCCCCAAGGTGGTCAGTGATCGGGCCACGGTGCGCTGAGGCGCAAGCGATATCGGGAGAGGCCGCGCGCACGAACGCGGGGCATTGCAGGAGTTTGCAGAAATGAATACATCGACGGTTTTCGGGCGCCTGTCATGGCGCCGAATGGCGGGCAACGCGGCGGCTCTGCTTCTGGCTGGGACTTTGGCGGCATGTGGAGGCGGTGGCGGCGATTCCGGAAAGTCTGTGTTTGACCCGGGAACGGGTACGACGCCGACCACACCGACCACGCTGACTGATCTGGCCATCGTTGCCGACAAGACCGCAGTGCCGAATTCCGGCTTGGAAAATGTGACATTCACGATCACCGCGCTGACCACGGGGAATGCAGCGTTGACCGGAGTGGAAACGCCGATCACGGTTGAAGTGGACGCTGGGGCCATCGTCACCCCATCGGCGAAGGTCACAGGCAAGGACAACGGCAAGATGACTGCCGTGGTTCAGCTGACGGACAAGACCAGCCGCACTGTCAAACTGACCGTCAGCTCCGGTTCAGTCAAGAAGACCGCCAGTTTCGATGTGGTGGACAGTGTCAATGGCAGCAAGGTCGCTGATCTGCGCTTGGTCGTCGACAAGGTCAATTTGCCCAACGACGGCACTCAAGTGGCCAAGCTGAGCGTGACCTCCGTGGATGCCTTCAACAGCGCCATTGGTGGCTCGCCCGTGTCCTTGGCATTGGTTGACCCTGTCGCGGGTGGATCCATCGTCAATGCCTTCGGCAAAACGGCCACTGACGCCACTTCTGGCGTGCTGGCGGCAGAAATCAGTCTTGTGGTCAACAAGGGCAAGTCTCCTCGCGCCATCTTGGTGCAGGCTACCAGCGGCACGGTGGTGCGAACCATCAGTTTCGACGTCATCGAGGCCGTGTCCATCGTGCCCAAGGCCAGTGATCTGACCATGACCTTGAGCAAGAGTACGGTGGGCAACGCGGGCAGTGAGCCTGTCGATGTGGTGGTCACCGCAGTGGATGCCTTGCGCAATGCTGTTCCAGGCATCAAGGTGACCTTCTCCGTCGACAGCGGGGCGGTTCTGGTGCCGGGAAATCTGGTCACCGATGCCAATGGTGTGGCAAAGGCCTCGGTTTTGGTTGGTGCCGATCGTTCCAATCGCACGGTGACTGTGACGGCCACCAGCGATGCGCTGGTCCGCCGTGCTTCGTTCAAGGTGACGGGTGCCAAGCTTCAGGCTCAGCTTTTGCCCGCGACACTTCGTGCTGGGGATGTAGGGGCGGTGGAGTACACGCTGACCGATGTCAACATCAGCCCGATGGTTGGCGCCGCGGTCTCTGTAGGCGGCAGCCAAGGCGCTGCGGTGGCCTGCGCCGGTAGTGCCACGCCATCTGAAGCAGTGACGGACGGCAAGGGCAAATACACCTATTGCTACAAGGCCACAGGCAGTGGCCCGACCGAGATTTCGGCGACGGCTGGCGGTACTTCGGTCAAGAGCACGGTGCAGATTGATGCGACGGTATCGGACGTCCCTGCGGCCACGACCATCGGTTCAGCCACGTTCACGGCCTCGCCCGCTGTCGTGGCGGTCAATTTGGTCGGCAGCAGCGAAAATCGTTCCGAGCTTCGCCTGCTGTTCCGCAGTGACAAGAATGAACCCGTTCCCAATGTGCGCGCTCGCATCGGCTTTGGCAGCAACAACTCGGGTTCCGACGGCTCTATCAGTTCTGGCAACGACAAGATCATCATTTCGGACGCTACCGGTATTGCGGTCACCAGTTTTGTCGCTGGCCAGCGGCCGAGTCCAACTGACCAAGTCAAGGTGTATGCCTGCTTCGCTAAGACGGATACGGTGGAGACTATTGCTGCCTGTCCCGCTGACCGGCTCCGCGCAGTCTCGCTGACTGTGGTGGAGCAACCGGTGTCGGTGTCTATCGGTACCAATGCCTTGATCGGTACCGGGGCGAACAAGCTGACTTACTTCCTGGAGTTCACCGTGCTGGTGGTTGACTCAGCCGGCAATCCGAAGTCGGATGTTCAGGTGGCGCCGTTGGTCGATCTGCCGAGTTACCAGAAGGGCTACTACTATTACGACATCGGTTTGAAGAAGTGGATTCAAGTTGTGACCCAGAAGTGCCTGTCCGAGGACAGTTCGGTCGGCAGGGGCTTCCGTAATGGCACGATTGAAACCGGTGAAGATATCAATGGCAACGGTCAGTTGGATCCGCGCAAATCAGACGTGTCCATCACCATGGTGGGCAGCACGCGCACGGACTCCAGCGGGCTGGCGGTTATGCGCATCGAGTATCCCCAGAGTTACGGTAGCTGGACGGAGTTTGCCATTCGGGTGAGTGCCTCGGGTGTAGTCAGCCCGCCAGCGTTCTTCGGCCGCATTGCCTCGGAAGGTGACACCCTCTTCACGCTGAAGGGTACCGAGCAGTACACCGGTGTTCCAGTGGAAGTGATCAAGGCCGAAGGCACCCCACCGTTCGTGATCAGTCCTTACGGCCAAGTCGCAAGCTGCTCGAGCCCGAACTGATGCGCTGTTGTTCTGCATGAGCGCAGCACGTCTCGTGATCGCCCTCGTCGGCATGCCCGGCGGTGGCAAGTCCACCGTCGGACGCCAGCTGGCCCGCCAGCTGGGCATGCGCTTCGTCGACACGGATGCAGAAATCGAAGCGCGGATCGGGGAGCCGATCCGCGTTTTTTTTTGAGCGTTCGGGTGAGGCTGCGTTTCGCGATATCGAAAGCCAGGTTCTGTCCGAGTTGCTGACGCGCAGCGGCGAACTGGTGCTGGCCACCGGCGGCGGCATCGTGCTGCGTGAAGCCAACCGGCAGCTCTTGCACAGCGCTGCCACGGTTTTGTATTTGCGATCGACGCCGGAGGAACTGTTCCGGCGCCTGCGTCACGACACCCAGCGGCCTTTGCTGCAGGTGATGGATCCCTTGCAGAAGTTGCGTGAGCTCTATGTTCAGCGCAACCCGCTCTATCGCAGCTGCGCGCACTATGTGCTGGAGACGGGCCGTCCTTCGGTTCACGGCTTGGTCAATATGGCTTTGATGCAGCTGGAACTGGCGGGTGTGATTGATCCGTCCCGAGTTGCTGCCACGGTGGGCGCCGAACCCTGCTGAGCTCAGTCGGCCCTTCGGGCCAGCCACCGTACACTTGGCAGATGACTGTTTCGGCCCTTCCTCATCCCGCTGTCCAGTGCGTTTCGATTGCACTTGACCAACGCAGCTACGACATCCATATCGGCCCAGGCTTGCTGAGCTCGCCTGACTCTTGGCATGGTTTGCCCAAAGCAGCTTGTGCGCTGATCGTCAGCAATGAGGTCGTAGCGCCGCTGTATTTGCAAAGCTTGCAGGCCCACCTCAGTGCCCACTATGCGCGAGTCGAGTTCGTGCAACTGCCTGATGGTGAGCAGCACAAAGACTGGGCCAGCCTCAATCTCATCTTTGACCATCTGCTGGCGCGCGCTGCGGACCGCAAGACGGTGTTGTTCGCTCTGGGCGGGGGCGTGGTCGGCGATATGACTGGCTTCGCAGCAGCCGTCTATATGCGCGGTGTGCCCTTTGTGCAGGTACCGACGACGCTGCTGGCTCAGGTGGATTCCTCGGTGGGTGGCAAGACGGCCATCAACCATCCGCTAGGCAAGAACATGATCGGGGCCTTCTACCAGCCCGAGCGTGTGATCGCCGATCTCGATACCTTGGATACCTTGCCGCAGCGTGAGCTCGCGGCCGGCCTGGCCGAAGTCATCAAGTACGGGCCGATTGCCGATGGTGATTTCTTGACCTGGATCGAGGTCAATCTGGATGCATTGCTGGCGCGTGACAAGGCCGCGCTGGCCTATGCCGTGAAACGCTGCTGCGAGATCAAGGCCTGGGTGGTGGGCCAGGATGAACGCGAGCAAGGTTTGCGGGCCATTCTCAATTTTGGCCACACCTTCGGCCATGCCATCGAGACGGGCATGGGCTACGGGCAATGGCTGCATGGCGAGGCTGTCGGCTGTGGCATGGTCATGGCGGCCGATCTGTCGGTGCGCAAGAGCTTGATTCCGGCAGCTTTTTTGCCCCGCTTGCGCGAGCTGATCGAGCGCGCAGGTTTGCCGGTGCGCGCGCCGCGCTTGGGAGCCGAGCGCTATCTGGAGCTGATGCGCGTGGACAAAAAGGCCGAGGCTGGCGAAATTCGCTTTGTGCTGATCGAAGCCTTGGGCCGGGCCGGCATGCATGGCGCGCCGGATGCGCTGGTGGCTGAAGTGATTGCCGCCCATTGCGAGTGAGTCCGTCACCCCGGCCCAGTCGCTGAACGCCAAAGTCAACCTAGGAATTCAGCGCACCATGCCACTCGCCCCTTACGCCTGCGACCCTGCGAACAGTCGTGGCCGGCGGCATCCGGAAGCGGCAGCGCCGACCCGCAGCGAGTATCAGCGCGACCGCGATCGCATCATCCACAGCACGGCGTTTCGTCGTCTGGTCTACAAGACTCAGGTCTTCATGAACCATGAGGGGGATCTGTTTCGCACGCGGCTCACACATTCCCTGGAAGTGGCCCAGTTGGGGCGCTCCATGGGGCGAAGCCTGGGGCTCGATGAAGATCTGATTGAGGCGATCGCCCTGGCTCACGACCTGGGCCACACGCCTTTCGGCCATGCTGGGCAGGACGTGCTGGATGAATGCATGAAGCCCTACGGCGGCTTGAGCACAATCTGCAATCGCTGCGCGTGGTGGACAAGCTGGAACTGCGCTACCCCGCCTTCGATGGACTCAACCTCAGTTTCGAGACCCGCGAAGGCATCCTGAAACATTGCGCGCGCCGCAATGCAGAACTGCTGGAGGCGGCCGAGCCCGACGGCGTCGCCAGAAGATTCTTGTACGGTGGGCAGCCGAGCTTGGAAGCGCAGCTCTGCAACTTGGCCGACGAGGTCGCCTACAACGCGCATGACGTTGATGACGGTGTGCGCTCCGGCCTGTTGACTCTTGAGCAACTGGAGCAAGTGCCTTTGGTGCACTTCTACTTGCGTGAGGCCTTGGCCGAATATCCGGACCTGGATAGCAAACGCCTGCTGTTCGAAACCATCCGGCGCATGCTCTCGGCGCAGGTCTACGACATCATCGATGCCACTCGGCTGGCCTTGGCTGAAGGCGAGGGCATTGGCAATCTGGCCGCCGTGCGCTCAGCACCACCGCTGATTCGGTTCAGCCCGGAGATGCGCAAGGCAAGCACCGAGCTCAAGCGCTTCTTGTTTGCCAAGCTCTATCGCCACAGCCAAGTCCAGCAAACCCGGCTGCGGGCTGAGCAGGTCTTGCGCGACTTGTTTCGTATCTACACCAGCGAATCGGCGCAGCTTCCGCCCGATTTTGCCGGCTCCACCGACGCTCCACGCGCATGCGCCGATTACATCGCTGGCATGACAGACCGCTTCGCCTTGCGCGAACACCAACGTTTGACGGGCCAGACTCTGTTCTGAGTTGCCTGCGGCGTGGAGCGGGCTCGGTAAAAGGACGGCAGCACCAACTGATGCCATCAATGGATGGTTTCTGTCGCCAGTCGCTGAGAAGCCGCTCAAAATAGGGTCAGTGTCATTTAACTCGCCGTTTTTGGAGCAATCACCATGGCTCGCCTCCCACGCTTGCTGCTGCCCGGTCAGCCTCACCATCTGATGTTGCGCGGCAACAACCGCCAGCCCATCGTTCACGCCGATGCGGACCGGCAGCAAGTCTTGGAGTTCCTGCGCGATGGCGCGCGCCAGTACAGAGTTGCCATCCATGCTTATGCGCTGATGGACAACCATTTGCATCTGGTGGCTACGCCTGAAGACGAGCAGGGCATCAGCAAGATGATGCAGTCTCTGGGCCGCCGTTATGTTGCATGGTTCAACCACAAGTACGGGCGGACCGGAACCTTGTGGGAAGGGCGCTTCCGTGCCACGGTCATCGACAGCGAACGCTACTTTCTGGCTTGCATGCGCTATGTCGAACTGAATCCCGTGCGCGCCGGGCTCTGTGCCCTGCCGGAAGACTTTCCTTGGTCAAGTTGCGCCAGTCATCTTGGACGGCGTAGCGATGCCTTGCTCAGCGAGCACCTCCTGTACTGGACCCTTGGCAACACGCCCTTCGAGAGGGAAATGGCCTATCGTGAACTGTTGATGGAAGGTTGCACGGAAGCAGAGCGCCTCAGCATCACTCAGGCCACGCTGAAGGGCTGGCCATTGGGTTCCAGTGGCTTCCTGCGTGCTCTGGCGGATCAAACGCAGCGTCGCGTGCAACCGCAAGCCCGGGGTAGGCCGCGAAAGCTGGACGGTACAAGCGAAACATCTGCGCCTTCAACCATCCCGAAAACCCACTCTGACCCCATTTAATTGAGTGATGGCCAGTCGATTGGAGATAAAACGACTCTGACCCTAATTCTTTTTGCTTGAGGCTTTTGCTGCAGCGCATTAATCTCCGTCTCCGTAACTGAATTACGTCGGAGAGTGCCATGAGCCAGAACGCAGCAGACCATCAAGCCGAGATCCAAGATCTGGCCGCCCACGGCATGTACCGGCCGCAAAACGAGAAAGACGCCTGCGGCTTGGGTTTTGTTGCGCACATCAAGGGTCAGAAGGCGCACTCCATCGTTCAGCAGGGTCTGAAGATTCTTGAGAACCTGGACCACCGGGGTGCCGTCGGTGCCGACAAGCTGATGGGTGACGGCGCCGGCATCCTGATTCAGATCCCCGACGAATACTTCCGTGCCGAGATGGCCAAGCAGGGTGTGGAACTGCCGCCCCCTGGCGAGTACGGCGTCGGCATGATCTTCATGCCCAAGGAGCACGCCTCCCGCCTGGCTTGTGAGCAGGAGTTGGCCCGCGCCATCAAGGCCGAGGGTCAGGTCTTGCTGGGCTGGCGCGATGTGCCGGTCGATGCCGAGATGCCCATGTCGCCGACGGTGCGGGACAAAGAGCCCATCATTCGCCAGATCTTCATCGGCCGCGGTCCGGACATCATCGTGCCCGATGCCTTGGAACGTAAGCTCTATGTGATCCGCAAGACCGCGTCGAGCGCCATCCAGGCGCTGCAACTGACGCACAGCCGCGAGTACTACGTGCCCAGCATGAGCTGCCGCACCATCATCTACAAGGGCCTGTTGCTGGCCGATCAGGTGGGCAGCTACTACAAGGACCTGGCCGACCCGCGTGTGGTCTCCGCCATCGCTCTGGTCCACCAGCGCTTTTCCACCAATACCTTCCCCGAGTGGCCGCTGGCCCACCCCTACCGCATGGTCGCCCATAACGGTGAGATCAACACGGTCAAGGGCAACTTCAACTGGATGCGCGCGCGCGAGGGCGTGATGAAGTCGCCGGTGTTGGGTGAAGATCTGAACAAGCTTTACCCGATCAGCTTCGAGCACCAGTCCGACACGGCCACCTTCGATAACGCCCTGGAACTGTTGACCATGGCCGGTTACCCCCTGGCCCATGCCGCCATGATGATGATCCCGGAAGCCTGGGAGCAGCATGAGCATATGGACCTGCGCCGCCGGGCGTTCTACGAGTACCGCGCCGCCATGATGGAGCCCTGGGATGGCCCAGCGGCCATGGTCTTCACCGACGGCCGCCAGGTCTGTGCCGCGCTGGACCGCAACGGTCTCCGCCCAGCTCGCTACTGCGTCACCGACGACGACCTGGTCATCCTGGCCTCCGAGTCCGGCGTGCTGCCCGTGCCCGAGAACAAGATCGTCAAGAAGTGGCGCCTGCAACCCGGCAAGATGTTCCTGATCGACCTGGAGCAGGGCCGCATCATCGATGACGAAGAGCTCAAGAACCAGTATGCCAACGCGCGGCCCTATCGCCAGTGGATCGAGAACGTGCGCGTCAAGCTTGACGACATCGAGGTGGCCGACACGCCGGCTGCCCCTTTCAGCGCCAGCCTGCTCGACCGCCAGCAAGCCTTCGGCTTCACCCAGGAAGACATCAAGTTCCTGATGGCGCCCATGGCCGCCACCGGCGAAGAAGCCCTGGGCTCCATGGGCAACGACTCGCCGCTGGCCGTGCTGTCGAGCAAGGACAAGCCGCTGTTC
>Ga0187844_10003633_pt1 | contig 10242 bp, 6 predicted proteins | sample SpaLakP09_SKY_50_FD_134517 | JGI IMG/M metagenome (GOLD analysis project Ga0187844, IMG submission 134517) | Oligotrophic lake water microbial communities from Sparkling Lake, Wisconsin, USA - SP09_SKY_50 | ecosystem: Environmental > Aquatic > Freshwater > Lake | place: USA: Sparkling Lake...
TCTGGAATACATACGAATTCCAGGCCGCAGCGTTGAAAGGCCTCGGTGTTGGTGCCGGCATCTATTACGTCGGCGAACGGGAATCGAATCTCCCCAATACCTACAAGCTGCCCGGCTATGTCCGCACCGATGCCTCGCTGTCGTATCAAAGCGGCGCATGGCGCATGCAGTTGAACGTCATCAATCTGTTCGATCGCAAGTATTACACCGGCGGATCGGCAAGTGTCTTCAACTACACGCTCGATCCTAGCCGACCGCTGTCTGCACAGTTGACGGTCACCTATCGTTTTTAAAACGGCGCACATATTTAGCGCGCTAAACCAAGGACAACCCTGAATTTTTCCTGCGCCATCATGGCGCCCTACGACTTGAATCAGAAAAGAAGATGAAAAAAACCTATATGTGCATCTGTGTGGCTGCCGCATTTGCCACCAGCCTTGACCTCCACGCGGAAGCCGTAGGCTCGCCGGTCGCAGACCTTTCTCCCGTTCTGGATGTAACCGCCGATCAGGGCGTCACGCCAACCGATCAAAAGCAGGATGCATCGAGCTGGACCATTAAACAGGTTGTCGTAACAGGTAGGCGCGAGCGTTATGCTGTACCGAGCGCAGCGGCAGCGACGCGCACCGACACGCCGCTGATCGAGGTGCCGCAGTCAGTGCAAGTACTGACCCGATCGCTGATCGAGGATCAAGACCGCCGCACCTTGGGCGAGGCGCTGGTCAATGTTTCCGGTGTGGTTCCTACGCGATCCGAAGAGCAGCTATTGATTCCGCCGCTCGTACGCGGCTTTCCTGCCGAGGTCTATCTGGACGGCCTGCCGATTTACGCAGGTAACCAGCAGGCGTTCGATCCTACGAGCCTGGTGGGCGTCGAGCGGATTGACGTACTCAAGGGGCCGAGCGCCACGCTCTACGGCGGCGGCCTGGGCACGCCGCTGGGCGGGGTCATCAATATTGAATCCGAGCGGCCAAACGACAAGCTCGGCGGCTTCGTGGCTATGCGTGCCGGCAGTAATTCCACCAAGGGCGCTTCAGGTGACATCAACGTACCGCTGGCACCGGGTGTGGCCGCGAGGATTGCCGGCGAATACCAGAACAACGAGAGCTGGATCGATCAGGTCCATGGGCGACGCTGGTCCTTGCAGCCGAGTCTATCATTCCAGATCGATCCCGCGACCGATCTGTTGTTGCAAGGCCAAGCCAATCACCGCAGCCAGCTGGAATACTCGGGCCTGCCGGCCGGGCAGGCGCTGGCGGGACAGATCGACCGCAACGCCTTTCCTGGATCGCCGCTGGCACAGCCGTTGACCACGAATAATAACCACATGGGGCAGGCGACGCTGCGCCACCTCTTCTCCGGTGACGTCAAGCTGACCGTCAGTGGCCGCTATTACAAGAGCGCGATCGGTGAGTATGGCAGCTTCGTCGATCCAGACATGATGGCGCCAGATCCGGCCACGCCCACCGTCTATCCGATCCTTCCGATCACGATGATCACCGACACAAAAGAAGCGACGTTCGACGCGAACCTGCAGGCGAAGGTGGAAATGCTCGGAGGGACCCATACCTTCCTCACAGGTCTTGATTACGACTGGACACGGTTCTCCAGCAATATGGGGTTATTCGTGAGCAATACGCCCGAGGGAACGATCGACCTGACGAAGCCGGTCTATGACGTGGTCTACACGCCGCAATTGCCGGTCAACTACCTGCAGACAGACCATTATCGGACGATGGCCTTTTATCTGCAGGATCAGGCGAACTACGGCCGTCTGCACGTGACGGGCGCGCTGCGCTACACGCAGCTCAAATTCGAGGAAGTCAGCAATATCGGGGTAGCCAATCAGGACACCTATCACCGCGTGTCGCCCAAGGTCGGCGCAACCTACGATGTCGCTCCCGGCGTGGCGCTGTTTGCAGGTTACGCGACGGCGTTTCGCGCGGCATTTGGCTTCGTTGGCGTCGCAGTGCCCAAACCCGAGACCTCCCGTAACATCGATGGCGGCCTAAAGCTGGCGCTACCGACAGCCGGCTTGTCGGGCACATTGTCGGTCTTCAACCAGACTCGCGACAATGTCGCCACGGCGGACCCGAACAACGTGGGGTTTAATATTCAGACTGGCCAGCAACGTGCGCGCGGAGTGGAAGCCGACCTGATCTGGGAACCGACGCCGGCGCTGTCGCTGCTTGCCAATTATGCCCACACGAACACCCGGGTGACAGCGGATAATGCGATTCCGGTGGGCAGCGAATTAACCCGGGTGCCTCGCAATAGTGGACGCGTCGCTGCACACTACCGCATCCTTAACGGTGTGGCCAAAGGTTTGTCTTTTGGCGCGGGAGTAACTGCGCTCAGCGCCCGCCAGCTCACGCTGCCGAATACGCTGAGCGTACCTGGTTACGCCATGATAGACGCTCAGGCGTCTTACGACCTCGGGCGGTTTACGATCCAGGCGTCTGTCGTTAATCTGGCTGGCCGGCGCTCGTTTGACACCTACCAGTATTTCGGGAATCCACTCGTCATGCCGGTCCAGCCACGTTCGGCCTTCGTCACCCTCAAAACCAAGTTCTGAAAGCCGACAATGCTCATGAACCGCTCCATCAGAAGTGTCAGCCTGGTTATCGCCGCGATACTGCTTTCGGCGACAGCCACTGCACAGACCTCGACAGGTGAGGCGTTGATTATTCCGCTTTATCCTCAAGGTATGATCGCCTCGCTCGGCGTGCCGGAAATCCGGGAGCAGTTAGACAGTGGGGACGGCATCATGATCCGCAACGTCAGCGAACCCACGCTTGAACTGTTCCGCCCGGCGCCCGGACATGCCAATGGCACAGCCATGATCGTCGCACCCGGAGGCGGTTTTGTTGGACTGGGTTACGACGCCGGAGGCACGGCGGTTGCGCGCCGATTGGCTCAGCGTGGCATTACCGCGCTCGTGCTGAAATACCGTACGATCCGAAGTGGCGCTGATTCGATGCAGTTGCCGGAAGTCCATATGAAGGAAATGAATACCTTGATGGCGAGGGCGAAGAGTGGCTCTCCCGTTGAGATACCACGCTTTGCAGGTGAACAACATGCCGTGGAGGATGGCGCGCGCGCCATGAAGGTCGTGCGACAACGAGCGCACGAATGGGGCGTCGCCCCCAATCGTGTCGGTTTTATCGGCTTTTCCGCTGGCGCATTTCTCGCAGCAGACCTTGCCATCGGCGACAAGGCATCGAGGCCCGACTTCGTTGCCTTGCTTTATGGCGGATTACGTACGCCTGTGCCAGCCAATGCGTCTCCGGCCTTCATCGCTGCCGCATCCGATGACGAGTATCAGCCCAACGATGCCATGCAACTCTACGCCGCATGGCGGCAGGCGGGAGTGGCAGCCGAACTCCACATCTATGAGCGCGGCGGGCACGGGTTCGATCTCAAGCAGAAAGGCACGACGAGTGACCACTGGTTCGACGAGCTGGTCTGGTGGATGCAGTCTCGCGGTCTCGTAGGGTCGTCGCGGGACAACCCAAGATAAATGCGGTCGACGCTCAAAGCGCAGAGTTGGGCAAACTCAAGGCGCAGTGGTAGATTGACGGTGATGAAATCAAGCACGCACTACAACCGGGAAGCATCTCTTAGCGAGATAAGCCGATTGATTTCATTCACCAGTCGATCAACCAAGACAGGTTTTGGAAAAAAAGTATCGTAGGCAATCGGGACGTCGTTGCGTAGCCTTCCTGCACTACATAGTATGAATGGGATACTGCTAAGTGCAGGACTGGCGCGTAGCTCTCTGCACAATTGGGCTCCGTCCATTATCGGCATCATAAAATCCGATACGACAATATCGGGCCGCTCATGTAAAGCACACGCCAAAGCTTCTCGGCCGTTACTCGCTGTGCGGATTCGATAGCCCAAGTGTTCTAGCAACATGGCATAGGCGGATAACAGATCAAGCTCGTCATCGACCACGAGGATGAGTGCGCCATCTGGGACGGCGTCCGGACTGGTGTTTCGATCATTCATTACGGCACCACAGCCAGCAATTCCCCCTCCGCACTTCATCCGTCGGGGTCTCTAAAGTGATGCCCATGTCCAACTTAAAGGGATTTTTCAATTCGATTATCACAATTGGAAAAAACCACGATCGGTGTTGGAAAGGCGATATGAGGAAGATTATAGTCAGCCGAAATTTGTAGCAAGACTGATTTGTACAGAACGCCGGTAAGTTATATAAATTTCACAACACTATTGGCGAGGAAGTCCGCGAAAGTTTCAAGAATCACCTCAGGGCTCTGCGACTTTGGCCGGGATTTGTGAAAAATGACTCAGAAAAGGGCGCAATTTTTCAGAATATACTCCACTAAATTCAGCCTTGCTTAGTGCGCGATCGCAGCAAGCTGCCGGCGGCATTCTCTTCGAACCGACTCGCTTCCTCGATATACCCCTGAACGGTGCCATCGTGGCGCCAGCCGCCTTGCTTTTTGATGTCGCGGAAATCCGCGCCGGCCCGGTGCGCACTGGTGGCCATGCCACGCCGGAGGCTATGACTAGATAGTTCCGGCACATAGGTGAGTTGTGCCAGCGTCGCGCAGTTGGCCAGGATCTTGTTGACGCTTCCAACTGCCAGTGCAGAGTCAGAGATTGCGCCCCATTTGCTGATGGACTTGAACACGTGACCGGCGGCGATGCCGGCCACGTCCAGCCAGCTGCGCATCGCTTTGGCAGGACAGCACCGCCCATCGCTATAGGGAATAGCCTTGACGATCCCTTCGCCTGACTGATCCGTCTTCGATCTCGGTAGCAGGATCTCCATACCCTCAGGTGTCCAACGTAAATGCTCAGCTTTGATGGCCACTAATTCACTGCGCCGAAGGGCACCGAAGAAACCAACTTGCAGCAGCGCGTTGTCGCGTACCGCCTTCAGTGTGGCCAGACTGGCTAGCTTCGCCACAATGTGTTCTAGGTCCTCGATCGGCAGCGCCTTGGCCTTTTTCTTGGGGCGCCCGTACGTGCGCGCTATTCCTGCCAGCGTCTTCCTGACAGTGGACGTCGACGCCGGGTCAGTAAAGCCCTGATGCACGTGCCATCGCGATAGCGCAGTTAAGCGCAGCGACAGTGTGCGCGGGTTCAGCGAATCCGCAAAGGCCATCAGGTAACGAATTATGGCCGACTCGTCGGCAGGCAGGACGCCTCCCCATCCCAAATAGTGATTTACTGCGGAGCGATAGGCCCGGCGCGTGTTGTTCGCAGTGGCGGAAGCGAGGATATTGCGGTGCCGCTCATTGAGCGAGGCGTCTGTCGGCATTCCGACGCGATCGGACGTTGCGACGGGCAGCATGTCGGTGGATTGGACCTCGTCGGTAACGGGTGGGGTGTTGGCCATGGTGACGTCGCTCAGGATGGTGGCTCGTAATAAGGATTACAGAAGAATAGCATGGCGTCGGTGGAGATGGCGCGCGATAAGTGAGGTTATCGATACACAAAATTAGTGCTGACAGCAGAACAGACAAAGCATAATATATCGTTATATTACGTGTTACGGAATACGTTATTTAATTTCGTGAAAGGCCCAAAAATGGCGCGCGCAGGCATTCTTTACTCGCAGGTGGCTAAGGCCGCTGCTCAGTTGGCGGCGGCGGGCACAAACCCAACCGTCGATAACGTGCGCGCCGCTCTGGGAGACACCGGCAGCAAGGGCACCATCGCTCCGATGCTCAAACAGTGGAAAGCCCAGCACCAAGGCGAGACAGCGGCCGCTGGAACCGGCCTGCCAAGCGATCTACTTGAGGCCGTCAAGGGTGTATATCAGCGCCTGGAGGCAAGCGCTAATGCACAGGTCGAGCAGCTGCGCGCTGCGCACGACAAGATCCATCAGGAAGGCATTCAGCAGATGGAGGAGGAACGCGCCGCCGGTCGCCAAATGCGCGCAGAGCGTGACGTTCTAGCCACCGAATTAGCTGAAGTGAAGGCAGCCCTAGTGCATGAGCGCGACGAGCGGCAGCACGCAGCAGTGAGGATCGCCGGTCTGCAAGCAGAAAACGACGGCCTCACACAGCGCCTGGCTGACCGGGCGGCCGAGGTACGGCTGCTGACCGACCAACTGGCGCACGGACGGCACCAATTCGATCACTTTCAAGAGAAGACCGCCGAGCAGCGACAGAACGACCAGAAGGCCTTCGCGGCCCGCATCGCCACGCTGGAGCACGATGCCCAACAGTTGCGCATCCAATTGCAGGGCCACCAGCAATCTATGGCCGTGCTACGTGCGGAGAAACAAGGATTGCAGGAACTGGTTGAGCGCGCCAATGCCGAGGCGAAGGAAAATTTAGCTGAGATTTACACACTGCGCGAGCAGCTCGCAGCTGCGCGTGAAATGGCCAGCCGTGAGCACATGGAGGCCGCCATGGGGGCCGAGTTGCTTAACAAAGCCCGGCATGAGAATTTACGGCTCGACGCGCGCAACGATGAACTACGCAATGAGGTAGGCGCGCTCAAGGCGCTGCTTGCGGCTGAGGGATCGGCCAGTAGGTCGGCGGCCCTCAAAAAGAAGGAGTCCGCGCAGCGCGCAACCTGAACCGCCCCTCCCGAATAGAGGTCTGGCCGATCGAGCGAACTTGAGCTTGACCTGGCGCAAGCTAACAACACAGCTGCCGCGCAGGAGCGGATCGGCGAACAGTTGCGCGCATACTATGTGGAAAAGATCGCCGCCGGCCAGGTGGTGAAAGCTTCGCTGAGCTGAGCCTTCGCAGCATAGGAAGAGATGCGTACTACTCAGCTTGGGTCGCTGGTTTTCCGGTGCCTTAACTGGGCCAGTAAAAGGTCTTCGGCAGTTCTAGCGACCATTGTAAGGATTGAGAAAGACAATCTGTCGAGCATTTTGCTGAAAGATAAGAAATCGTTACATTTGATGATTTTATTTTAGCTGTCACATGCTATAGTATTTCTGTAAGACACTTTTTTTGGCGATCCCCAACCTCGCTCGCCCATGCAGTTATCTGGTCTAACTGATAGAGGAGCTGGTGATGCCGAAGAATACGCCTGTAACGCAGCGTTTGCACGTCATGGACGACGGAATGAGCATCGTTTCATGAAATGACAGCGCGGCAGCATCAGCTATGCCAATCCCCAATTTCATCGAAGCCAGCGGTTATTCCAAAGAAGTTTTAATGGGCGCGCCGCAAAAACTAGCGCGCCATCTAGACATGCCCCGCGAAGGCTTTGCAGTGTCTCAAGCCTAAAATATTATCTTTTCGCGGAGTTACCCGCGTAGAATTCAGATGTTTGGTTGAAAAATTTCCATGGGCAGCGTCGATGACTACGATCATCAAGTGCTTACTAAAAGCGGCAAATTAAAGAATTCAAATTTTCGATGGCCATTCCGGAATTTAATGATTTTTCCATGCAAACTTAAAATATAAAGTTTGTGAAATACCAATATTCCGTCAGGAGTATGCATCCGTGCTGAAAAAAATCGCTATTGATCAGCTTATAGAAGGAATGTATATCCATGAACTTTGTGCATCTTGGGTGGAAATTCCTTTTTGGAGTACAAAGTTTTTCGTTGACTCAGCATCGTTACTTTCAAAAGTAAAAAGCTGCGGAGTAAAAGAACTATATATCGATACGAGCAAGGGAAAAGACGTTATGATTTTCGTCAATTCACCTCAGGAGCAGTCGACACGTTCGATTTGCGCACCCGCGTTCGTCACCCCGATACCCCAAACGCGATCCAATAAAGAAGAATTTGATCAAGCGGCGAAAATTATCTCGCAATCGCGCGAGGCTGTTACTTCAATGTTTCATGAAGCTCGCATGGGAAGGGTCACAGGGATTGAAAAGGCCGGTGCGCTTGTTGATCAGATTGCAGTATCAGTTATTCGTAACCAGCACGCGTTGATTGCACTATCACGATTAAAGAACGCTGACGACTACACCTATATGCATTCAGTCGCAGTTTGCGCGATGATGATAGCCTTGGCTCGCCAGTTGAATTTGAGTGAAGATGAGGTGCGTATATGTGGCAAGGCCGGACTGTTGCATGACATCGGGAAAATGTCTGTACCCGTGGAGATCCTAAACAAGCCCGGACGTCTTACTGAAACTGAATTTGAACAGGTCAGACATCATCCGCAAGCTGGTTATGAATTGATGTTGCAAGTTTCTGGCTTGCCTGCCATTGCGCTAGACGTTTGTTTGCATCATCACGAAAGATATGACGGGGCCGGCTACCCTTATGGGTTGCGTGGCGTGGGAATTAGTGTGTATGCCCGCATGGGCGCGATATGCGACGTATACGACGCTGTCACTTCGAATCGCCCTTATAAGGAAGGCTGGTGCCCGGCCGAATCATTAAGACGCATGGCAGAGTGGACTAAACAAGGACAATTTGATCCGACGCTATTTGCAGCGTTTGTAAAGTGCGTAGGTATCTACCCCATTGGAACTCTATTGAAACTTAAGTCAGGCAGGCTTGCGGTAGTAATGGATGTCAGCAAGTCTCTATTGCGGCCGGTGGTGAAGGTTTTGTTTTCAACGAAGTCGATGGCTTATCTTCGTCCAGAAATACTTGACCTTAGTCTTCTACCACAGGAAGAAGTGGCCTCTCGCGAAGAAGCAAGTAGTTGGGGGCTGACGGACCTTGAGAGGTTTTGGAGACATGGTTAAATAATTTGATGAATGACGCTGCTAATAACAAATTAAGTTCAGAGGGCGAAGCTAATTATTGGTTTTTGAATTCACTAAATATATCTGGAAAGAAATTTCACAGGCAGCGAACGCTGCAGACTAATCACGGAGCGGATCATGACGTTTGCGAAAAAACTATACATCTTGATTATCGTGGCAGTGGTCGGCCTTATAGCATTAAGCACTCTGGGAATGTTGCAAATCCAGTCTGTATACCAAGCGGCCAACTACGCTAACGAAAATTCACTGCCCAGTATTGAGCACTTAGATGATGCGGCCGAAGCGCTGTTCCGCATGCGGGTTAATGTATGGAAGCATATTGCCAGTGTCCAGTCGGCTGATAAAACTGGTGAAATGGATGAAATACGCAAGCAGCAAACAGCAATTGACGCTGCACTGTCGCGTTACGAGAAAGAAGACGTCTCGGACGAGCATGACCGGAAGCTCCTTCAGCAAGACCGCGAAACATTGGGAAATTACTACGCAGCACGCGACAGCGTACTGTCTTTATCTACCGCAGGTAATTTCGAGGAAGCTCGCCAAAAGCAGCTTGGCATTCAGTCCCAGATCATGGCAGCGGATAAAGCTCTGAAAGATCACCGTGCTTACAACGTCAAGCTAGCAAATGATGGCTCGGCTCGCGCTGAGTCAAGCCGCCTGGGTGCCATGCAGCTCTCCAGTACGATCGCTGGCATCATAACGCTGTTTGTGATTTTTGCAGGCCTAGTCCTGGTTCGTCAACTTGTGCGGGCTTTAAGAGACGCGGTAGCGCTAGCCAGTGCTGTAGCCAGCGGCGACCTAACCGTACGCGTGCATGCCCAAGGTAATGATGAAATCGGTCAATTGCAGCACGCCCTCCAGCGGATGACCGACAAGCTTACCGCCATCATTGGCGAAGTCAAACAAGGCGCTCAAGCAATCCAAACTGCATCTAACGAAATCGCTACTGGAAATATGGACTTGTCCGCACGGACCGAACAACAAGCGGGTGCACTGGAGGAAACCGCTTCCTCGATGGAGGAATTGACCAGCACTGTACAGCATAATGCTGGCAATGCCGAGCACGCCCGCCAATTGGCGATAGAGGCCTCCAAAACCGCCGAACAAGGTGGGCAGGTGGTAGGTCAAGTGGTGGACACTATGAGCGCGATCAGCGCCGCGTCGTCTCGCATTGTGGATATTATTAGCGTAATCGATGGTATCGCGTTTCAGACCAACATCCTGGCGCTGAATGCCGCCGTAGAGGCAGCCCGCGCAGGCGATCAAGGCCGTGGGTTCGCGGTGGTCGCTACCGAAGTCCGCAGCCTAGCTCAGCGGTCAGCTTCAGCAGCGAAGGAGATAAAGGCTCTGATCGATGATTCCTCTACGCGCGTACAGCAAGGCGGCCAGCTAGTAGAACAAGCTGGCGCAGCAATGGAGCGTATCGTAAGCAGCGTCAATCGTGTGGCCGGCGTGATCGGCGAAATCACAGAGGCCAGCCATGAGCAAAGTACCGGCATCCAGCAAATAAACGAGGCGGTAGTTCAGATGGACGATATGACCCAGCAAAATGCTGCGCTAGTAGAACAA
>Ga0187844_10003637_pt1 | contig 10236 bp, 9 predicted proteins | sample SpaLakP09_SKY_50_FD_134517 | JGI IMG/M metagenome (GOLD analysis project Ga0187844, IMG submission 134517) | Oligotrophic lake water microbial communities from Sparkling Lake, Wisconsin, USA - SP09_SKY_50 | ecosystem: Environmental > Aquatic > Freshwater > Lake | place: USA: Sparkling Lake...
ACTCCAATACCTCTGAAGAAACCAGTAATATTTTTCTCTTTAACCGTTTCATCTGATTCAATATCCTCTAATAATACGTCCACATGGGTATCATTCCACTTAAAAGGGACCGACGGCATTTTGGGTTGTTCAGCAGGAACAGTTACTTTACGAATATGTGGAATCACATCTCCACTGCGTATAATTTCAATAATGGCTCCGATACCTACCTTGTTATCATGAATGAAGGCGCCGTTAAAACCAGTCGCATATTCAATACGCACTCCTCCAAGATGTATGGGTTCTATTTGAACACGTGGTTTTAAATATCCATCTTTACTAGGACTCCATATAACATCTAATACTTTCGCCTCTGCTATTTGGTCTGATAAAACCATTTTGAAGGCGAACGCGTGGTCCGGGTTGCCTTCTTTTCTTTCGTATATCGCATCGTTTGTAACGATAACGCCATCAATTTCATAAATGTAGTTTTTACGCCATTCTACTAATGTTTGTGATAATAATTCATTAGATAAAGTCGTTTCTACTTTATAGAGCACACTATCCACATCGAGTGTAGCGAGAAGGGTCATTTGTTCAGATGGTTTTTTTACAGGTTTAATTACTTCATATGCGACAAAATGTAGGTCGTTTACGGTTTCGTTTATCGTCTTGTGATTTACTATTCCTGCAACCATGTTTCTAGGATTCGCAAATTTGGTTTTGTATTTTGATTCGAAAATAGACTTTGGAATGATGAATTCACCTCTGATAACTATACCTTTTGTTTTTGGTAAACGTAAATGAGGTATTAAGTGGCTAATATCTTGTCCAACTTTACCGTCACCTCTAGTATATAATTTGGGTTTGGAACCTTCTGTTGAATAAAGTCCACTTACCCCATCAAGCTTACATGATAAAACATAAGGTCCTTTATATTTTCCCATCCAATTTGCAAGAATATCTGTATCAGGTTTAATTTTATCCATAGAACCCATATGATAGGGTAATGTAACTTTACGACTGCCAGATTCAATGGGTGCACCGATTTCAACCACTGCTTTATTATCTGGATATTTTTTTTCGGTATATTCTTTTACAATGTCATATTCATTGTCGGTCATAAATGGTTGTTCGTTATAATAAGCTTTATTGGCTTCGCGAAGAATAGATGTTAATTGATTTTCATTTAATTTATCCAAAACAGAAATACCATTTTTCTTAAAATCATGCGCTACATCAATGATATATTTATTTTCTTTATCCGTTGGACTGTTCGATTGAATATTTATAGTTGGTTGAATAGTTATATGTGGTTGAATAATCTCATTGTTTAAATCATCGCTTTCTATAATAAATATTTTCTTTGGTTTTTTCTCTATATTTTTTTGCACGAGTGTAGAAGGTGCAGACGATTCAATAATATTTGGTTTTTTAATGGTACTTCGAATAACTACCGCACGACCATCCACGCGTTCTACAGGTGTCTTATATTCCATATTCAAATAATCGAATATATCCTTTTCATCCTTGAAGGACCATTCTACTTTGGCTCCCTTCTTTTTCCCTTCATGTAATGTATACAGACCGTGTTCGTTCATAGTGAGTCCCATTTGAAGCGCCTGGTGACGCATTACGGTATTGAACATTTTACTTCCAGTGAAATATAGAATAGCAAAAGGGAATTCATCCAAACTAGTATACAAGAAATCAACGCGACGTGCTGCATCAGACGAAGGGATTTTTGCAATGACAAGGCATTTTGTCGGTCCGCGTGATAGAACTTCTAAAATTATTTTTTGTTTTATTAATTCATCTATAAAATTGACAAATACTTTGGGGTTTTCCGATGTAATGATTACGTCAATATCGCCTGAACTTTGCGCTCCGCGACGATAAGAACCAACAATTTCAAACCGTGATTTGGGTGTATTACCCACCTTCTTAAAATTATCATCGAAAATTGCTTCGTATTGTTCTATTTCAGAACGAGGGATTCTTTTTAAAACATCTTCATAATATGTAAGGCCTACTTTTTGGACATCATTTAATAATTGTTGATTTTCACGAAGTTTTTCTATAGTCGTTATTCCTTTATCCACTAATTCTTTGGCTTTTTTCGGTCCTATACCATAAACATCCGCCAAAATATTTACTGGGTTCGTTCTCTCTCTTTCTAGAACTCTCAATGTACCAGTTTTCACATATTCTTCTAATTTTTCCATAATAGTAGCGCCAATACCAGGCTTACCTTTTAAATCATTTGGACTTAAAATGTCGGTAGGATAAGCCATAATGGTTTCTTGGGCTTTTTGGTAAGCGCGAGCGCGAAATGGTTCACCTTGTTTCAACATAATATTTGCTAATTGTTCCATAATATCGATAAATTTTTCATTTAAACGTCCGCTTGGTAAAACATTTGTGTTGGCAGGAGAAGCTATCATTGTATTCATAGATTGAATCATCTTTAAATCTGTTTTTTTTTCACCTGTATTATCAAAAAAAATAGACTCAATTTTTTTTATTCCTGGCGAAACAGAAGATGAAGATGATTCTATAATGAATATTTTTTTCTTGCGTGTCTTATTATTATCCTTATTTCTTTTTTGTGTTTGTTTATCGTTTTTACCTTTTTCAGAGGATGTTTTTTTTTTCTGAGAATGATTAGCGTTACTATTTTTACGTTTTTTATTTTTACTTCCTTTGGGTCTTGGCATATAATAATATAATATATAATTTATTATATATAATAAAAAATTGAGATATTCAAATGATATAACACTAAAGATTATACACTGCAATATGACATCGTTATTTACAAGCGATGACAATGAACCATTATTACCTCCGCCTTCTTCTAGAAATGTTATGAATACAACAAATTCTAGTGGTATACCTATTTCATCTTTTCCGAATATAGAACCAAATGTACCAACCGACATTTTAGTTCCTGGACAATTTGAATATATAAATAATAAACACGAACGAGAAATGTATGTAAATGCCTGGCAAGCCATAACTTTAACGGAAAATTGGGATTTTGTAAAAGCTGATATAGAAAGTTTTATGTGGTCAGAAAACCCTAAAATTGACATTATAGGTTCAAAAATGTCTGAATTAGGTTATCATGGTCATTCAGGTTCATCGTTTGGTTTCATTATGAGAAAAATGCAATACATAGCAAGAAATGGAGAGAAAAAATTCAAAGAAGACTATTCGAAAAGTAGATAACAAAACAAAAATAAAAAGTAAAAAATAGGCGTTTCCAATTGGATTCACCTATTTTTTACTTTTTATTTTTGTTTTTTGTTTTTATTTATTGTTTACCATTTGTAATGCTTGTGCGAGACTTTGTGATTTAATGCATTCCGCATAATAAGCATTCTGCATTTGCGCTAATTGCATTCTTAATTCGGCGTTTGCTTGTTCCAATTCTTGAACATAACGTCCGTCAATGCTAATCAGACATTGGTCTTCTTCTTCCATAGCAATTTCACATTCAGCCATTTCATCCACCATCATTTGAGTATATTCTTGTTCTTCAAATGCATTATTCATATTGAATACGACATTATTCATGTGAACGGTTTCACCGTTCTTTCCCTTTGTTGGGGTTCTAGGAATGGTTTCAAAGTCGGTTGTTTTTGCTGGAGTAATAAAACTTTTATTTAAATCACCAATATCTAAACATTTCTTACGGTCTCCAGAGACGATTTTTTTACCCTTGTTTTCTAAAACAAGCCAAAACCACGGTTCATCATACATTAATTTTGCAGGTGATTTATGCAAAACTTTTTCTTGAAAATTGGCAGCACTTATATTATCATACCAATATTCAAAGTGAATATATGCGGCATTGAAAGGTTTACCATCATTGCCCATTTTGGAAATAAAATCAATATTTTTTACTTTTCCTATTTTTAAGGTTTCAAATACCTTGGCAACATTTTCCTTACTATAATTAGCAAAGATATGAGGAATATAAACACTGATATTGTTAATTGCGGACATTTTTAAAACTGTTTTTGATTGTGTGTATGATAATATATTTATGATAAAAGCATTTCAATTTTTTTATTATAAACCTCATGCATTTTCCACTTAAAAAATATAATTTTCCTACAAATACTCGCTGAAAAAACGACACTGAAAAAAAGCACCGCAAACTAAATCAAAATTTTAGTGAAACAAAATTGTACCATGTTTGTAAAAAATTGAATTGTTTTTTATGAAAATGTAAAGTTATACAACAAAATTTATCAACATTTAAAACTTGCGAAAATGAACACTCAAAAGGAATGCCCTATTTGTATGGAAATCATTGATTTCAATAAAAACTGTGTGACTACTGAATGCGGACATTGTTTCCACACGAATTGTTTGATGACTTCTGTAGCCCATAATGGTTTTGGATGCCCTTATTGCCGAACAGCAATGGCTGAAGAAATAAAGGACGAAGAGGAAGAAGAGGACGAAGAGGACGATGAAGACATGTTTAATGACAATTCTCTTCGCGGTTTCCGTTTCTTTATGAATAATATAAGTGGAGAGCCTCATGAACAAGAAGATATCGAAGATGAAGAGGAAAACATTCGCGAACGCATACAAGATGCACCACCCAAACCATCTGCAGAATTTATTGTAGATAAACTTTTAGATGATGATATTACTATGGAGGACTTGGTAAAGGTTCTCCTTTTGGAACACGAAGAATATGATGATGACGATGAAGAGTTGGCTCGTATAGAGGGTACTGTTTTTGGAAAAATGCGCATCATTATTAGTAATTTTAGACCTGGAGAAGGACTTCCCAGAGTAAATAATCTGTTGGATATGTTAGAAATAGCGAATCGAAGGGAAAGTATGCCTATCTATTCTTGGAATAGGAACGAAGTGACATCGGAATAGGAACGAAGTGACATCGGAATAGGAACGAATGTAAAACTATAAAATAGAAAAATACCACAACAAATGCATTTATGTAAATTAAAAAAATAAAAAGTGAGGATACCATATTTGGTAACCAATAACTTTTTTACGTATATTTACCAATAATAAAAAAAATGAATGCTTTTGCAAATGAATATAAAAAGTATACATAAATTATTTAACCACTCCCACGAGGTAAAATCAACAATGAATCCACCTCAAAACTATAACAATAATACTGAACCAATGAGTATCTATATTCCGCGTATGTCTGTCTCTACCACAGAAAAAGAAGTGATGGAACTATTTCATAATCGCGAAATTGGACAAGTAAGACGTGTAGATTTTACATCAACTCTAAAAAAACCAGGGTTCAATGAAATTAGTACTAGTGTTATGCGTATGAAATCAGCATTTGTTCATTTTAATAAATATTATGATAATACTCCTTTGGTTCAAAGATTGTTAGAACTTTTAACCAATCACCAAGAAAAATGTGTATTATATTTAGATGCTGAAAAGCGGACCTATTGGATATTATTGAAAGCAAAAACTGTTATTCCAGATACCATGATGAATACCCACCAAATCGTAGAAAACTGCCGCTACTTGGAAAAAAAATTAGAAGAACAAGAAATTACCATGAAAAAATACGAAGAACGTATTCAAAATTTAGAAAATTTGATAACCTGTTTTATAAATGAAAAACAAATATCCGAAAGCGATAATGAGGACCAAGACAATGAACTAAAAATGATTAAAAATTTCAACAGTAAACACCGCCTTCTTACATCAAATTATGATTATAGCTACGATATAGCAGATGACGATGATACGCTTAGCTTAGCTACGACAGAGGATTCTATCAATTTATAAATGATAACATTTATACAAATGTAATTTAAGTAAAAATCTTTTTTTATTTTACATTAGTAGATGTATAATTTTATTAGCAACATGAATAATGTTAAAAAACCTATGGGCTCTATGAATTTCAATAGAGCATCACAGTTTAGAAATGTGCCAACGAACACCAATAACCACCAACACCAATCTCCTATGATTCCAACGAGAGAAGCGAAAACTGTATCTCTTTTTAGCCAACCTTATTTAGATACTTATAATCAATGTTATAAAAATATTGTGGTATTGAATTTACCACCACAAGGTCCTCTAGGAGAATTCGTGAGACGTATCAACTTTCCGCCTTTAAGCGAATTTACCCAGATAGGCGCACCATGTAATCATGTAAAACAATGCGGATATGCATTGTTGTCGTTAGGTGGTTGTAACACTGGGTGTGGAAAAAAAGATGACGCTTTAATGATCGTGGACGAAGTGCCTGATTTAATCTCTTATTTAGTATCAAATGGTTACACGGTAGACACTAGTATAACTAAGATGTTTAACACTAGTGAGGTTCGATTTAACACAAATAGTGGAAATAAACTAATATGTTTTGTTACCTACAACGGATAAATATAAGCCAAATAAAATTGATTTAAAATTATATATATGTATATTTTTAAATGATAGATAATAACATGACTGAAATGACTGAAGAGTGTATAACGAAAGAAATTGATTTTGAATCCTTACATATTAAAATACCAGACATTATTCAAAAATATCCGTTAGAAAAACAACAAGAATTATTTACTTACTTGACTAATTTGAATGAACATGATAGAAAAGCATACGAAATAGCATTACATCATCTAGGTAGTTCTTTTAATATTTATAGAAGTAACGGATTTAAGGAATGGAAACAGAGCCTACTGCCGGTAACTAAATAGCAAATCGTACACGTTTGGTTTTCGGTTTTGGTTTGCTCCTAAGTTTACGTCTTGTTTTAGACCCACCACTTGTTATGAAAGGATTTTCAAATTGATTTATCGAATTATTCACCCTGTTATAAATTTTCATACCACCTTTGTTTATTTCTTTAAATTGTTTCATACCGCCTTTCATATTATTTGTGTTATTTGGTGTTACACTTTCCAAAACATTTTTTTCTACATCGTTGCCTTCTAACTCCTTCTTCTCTAGACCTTCTTCTATATTTTTACTGGTTTCTTCAACCACTCTAGATATAGTAGAGGATGCATCAGAAGCCGCTTTCACCACATCTCCTGCGGCCGCACTAGCATCGTTCGCCATTTTTCCAACTTCAATTACTGCACCAACACCTGGAACTGCCGCTAATGCGTCTGTCCCAACTTTCACTACACCAGATGCAATTCCAGCCGCAGCAGTAGTTCCTGCTTTATTAAGCTCATCGACTGCTTTATTGATTGGTTCGTCCATAGCTTCCACTGCTATTTCGGCATAATCCGCTGCGTTTTCTAAAACCTTTTTCGTTTCTTCTTTTAATTCAGGGGTGCTTATTTTTTCATTAATATTTTCTAATAGTTTTTCTCCAATTGCGGCAGTTTCCTTAGCAGCGTCCGTTACAGATTTTTCAACTGTTTTACTTCCTAGAACATCATTAATATTTTCAACTACAGCTGCAGATCCTTTGTCAAAAACAGTTACAACGTTGGAACCAATTTGTTTTGCACCAGAAACTAAACCAGATGCCGCATCACTTACTTTGTTTATATTTGCATCGACTTCTTTTGTTGCGTTTATTGAATTATTTTCATCTATTCTAATGGGTTGTAAGCCTGCTAATCTTAATCCCTTTGATTTTACATAATCAAATGTGTCTCCGGCATAATTACCGATTTTTTCACTTAATATATCAAAAATACCTTTACTTTTCTCCATATTCATAGTTTCACCTTCGCCACCACCTAAATATATATTTGTCTTTTGTGTTATTTTCTTTGTTCTTTGATTTGCTGTTTTTTGATTTGTTCTTCTTAGATTTTTTGTTTTTCTATTACGTTTGGTTTGACTATGCATTTATATTATAAAGAGAAGTTTATAATTATATTTTTACAACTAACATAATTATAAAACTGGTGTAATTATAAAAATGGTGTAATTATAAAAATGGTTTAATTCTTATAAAATATTATAATTTTACACCCTTGAAAATGTATGATTACATTTCTAGTTAGTTTTCAAAATTTGTATTTTCTTAAAATCCGCAAACGATAATGCGAATTTTTTATCAACAACTTTTCTATCTACCTTTTTGAGAAAATTAAAATTAGCAAATTTACCTTCATATGTATATCTATTTGCTCTTTCTTTTATTAATATTTTTTCGTTTTCTTGTTTTTCAGTCAATTTATTCGGAATGCTATTTTTTGGAGGAGGGGCTGTATTGACATGCCCAGTTCCTGCTTCTTTATTATAACTTTTAAATTTTGCAAAAACATTCTTTTTTTGTTCGATAGGTTTTTGGTTTTTTATAGCTTCTTCTTTTAAAATTCTTTCTTTTTCCTCTCTATCCGCCTTTTCGATTCGTTCTCTTTCCCATTTTTCTTCGGCTATTTTTAGTTGTTCTTCCATATCTACAAAAATTCGTCTACAACCAAATTGTTTGGCATATTTTCTACCAACCACTTCTAAATATCTGTATGGTATTGTATTGTCACTATAATATTTAAATGTTTCGCGCTCTTTATCATAAATCATCAATACATTTCCTAATGGTGTATACTCCATTACATAACAAACCTTCAATTTTTCTAAACGATGATGTATCATAAATGTATTTGTTTTTTCTTCCGCACTTTTACTGATTTAGATTTCTCCCTCTTTAGCCTGTAACTTTTGTTTGATGTCATCAATTTCAATGAATATTTTATTATTTTCGTCTAACAAATATTGAATTCGCGCATCTTTCGTTTCGCCTAAATAAGCATCTTCGTCTGTTCCATCATAAATACAATAATCATCGTCACTTCCTTCATATTTATCTAGTTTTGTATTATTTACTTCTAATTGTTTTTGTAATTCTTTAATCTTAAGATTATACGAATCGGCGATTTCTTTGAAAAAATCGTTGTATTTTTGGAGTTTTAAAACTTGTTCGGTTTCATCAAGAATCAGCTCTTTATCCATTTTGCGATATTCTTCCAAATATTTATCCTCATATTTTGGTATAGGTTTTGCGATTTCATTTGTTTTATTTTCAATATCACTATTATTGCTATCATCACTGTCATCATCTGTAAATATATTATCTGCCATCATGAATAGATTCATATTTTGAATAAAATGTAATGTGTTGTTTGTTTTTTGGGCTATTTTTTCCAAAAATATAAATAAAATATAGGGATTAAAATAGTTACCAAAATACCATATTACCATACATGTAAAAAAAATAGATTCATAATCCATATTATTTATAGTATTTGGTTTTTGTTTTATATTGTTTTATGACGTTTCATTATTATATTTTCATTATTATATTTTTGATTCTGCTGATAGTTTTTTCTTTCTTTCTAGAAATAATTCCTTGATTTCTTTGGACAAATCAGGAAGTGGGATTAATTCATAGTTTTTCTCTTCGGCGTCTGGATGTAATCTAACCAAGAATAAATCTCTGATCGTCTTGCCATATTTTTCTTCCAAAATAGTCTTATAGGTGTTTAATTGTAGAGCATAATGCCAGAAATTCGAATCTGGTAAATGACAAACTGTCGTAGATAAAGCAAATTTATTGAAATTGTTAATTCGTGTAATATTTTTTGCTCTTTTCCAGTCATATATAGAAAGCGTTCCGTCTGTATTTTCATAAACCATATCGATCGAACCCGATATTTTTACATCATCGTGATAAATTAACCATTCTGTGCGATATGGTTTCAAATGAGGATAGTCCTTAATAAAATTTATATAATATTGCCATTCAATCGGCTTTGATTCATGGATTCCTTTATTATCTGCCATATAAATTTCATATAATTCCTTATTTGAATATTTGAAAGCATACCGTGGGTCATTGTTAAAACATTCGATTTCAAAATGGAGATCTGTTCCGGCGCCAGCAACAGCATCTTTGTTGGAGTTCCATTGGTCTTTGATTTCTTTAGGTGTTAAACCCCAATACTTATGACCTTCTTTCCACCCTTTGCCTTTCATCATATTATGAATGACTTCATCTGCGTCGAAATGCGGAAAATGGGAATGATTCCAAGTAGTTACAGATGTGTATGGTGTATCTGGTTCAGTTAAAATAACATATTTATGTCCTTCTTCAAAGAAGCGAATATTTTTGTCGCGCGGATGTGGATTAATTACTGATAAAACATTATATAAAATAGATTTCATAATAAATAGATTGGTTATTTATTATGATATTATAATATTAGAAATCAATTTTATTATATTATGCTATTCTTACCGCTCTTAAATATGAATAAGTTTGAG
>Ga0187844_10003638_pt1 | contig 10235 bp, 14 predicted proteins | sample SpaLakP09_SKY_50_FD_134517 | JGI IMG/M metagenome (GOLD analysis project Ga0187844, IMG submission 134517) | Oligotrophic lake water microbial communities from Sparkling Lake, Wisconsin, USA - SP09_SKY_50 | ecosystem: Environmental > Aquatic > Freshwater > Lake | place: USA: Sparkling Lake...
ACCTACATGTAGTGTATAATTGCGACCTATGGGTATATTTGATCGCAAGTCAAAACTTATACAGGCGCAAGAAGCGCCACAAATTATGGCCGACAGTTTCTACGGCTATAACAATTATTTCCCTGCGTTAGTATCTCGCCAGCAAGCACTTGGCGTACCAGCCATCAAAAGATGCCGCGATCTAATTGCAGGAACTCTTGCTTCTATACCTTTAGAGTATTACAAAAAGTCAACCGGCGAAAAGATTACTGCGCCTCGATGGGTTGAACAACCTTCTAAGCATCAGCCGTTATTTGAGACCTTGTACTTCACCCTGGACTCGTTGCTTATGTACGGACAAGCCTTCTGGCAGATTACTGAAGTCTATGCCGAGGATGGCCGCATGGCTCGCGCTAACTGGGTTGCTAACACTAAGGTCGGGTTCATTACTGATCCAGCAACAAACTTTGTGACGCAATACAACATTGATGGCAAGCCTGTACCGATGACTGGACTTGGCTCACTTATCACATTCCAAAAAGATGAAGGTATCTTAGGAATAGGCGCTAGAACTATTCAATCTGCACTCGATGTACAGCGCTCTGCGGCGATTGCTTCTGCAACTCCCATGAGTTCTGGAATAATTAAGAACTCTGGCGCAGACCTTCCACCTTCTGAAATTACCGCGCTATTAGCCGCATGGAAGCGCAGCCGCCAAAACAACGCTACTGCTTACTTAACTTCAACTCTTAATTATGAAGCAACTTCATTTTCGCCTAAGGAAATGGCTTACCAAGACGCAATACAAACAAACGCTACGGAATGCGCCAGACTTTGCTCGGTTGACCCTTATTATGTTTCTGCTTCAATGAATACAACAATGACTTATGCAAATGTTCAAGACGAGCGCAAACAAATGGTTGCTTTGACTTTGCAGCCTTACGCATCTGCCATCGAGGCAAGACTTAGCATGGATGACATCTCAACTGCCGGACATTATGTAAAGTTTGCTCTTGACGATACATTCCTAAGAACTGAGCCAATGGAACGCTTGTTAGTTATAGAAAAGATGCTCGGACTCGGCTTAATTACAACTGAACAAGCAATGGAAATGGAAAATCTTTCCCCTAATGGAAACGGTAACTAATGCAAACCCTATACATAGAAGCATCATCCATCGAGTGCAATGAGGAGCGCCGAGAGATATCCGGCAAGATCGTTCCGCTTGGAACTGGCGAGGTTGGCAACACTAACCTTGGCGCTTACACCTTTGAGGCTGGTTCTATTGAGATCGGCGATGTAAGCAAGATTAAGCTGCTATCGCAACACGATATGAAAAAGCCTATTGGCCGAATGACTGCTGCCGAGACACGCGCAGATGGCATCTACGCAACCTTTAAGTTAAGCCGATCAACAAGCGGTAACGATGCTCTCGTAATGGCGCAAGAAGGTTTAGTAACTGGCCTTTCGATCGGCGCGGAGATCATTTCATCAAGCCCATCACGCGATGGCCACACAGTCGTATCTGCGGCTAAATTAAAAGAAGTTTCTCTAGTAACAGAGCCAGCCTTTAAGTCTGCTCAAATACTTGAGATCGCAGCAGAGGAAATTATCCCTGCTGAAGAAACCAAAACAGAAAGCGAGACAGTCGTGGAAGAAACCACTCCAGTCGAAGCAACACCGGTAGAAGCTGCGGCTGTAGAAGCTGCTCGCCCTACTATTACAGCAATGGCTTACTCAAAGCCACGCTTTGATTTCTCTGCTCCAAAGCAACTGGAAATGACAATCAAGGCATCACTCGGATCAGATGAGGCTCGCGAGTATGTTCGCGCAGCAGCAGACACAACAGACAACGCTGGTCTTGTACCAACTCGTCAACTTACAACAGTTATCAATGGACTTGCTAACAACACTCGTTCAGCAATCGATGCTATCTCAACTGGAGTTCTACCAGATGCAGGTTTGTCATTCGAAATCCCTAAGATCACAACACTTCCAACAGTTGCAGAGACAGCAGAAGCCGGTACACCATCTAACACAGATCAGGCTGCATCTTATGTAACAGTAACAGTCAAGAAATATGCTGGACAACAGCAATTCTCTGTAGAACTGTTTGATCGTTCATCACCACTTTTCATTACTGAATTGATGAACAACATGGCTGCACAGTACGCAGCCGCAACTGATAAAGCCGTTTACTCAGCACTTGCTTCAGGTGCAACTGCTGATTCAACAACACTAACAACCTATCCAACAGCATCAGAATTGCTTGGTTTTGTATCACGCGGCGCTGCTTCTGTTTACACAAATACACAAGGCTTTGCCAAAAACATCTTGATGAACACATCACAGTGGGCAAACTTGATGACATTGAATGATTCGGGTCGTCCAATTTACGCGGCGGCACAACCTCAGAACGCTGGCGGCGTTGTAAGCCCAACTTCAATTCGCGGCAATGTCATGGGGCTTGATCTCTATGTATCTGCCAATGTAGCAACCTCAGAAAACACAGACAAAGATGATTCAATTCTTATCATCAACCCAACTGCTTACACATGGTATGAGTCACCAACTTATCAGCTTCGCGCTGATGTAATTGCTTCAGGAGAAATCCTTGTCGCAATGTACGGCTACGGTGCAATCGCAACCAAAATCGGTGCGGGCGCATTCGGCGTCAACAAGACCTGATAGACACCCATTAAGTCGCTGGCTGGGTAGTGCCCTTCTACCCAGCCAGTCTTTAGGAAGGATCACATGAGCGTAACAACAGTCGCAACTTTAAGAACTGCTTTAGGTGTTGGCACACTTTACGCAGATGCGATTTTACAATCAGTCTGCGATGCAGCAGATGATGTCATGTTGCCCTTCCTATTTACTAACGAGACTTACAATGTCGCACACAGCAACACAACAACCGAGGGAACTCTATACTTTAATCAGCGTGTAAACGATATTTTCTATGTCGGCGAAACCGTAGTAGTAACAAAAAATGGCACACCTTTTAACGGCACAAAGACAATCACAGCAGTCGATGTTCAATCTATTACTTATGCAGTAACAGGCAGCCCAACGGCGCAGGGCTACCATCCAGTAGTTCCTCTAGGCGTAGTCTCAGGCACAACTCAGACAGATTACACAACGATCAATGCAGTTAAGCAAGCATCTTTACTAATTTGTGAAGCTATCTGGCAAGCGCGCCAAGCGCCAAGCGGTCAGGGCATGACTGTCGATGGCTTTGCTCCTAGTCCCTTCACAATGTCAAACACTTTGCTTGCTCGCGTTCGCGGCTTGCTTGCGCCCTATCTTGATCCGCGCTCGATGGTTGGCTAACCATGACAGCAATCTCAACACTTCGCGGCACTATTGCCGAGGCGCTAGTAGATAACAGCCTCTACTCAGTCTTTGCATTCCCACCAGCAACGCCTATCGTCAACAGCGTAGTGATCTCACCGGCTGATCCTTACGTAACGCCAAACAACAATGGCCGCGCCACAATATCTCCGCTTGCTAATTTTAATCTTAATATCTTTGTGCCGCTTCTCGATAACGAGGGCAACCTAAATGGAATTGAGGAAATGCTAGTTGCTGTCTTTGGCAAGTTAGCGGCTTCCTCTATCGTCTATAATGTAGGAGATGTGAGCGCGCCAAGCGTTCTCGCTTCTGCAACAGGCGATCTCTTGACTTGCTCAATGCAAGTCTCAGTCCTAACGAGTTGGAGTTAAAATGACCCTAAATGAATGGGAAAAAGACAATGAAGCATTCCTGATCAAGATCGGTCAGATTGCTTCAACAGCACCAAAACCATCTACTAAGAAAGACGAGGAATAACCTAAATGGCAGTATTTCTAAGCAATAACGTAGGCGTGAAGGTTAACTCCGTTGATCTTTCTGACCACGTCACATCAGTAACGCTTAACCGATCATTCGATGAACTTGAAGTTACAGCGATGGGCGATAGCGGACATAAGTTTGTAAAGGGCTTGGAAGCATCATCTATCACTATCGACTTCCTAAACGACACAGCCGCATCAAACGTTCTAGCAACGCTACAAGCTGCTTGGGGTACAAGTGTTACAATCGTACTTGTACAGACCAAGGGTTCACCAACAGTAATATCAGCGACTAACCCTCTCTATACAGCAACATGCCTTATCAACAACACAACAGATATCAACGGCGCAGTTGGCGATCTTGGCACTCAGTCAATTACTTTTACAGTAAATGGCACAGTTGCAGTAGCAACATCTGGTTCATTCTAAATAACTAACTAAGGGGCAAAGCATGGCAAAACTAAAGGTAACAAGGGCAGACGGAAGCGTTAACGAGTACCAGATCACTCCGGCGATCGAGTACGCCTTCGAGGCTTATGCTAAGAAGGGCTTTCACAAAGCCTTTAGGGATGACGAAAAGCAGACCGATGTTTATTGGCTCTGCTGGGAAGCAATTAGGCGTTCGGGTGAAACCGTAAAACCCTTCGGAGAGTCTTTTCTGGAGACATTGACGCGAGTCGAGGTCTTAGATGATGACCCTTTGGAGTAACGCGAGAGTCCTTCACCTATCTTGTAGCGAGACTATCGCTTGAGACAGGACTCTCGCCCCAAACTTTAATTGAACTAGATCACACAATGTTCAGGACTTTACTTCAAGCCCTGAAGGATAGAGCGAAGGAGCAAGAAGATGCCTACAAGCGTCAAAGGCGCAAGTAACCTTCGCAAGGCTCTAAAGAAGTTTACGCCTGATCTAGCCAAGGAAACTACAAAAGAAATTGGCAGCTTCTTAAAGCCAGTAGTTAAGAATGCTCGCGGCTTCATTCCTGCTAACGATCAGATACCTTCTGGCTGGCTGGTTGGCAACCAGAAGGGTAAATGGGAACGCGTGGCCTTTGACTCTCCTGTTGCTAAGCGCGGCATTGGATACAAAACAACTCCAAGCAAAGTCAACCGATCAGGCTTCAAAGCCTTAGTATCTATACTCAACAAAACAGCCGCCGGTGCAATCTATGAAACAGCAGGGCGCAAGTCTGGCATTACTGGACGTTTTACTCCAAGACTAGAAGGCTCACTAGCAGGTCAAGGTCAAAAGATGCAGGGTCGTGCAATGTTCAAAGCCTATGCGCAAGATCAGGGCAAGGCTAAAGGCGCAGTACTTCAGGCAATCTTTAAGTCTGCCGATAAGTTTAACAAGACCGCAAAGGTTAAATAATGGCTGATCTAAGAATAGATATTGCTTCGGAGTTTGTTGGCGCTAAGGCTTTTAAGCAAGCTGACACAGCAACTTCTGCACTTACAAGACAAGTCAATAGCCTTGCTAAGTCATACCTTGGTTTATACGGCATCCAGAAATTAGCCAGAGGTGCAGGTCAAGCTGCTAAAGCTTTTGCCGAAGATGACAAAGCCGCCAAAATATTAGGACAGACTCTAAATAACCTAGGGCTTGGTTTTGGCAATAATGCCCAGATAGTCAATGATTACATTTCTAATTTAGAAAAGCAGACTGGCGTCCTCGATGACGAACTGCGCCCAGCAATGGATCGCTTGCTTAGAGCAACTGGGGATATTACTAAGTCTCAGAAGTTGCTTAGCCTTGCACTTGACATAAGTGCCGGTACTGGCAAAAGCCTTACCCAGGTGTCACAAAGTTTACAAAAAGGCTTTCTAGGCCAAACTCAAGCACTTGGCCGCTTAGGAGTTGGTTTATCTAAAGCAGAGTTAACCTCATCATCCTTTGAAGAAATCCAGACACGCCTTGCAGTTTTGTTTGAAGGTCAGGCATCACTCGCAGCCGATACCTACACAGGCAAGATGAACAAGTTAACTGTTGCTACTAACAATGCTAAGGAAGCAATCGGAGAAGGTTTATTCGAGGCGCTATCTGCTGTTGGCGGTGGCGGCGAAGGCGGCTTTGATAACTTTACAAAAGCTATTGAGGGCAGTTCTAAAGCCCTTGCTTTTCTGATCAAACTTGTTGGCACTAATCTTGGCGTCATAAGTTTATTTGCTCAAGGCAAGTTTGGCTCTGCAACAGACATACTTTTAGGCAGACAACCAGTAGATCGCTCTGGCATAACTCCAGCAATCGGAGCGGAACTTAAGAAGGCAGCAGCTGATAAAGCAGCAGCCAAGCGAGCCAAAGAACAAGCCGTTCTAACTAAGAAGCAGACTGCTGCAATCAAAGAACAGACGGCACTCCAGAAGGCTGGAACTTTATTCGACATTCAACAAGCAGGGATTATTGCTGCACTTAAAGGCAAGATTACCGATGAGGAACGCAAGCGCCTAGAACTGCAACTAGCAATCTTGACCGGCAATACTTCTGAGGCTTCTAAACTCGCTGGAGAACTTGCCAAGGCTCAAGGACTATCCACACAACTAGCTGCTTATCTTGCAGACTTGCCAGATGCTAAGAACCCTTTTACAGCATGGAAAAATTACTTAGACATGATTGAGGCACAGGCTCGCCGCATTGCTGGCATGACTCCAGTTGCTCCAACCTCGATCGCCGGCGGCAACACTTCAGGAACTTTTAGCCCAGTAGTTCAAGAGATGATAAGCAGCAGCAACGTATCTGCAAGAGTAGGCGCGGCTGGCAATGTTAATGTCTATGTTGCTGGCTCAGTAGTATCAGAAGCCGATCTAGTTCAAGCTGTATCCGATGGCTTGCTAAACCGATCTTTATCAGGTTCTCCATCTGCTATCGGCAGACTCAAAGGCTCTTTTGCAGGATGACATTACCTGCCCAGATCAGCGTATCTTTTGACTTTTCTAGCGGTGCAACCTTTGGTTACCCATTTACTATTGGAGATGCTAAGTACGGCGTTCTAGGCACAGGCACACTTGCTTCATCGACTACCCCAGAGCCAACAGTTGACTTGACACCAGATGTTCGCCAGATCAGGATTATTCGCGGTCGCAATATCATGCGCGATACTTACGAGGCTGGCACTTGCACAGTTCGAGTACTCGATCCTCTGTCCTATTTCAACCCACAAAACACTTCATCGCCTTACTTTGGCTTACTAAGCCCACTCCGCAAGTTGCGTGTATCTGCAACCGTTGGCAGCGTTGGCTATTTTTTATTCTCTGGCTATACAACTGAGTATCTTTATACCTATCCACAAGGGCAAGAGACTGGCTATGTTGACATTATCTGTTCGGATGCCTTCAGGCTCATGCAGCAAGCAACAGTTACAACAGTTGCCAGCGCAACAGCAGGGCAAGACACCGGCACACGCATAGGCAAGATACTTGATCAGGTCTCATTCCCTACCTCAATGCGCACAATCGACACAGGGCAGACAACCTGCATAGCCGATCCAGCAACGGCTAGAACTTCCCTTGATGCTGTTAAGAACGCAGAGTTCTCAGAGCAGGGCGCATTCTTTTTTAACTCAGAAGGCACAGCGATATTTTTAAACCGTACTAATGTGATCAAGAAGTATGGCGATACTCCCATCGAGTTTGATCAGACAACAGGCATCCCTTACACAAACCTGGTCTTTGCTTTCGATGACAAGTTAATCATTAACTCTGCCGGTATGACTCGCGTAGGCGGCACACAGCAAGTCTCAGAAAATGCAACCTCGATCGCCAAGTACTTTCCTCACCAGTCAAACCAAGAGAACCTAGTAGCGCAGACGGATGCAGACACTCTAAACATAGCCAAAATCTATGTGGCAACTAGACAAGAGACAACCATCCGCATTGACGCAATGACTGTCGATCTGCTCGATCCAGATGTACCGACTGCGACAATGCTTGATCTTGACTACTTCTCAAATCTAAAGATAACTAACGTACAACCCGATGGCTCAACCATCGTCAAGACTTTACAGGCTCAGGGATTTGCATGGAATATAACGCCAAACGCCATGCAGGTTACTGTTACGACTCTTGAACCAATAGTCGAAGGGTTCATAATTGGATCGTCTGTATCAGGTATAATCGGCACTAACATAATGGCGTACTAGGAGATATAAATGGCAACAGGTTATCCGGCCTCGACCGGTGATGTGCTTTCAGCAGCAATGTACAACGGCTTAGTAGCCTTTACGCTAAACGCCCAGACTGGCACAACTTACACAACAGTTCTAAACGACTCTTATCAGGTATTGATTACCCAGAGTAACGCCTCAGCTAACGCGATCAAGATCCCAACTAACGCTTCTGTGGCTCACCCTATCGGCACAGTAATAACTGTCCTAAATATCGGCGCTGGTCTTTGCACTATCTCGGCAGTAACACCCGGCACAACGACAGTCCTTTCAGCAGGCGCAACCGCCGCTTCTCCAACCCTTGCTCAATATCGTTCAGCAGCCTGCATCAAGACTGGGACAGATACTTGGTACATCGTAGGTGCAGTTTCATAATGATCGCCAATGTAATAACAGGATCGTTAGCACGAATTGCTGGCCCAACTAGTTGCGATTATTTAGTCGTTGCTGGTGGCGCAGCTGGTGGCGGAACTTACGGCGGTGGTGGTGGTGGCGCAGGAGCATTCAGAACTGCAACTTCCTTTGCCATTAGCGGTTCTTTTACAGTAACCGTAGGCGGCGGCGGCTCTGGCTCAACTGGAGTTGGCGGCAACGGCAACGACTCGGTTCTTAGCAGTATTACATCGACTGGTGGCGGTGGTGGTGGTATTTTCAGTGGCGGCGCTGCACAAAATGGTGGCTCTGGCGGTGGTGGTTCAAACAACTTAACTGGTGGAACTGGTACAACAGGCGGCAATAACGGCGGAACAGGAAGTCAATTCGTGCCGGGCGGTTTTCCTAATGGTGGCGGTGGTGGTGGCGCAGGAGCAGCAGGATCAAGCGGATCATCTAGCGGCGCAGGTAATGGCGGCGCAGGTTTAACATCATCTTATTCAGGCTCATCAGTTGCTTATGCTGGCGGTGGTGGCGGTGGTCAAGATAGTCGATGCGCTGGATCAGCAGGCACAGCAACAGACGGTGGTGGAGCAGGATCAAACAGTGGTTCTGGTGCAGCAGCAAGCCCAGCCAACCTAGGCGCAGGCGGTGGTGGAGCAGGACTTGGAGTTACTGGAACTGGTGGAAACGGAAGTTCAGGAATAGTAATCCTTCGTTATCCAAGCACCTTCTCTGATTTAACTTCTATCGGTGGCGGTCTTACCTACACAAAGACAACAAGCGGTGGAAACACAATTTATACATTCACAGCAGGAACAGGAACGGTAACGGTCTAATGGCACACTATGCGTTCCTAGATGATAACTCGATCGTTACTGAAGTTATTACTGGCAAGGATGAAACTGAACTAATTGACGGACTAGAGCCTGAGACTTGGTACGGTAACTATCGAGGACAGAAGTGTGTTCGTACTTCTTACAATGGCAATATCCGCTATAACTATGCAGGCATTGGCTTTACCTATGATGCTGAAGGAGATGCCTTTATTGCGCCACGCCCTGAATGTGGTCATAAAGAATTATTTTTAAATCATCTATATCGTTGGACTTGCCAAGGCTGCGAACTAGAGGCTAAGAAGTTATTAGATGAAGCCTAAATTATGCAAGGCTGGACAACAACTTCGTGAACAGTTCGATGATTGCTTCAACGATCGTGATCGTACCTCGGACGGCTGGATCGGCGATAGTCGGCACTCAGCTCGTAAGTCTGACCATAATCCAGATGAGCAGGGCTGGGTTCGTGCCATTGACATTGACCGCGATCTATCCGGCAAACCCAAGCCCGACATCATGCCCGATGTGGCAGATCAACTTCGTCAGCTGGCGAAGTCTGATAAGCGCATCTCTTACATCATCTTTGACTCCAAAATTGCCAGTTCTAAAGCAGGTTGGCGTTGGAGAACTTATACAGGAATTAACAAGCACCGCCATCATTGCCATATATCTTTCACTAGCAAAGGTGATGAAGATGGTTCGTTCTTTAATATCCCACTACTAGGAGCAAATAATGGCTGAAAACTATTCATTCGTAATCGACCAAGGTGCTGACTGGTATCTCAACGTTGTCTATAAAGACTCTGCTGGAACTGCGATCAACCTAACTGGCTACACAGCAGCAATGCAGTTCCGCTTGACTACATCGAGCGCGACAGCAGCGATTAGCCTTACTCAGGCATCTGGCATAACTATTACTGGTGCAACTGGCACTCTGGCTATTCGTGCTACAGCTGCTCAAACTGGCGCACTCGATGACTCAGCCAAGTACGACTATGACCTTGAAATCACTTCACCTGCTGGAGTAGTAACTCGCTTAATCCAAGGGGTTGCTAGTG
>Ga0187844_10003639_pt1 | contig 10235 bp, 8 predicted proteins | sample SpaLakP09_SKY_50_FD_134517 | JGI IMG/M metagenome (GOLD analysis project Ga0187844, IMG submission 134517) | Oligotrophic lake water microbial communities from Sparkling Lake, Wisconsin, USA - SP09_SKY_50 | ecosystem: Environmental > Aquatic > Freshwater > Lake | place: USA: Sparkling Lake...
AATTCCCAAAATTCTTGTTCCAGGCTTTTATATTCCCCGTCAAAACCAACAAACGCCAATTAGTACGGGCGTCGATACGCGCTTTGTCTACGCCGGCTCACTCGATGTACCTCGAGGTGTCGATCTCCTTCTTGATGCTATTCCTCTTTTGCCTGAAACGGGTTGGCGATTAGATATTACGGGATCAGGCCCTCTAGAATCCAGAGTCAAGCTCATTGCCTGTCACCCAAGCTTTAAACGAAGAGTTGTATTCCACTCAGTTCTAGATGCGAAGGCTCACTCTTATCTTCTAGCTGAGTCACATGTTGGACTTAATCTTCAACGCTCGAGCAATCCCATCTCTCAAGTCACTTTTCCTTCCAAGCTTTTTTCCTACTTGTCGGCAGGTCTACTTGTTATTTCAAGCAGGGCGAGCGAGGTCGAAGCAATTCTTAAGAAAGCCTGCCTTTACCTTTCCCAAGAAACTCCCGAAGCTTTAGCTGATCTTATGATTCGTCAGATTTCCCTCGAGCCGCGCCAATTGCATTTTGCCGAGCTCGACCAGTTTTCAATCCCATCAACAGCTCTTAGGCTCCGCGCTTTTTTCAAAGAGGCGGCCCCGGCTTTCTTGTGAAGCTTTCCCCCAAAGTACTTTTAGCTACCTGCGGTGCTTGGTGGTTGCCCCACACAGCAAAAGCTTTTGAAAATCGTGATGCTTTGGCGGGTTTTTGGATTTCGGCCAAAAACAGCACAAAGGTCTCATCGGTTCTTTACCGCCGGTGCTGGCCATTTCATATAGCGATGAAACCTTTTTATCATTTCGCCCCACAAATCTGGCAAGAAAAGATGTTTTATGTCTTTTTACCTCTTTGGAGGTCGTGGGTGAAGTCGCAGTCACCGCGTTCTTATAATGTGATTCAAGCCATTATGGGTTACGGAACTGAATTATTCAATAAATGCGGAGACGATGTCCTTAAGGTTGTCGACTGCCCTAACAGCCATCCCACGTCCTACCATGGATATTGGCAAAGGGAGTGCGACCTTTGGTGCCCAGGTGAAAAAGTCCCTATTCCTCAATGGATGTTTGCAAGAATGAATCGAGAGTTAGAACGTGCTGATTTGATTCTTTGCCCATCCGCGTTCGTGAAAGACTCGATGATCCTGAACGGAATCCCTGAAGCAAAATGTTTCGTCAATCCCTTTGGCGTGGATTCTCAGTTGTTTAAGCCTCGTTCTCTTATTCCAACTACCCCTAAGTTTATCTGTGTCGGGACGATTTGCGTTCGCAAGGGATATCAGTATCTATTCCAAGCCTTTGAACTTGTGAAAAAGCGTTTGCCCGAAGCTGAGCTTATTTGCGTCGGCCAATATAAAACGGATTTCCGACGTGAACGTCCAAGATGGGATGGAACATTCCGTCATATCCCTCACCTTTCACATTCTGACCTCGCCACCTTGCTACAAACTTGTACCGCCTTCGTCTTTCCCTCCCAAGAGGAAGGCTTCGCGCGTGTTCTTTCGGAAGCCATGGGAGCGGGTTTGCCCATCATTGCTTCTTATGAAAGCGGGGCCACCACGCTAGTCCGTGATGGTATCGAGGGATTCATCGTCCGCGGCCGAGATCCCCAACATATAGCTGAAGCCATGAATCGGGTTGCTTTTGACTCTGAGCTGAACCTCAGAATGGGAAAGGCCGCACTTGAAAAAGGTGCTGCTAAGAACACTTGGCAAGATTACGGCGATCGGCTGCTTGATGCCTTTGCTCAAAAACTTTCATGCTAAAACTCGCCTTTCTAACAACTGACAATCGCGAACACGACCACAACTACTCTGCGCCAGTACCATATTTTGGCACTGCCCCATCTGCTCTTCTTGAGGGATTTTCCAATTTCCCAGACCTCGAAGCTCATGTCCTCTCCTGCTCCCAACAGCGGATGGCATCACCAGCAAGGCTTGCCAACAATATCTGGTTTCACTCATTGCTTGTTCCTAAAGTCGGCTGGCTACGCACGGGCTACTCTGGCTGTATTTTTGCTGTTCGTAAAAAGCTAAGAGAAATTCAGCCTGACATTGTTCACGGACAAGGAACCGAGCGTGACTGTGGCATCAGCGCAGTTTTTTCAGGCTTCCCCAATGTTATCACTATCCACGGCAATATGGCCGAACTGGCTCGCATTTTCCATGCCCACTTCGCCAGCTTTCACTGGTGGGCTGCAAAGCTTGAGAATTTTACCCTGCCGCGCACGTCGGGCGTTTTTTGCAACTCGCACTACACCCAATCTCTTGTCTCTCCTCGATCAAAAAAAACATGGCTTGTTCCCAACCCGGTCCGTGACTCTTTCTTTACCCCAATTATTCGAAACAATCTGCCATCTAAAACTCCAACCCTCCTGGTAGTTGGTGTCATCTGTGCACGCAAAAGACAGTTAGAGCTTCTCCAACTTTTCATTCAACTACGCCAACAGAACACACGCTTTCAGGTTAAATTTGTTGGCTCCTGCGGGGCCGACTCTTACGGAAAAGCTTTTCTCTCGTTGCTAAATGGACAGGGGCACGCTGATTGGGCCTCGTGGCTTAGTGTTCTCGATGAATCATCATTGATTCAATGTATGGATGAGTCCCAAGCCCTGGTTCACTTCCCTTCGGAAGAATCTTTTGGATTGGTAGTTGCCGAGGCTCTTGCCCGCGGACTTAAACTTTTTGCTTCCAAGATAGGGGGCATCTGCGACATCGCATCGGGTGTTCTAGATGCAGAACTTTTTGACCCTAAAGATTGGAACGGGCTTTCAAGTGCTTTAACAGCTTGGATTCAAAGGCCGAGCTTATCTTCGCCTCAAAAGCAAAATCTTATGAAATCTCGCTACCACCCTAAAACAGTCGCATCAAGACATCTGGAGATTTATCGGGAGGTCATTGCTTCGCGGTAGATATGAGCTAGCCGCGCCCCCACATCGTCCCATGATGATACTTGTGTCACTTTTGGAGCTGTCGCGACTCCGTCCATGAACCGCCGCAGATAGCCAGATGTTGTCTTAGTTGAGGCAAGGGGAATATAGCTAGCACCTTCACTGAATGATGATCGGGCCCAAGGAAGATCAGTCAAAAGGAGGGGGCAACCGCAAGCCGCCGCCTCGAGGGCGGAGAGGCTTTGGCTCTCCATCGCACTAAGAAGAACAAATCCCGCGGCTTTTCGATACTCCTCGGCAAGAACGGCACGATCTTCAATGGGTCCGATATACTCCACCCATGGCCGGGCCTGCTTAAGGGCCTGCAAGAAAAGCAAATAGTAGGGATCCTCAAGGTGATAAGGCTTACCGATTACGTGTAGCTTGACCCTTGCCAAGGCAGCGGCCCGCACCATCTCCACCACTCTTTTTCTTGGGGTGATTGTCACAGTCGTCACCAGATGATCCTCACGAACCGGTTTGCCCCGGTCCTCCAAAAAAACTTGCTCTACGCCGTTGGGCACAATTTCGATGCGGGCATGGCGTGCCCCATACATCTTTCGAACCAGAGAAGCCTCCCACGGTGTTAAACAAATGCAGGCATCCGCCAGATCGTAAACTGACCACCCCAGCTTCTGCCTAAGCCTTCCTCCAACTAAACGGTCTAAGAAACAGATGATCGAAAAAGGCATTCTTTGCCAGGCAGTTCGAGATCCCTGGGATGTCAAAAGATCCGCAACCACAAGGCGCATTCGTTTTTGTTTCACTAATCGGGCGTAACTCAAGGTTGGCTTGCCAAAAAAGTGAATGAGGTCGGGAGAAATCGAGTCATCCCACCAAGAAAGCGGCCAAACCTCCAACCCTTGACGCTCTAAGGCCGCCCTAGTCTGCTCAACTTGGATTTGAACTCCCCCATGGGCGAGACAAAAGGGGACATGACAATCAAACGCAATCTTCATTACGCATAAGGGCTCAAGTGCCCCTCCAGAATCCGGTTGGCACCCACGACCACACCTCCTGGAGGGACATCTTTGGTAACAACCGCGTTGGCACCTACCGTAGCACCAGTGCCCACTATGACTTTACCGAGCACTTTACAACCTGCGCCTAGGTAAACACCGTCGTGAATTGCTGGCATATGGTCGATGTCCAAGTCCCTGCCACCCAACGTGACTTGGTGGCCAATAACAACATTTTTACCCAAAGAAACTCGGCAGCCCACCACAATACCCTGAGGGTGTGGTAAAAAAGTGCTTTCAGGAAGCGGAGTGCCAAACTCACATCCAGCCAAAAAAGTCAGGAGTCTGGCCAAGGGGTGTTTGCGTCTTTGAGAAACAAAAATCAGCAGCCGCGCAAGTTGGCCGTTTCGAATATGTGGATTTTTCGGGTGCGGGCACATGTTCGCAACCTTCTTTTTCATGAACAATTTACACACTACAAGAAAGTGCTATCAAAGCCATAAGGTTCCTTGCCTCAGAAAAACCAATCAAACGCCAATAATTAAACCATGCAAAACCTCACCGCTCAGAAGGTCATGCTAGGACTCATCACCCTTGCCTTTTTCATCGCCGCCCCTTGGCTCACCAGTGAAACCCTCTCTGGCAATACCACCCCACTTCTCTCCCTCTTTGGAGCAGGTCTCTTGCTCCTCTTTGTTTATGGCTTAGGGGACCGCTGCTGGATGATAATTCCATTCTCCCTGCCTATTGAAGGAAACTTAAATTTTATTCCTTTAAACTTTTCCGTGCAAGAGTTAGCTATTATGACCGTATTTTCCTACATCCTTTTTCGAATGATTTTTGGTCTAAATATCGGTTGGAAACTGGGGCCTGCTTGGCTTTGGGTTCCCTTAGCATGTCTTCTTGCCGTCATCGTATTTCACTGGATTAAATCAGGCGATATTGGGATCAAGCTGCTGGGAGGCACTGGGTGGGGAGGAAGAAAATATTTTAAGGTCTTAATAGGTTCCTTATCGATTCCTCTTCTTGCCTCCTTCCCGGGTATTCGCTGGGCCGACCTGCAAAAGGTTCCTCTAATCTACTTTTTGGGCTCTTTTGTCGATATTGTTCCTGGAGTAGTTACGACATTCGTGCCTTCAACTGCCCCGCTCATTTTTAGGCTTTACAGTGGGATAAACTATTCCGAATACGGAGCAACGCTGCTAGGCAACTTTGGCGCAGAAGCTGGCGTTACTCGAGTAATCCAATTTAGCCAAATCGGCAGCGCCATTGGGTTAGTCACTCTTTGCTACTTTCCGCCTCGAACATGGCTACGGCCCGATCGCCTTTGGACCCTCCCTGTCATGCTTTTGGGGGGCAGCCTTTGTGCGCTGAGCGGCTTTCGCAATACTGTAGTTCGTTACATGATTACAACACTAGTTGGGATGTATGCTACAATTCGTTGGAATGCATTTTTGATATTGCCTCTAGCAGTTGGTGCCGCGCTGTTGATGGCTGCTACGCAAGGCACGGTCTTTAACTACCCCTTGGCCCTGCAGCGCGGCCTCTCCTTTTTACCAGGAAATTGGGATGCGAAAGCTGCAACCGAGGCTGGCGCCTCCAGCGACTGGCGTGCGCGAATGAAAGAGCTGTTTTATAAGGAGTATTTTCAACAAGCACCCATCCTTGGCAAGGGGTACCACTACGACGCCTCACTAGCAAAGACCGACACAGATGTGTACTTATCGGTTGTAAAGCGTATGGCAGAGGCTGGGGACGAATATGCCGACGTGCGCAATTTTATTGAACAACGGATGCCGCACGAGGGTTTGGTGCATGCTTTTTTGGTTTCTGGTGTGGTCGGCACTTTTTTCTTTGCGATCTATTGCATATCACTGATCTTTTCTGCGTGGAATAGCGTGCAACGGACCCCTAGATCACAAATGCTTCCCATTCAAGTCTGGGCCTCTTCACTACTTTTTACCGGCGTCTTTGCGTTTTTTGCTCTTGGAGGGGATTACACAAACTTTTTGATTCAGGTTTGCCCCATCAGCACTCTTCTTTTTTGCTCAGACCGAATTAAAAAAGCCAACCAAATGGCTTTGAAAGTGCCAACAGGCGCCCCTGCGTTGGAGTCCGCCACTAACCTTGCAGTTCAAACAGCTGGCCTTGAGTAAATTCAAGTCCTTATGGCATGACGCTGTGCCCCGCTTGCTTTCGTCTGCTGTATATTTAAGGGATATTTACTAAGTCAGATTTTAAATTCCAAGGAATTTCTTTTCTTTTTCACTGGCTGGTTTTGCTTTTCGTTAGAAATTCATGATTCGTTTAGGCCAAAAAGTCCTCAGCCGTTTTGCATGAAATGTCTGACGTTGCGCAGCTGAATTCGTGTAAATTTCATAATCAAAAGTGTAGCTCTTGTATCCACCTGATATTAACTTGCGAAATCGGTGTTGAAGCATCCAAAAAAAACGCCCCCAGCGCATCCAACAAGGGGCCTCGGCAGCGAGTCGCCGCGCTTCAGCTTGCGCTTTCAGCCCAAATCCTAGGTTGTGATCTGTCTCGGTAAAGGTTGAGGTGACTTGACCGAGGCATCCTACCTTGACTCCAGCCGCAAGAACGCGAACAAACCACTCAGCATCCGCTGCTATTCTATAGCTGGTATCATACAAAAATCCTTTCTCTAAGAGTTCCCGCCGAAAGAAAATTCCCGCGGTTAGTGCCGAAAAATGGCAAGTCCATGTATGTTCGATTGTAGGTAAGATTACTTTGCGTATGCAAATGGGCTCTCCATTAGGATCGACGACCACCACATCGCCCAATATTAAGTCTAATGCTGGCTGTTTCTCAAACATTTCAAGCACGGCCGCCAATGCTCCTGGTAAATACTGCTCGTCCGAATTAAGATATCCGCAAAAGCGCCCCTGTGCTCTCTTCAGTCCTCGGTTGATTCCGTCGTACATTCCGGTATCGGGTTGGCTATCCATCTTTCGCTCGTACTGCCCCCGATTAGGCCAAGCATGATCCATTTGAGTGCAAAATTCAGAGAATCCTTCTGAACCACCATCTTGTATTACATGTTCAAGGCTGATGCCTTGCTGATCAGCAACGGACGATATGGCTAAACGAAGAAAGTTAAGTTGCTGAAAGCTTGCGGTTATGACCGAGAAGTCCACGACTTATTTCTACCGATTCGGGTCGTGCGGGTCATTCCCTTTTCTTAAGTATCACACAGCTCTTGCTCCTCTTCACCTTTAGCCGTATTCAGGCGTAATGACAAATGACCTCCTTAGGGTTGGTTTTTTCCCTAAAGATTCCATGCGTAACTTTGTTCGCTCCTGTCTGCCAGAGGGTTCATTTCAGCGCATCCTGTTGAAGCCCAACTGGGTAAAACATGCGGAGTCGCCCGAATTCCCCATCGAGGCCCTAGTGACGGACACGAAAATGATCGAGGAGGTGCTGGATGAGTGCTTACAAAGGTATCCCAATGCCGACTGGATCCGTGTCGGGGATGTTCCCCTGCAAAGTTGCGATTTTCACCTGCTAATCCAGCAAGCGGGACTCGACCGCCTTCGGCAAAAGTACGGGCCCCGAGTCCAGTTTTTGGATTTTCGCCGGGAACGGTTTGAGTCCCAAAATGGATTCTTGCGCTTGGCGGACAACATCTCGGGCGATCCCGAAGGGTACCGGGAAGTGGTCTTGGATCAGCAAAGCCTTTTGGAAGAGATCAGCCACCGGGCTTCGACTTTTCGGGTTTCCGATTACGACCCTAAGGAAACCACCAGCAAGCATCGCCAAGGCGATCATCGGTATCTCATTGCTGGCTCAGTTCTGGCTGCCGATTTGGTGATCAACCTTCCGAAAATGAAAACCCACCAAAAAAGTGGGGTGACAGGTGCATTAAAAAATCTCGTAGGCATCAACGGGTCCAAGGCTTATCTGGTGCACCATCAGGTTGGGTTCCCGTCCAATGGGGGGGACGAATTTCCAGAGGAAACCAGCCGACTTTTTTATTGGCAGGCTCGCCTGCGCGAAAAGTTGCAGAAGGGTTCCCCTTGGCTTTTTCGTGGGGCCAAGGTCGGGTGGGAATTCCTCAAAAGAGTTTGCGCCATTCAAACGGTGGGAACCCGTGAGAACCTTGAGGGCAACTTTTACGTCGGCTCAGGATCTTGGCACGGGAACGATTCTGTATGGAGGATGGTCTACGATCTCAACCTCATTGTCCGCTTCGCCCCCTCCCAAGGAGGCCGGCTGGCCTCGTCGGCCCAAAGAACCTTGGTATCCGTCATGGATGGTCTCGTCGCCGGCGAGGGCAACGGCCCCTTACAGCCCATTCCTGTCCGCACCGGTGTTTTGCTGGCTTCCACCAACTCCTTTCTCGTAGACCTAGCCATGAGCAAAATGATGGGATTTGATTACCGTAAAATTCGTCTCCTGGCCTATCAATCCAAGTTCCCGGATCTCGCTTGGGCCCGGGTGAGTCCTGAGGAATTTCGTGTCGAAATCTCTGGAGAGACTCGATCGGATGGAATTCTTGGGCTCCCAGTTCTACATCGATTTTTACCCCCACCAGGCTGGCGCGGTCATGTGGAACTCCCTCGATGAGTCCAGCTGTTTCCCAAAGAATTCTTTTTTCGCTTCACCGACTTATCGGTTCGGATTTGCAGGGCCACTACCGTGAATTTGTGCGTTTGTCTCAAGGTTCCCCAGCAGAAATCGCCAAAATAAGGGATGCGCGTTTGAAATGTTTATTGAACCATGCTGCACACCGGGTGCCGTACTACCGTCAGCGGGTCAATCCCGGCGATGGTTTGGATCGGTTCCCCATTTTGACGAAAAATGATCTCAATATTTCTTTTCAACAGTTAAAATCTGCGGGGCTCTTCTGGGATAGCCGTCATAGGGCTACTGGTCCTAACTACTCTTGGACGGAAGTCCGTTCCGGGGGTACGACTGGGGTGCCGGCTAGGGTCATCCACGACCGAGAGTTTCGTGACCGTGGTCGGGCCTCGCGATTGTTTTCCAAATACCTTTGTGGTTTCCCGTACGGAACTCCTCACTACTATCTTTGGGGATCTGTGCCTGAATTAAAGCATCAGGCGGAAGGCCCGATGAAGCGGCTGGATCAGGCCTTGGCGAGCAGAGTTCCCATCAATGCTTTCCGCATGAATGAGGAGCATATGCGGTGGTCCTTGCAACAAATGATTTCCCATCCTCTACCTCACCTAATGACCTATGTGGATGCTGCCGAAAGGCTGGTTCAGTGCGCTAGACTGCATGGTTTGCCCATGCCTCGCTTTGATTCGATAATGGCCTGTGCGGGCACGGTGTTTGAGGGTAATCGGCGATTACTTACGGATGCCTTTGGGGGGAAGGTGCACAACAAATATGGGAGTCGGGAGTGTACTGACATGGTCTGCGAGAATTCCTCTGGAGAGCTTTTGATTTTTGCGAATCATGTGCTTTTAGAGGTCGTCGATGAATGCGGTCGCGCGGTGGCCGAGGGCCAGACCGGCAGGATTTTGGTTACACTCTTAGGCAATCATTCATTTCCATTAATTCGATATGAAATCGGCGATATGGCCATTCAGGGGCGCCCTCAGGGTCGCACCAGTCCGTTTCCCACCTTATACGGAATCGAGGGCCGCATTTCTGATTTTATTACCTCCACTCGAGGGGATTATGTGTCACCAGTGACGATCCGGCATCTGGTCGGGGTGGTTCACGCTCAATCAGGCATGGAAAGATACCAATTTATTCAATACCCCGGAGGACGTTACGAGCTGAAAGTCCAACTGGATCCTGTGATTAGTGGGACTGCTCTGGAGGTGCTTAAGCGGGGGGTAGTGAAGGATCTCGTGCCCCTACTCGGTCCAGGTGCCGAATTTAAAGTTCAGAGAGCAGACAATATCCAAGAAGGGTCGTCGGGCAAATTCCGCTACGTAATCAATTGCGATCAACCGCAGAAATGAAAGTTCTCCTTGTCCATAATAGTGCGGATATTTATGGCGCGAGTCGTTCTTTACTTCGCTTGGTCTCGCGTCTGGATCGCAGCAGATTTGTCCCCTCTGTTCTTTTGCCCATCTCTGGTCCTCTTCAGCTTCTTTTAGAGAAAGTGGGGGTCAGAGTTTTCGTCCAACCCTCCCTTCGCGTCATCACTCGCCCCATTTTTTCTTCTTGGAGAATATTTCCTTTTTTGCTGGGGCTCCCCTTTTCCGTGCTTCAAACCGCTGCCCTGATTAAGCGGGAACACTTTCAACTTGTTCATACCAATGTCGGTATTGTCATCTCCTCCGCTTTAGCTGCCTGGTGCGCACGGGTGCCCCACCTTTGGCATATCCGCGACTGGTTTCAGGAGTTCGGTTTTTTCTGG
>Ga0187844_10003643_pt1 | contig 10225 bp, 7 predicted proteins | sample SpaLakP09_SKY_50_FD_134517 | JGI IMG/M metagenome (GOLD analysis project Ga0187844, IMG submission 134517) | Oligotrophic lake water microbial communities from Sparkling Lake, Wisconsin, USA - SP09_SKY_50 | ecosystem: Environmental > Aquatic > Freshwater > Lake | place: USA: Sparkling Lake...
GGCCCGGCCAAGGGCGAGGACAACCTCAGCCGCTTCCACCTGCCCGAATACGACCGCCTGGTGCAGCGCAGCCAGAGCATGGCCGACGGCCCCGAGCGCCAGGCCCTGATCCAGGAAGCCGAACGCCTGCTGACCGCGTATATGCCCATGAAAGCCCATGTGCACCGCATCCGCCTGCGCCTGGCCCAGCCATGGCTGAAGGGCTATCTGCCGCACCCCTTTTTGCAAGGCTTCTGGCGCTTTCTCGACAGCCAGCCGCCGACGGGAAAGAAGTCCTGAGGTGGGCACGATGAAGCAACGGGCCTGGCTTTGGGCGGTGCGGCTGCTGGGCGCTGGCCTGGTGCTGGCCACCGCCACCGGACCGGCAAGAGCCGTGGCCGAGGCCGGCTACGAGCCCCCGCCGCGCGTGCTGCGCTACGCCTTTCGTATCGCCGAGACCGGCTTCGACCCGGCCAAGGTGCAAGACATCTACTCGCGCACCATCACCCAGCACATCTTTGAGTCGCTCTTCACCTACGACCACCTGGCCCGGCCGGTGCGGCTCAAGCCGCTGACGGCGGCGGCGCTACCCGAGGTCAGTGCGGACTTCAAGACCTGGACCATCCGCATCCAGCCCGGCATCTACTTCGCCGACGACCCGGCCTTCAAAGGCCAGCGCCGCGAGCTGGTGGCGGCCGACTACGTCTACAGCTTCAAGCGCTTTGCCGACCCGCAGACCAACAGCCCCGCCTGGGACACGCTGGAAGAGAACCATGTGCTGGGCTTGAACGACTACCGCGCCGAGCTGGAGCGCAGCAGGAAGCCCTTCGACTACGAGCACCCGATCGAAGGCCTGCGCGCACTGGACCGCTACACCTTGCAGATCCGCCTGGCGCGTTCGCGCCCGCGCTTCGACCAGACCTTGGCCGATGGCAGCCTGTTCGGCGCGGTGGCGCGCGAGGTGATCGAGGCCTACCCGGATCGCAGCATGGAGCACCCGGTCGGCACCGGGCCCTTCCGCCTGGCGGCCTGGCGGCGCAGCTCGCTGATCGTGCTGGAGCGCAACCCCGCGTACCGGGAACGCTACTACGACGCCCAGCCGCGCGTGGACGACAGCGAGGGTCAGGCCTTGCTCAGCCGTTTCAAGGGCCGGCGCATTCCCATGATCGACCGGGTGGAGATCTCCATCATCGAGGAAAACCAGCCACGCTGGCTGTCCTTCCTGAACGGACAGTTCGACCTGATCGACCGCGTGCCCGAGGACTTCATCAACCAGGCCATGCCGGGCGGCCGCCTGGCGCCGGGCCTGGCCAAGCGGGGCATGCAGGGCTACCAGGTGCTGACCTCGGACGTGCTCTTCACCGTCTTCAACCACGAAGATCCGGTGATCGGCGGCAACCAGCCCGAGCGTGTGGCCCTGCGCCGCGCCATCGCACTGGGCACCGATTCCGAACGCGAGATCCGCGTGGTGCGGCGCGGCCAGGCGATTGCGGCGCAATCGCTGCTGATGCCACACACCACCGGCTACGACCCGCGTTTCAAGAGCGAGGGCGGCGACCATGACCCGGCGCGCGCCCGCGCGCTGCTGGACCTGTACGGCTACCGCGACCGCGATGGCGACGGCTTCCGCGAGCAGCCCGACGGCAGCCCGTTGCAGCTGGTCAGCCTGAGCACGCCGGAAAGCTTTCAGCGCCAGATCGACGAGATCTGGCAGAAGGCGATGGCGCAGATCGGCATCCGCGTCGAGTTCAAGACCGGCAAATGGCCGGAGAACCTCAAGGCCATGCGGGCCGGACGCTTCCAGATCTGGTCGCTGGCCATGTCGGCCGCATCGCCCGATGGGCAGGATTCGCTGGGCCTGTACTACAGCCCGCGCATCGGCGGCAGCAATTACGCGCGCTTCCGCCTGCCGCAGATGGACCAGCTCTACGAGAAGGCCAACAGCCTGCCCGATGGCCCCGAGCGCGCCGCCGTGTTCGCCGAGGCCAAGCGCATGGCCGCGGCCTATGCGCCCTACCGCGCGCGTGGCCACCGCCTGCTGACTGACCTGGCCCAGCCGCAGCTGATCGGCTACCGCCGGCCGCCCTTCTGGCTGAACTGGTGGGAGTATGTGGACATCGACCCTGCAGCCGCGGAACGCCGCGCCCTTCCGACCTCCAGCCCGTGAGCCCTTCAGCCCCTCAGCCCTTGTTCCGATGAATCCGATTCAGAAATTTCTGTGCACTGCGGGTGGCCTGCTCTGCCTCGGCTTGTTGCAGCTCAGCGCGTCAGCCCAGGCTGCACCTGAGGGGAAGCCAGCAGCGCCCAAGGTGTTTCGCTACGCCTTCCTGGTGGCCGAAACCGGTTTTGACCCGGCGCAGATCAGCGACACCTACTCGCTGACGGTGACGCCGCACATTTTTGAAGCGCTCTACAGCTACGACTACCTGGCGCGCCCGGTCAAGGTGAAGCCGCTGACGGCTGCTGCCATGCCCGAGGTGTCGTCCGACTTCAAGACCTGGACGATCAAGATCCAGCCCGGCATTTACTTCACCGATCACCCCGCTTTCAAGGGCCAGAAGCGCGAGTTGGTGGCCGCCGATTACATCTACAGCTTCAAGCGCTTTGCCGACCCGGCGCTGAAAAGCCCGATGTGGAACACCGTGGACGAATGGGGCGTCAGCGGCCTGGCCGCCCTGCGCCAGAACGCCCTCAGCGGAAAGCGGGCCTTCGATGCCAAACAGCCGATCGAGGGCCTGCAGGCGCTGGATCGCTACACCTTGCAAATCAAGCTGGACCTGCCGCGCCCGCGCCTGCTGGAGCAGCTGGCGCGCAGCGACCTGTTCGGCGCTGTGGCCTGGGAAGTGGCCGATCTCTACGGCCGCGACACCATGGAACACCCGGTGGGCACCGGCCCCTATCTGCTCAAGGAGTGGCGGCGCAGTTCCCGCATGGTGTTCGAGAAGAACCCCGGCTACCGCGAACGGTTTTACGACGCCGAACCGAATGCCGATGACGCCGAGGGCCAGGCCCTGGCCGCGCGCTTCAAGGGCCGGCGAATCCCCATGATCGACCGGGTGGAAATCGCCATCATCGAGGAGAGCCAGCCGCGCTGGTTGTCCTTCCTGAACCGCGAGCATGATTTTCTGGAGCGGCTGCCCTCGGATTTCGTCAACGTCGCCATCCCCCACGGCAAGCTGGCGCCCAATCTGGCCAAGCAGGGCATGCAGCTGAGCCGCGTGCTGGCGGCCGACAGCGCCTTCACCTTTTTCAATATGGAAGACCCCACGGTGGGCGGCTACAGCGCCGAGAAGGTGGCGCTTCGGCGCGCGCTCTCGCTGGCCATCGATGTGGAGGGCGAGATCGGCCGCGTGCGCCGGGGCCAGGCCATCGTCGCGCAGTCCCTGGTGCTGCCGCACACCAGCGGCTACTCGGCCAGCTTCAAAAGCAGCATGGGCGACTACAGCCCGGCGCGCGCCAACGCCCTGCTGGATCTGTACGGCTATGTCGATCGCGATGGCGATGGCTGGCGCGACATGCCCGATGGCAGCCCGCTGGTGATCGAGGTGGCCAACCAGCCCGATGCCTTGTCGCGCCAGTATGACGAGCTCTGGCAGCGCAACCTCAAGGCGGTGCACATCAAGGCCCGCTTCATGCATGGCAAATGGCCCGAGCAGCTGAAGATGGCGCGGGCCGGCAAGCTCATGCTTTGGTATTTGGGCACCGTGGCTGCCGCCCCTGATGGCCTGCCGGCGCTACAGCGCCTCTACGGGCCACAAGCCGGCAACCAGAACCTGGCGCGCTTCAAGCATGCGGAGTTCGACGCCCTTTACGATCGGCTGCAGCTGATGCCCGACGGCCCGGAACGCGAAGCCTTGTTCCTGGAGGCCAAGCGCATCCAGGCGGCGCTGATGCCCATGAAGACCCATGTCCACCGCCTGGTGTCCGACATCTCGCAGCCCTGGCTGATCGGCTATCGCCGCCCCCTGTTCCGCTACGACTTCTGGCAGTACCTGGACATCGACCCGGCGCGCCAGCCAGCCGCGCGCTGAGGGTTTCAAACAAGGACGGAGCGGCGATGCAAAGACGTGAGTGGATGGCCGCGGCCGGCCTGCTGGCGGCCAGCCCGTGGACCGAGGCCCTGCCCGACAGCGCCGCAACGCCAAAGCGCAAGGTCTTGCGCACCGCCTTCAACTCCGCCGAAGTGGGCTTTGACCCGCTGCAGGTCTCCGACCGCACCTCGGTGGCGGTGAACGCCCATATCTTTGAATCTCCACTGACCTACGACCTGCTGGCCCGGCCGGTGCAGCTGCGGCCGCAAACGGCGGCCGGCCTGCCCGAGGTGTCCGCCGATTTCAAGCGTTTTGTTTTCACCATCCGGCCCGGCATCTTCTTCGCCGACGACCCGGTGTTCCAGGGCCGGCGGCGTGAGCTGGTGGCGCAGGATTACGTCTACACCGTCAAACGCTTCTACGACCCGCGGCTCAAGACCGAACACCTCTACCAATTCGAGAACGCCAAGATCCTGGGCCTGAGCGAGCTGCGCGAGCAGGCCATTCAGCACAAGACCACGTTCGACTACGACCGCGAGGTGCCCGGCCTGCGGGCGCTGGACCGCTACCGCTTCGAGGTGCGCTTGGCCGAGCCGGACCCGCGCTTCGTCCATCTGTTTGCCAATGCCAGCTACACCGGCGCTGTGGCGCGCGAGGTGGTGGAGGCCTATGCCGAGGACCTGCTGGCGCATCCGGTGGGCACCGGCCCGTTTCGCCTCAAGCGGTGGCGGCGCAGCTCGCAAATCGTGCTGGAGCGCAACCCCGGTTTCCGCGAGCAGATCTACGAGCCCGGCGAGGTGCCGCCCGATGCGCAAAGCCAGGCTATGGCGCAGCTGCTGAAAGGGCGCCGCCTGCCGCTGCTGGACGAGGTGCAGATCAACATCATCATTGAGCCGCAACCTCGCTGGCTGGCCTTCTACGGCGGTGAGCTCGACCTGCTGGAGATGCCCACCGAGGTGGCCACGCTGGTGCTGCCGGGCGGGCAGCTGGCGCCGCATTTGCGCAAGCGCGGCGTGCAGGCCTTGCGCAGCGCAGGCGCCACCGTCGGCTTCAGCTTTTTCAATATGGACGACCCGGTGGTGGGCGGAATGGCGCCCGAGCGCGTGGCCCTGCGCCGCGCCATTGCCCTGGCCTACGACAACGAGGCCGAAATCCGCCAGGTCTACAAAGGCCAAGCCGTGGTGGCGCAGTCCATGCTGCCACCCCTGGTCTATGGCCACGACCCCGAGCTTCGCAGCGAACTGAGCCGCCCCGACCTGGCTCGCGCCCAGGCCTTGCTGGAGCTGTACGGCTATGACAAGCGCGACGCCGATGGCTACCGCCTGCAGCCCGACGGCAGCCGCCTGACCCTGCGTCGCGCCGGCACGGCCGGCAGTTCACGCCAGCGACAGATCGACGAACTGTGGAAAAAGCAGATGGACGCCCTGGGCCTGCGCATCGAGTTCGAATCCGCCACCTTCGGCGAACTGATCAAGAAAGCACTGGCCAAGCAGCTGATGATCTGGGGCTATTTCTGGGACATGGGCGCCCCCGACGGCGATTTCATCCTCGGCATGGGCTACGGCCCCAACGCCGGCCAAAGCAACGACGCCCAGTTCCGCCTACCCCGCTACGACCGCCTCTACGAACAGCAACGCCTGCTCCCCGACGGCCCCGAACGCTGGGCCCTGATGCAGCAACTCAACCGCCTGCTGCTCAGCTACATGCCTTACCAAGCCCACAACCACCCGTTGCGGGTGGATTTATGTCAAGCGGGGCTGAAGGGGTTTGTCCGGCATCCATTCACGAGGGATGGGTGGAGGTTTGTGGACATCGTGAGCTGAGACACAGCCACCATACGTATCAGCGCATCTCATGTAGGCCGTAGCGACGCTCCGGAGCTTGGCATTGATAGGGCAAGGCCTGCGCCGTACTCGGAGGCTTGTTACAGACCTCAAACCAATCGTTGACTTGCGGCGTCTTGAACTCTCGCAGTCTTTGAGCGACATAACGGGCCCGATCCAAATCCCCTTCTGCGGCCAGAGATTTTGACCAGGCCATCAGGAGAGGCTCATCGCAAATCAGATGCGCAGCACGGCGTGCGGCGGCCAATGCATCTCGCCCTGGTGACAACATCAGCGCCGCGTATCGATCTGCGTACACAGGAAAAAGCACCGAACGCTGCTGCGCTTCGACCACGTTCTCCCAAATCGGTATATCGAGACCCGATTCATCTCGAATGACAACGATGCGCAGATAGTCCAAAAAAGCAGTCACTGAGATGACCAGGGCCAAAGCACCCAGGTACTTTGCCGGGATGGCAGCGTAAGCTTGGTCACGAAGGCGAACAGAGCGCGCGCCACTCGCTGTCATGCCGAGAACAAAAACCATCGGAAACAAGAAATACGCGTACCAAAATGGGAATTCCACCATGCTGAAGATCAAGACCGAGCAGACCATCAAAAGCGCGCAACGATACAAGCTGGCATCTTCAGTTGTTTCATTCACTGAAGATTTGAACAGTTCAAAAAGCGTTTTAAACACCAAAAACAAAACCAGCCCGCCCACTGGCCAGCCCAGCTCCAACAACAACTGCATCAGCAAATTGTGAGTGTGGTCAAATGCTGGCGTAGAGCGACTGCTATTTTCAACCATGGTCCAGGCGAAATTAAACTCACCCCAACCTATGCCTGCCCAGGGATGTTGCTTTAAAAGACTCCACGCGTCACTCAAAACCAACCATCGCTTTGGAGACCCCAAACCTTCATTCAAGCGACTCGCAGCGTGAAACTGCACCTGACTGTTCTGAGCCCAAATCGCAATCAAGACCCAGGACAGCAAGAGCGCGAGGGGTATGGTCTTTAGCACCCAGCGGGTATTTCGCCCCAAATGCTTGTCTATCCACCCCCAAGCGCTCAGCACCACAAGGCAGGCAAGTGCAGCGCGAGACGCTGTCAAGGCCACTCCAAGCACAAACCCGAATTGCAGCAAACCAAAAAGTTCGCGTCCGAATGCAAATTGGAATCGCCCGCGATCGGCGAGATAAACGCCGCCGGCAACACCCAAAAGCAAAAACAGGGCCAGATGATTGGGCTGCCGCATATTGCCGATGGCTCGACCCGTAATACTCGTTCGGGCGATCAAATCACCATCGGCCACGGCAGGAAGAAAGACTTGAATCAGGGCGACCAGCGAGCAGAAGAACGCCGTCACAAAGAAAGCCCAACTCACAGCTTCAAACCAGACTGCCCGTGAGCAGGAGACGCCAGCTCTTGCCTCCAAGCCATGTCCCAGCTGGTAAATCAACATTGCCAAGACAAGAATCCCGCTGCTCGACAAGGCAAGAGAAACCGGGGAACCCGCACTGAAAACAGACACCCATGGAGCCAAAGCCAGAATGAGCAAGGCCCAGTTCAAGGCCCCTCCCGACCAACGCAAAGGCCTTGCACCCATGGCGATCATCACCAAACCCCAGCCTGCGATAGCGAGAAGCTGACAAAAGATCGATGACGTAGAAACTGGGTTGTACGCAACCAGGGGTGGAATTGCACATGCGCACACCATACCCGCGAGTATGGGGAAACTCGGAGCGGGCCTCCGTTCTGGCGCAACTACCTGCAGAGCCTGCATGACTGTCGAGCGGCTATTGGGAGCATCAAAGCATCTGCTTTCAAAATTACGCCTGCTTTGGCAGCAGCTTGGTCGGCAAGGTACTCGTCGAATCCACAGTCCAATTCATTGAACGATTGGAACAAACGCCCTTGTAAACCAGGGTATTCCCGGCAGATACGCTACCAAAACTCTTGAAAACAACAGTGACGAGCAGACCATCATTGCTCACGTCCGAGGTTGAAATCGAAGCAACAACCTTGTCTGTCGCGAAAACGGCCGGAACATCTGTACCCAATTGAGCGGACGTCGCACTGCCAAGCGCATTGATCACACACATTTCCGAAGCAGCCAAGAACACCTGCTGGACCATGGTGGTCGCCTCACTGATTCGCGCTCTATCCATGTAGTCACGATAAACCGGCACTGCAACCGCTGCAAGCACTCCAACTATCAAAATACCAATCAATAACTCAACCAGAGTAAATCCATCCGAAGAACCTCTCATAATATTCACCCTTACTCGAGAAAATTATGTTCAGTGTAAGGCAAAGACCAAGAAACTACATTCGAACTGCAGCTAGAAGTGCAGAAAAAAAGGGCGACCCTAAGGTCGCCCTTTTTATTTGCAGCTACTAGGCATTAACTATTCTGTCGATCAAGTCTTCGGCAAGAACTTGGATGCGACCGTACCACCAACCGTTGTCTTGCACGATCCGCCAGCCGTGCAATTGATGGTGTAGACCACTGTCTTGCTATCCACGTCCGAATTGCCAGTCACACCGGCTCTGAAGTAAACAGTGACCGTTGCTTGGGTAGCAGAAACACCAACCGCCTCGACTTTTTCAACGTATTTGCCATTGATATCGGTTGCCGTGGCAGACAAGCCGAAGGTTGCATTCGTCGCGGTACTGGACAACGTACCCTCATTGAACAGCACCTGGGCATTTCGGATGGCCGTGGCAGCCAGCGACGGGGCTTCAGCCACTTTGCCCTTGGTTGTGTAGTCTTGATACGCGGGCAGAGCGACCGCAGCCAAGATACCAACGATCGCCACAACGATCATCAGTTCGATCAGTGTGAAACCTTGTTGAACGCGCTTCATGATGGGTACTCCTACGGGGTTGAACGGGACAGGGAACGAATGAAAACAAAGAAGAGGGAACGCACCCCCTGAATGCAGGGGTCGTGCCAGCGCGTTCGGGACCACTTGGCGTGACATCCGGCACGAACCGTGGGCCGGCGAGCCATGCGACTGACATTTTTGGTCGGTTGAGACCGGATGGCCTGTGACGCAAAAGGTGACCTGACAATTTTTGTCAGACCTGCGCGGGCTGCCCACAACCGGCCACAAGACGGTGCACCAAAGCAAACGGCAACCCGGAGGTTGCCGTTTTGGGCTGAAGCTTGGCCAACAAATGGCGCCGAGATCACGCTCGGCGAACGCCGGCAGTCACCCCACTCAGTCCAGATCCATCACCATCCCCGCCACCAAAGCCTCGATGCGGTGCCGGCTGGCCAGGGCGGCGATTTCTTCCATCACGGCCAAGCCTTCGCCGGGTTTGATGTGGGTGATCTGCACGGCCACGCTGCCGGCGAGTTGGGCCAGTTCCACGCCCAGGCGGGCGGGGCTAAGGTGGCGGCTGAGGTCGGCCAGGGTTTGCTCGTCGTTGCTGAAGGCGGTTTCGATCACCAGATGGCTGACCGGCAACTGGGCCAGGCGGGCCCAGAGCGCCGGGTTGGGGCCGGTGTCGCCGGTGAAGACCCAATGCCCGCGCGGGCCGGCAATGGCAAATCCGCAGGCCGGCACAGTGTGGGCGGCGCTCAGCACCTCGATGCGGCGGCCGCCCAGCTCCAGCACCTCGCCCACTTCAAAAGCATGCAGGCTCAGCACCGGCCGCTCGGCGCTGGGCAGGCGGGTGAAATCGGGCCAGATCACGCCGTTGAAGATGTGCTGGCGCAGCGCCTCCAGGGTTTGCGGCAGGCCATGCACCTGGATGGGCGGCCGGCCGGCCTCGGCGCGCAAGCGCAGCACCGAATCGGCCAGCAGCGGGATGGACAGCACATGATCCAGATGGGAATGGGTGACCAGGATGTGGTCGATGCGTGCCAGCTCGTCGAGCGCCAGGTCGCCCACGCCCGTGCCGGCGTCGATGAGCACATCGTCGTCGAGCAAGAAAGCGGTGGTCTTGAAGCCGGCTGCAATGGCACCCGAGCAGCCGAGGACGCGAATTTTCATGGGGGGCATCAGTGGGCGGGAAAGCCGTCTTGGCGCCGATCCCGAGGGGAAAAAACCGGTGCCGTTGACAGGGCCCTCCAATGTACTGAGCCACGGCCTCGAAACAAGGGAGCATTACCGGCTTGCAGCTGACAAAGCGCCCGGGTGCATGCCGGGCAGCGCAGCGGCGTGATTTGCTGCACGGGCCGAAATGCTGAGCGGCTGTGTTGAGTCCTGCCAAAGGCCGCTTGGCATACTGCGCTGCTGCGCGCGCTCGCGCCCCTCGTGCTGTTTGCATGTCTCCTTCTGGCCCACCCCATGAGCTCCAACGCTGCCCCGCCACTTGCCGCCACTGCCACGCCGGGCTTGGGCGAGATCGAGCAGGCCGTGCTCGATGCGCTGCTGCTCA
>Ga0187844_10003644_pt1 | contig 10224 bp, 8 predicted proteins | sample SpaLakP09_SKY_50_FD_134517 | JGI IMG/M metagenome (GOLD analysis project Ga0187844, IMG submission 134517) | Oligotrophic lake water microbial communities from Sparkling Lake, Wisconsin, USA - SP09_SKY_50 | ecosystem: Environmental > Aquatic > Freshwater > Lake | place: USA: Sparkling Lake...
GATCGGATTTGGCCTCGCTCAAGACCCGCGGCGTGGTTGATGGCGATGATATCGTGGTGACCGGCGCCAAGATGTGGACGACCGATGCCACCCATGCCGATTATCAGGAAATGCTGATCCGCACCGATCCGGATAGCCAGCGTCACAAGGGTCTGACATGGCTCATTTGTGACATGAAATTGCCGGGGATCACGATCAAGCCGATCCGCACCATGCTCAATGACGAACATGTGAACATGGTCTTTTACGACGAAGTTCGTATCCCCAAATCCTGTGTCGTTGGCGCGATCAACCAGGGTTGGTCGACCGCGATGGCAACGCTTTCCTTTGAACGCGGCATCGGCTTCATTGGCGACCAACTCGAACTTTACGAAAGGGTCGGGCGTGCCATCGATATGGCGGGCAAGATCAGGCTGGAAAACGGCGTGCTGGCCATAGACGATGCTGGCATCAGCCAAAAGCTCGCTGCGCTCAAGGCCGATGCGATGGCCATTCGCGCCATGACTCTGGCCGATATTGCCGAAACCGACCGCACCGGTATGCCCGGCCCCAAGGGTTCGATGATGAAACTGCTCGTCACCGGCACCCACAAGGCGCTGAGCGAAGTAGTGGGCGATATGATGGGTTGGGATTTCCTTGAATTTGATGGAGATCGTAGCAACCATCCTTGGACCTATGATTACCTCTGGAGCTGGATTTTCACCATTTCGGGTGGCACAAGCGAAATCCAGCGTGAGAATATCGCCGACCGTGTGCTCGGCCTGCCAAGGGCGCGATAATATGACAAAAGAGACTCTGCTGCGTGTCGGGATCACAGGCGCCAACCCCCAGCGCGGATGGGCCACCGATGCCCATCTTGGCGCCTTGCGCGCCATCGGCGGTCTGACCATTTACGCCGTGTCGGCGCGCACTATGGATATCGCCGAAGAAGCCCGGAATTTTTACCTTGCGCAAAAGGCCTATGACGACTCGCTCGCATTGGCCCGCGATCCCGAGGTCGATATTGTCGCCGTCACGGTCAAGGTTCCCGAACATCGCGCGATCGTCATGGCGGCCATCGCGGCGGGCAAACATATCTATTGCGAATGGCCCCTCGGGCGCGATCTGGAAGAGACTCGCGAGATGGCAGATGCCGCACGTGCCGCGGGCGTCCATGTTGCCATCGGCCTGCAAGGCGCCAATTCGCTGGCCATGCGCCATGCCGCCAAGCTGGTGCAAGAGGGCGCCATTGGTCGCCCGCTGACCTTGCGCGTGGTTTCTCCCACTGCTGGCTGGGGCGCGGAGTCGCCTGCGCATTACGCCTATCTACAAGACAAGCGCAATGGCGCGACGCTGGCCACCATTGCTGGCGGCCATACGCTCGCCGCCATCGAGGAGGTTGTGGGTGACTATGCCGATGTCACCGCACTGGCCAGCATTGTGCAGGGCGAGATGCGCCTTAGCGGCACCGACCAGACTGTGCCGAGAACCTGCGCCGATCACATTATCATCGCCGGTCGCCATAAAGGCGGCTGCGTCTCCTCGCTCGAAGTGGTCGGCGGGGTGTCGAATGTGCCCTTTGAATTCACCTTACGCGGAACAGAAGGAACGCTAACGGTCACTGGCGGCCATGCTGGCGGCTATCAGGTCGGCAGGTTGCATGTGGCCACAGTGCCACCCGCCGAGGCGCAACCCCCAGCGGCCGCACCGCAACTCGACGGGCCGCCGGCCAATGTTTCGGAAATGTGGGCACGTTTTGCGATGGACATCCGTCATGACACGAGGACTGTGCCCGATTTCGACCGCGCTGTTCGCCTGACGCGCTTGCTCGATACGATCGAGGCATCGTCGGACGAAGGGCGCCTTCTTCAAGTAGGATATTGAATCAATGCGTTTTTCCTATCGTACCGATGTCAGCGGATTTCAGGCTCGATGGTCGGACGAGGCCGCAGCGTCCTACCTCGCTGACGGATCGTGGCGCGATAGTACGCTGGTAGATATTGCACGCGCCGCCGTGGCGCAGGATCCGGCCAAAGTGCTGCTCACCGAAGGCGATCGCGGGCTGACGCGGGGCGAGGCATGGGATCAAGCCTTGCGCCTGGCCGCTTTTTTCCGCGACCGCGGGCTAGGGCCGGGTGATGTGGTGGCCTTCCAATTGCCCAACTGGATCGAAACCTCGGTCATCTCGCTGGCCGCGCGGATATCGGGTCTAGTTATCAATCCGATCCCGCCAATCTATCGTGAAGCGGAACTAGGTTATATTTTGGCCGATTGCGGGGCCAAGCTGATTTTCGTGCCGCAACTCTTCCGCAAATGCGACCATGCCGCGATGTTGACCGCGCTTCAGGCCAATTTGCCTGCCTTACGCGATGTTGTCGTACTGCGTGGCGAAGGGTCGCTCACATGGGACGATGTCATCGGCAGACCACCGCTTGACGCAGCGCTACTGCCCGAAATCGATCCGCGGTCGATGATGATGGTGATGTATACATCGGGCACCACCGGCAAGCCCAAGGGCGTGCTGCATACCCATTACAGTTTTGACCACCGCACCCGCGCGATGGGCGAGGCATGGGCGATCGGACCGGATGATGTGGTGTTCATGCCCTCTCCAGTCACGCATATCACTGGCGCCTTCTGGGTGTTTGACATGCCATGGGTGCGCGGTTGCCGCAGCGTGTTGATCGATATCTGGGCAGCCGATGACGGGATCCGCTGTATCGAGGAAAATGGTTGCACTGTCAGCGGCGGCGCCACCCCCTTCCTGCAGCAAATCCTCGACACGGTGGGCGAGCGGCCTGATGCGCTCTCCAAGCTGCGGCTGTTCTTTTGCGGCGGGACGACGGTTTCGCCCAACCTAATCCTTGATGCCAGCAAGGCTTTTCCCCGTTCGCTGTTCTTCCGCGTTTATGGTTCAACGGAGATGACCACGGCGACCTTGGGCATCCGGGATGCGGCCCATGCCGAACTTGGCGCATACACCGATGGCGAGATTGTCCATCCGGTGGAATTCCGCCTGCTAGGCCCCGATGGCAAACCTGTGGCGCAGGGCGAGGAAGGCGAGATCTGGGCTCGGGGACCGGGCCTGTTTGCAGGCTATCTCCACCCCGATGACAATGACGGCGCATTTGATGCCGAGGGTTTCTTCGACATGGGCGATCTGGGACGGCGCGTACATGGCGATTATATCGTCATCACCGGTCGCAAAAAGGATATCATCATCCGCTCAGGCGAGAACATCAGCCCCAAGGAGGTGGAGGATGTGCTTTATACCCATCCCGCCGTGGCCGAAGTCGCCATCGTTGCCATGCCGAGCGAGGCGACCGGCGAAAAGGGATGCGCCTTTATCATCCCGCGCGCCGGCGCCAGCATCGATATGCCCGATATCAAGCGGTTTCTCGATTCCGCCGGCCTTGCCCGCCAGAAATTCCCCGAACATCTCGTACTGGTGGATGACCTGCCACGTGTACCCTCGGGCAAGGTCAAAAAAGATGTTTTGCGCATCCGTGCGCGTGAGATTGCCCAAGGAATCCAAGCATGACCGAGACCCTCGTCCGCTATGAAGATCCTTCGCCCGGCGTTGCGCGTATCGTGCTGGCACTAGCCGACAAGTTCAACGCGATCAATCCCAAAATGATCTTTGCGGTGAATGAGGCTTTCGATCGCGCGCTTGCCGATGATACGGTCAAGGTCATCATCCTTGCGGCCGATGGCAAGCATTTCTCGGCCGGGCATGATATTTCCGAAACTATCGATGAATATCAGGCCGATATGCAGGAACGCAGCCCCCGCGTAAGTGGTTGGAGCGGATTTCTGGAACCGGGCACGCATGGCTGGTATGCCTCGGAAAAGGAAGGCTATCTCGAAAGCGCGCGCCGCTGGCGCAACCTCTCCAAACCCACGATCTGCGCGGTGCAGGGCAAGTGCATTGCCGGCGCGCTGATTTTCGCATGGGTATGCGATATCATCATCGCCTCAGCCGATGCCCAATTTTCCGATCCGGTGATGACCTTTGGCATGCCGAGCGTCGAATGGCTGGGCCATCCGTGGGAACTGGGCGCACGCAAGGCTAAGGAATTCCTGTTTACCGCTGACAGTTGGAGCGCACAGGAAGCGCATCGTCTGGGCATGGTCAACCATGTGGTCGAGCGCGAGGAACTGAGCGATTTCGCGCTGGCCATGGCGCAAAAAATCGCCACCAAGCCCGCCTTCGCGCTGAAACTGGCCAAGGAAGCGGTCAACAAGACGCTAGACATTCAAGGGCAGATGAACGCCATAGATCAGGCTTTTTCGCTTCATCAGCTTGGCCATAGCCAGAATTTCCGCCTGTTTGGCTGGGGCATGGATCCCACCAATGTGCCCAGCCTGGCCAAAGTGCCGGATCAGGACAAAAGCTGAAAATAGGCGCCCCCCGCGCAGACGGTATCAACGAGGAATTTTGCAATGTCTGAAAGGTCAGAAGCCATTGCGGCGCGGGTGGAAGCCTTCGTCCGCGATAAGATCTTTCCCTATGAAAAAGATCCCCGCGCCACATCGCATGGTCCTACCGACGAACTGGTGCAGGAGATGCGTGATCTGGCTCGCGAGGCTCGCGTTCTCACGCCCCATGTCCTGCATGATGGCGGCCACCTAACCCAGCGCGAAACCGCCGATGTGCTGATCCGCTCCGGCCTTTCGCCGCTTGGGCCGGTAGCGGTCAACACGATGGCGCCAGATGAAGGCAATATATATCTGATTGGCAAGGTAGGCACACCAAAGCACAAGGAGCGCTTCCTTGCCCCTATGGTCGCCGGAACCGCCCGCTCGGCCTTTTTCATGACCGAGCCGGCAGAGGATAATGGCGCTGGTTCCGATCCCTCGATGATGCTGACCACCTGTCACATGGAAGGCAATCACTGGGTGGTCAATGGCCGCAAGACCTTCATCACCGGCGCGCAAGGCGCGAAGGTCGGAATCGTCATGGCCAAGTCAGAAGATGGTGCCTGCATGTTCCTTGTCGAACTGCCTGATCCTGCCATCACTATCGAGCGCGTGCCCGACACGATCGACAGTTCCATGCCCGGCGGACATGCTCTCATCCGTATCGACAATTTGCGCGTGCCAGCCGACCAGATGTTGGGACAAAGTGGCGAGGGCTTCAAATATGCCCAGATCCGGCTCAGCCCTGCCCGCCTCTCTCATTGCATGCGCTGGCTTGGCGCGGCCAAGCGTGCGCAGGAAATTGCCACGCGCTATGTCTGCAATCGCAAAGCCTTCGGCAAATTGCTGATAGACCACGAAGGCGTGGGCTTTCAACTGGCTGAAAATCTGATCGATCTGCGTCAGGCCGAATTGATGGTCTATTGGTGCGCGGATATTCTCGATCAGGGCCATCTCGGCACTGCGGAAAGCAGTATGGCCAAGGTCGCGGTCTCTGAAGCGCTGATGCGGGTTGCCGATCGCTGTGTCCAGGTCATGGGCGGCACCGGCGTGACGGGCGACACGATCGTTGAACAGGTGTTCCGCGAAATCCGCGCCTTCCGCATCTATGACGGCCCGACCGAGGTGCATAAGTGGTCGCTGGCCAAAAAGATCAAGCGCGACTTTCTGGGTAAGGCACCGGCATGAGCACGGCAGCTGCAGCCCCGGTCGGTCAGGGTCTGGACATAGCCGCGCTGGATGTCTGGATGCAGGCCCATGTCACAGACTATCGCGGCCCTTTGACCGCTGAGCGTTTTGCTGGCGGCCAATCCAACCCTACTTTCAAACTCACCACCCCCTATCGCGCCTATGTGCTGCGCCGCAAACCACCCGGCCAATTGCTCAAAGGCGCCCATGCAATCGAGCGCGAGGCGCAGGTCTTGCGCGCGCTTGGCCCCACCGGATTCCCTGTCGCACGCCTATACGGACTTTGCACCGACGAAACCGTGATCGGCAGCTGGTTCTATGTGATGGAAATGGTCGAAGGCCGCATCTTCTGGGATGCTACGTTCCCCGAAGTGCCAAACGCCCAGAGGCCGGCATATTTTGACGCGATGAATGACACGATCGCGCGAATGCATAATGTCGATGTCAACACGGTCGGGCTCCAAGACTATGGCCGGCCGGGCAATTATTTCCAGCGCCAGATCGCGCGCTGGTCTCGCCAATATGTGGAAGATGTCGACGCAGGCCGCGATCCCTTGATGGACCGGCTGATCGAATGGCTTCCTGCCAACCTGCCCGATGCGCCCGAAGAAACCGCATTGGTGCATGGCGATTTCCGCTGCGACAATATGATCTTTCACCCGACCGAGCCCAAAGTGATGGCCGTGCTGGATTGGGAATTGTCCACGCTTGGTCATCCTCTGGCCGATTTTGCCTATCACACCATGATGTATCGCATGCCGCCCGATATCGTGGCGGGTCTGGGCAACGCCGATATTGTCGCGCTCAATATTCCTTCGGAGGAAGACTATGTCGCAGCTTATTGCCGGCGCACCGGCCGGGCTTCAATCCCGGGCTATGACTTTTACATGGCCTTCAATTTCTTCCGCTTGGCCGCTATTTTCCATGGCATCAAGGGGCGGGTGATCCGCGGCAACGCCTCTTCGGCCCAAGCGGAAGAACGGATAAAGGTTCTGCCCAAGCTCATCCGTCTGGCATGGGAACAGGCTGAAAGAGCCATTTAAGCTTTAGGAGTACGGCTATGAGCCTACGCGCTTGGTTGATACTCAAGCTGATACCGCTCGTTTCACGTGCCTATCGTGATCCCGCCAATCTGGGCAAGGCCATCGCGGCCAATAGGCAAAAGGGTCCGGCGGCTCCGTCAAAGGGGGTTCAGAAATTTGCGCGTTTCACGCAGGAACAATGGGACGGTACGCTGGTCTGGCGCTTGAGCGCAACGGGGCATGCTCCGAAACCCCTGCGCTTTTTCTATCTGCATGGCGGCGCCTTTGCTTTCCATATTCAGGCCGGCCAATGGAATCTGCCTGCGCAATTGTTGAGGCGTCTTGGCGGTGAAGCAATCACGCCGCTCTATCCCCTCGCGCCAGAACATGGCTGGCAGGTCGGGCAAGAGGCCGTGCTGCGCACCTATTTGCGGCTGGTTGCGCAATATGGCCCTGACAATATAGTGCTTCTGGGCGATTCCGCTGGCGGCGGGCTGGCTCTGTCGTTGGCGCAGCAGTTGCGAGACAGCGGCGGTCCGATGCCTGCCGCCATGGCGCTATTTTCGCCATGGCTCGATCTCGCGCTCAAAGGCGCGGATCAGCCCGAGATCGAAAAGGCCGACCCCAGTCTCTCCATCGCATTTCTGCGTGCGGCGGGTGTCCTCTGGGCAGGACAAGACAGGGCCGATGATCCTCGCATCAGCCCGCTCTTTGCAAGCCAGGAAGCATTGCCTCCCACCATTGTGCTTTCAGGCACCCGCGACATTCTGGATTCCGATGCGCTCAGATTGGCCAAAGCCAATTCGGCGGTCAACTTGAAGCATTATGTAGGCATGTTTCACGTCTGGCCCGCAGCGCCAATTCCGGAAGCGAAACAGGCCCTAGACGAAACGGCGGAATTTTTGCGCCGTGCCTTGCAGCTTGCCTCATCAAACCGGTGAAATACCAGATGGCGGTGTGGCCTGTCGCCAATCCGCCAGATTGGCTTCGACCATGGTCGTCGCCTTGTCCCAAAAGCTTTCGGTCTTCGACAGGTTCACAAAATTGAAGGCATTGGCGTGCCGGAACTCAAGCACCTCGACGCCATACGGTCCAGGCGTATGCGTGTAGGGCACATTGGCCGGAACGAAAAAGCAGTCCCTTGGCCCCAATTCCTCCGTGCCCAACCGCAGCGAGCCAGCAATGATGAAATAGAGGCAGTCGGAATCATGGCTGTGCAGGGCGAGCGGATAGTTCTCTTTGAACCATGAATAGATCAAGCTAAAGCCCGGAAGATTGACCAGCACCTTGGTGTGATCCCCTTCCGTATAACCTGCCGCAACCGCCTTGTTGACCCCTTCACGCTGGACAGGTGTGATCGGGGCGATCGACATGCATCCGCTCGCCATCAAACCCGGCGCATCCTTGGCGCGAAATATCTGGAAGGTCGGTTTGGTATCCTCTTGCACGCCCATCGCTCAGCCCTTTCGCCTTCACATATTGGGATAATTAGGCCCACCTGGTCCTTCTGGGGACGTCCATGTGATATTGCCTGTGGGGTCCTTGATATCGCAGGTTTTGCAATGGACGCAGTTTTGAGCGTTGATCTGCAAACGCTTGTCCGCGCCTTCGCCAATGAATTCATAGACACCCGCGGGGCAATAACGTGCCTCTGGTCCGGCATAGAGGCGCAGATTGGTCGCCACCGGCACCGCAGAATCGCTCAGCCGCAGATGGCAGGGCTGGTCTTCCTCGTGGTTGGTAAAGGAGAAGGACACATTAGTCAGCCGGTCAAAGCTGATCACCCCATCCGGCTTGGGATAGGCAATCGGCTTGTAAAGATCAGCGCGGCCCGTGGCCTCAGCATCGGTGTAATGGGCCATCGCGCCAAACGGGTTCACCTTCAGATAGCGCGCCCACATATCCGCGCCCGCCAGAACCGTGCCCAGTGTCCCGCCGAATTTGGCCACCAAGCCTTGCGCATTCTGCACCAGCTTCAATTCCTGGGCGATCCAGCTCTCGCGCAGATTGTCCTCGTAATCATCCAACTGAGTACCTTGCTGGCCCGCAGCAATCGCAGCAGCAATCGCCTCAGCCGCCAGCATCCCCGACTTCATCGCCGTATGGCTGCCCTTGATGCGCGGCACATTGACAAAGCCCGCACTACAGCCGGCCAGCACGCCGCCCGCAAAGGCCAGATGCGGCACCGATTGCCAGCCACCCTCGTTGATCACGCGGGCACCATAGGCCACTCGCTTGCCGCCTTCCAGAATGGCGCGAATGCTGGGATGCTGCTTCCAGCGCTGGAATTCCTCGTAGGGGCTGACATACGGATTTTTGTAATCCAGCGCCGTCACGAAGCCGAGCGCAAGCTGACCGCCGGCCTGATGATAAAGGAACCCGCCGCCCCAGCTCTCGCTCTCCGACAGAGGCCAGCCTTGCGTGTGCAGCACGCGGCCCGGTACATGCTTGTCCGCGTCAATATCCCACAATTCCTTGATACCAAGTCCGTAAACCTGAGGCTGGCAATCCCGCTCCAAACCGAATTTGGCCTTAACCCGCTTGGTCAGATGACCGCGCGCGCCTTCGGCAAAAATGGTATATTTGGCCAAAAGATTCATGCCGGGCTGATAATCACCCTTGGCCTCTCCATCATGGCCCACGCCCATATCGCCAGTCTGCACGCCAATAACCGTACCGGCCTCGTCATAAAGCACCTGCGCGGCCGGAAAGCCGGGGAAAATCTCAACCCCCAGCGCTTCCGCCTTACCCGCCAGCCAGCGACAAAGATTGCCAAGGCTGGCGGTGTAATTGCCATCATTGCTCATGAAGGGCGGCATCACCGCATGGGGCATCGACCAATGCCTCTTCGCGGTGAGCACCCAGTGCCAATTGTCCGTCACCGGTGTTTCGGCCAGCGGGCAACCAACTTCCCGCCAATCGGGCAGCAATTCATCCAGCGCACGTGGATCCACCACCGCGCCCGACAGAATATGCGCCCCGATCTCGCTGCCCTTTTCCAGCACGCAAACCGAGAGTTCGCCATCGAGTTGCTTCAATCGGATCGCCGCACCCAATCCCGCAGGACCACCGCCAACAATCACGACATCATAATGCATCTCGTCACGCTGGATCGTCATAGCTTCAGACTTCCTTGAGCGCTTCGGCGAGCGTTTCGCCGAGCAGGCTGGGGCTGGCCGAAACCTTGATACCGGCCTCTTCCATCGCGGCGATCTTGCTTTCCGCATCGCCCTTGCCGCCCGACACGATCGCGCCGGCATGGCCCATGCGGCGGCCCGGAGGCGCCGTGCGGCCTGCGATGAAGCCGGCCATCGGCTTTTTACGGCCCTTCTTGGCTTCGTCGATCAGGAACTGGGCAGCCTGTTCTTCCGCATCGCCGCCGATTTCACCGATCATGATGATCGACTTCGTGGCTTCGTCGGCCAGGAACAGTTCCAGCACGTCGATGAAGTTGGTGCCATTGACCGGGTCGCCGCCGATGCCGACAGCGGTGGTCTGGCCAAGGCCGATGTTGGTGGTCTGGAACACCGCTTCATAGGTCAGCGTGCCCGAGCGCGAAACCACGCCGACCGAGCCTTCCTTGAAGATCGAACCGGGCATGATGCCGATCTTGCAC
>Ga0187844_10003645_pt1 | contig 10220 bp, 8 predicted proteins | sample SpaLakP09_SKY_50_FD_134517 | JGI IMG/M metagenome (GOLD analysis project Ga0187844, IMG submission 134517) | Oligotrophic lake water microbial communities from Sparkling Lake, Wisconsin, USA - SP09_SKY_50 | ecosystem: Environmental > Aquatic > Freshwater > Lake | place: USA: Sparkling Lake...
CAGCACGCGCGTGAAGATCCGCTACATCGAATCCGAGACGCTGGAATCGCAGGGCACGCGCGTGCTGCAGGGCGCGGACGCCATCCTGGTTCCGGGCGGCTTCGGCGAGCGCGGCATCGAGGGCAAGATCCTGGCCGCAAAGTACGCGCGCGAGAACCGGATGCCGTATCTGGGCATCTGCCTGGGCATGCAGGTGGCCGTCATCGACTACGCGCGCAGCGTCTGCAATCTGGCCAACGCGCATTCCACCGAGTTCAACCCGCATTCGCCGCACCCGGTGATCGCGCTGGTGACCGAGTGGGTCACCGCCTCGGGCCAGGTCGAGAAGCGCAGCGCGGATTCCGATCTCGGCGGCAGCATGCGCCTGGGCGTGCAGCGCTGCCGCCTGAAGTCCGGCTCGCGCGTTCGCGCGATGTACAACAGCGAGACGATCAGCGAGCGCCATCGTCATCGCTACGAGTTCAACAACAACTACCGCGAGCAACTCACGCAGAAGGGCCTGATGCTGGCCGGCATGTCGGAGGACGACGAGTTGGTCGAGATCGTCGAGATCCCGGATCACCCCTGGTTCGTCGGCGTGCAGTTCCACCCGGAATTCACGTCCACGCCGCGCGACGGGCACCCGCTGTTCGAGGGCTTCGTGAAGGCGGCGCGCGAGTTCCATCTCGCGCATGCGGAGAACGCGGTGAAGACGGGGAACGCGGGCGCCAACGCACCGGCGGCTGCGAACGCCTGAAGAGGGCGCTGTCCGGGTGAGAGCGCTGCTCGCGGCCGTTGCCGAGAGGAACGGCTAACGCGAAGGACGCAAAGGAAAAGGAAAGGCGCAAAGGATTTCTATTGATCCTTTGCGCCTTTCTTTGCTGTTCTCCGCGTCCTTTGCGTTGGCCTTTGCCGAAAGCCCGCAACCCGGGTTTCACCCGGACTACGAGCGTCGAATCAGAACAGGTCGGCCTTGTCGGTGCCGCCTGCCGTCTGCTTCGTGCGCGAAGGGATCCAGTCGCCGGTGATCATCTGCTCGTAGCTCATGCCCGGGCCCACCATCGGGTAGACCGAGGCCATCGGGTCGATGACGACTTCGAGGAACGCAGGTCCCGGGAAGTCGATGAACTCCTTGACGATGCGCGCGAGGTCTTCCTTCTTCTCGACGCGCTTGGCGAACGCGAAGCCGTCCGCTTCCGCCGCCTTGATGAAGTCCTTGCGGTGCAGGCTCTTGTCGGAGCCCGCGTAGCGCGAGGCGAAGAACAGGCGCTGCCACTGCTTGACCATGCCGTCGCCGTAGTTGTTCAGCACGACGATCTTGACCGGCAGGTTGTACGTGGTCGCGGTCTCGAGTTCGCCCAGGTTCATGCGGATCGAAGCGTCGCCGTCGATGTCGATGACGATGCGGTCCTTGCGGGCGAACGCGGCGCCGATGGCGGCCGGCAATCCGAAGCCCATCGTGCCCATCGAGCCCGACGTGAGCCACAGACGCGGCTCCTTGAAGTCGAAGTACTGCGCGGCCCACATCTGGTGCTGGCCGACGCCGGTGGCCACAACGGCCGTGCCCTTCGTCAGCTTGTTGATCTCCTCGATTGCGGCATGCGGCTGGATGTACGTGCCGCCGCGCTCGTAGTTCATCGCGTGCTTGGACTTGAGCGCGGCGATGTGGGCGTGCCAGTCCGAGTAGTCGGGCTTGAAGCCGTGGTCGACCGCGAAGCTGCGCAGGGCTTCGAGCGCCTGGCGCAATTCACCCACGTGCCACCAGTCGGCCTTCTTCACCTTGCCGATCTCGGCCGGGTCGACGTCGAGGTGGGCGATGGCTCGCGCCTTGGGCGCGAACTTGCCCGGCACGCCGGCCACGCGATCGTCGAAACGGGCGCCGACGGCCACCAGGAAGTCGCAATCGTCGACCGCGTAGTTCGCGAACGCCGTGCCGTGCATGCCCAGCATCTGCAGCGAGCGGGCCTCGGTGGTGTCGTAGGTGCCGATGCCCATCAGCGTCGTCGTCACCGGGATCTTGAAGGCGTCGGCGAAGGCGCGCAGTTCAGGCGAGGCCTGGCCGTTGATGACGCCGCCGCCCGCGTAGATCAGCGGACGCTTGGCCTGGCGCAGCAGTTCCAGGAACTGGCCGGCGCCAGCGGGGCCGAGCTTGTTGGTGGTGACTTCGCGCAGGCGCGCGCGATAGCCCGGAATGGGCAGCACGCCCTGGCCGGCGAACTTGCCCGACCAGTTCTGCACGTCCTTGGGGATGTCCACGACCACCGGGCCCGGACGGCCCGTGCGGGCAATCTCGAAGGCGGTGCGCAAGGTGGCTTCCAGCTTGCTGGCGTCGGTGACCAGGAATACGTGCTTGGCCGCCGAGCCCATGATCGTGCTGACGGGGGCTTCCTGGAAGCCGTCCGAGCCGATGGCGGCGGTCGGGACCTGGCCGCAGAGCACGACGATGGGGATCGAGTCCGCCATGCAGTCGCGGACCGGCGTGACCGTGTTGGTGGCGCCCGGGCCGGAGGTGACCAGGCACACGCCGACCTTGCCCGAGGCGCGCGCATAGCCGGCGGCCATGAAGCCGGCGGCCTGTTCGTTGGCCGGCACGATCAGCGGCATGGGTTCGACGCCGTTGGCCTTGTGCAGCTCGTTGAAGCGGAAGACCGCGTCGTAGGTCGGCAGGATGGCGCCGCCTGAGTATCCGAAGATGACGTCGACGCCCTCGTCGGCCAGGACCTGTACGACCGTGTCCGCGCCGGTCATCGTGGTTCCGGTGAGGGGGTGGTAGGGCGAGGGCGTGGGGGCAGTCATGGCTTCGAAGTGCAACCAAAAGGCGGAAAAGACGCTCATTAAAACACAGGCGCTTTGGGCTGAGGCCAGCATTCCGGGCAACGGGGCGGTGGCCCGGCTCCATTCGAGGGCAGGATCGATTGGAGAAACCCCAACGCAAAGGCGCAAAGGACGCAAAGCCGGCAAATGTGGGGTGGTTTTGCTTTGCGACCTTTGCGCCTTTGCGTTGAAACCTCTTCGAATCGCGATTCCACCCGGCGGCGAGGGGCGGGGCCGGGTTGCCTGAGCACGCCCGCGCCATTAAAGTCGCGCCCCCGCGATCCCTGGCGTTCGGCCCTTGCGTCACATCATTTCCATCCTGCTGCAGAACGAGGCCGGCGCCCTGGCGCGCGTGGCCAACATGTTCGCGGCCCGCGGCTACAACATCGACTCCCTGTCGGTGGCGCCGACGCACGACGCCACCGTTTCGCGCCTGACCCTGGTCACGCGCGGTTCGGACCAGGTGATCAACCAGATCGTCCAGCAGACCCGCAAGCTGATCGACGTCGTCGAGATCGAGGATCTGGCCGCGCGCGACCACCTCGAGTGCGAACTGGTGATGCTCAAGGTCGAGGCCCGTAACGGGTCCGCCCGCGAGGTCGTGGACTGCGTGCGCCGCCATCGCGCCCTGATCCTCGACGAGTCCGAGAGCACCCGTACCGTCCAGCTCGCAGGGACCAGCATCGAGATCGACGCTTTCGTTGCTGAAATCGCTCGCATCGCCAAGGTGCTCGAACTCGTGCGCAGCGGCGTCGCCGCCTTGTCGCGCGGCCATCAGGTCCTGGCCCTGCCCGTCTGAAAAGCCGGGAATCGGGAATGGAGAATCGGGAATCGTAAAATCGGTTCCACTTCTTCCTTCCGACGATTCCCGATTCCCGATTCCCGATTCCCGGAGTTACCCATGTCCATCAATGTTTATTACGACAAAGACGCCGATCTCTCGATCATCCAGGGCAAGAAGGTCGCCATCGTCGGCTACGGCTCGCAGGGCCACGCCCACGCGCTGAACCTCAAGGACAGTGGCGTCGATGTCGTGGTGGCCTTGCGCCCGGGTTCGGCGACCGCCAAGAAGGTCGAGGCCGGTGGTCTGAAGGTCAAGAGCGTCGCCGATGCCTGCGCCTGGGCCGACCTGGTCATGATCCTGACGCCGGACGAGTTCCAGTCCGAGCTCTACAAGAACGAGATCGAGCCGAACATCAAGAAGGGCTCGACCCTGGCGTTCGCCCACGGCTTCGCGATCCACTTCAACCAGGTCGTGCCGCGTGCCGACCTCGACGTGATCATGATCGCGCCCAAGGCGCCGGGTCACACGGTGCGCAACGAGTACACCCGTGGCGGCGGCATCCCCGATCTGATCGCGGTGTTCCAGGACACCAGCGGCAGCGCCAAGCAGCTCGCGCTCTCCTATGCCGCGGCGATCGGCGGCGGTCGCTCGGGCATCATCGAGACCTCGTTCAAGGACGAGTGCGAGACCGATCTGTTCGGCGAACAGGCCGTGCTCTGCGGCGGCACCGTCGAGCTGGTCAAGGCCGGTTTCGAGACGCTGGTGGAAGCCGGCTACGAACCCGAGCTCGCGTATTTCGAGTGCCTGCACGAACTCAAGCTGATCGTCGACCTGATGTACGAAGGCGGCATCGCCACGATGAACTACTCGATCTCGAACAACGCTGAGTACGGCGAGTACGTGACCGGCCCCAAGGTCATCAACGCCGAATCGCGCAGGGCCATGAAGCAGGCACTGCTGGACATCCAGACCGGCAAGTACGCCAAGGCCTTCGTCTCCGAGGGCAAGAGCAACTACCCGGAGATGACGGCGATGCGTCGCCTCAACGCCGCGCACCCGATCGAGGTCGTCGGCGGCCAGCTGCGCGCGATGATGCCCTGGATCGGCAAGAACAAGCTGGTGGACAAGTCGAAGAACTAAGGAAGCAGGCGTTAGGACGCTCGCTGCGCTCGCTTTAGCCGTTAACGGCTAAAGCCTAACGCCCAACGGCTGCCCCTTGCTCCGTCCCTACGAACCGCTGCTGACCATCGTCCCCGAAGGCTGGGGCGTGATCGGTGCGTTGGGGGGAGTGGCCGCGCTGCTGAGCCTGGGCGGCGCGGTGGTGGTTCCGGCGATGCTCGCGGTGGCCTTGCCCGCCGCAGCTGGTTTCTACGCCGACCCACGTCACGGCGTGTCGTGCAAACCGCGTGGTGCGCTAGCTCCGATCGACGGCACCGTGATCCATCGGCGCGAGTGCCACGACCCGGTGCTCAACCGCGAGGCGATCCGCATCGTCATCCGTACTTCCCTGTGGGGCGGTTACTGTCTTCGCGCGCCGATTTCTGGCGATGTGATGGCGGTATCGCGCAGCGGCGGCGCGGCTGTTTCGCGCATCCGTACCGAAGAGGGTCAGGATCTGCTCGTGCGGGTGGGCCGCGGCAGCCTGCTCGGTGCGCGTCCGGTCATGCTCGGCGTCGGCGAGAGGGTCGGGCAGGGGCGCCGCTGTGGTCTCCGGCGCCTGGCGCGGGAGATCGAGGTGATCGTGCCGATGGGCTGGCGCGTGGAAGTACAACTCGGCCAACGCGTAAGATCGGGCGAGACCCTGCTGGCCACGATGTTGCGCAAGACCTGAGCATGGACGAAAAACCAGCATCTCCAGCACGACGCAAGGGCATCTACATCCTGCCCAATCTGTTCACGACCGCCACGCTGTTCGGCGGCTTCTACGCCATCGTGATGGCCATGAACGGGCATTTCGAGGCGGCCTGCATCGGCATCCTGGTGGCGATGGTCGCGGATGGCCTCGACGGCCGCATCGCGCGCATGACCGGCACCGCCACCGATTTCGGCAAGGAGTACGACTCGCTGTGCGACATGGTCGCGTTCGGCGTGGCTCCCGCGATCCTGGTTTACGCGTTCAGTCTTCGCTACTTCGCCGACTACCCCTGGTTCGGCGGCAAGGTCGGCTGGGTCATCGCGTTCACTTACTGCGCCTGCGCGGCGCTGCGTCTGGCCCGCTTCAACGTGCTGGCGGCCATCGCCAGCAGCAACAAGGATTTCTACGGCGTGCCGAGCCCGACCGCGGCCGGCGTCGTCACCTTCTTCGTGTGGAGCTGCGTGGACGACAGCAAGTCGCTGTTCGTCTGGATTGCCGGCCGGGTGCCGTTCGAGGGCACGGATGTCCTCGTGGTGGCGGCGCCGCTGACCTTGCTGACCGCGCTGTCGATGGTCACCAGCATCCGCTACAACAGCTTCAAGAAGCTGGAAGGGGGGCCGGTGCGCTTCCTGTCCTTCGCGGCCGTCGTAGGAGTGATCCTGCTGGCCACGCTCGACCCACCCCGCGTGCTGTTTCTGGCCGCATTCGGCTACGTCGTGTCGGGACCAGTCGCGAGCCTGGTGCGACGCGCCCGCAAGCCGGCCGGATCCTCGGCGGGCTGAGCTTCTCGGTCAGCCGCTGACGCAGACCGAGGCCGCGTCAGGACGGCTTCCGGGAAAACAGGTCCGAGAAGCTGGACCTGGCCCATGGGCGCCGCACCCATCCCATTATTTGTCTGCAGGCACCCGGCCGCATTCGATGGCTTTCGGCCAGCAGCCGGGCGGGGTTACGCCGTCCGGGCCGGTGCAGCGTGGCTATCGAAATTGCTGTTCAGGCCTTCGCGAGCCGACCGGGTGCCCTGGAACTGGAACCGATCCCACTTGAAGATGACCTGGGGGTAGCCCAGGGATCCCAGCCAGGTGTCGACAACGACGACCGAGTCGGACCATTCCGAAGCTGGAGGCAGACGCGCCTGAGTATCCACGAGCCTGCCGGCAACGCGGGCGGCGGGCGCCGCGAAGCCGCCTGTCCGACCCAGCAGCACGAACACGTGATTTTTCTGCGAAACGATCTCGATCCGAGGACTCGAGACACAGGTATCCGAGCTTCCCCCGAGGATGTAGGCCGACACCTGCGCGAAAGTCGTACAGACGGCGCCCTTGGAAGCGATGACACCTCTCGCCGTAGAGGCAATTCGAGACCAGCTGTAATTCTGGGCAACGGCGGCCGCGCCTGTGGAGAACGCCGATCCGCGGTGAGCTCGAGCCCGTGCGACGATTTCTGCCTCTGTGGAAGACGGTGGGGGTGCAGCGTTCGAATAGATTTCACCGGGGTAGGCCGCCACGTCCAGGCAGGCCCACTTCATCATTTTTTCAAGTTCGATTTTGAACCGGTAAGCGTAGACCCACGGATCCGTGGACTTGGTGATCGCCACGGCTTCGTCGTCATCCACCGGCGGCATCCCCACCACGCGCTCGGCAATCGACCGTAAACGCAGATTGCGCGTGTTGTCGTCGATCTGCGTCAGCAGATCGGTGATGCCGTTGTCGTAATCCCTGTCTCCGATCTTGTTGCCGGCACCCTTCCATTTCTTGGCTTTGGCGTAGACCGCCAGCGCGTTGGCGAGTGTCTCGAGTTGGGCCGCCGGCCATTCGCTCGCGGCGGCTTTGTTGCCGTCGAGAATCGCGTCGAGCGCCTTGAGTCGGTTTCCCCGGGAGTGGAGCGCGCGAGTGGTCTTACGTTTGAAGACCGCTCCCGTCATGATTTCCATTCTGGGCATAGCTTTTCTCCCCTGTGAGCCGCACCGACCGACTCGCAGAATCGAGCCCAAAGCAGAGTGGCAGGTCGCTACGAGCCGGGCAATCGAGACCCTAAGATTTGGATCCCAGCTGTGTCGATTGGCGCACAGGCGACGGTGGCTTTCATCGACCCGAGCTTTGTCGGGCGTCCGCCGGTTCAGGCCGGCGGCCGGTCCCGGCATCGCGAGATCCGGAAGGGCAGAGGGGTTTTCCGGACGCGCTCGGCTGGTTACACTTGCCGCATGTTCAGTGCTTCCGCCCGCCCCATCGCTTCTGCTCGCGTTTCATGCGCGATCGAACTGGCGCGCCTGAATCTCGCCCTGCGCGCGCTGCTGCCGTAAGGCAGACCAACGAACTGGCCACACGGGGCCTCAATCCGTGAAACAACACCAGCAAGAAACACCCCGCCAAAACTGGCGACGTGCGCGACAATGGCGCCGTCGCGTCCGGCATCGCCGGCAAGGAAGTTCGTCATGAGCATGTTGAAGAATCCCGCAAGCAAGTACCGCCCGTTCGCCCCGGTGAATCTCAAGGATCGCACCTGGCCCGATCAGGTCATCTCGCGTCCGCCCGTCTGGTGCAGCGTCGATCTGCGCGACGGCAACCAGGCGCTGATCGAGCCGATGGACCGCACGCGCAAGCTGCGCATGTTCGAGATGCTGTGCCGCATCGGCTTCAAGGAAATCGAGGTCGGTTTCCCGTCCGCGTCGCAGACCGACTTCGACTTCGTTCGCTGCCTGATCGAGGAAGACCGCATCCCGAAGGACGTCACGATCCAGGTGCTCACGCCGGCGCGCGAGCCGCTGATCCGTCGCACGTTCGAGTCGCTCGTCGGCGCCCGCCGCGCGATCGTCCACTACTACCACGCGGTCGCGCCGGTGATGCGCCGCGTCGTGTTCAACCTGGGCAAGGCCGAGGTCATCCAGCAGCTCTCGGTGGAGCACGCCAAGCTCATCCAGCAGCTGGCGCGCGAGCAGAAGGGCACCGAGTGGATGTTCGAGTTCTCACCCGAAATGTTCTCCGGCGCCGAACTTGAGTTCTCGAAGGACACCGTCGATGCGGTCACCGAGGTGTGGCAGTCGTCCAAGGCCAACCCCTGCATCATCAATCTGCCGAGCACGGTCGAGCATTCCACGCCGAACATCTTCGCGGACATGATCGAGTGGATGCATCGGAATCTGAAAAGGCGCGACGGCATCATCCTGTCGATTCACCCGCACAACGATCGCGGTACCGGCACGGCGGCGGGCGAGTTCGCTTTGATGGCCGGGGGCGATCGCATCGAAGGCTGCCTGTTCGGCAACGGCGAGCGCACCGGCAATGTCGACGTCGTGAACATCGCGCTCAACCTGTATTCGCAGGGCGTGCACCCGGGCCTGGATTTCTCCGACATCGACGAAGTGCGTCGCGCGGTCGAATTCTGCAATCAGCTCCCGGTGCATCCACGTCATCCCTACGTCGGCGATCTGGTTTTCACCTCGTTCTCGGGCTCGCATCAGGACGCGATCAAGAAGGCCTTTGGTGCGCGCAAGGAAGGCGACATCTGGGAGATGCCGTACCTGCCCATCGATCCGCTCGACCTCGGCCGTTCGTACGAGGCCGTGATCCGCGTGAACTCGCAGTCGGGCAAGGGCGGCATCGCCTACCTGCTCGAAGCCGAGTACGGCATCAACATGCCGCGCCGCCTGCAGATCGAATTCAGCCAGGTCGTGCAGGAAGTGACGGACGCCACCGGCAAGGAGGTTCGCGCCGAGGACATCTGGAACATCTTCGACGGTGAGTACCTGCAGGCGACCACGCCTTACGGCTATCTCGCGCACTTCCTGGTCGAGGACTCCACGCTCAACGAAGTGGAGCTCACGACCGAGGTGACGCGCGACGGCACGCGGCAGAAGCTCGCGGGCCGCGGCAACGGGCCGATCGACGCATTTGTCAGCGCACTGAGCAAGGTCGCGGGTGAACCCATCGCGGTGGTGGACTATCACGAGCACGCCATCACCAAGGGTGCGGACGCCAAGGCCGTCACCTACATCGAGCTCAAGGTCGGTGACGGCCGGCCGGTCTTCGGAGTCGGCATCGACTCCAACATCGTCACGGCCTCGCTGAAGGCGATCCTGTCCGGTCTCAACCGTGTGGCGCGACAGCGCGCCAAGGCGGCCGCGCCTGCGCGTGCGGTGGCTTAAGCGAAAGCCTGCAAAACCGGCCGCGTCGCCCGCTCCGGCGGCGGCGCGGCCAACGGGATTGCGCACGGCGCATCTGACCCTGCAGCCCTTGCAGGAGCCGGATATCGATGCGCTCCACGCCTTGTGGACGCAGCGGGGCGTGCGCCGCTACCTGTGGGACGACCGCGTGCTGTCGCTCGAGCAGACCCGCGACGCAGTGATGCAGAGCGCCTGGTGGTTCGAACATCAGGGCTACGGTCTCTGGGGCGCCTGCGATGCCGATGGCGTGCTGGTGGGATTCTGCGGCTACGGATTCTTCCGTGACGAGCACGAACTCGAGTTGCTGTACGGCGTGGCCGAGGAGCATTGGATGAAGGGCTACGGCCGCGAGATGGCGGAGGCGATGGTGGCTTACGGGTTCGACTCGCTGCACCTGGTGGAGATCCGTGCAAGTACCGACCTGCCCAACGTCGCCTCGCAACGCACGCTCAGGCGGCAGGGATTCGTGGTGGATGCATCGCGCAAAGGTTCCGACGGCAAGCTGTACTTCCGGCTCCCGCGCGCGCGTCGCGAGGACGGCGGCGACGGCTGGGAAGCGGCTTGAGTCGCCGGCGATCGGCGATCGGGGTGGCGTCGATGCCGTGCTATCGTTTTCCTCGATTCCATCG
>Ga0187844_10003646_pt1 | contig 10217 bp, 9 predicted proteins | sample SpaLakP09_SKY_50_FD_134517 | JGI IMG/M metagenome (GOLD analysis project Ga0187844, IMG submission 134517) | Oligotrophic lake water microbial communities from Sparkling Lake, Wisconsin, USA - SP09_SKY_50 | ecosystem: Environmental > Aquatic > Freshwater > Lake | place: USA: Sparkling Lake...
CTGCTATATCATCACAGTACCCACACCGATTGATCTTTACAAGCGACCCGACCTAACCCCCTTGATCAATGCCAGTGAAATGGTTGGGCGCGTGTTGAAGGCCGGCGATATTGTCATTTACGAATCGACGGTTTATCCCGGCGCCACCGAAGATGATTGTGTGCCAGTGCTGGAGCGTTATTCCGGTCTGCAATACATTTGCAGCACTCCTGCCTTGGGTAGACCCTCGGAAGTGACTCCTGAATCGCATGGGTTTTATTGCGGGTATAGCCCTGAGCGAATAAATCCGGGTGACAAGGAGCATCGGGTCACCACGATTAAAAAAGTTACCGCCGGTTCAACACCAGAGGTGGCATTTGTTGTTGACGAGTTGTATAATGAAATAGTTACAGTCGGGACACACAGGGCGGAGAGCATTCGTGTCGCTGAGGCTGCCAAGGTGATTGAGAACACTCAGCGTGATTTAAATATTGCGCTGATCAATGAGCTGGCAATGATATTTAATCGAATGGGGATTGATACCGAGTCGGTGTTAAATGCTGCCGGCAGCAAATGGAATTTTCTGCCCTTTAGGCCTGGGTTGGTTGGAGGCCATTGCATTGGCGTTGATCCTTATTACCTGACCCATAAAGCTCAGTCGATCGGTTATCACCCTGAGATTATCCTTGCAGGCCGGCGCTTGAATGACAGCATGGGCAGTTATGTTGTTGCACAGCTGGTGAAAGCTATGACCAAGCGGCGGCTTCAGGTAGAGGGTGCGCGAGTATTGTTAATGGGATTGGCCTTTAAGGAAAACTGTCCTGACCTGCGTAACACTCGCGTGGTAGACATTGTCTTCGAACTACAAGATTACAACTGCGAGGTTGATGTCTATGATCCTTGGGTTTCACCAATTGAAGCTGAATATGAATACGGTATCACTCCGGTCGCAGTGCCAGCAGCAGGTGCTTATGATGCTGTGATCATTGCAGTAGCGCATCGTCAGTTCAGTGCATTAGGGTCGGTGGGCATACGTGCATTTGGCAGGCCTAATCACGTGCTATACGACTTGAAGTACGTATTGACGAAAGAAGAGTCTGATCTTAGATTGTGAAAGATGATCATTTAAATGTCTACAGATAAGTTCATAGCAATGGGTAAGCGACAACCGTACATTTTTATATCTGCTTGCATTTCCATAAATAATTATTTTAATCATGGATAAATTTGCAAACGGTGTGATTGAGGGTCGGAAAATTCGTTGTGCACTTGTCGGATGTGGTCGCATTTTCCAAAAACATTTGGGGGTACTTAAAGCTCATTCTGAAAATCTACAACTTGTCGCAGTTTGTGATGTTGAACCAGCCAAGCTTGCTAAGGCAGTCGCATCTTCGGGTGTGCGTGGTTTTCCTAATCTTGATGCCTTGCTGGTGGAATCTGACGCTGACATTGTTGTTCTCTGCACGCCCAGCGGACTTCATGCGGATCAAACAGTTCACATTGCCAATGCTGGCAAGCATGTGATTACCGAGAAACCGATGGCTACTCGGTGGGAAGACGGCAAGCGCATGTTGCAGGCTTGCGATAACGCAGGCGTTCGATTGTTCGTGGTTAAGCAGAATCGGTGCAATTCGACTTTGCAAATGCTAAAAAGTGCTGTTAACAAAGGACGGTTTGGTCGTATTTACATGGTCAGCGTTAATGTATTTTGGACGCGTTCACAAGAATATTATGAAAGTGCCCCTTGGCGGGGAACCTGGGAGTTTGATGGTGGTGCGTTTATGAATCAGGCCAGCCATTATGTGGATCTTCTTGACTGGATTGTAGGACCTGTGGAAAGTCTGCAGGCCTATACGGCTACTCTTGCCCGCAATATCGAAGTCGAGGACACTGGTGTAGTGAGCATTAAATGGCGTTCTGGAGCTCTTGGATCCATGAACGTCACCATGCTGACTTATCCGAGGAATCTTGAAGGCTCTATCACAATCATCGGCGAAAACGGCACTGCGCGAGTGGGTGGCATCGCAGTCAATCAGATATCCCATTGGGAATTCAAGGAGCCCGATCCCCTGGATCGGGCAATTAGAGATGCAAGCTACGAGACCACCTCTGTCTATGGTTTTGGTCACCATCTGTATTATAAAAATGTGATTGATGTGCTACGCGGCAAAGTCGAACCAGATACCGATGGACGCGAAGGTCTGCGTTCACTAGAGTTACTGGTTTCCATTTATTTGTCCGCGCGCGATGGTCGTCGTGTTTCTCTTCCTCTGGAATATTGACATGGATTACAAGGTGCATTCCACGGCTATTGTTGATGCAGGAGCAACCATTGGTAAAGGTACGAAAATTTGGCACTGGACCCATATCTGTGCTGGTGCACGAATTGGGGATGATTGCTCATTTGGTCAAAACGTTTATGTGGCTAATGACGTGGTGATTGGAAACGGAGTCAAAGTCCAGAACAACGTGTCGATTTATGACGCTGTTACGCTAGAGGATCGGGTTTTTTGCGGTCCGAGCATGGTGTTTACCAATGTCATAAATCCGCGTGGGCATATTTCCAGAAAAGATGGGTATTTGAGGACCTTGGTGCGCAAGTGTGCAACTATAGGTGCCAACGCTACCATCGTTTGTGGCAATGAAATCGGTTCATTTGCCTTTGTTGGTGCTGGATCAGTAGTTATTCGGAATGTCGACGACCATGCATTGGTACTTGGGAATCCTGCAAGAAGGGTTGGATGGATTTGCGCTTGCGGCGAAAAGTTGAGCGGCGAAGGCCTTGTAAAGTGTTCTGACTGCGGTGACCTTTATCGGGTTTCTGTTGAACGCTGTGAGAAAGAAAATACCTGATGGCAATTCAGTTTGTAGATTTAGCACTTCAGTATGAGGCCCTGAAGCAACCCATTGCATCAAGGATACAGGCAGTTCTGAGTCATGGAAAATACATCATGGGACCAGAGGTAGAGGAACTGGAGTTTCGTCTTGCCAACTTTACTGGCGCTACTCATTGCATTACATGTTCTAGCGGCACTGAGGCATTGCTAATTTCCCTCATGGCGCTGGGTATAGGGCCAGGTGATGAAGTTATCACCACTCCATTCACATTCGTGGCTGCGGTGGAAATGATTGTTCTGCTCGGAGCTAAACCGGTCATGATAGACATTCAGTCAAGTAGTTTTAACCTGGATCCCGCAGGAATTGAATCTGTCATAAATCAAAGAACAAAGGCTATATTACCGGTGTCACTTTTTGGGCAAACTGCTGATATGGACGAGATCTCCGCTATAGCGGCAAGGCATGGCTTGCCGGTGGTGGAGGATGCTGCGCAAAGCTTGGGTTCCAGCTATAAAGGTAGACAAAGTGGCAACCTATCAACAATAGCATGTACCAGCTTCTTTCCCAGCAAGCCGCTTGGTTGCTATGGGGATGGAGGGGCGATTTTTACCTCTAACAATAACTTAGCGAACGCTATGCGAGAAATTCGCGTCCATGGTCAGGGATCGCGTTATCACCACACCCGTGTTGGTGTTGGTGGACGCATGGATACACTTCAATGTTCGGTTGTACTCGCAAAGATGGAGCGGTTCGAATGGGAAATCGAACAGAGAAAGACTCTGGGTAATCGGTATTCAAATTTGCTTGGGGATTGCAAAGTAATAGCGCCATTGATTGCGACTGATCGCACTAGTGTCTATGCCCAATATACGATTAGGACCCAAAAACGTGATGCTTTTGCAGAGGTGTTGAGACGGCAAGGGATTCCAACATCCGTACACTATCCAACACCGATCCACAGGCAGCCAGCCTACGCTGGTCTTCACGATGGTAGAAGACTGCAGGAAACTGACAAAGCCTCCGAGGAGGTCATCAGCCTGCCAATGTATCCGGACATGGATTTCCAAACACAGGACAAGATTGTGTTGGCCGTAAGACAGGCTCTGGAAGAAATAAAAAATAAATAATGCTTAATTGGAAACACATGAAATGAAACTGAATGGTAAGAAGCTGCTCCTTATTGGCGGCGCTGGGCTGATTGGCTCTCATACTGTGGACGAACTGGTCAAGGAGGACGTGGCCGAAATACGCATATTTGACAATTTCACGCGCGGTAACGAGGGGAATCTTGAATTGGCGTTGCATGATAAGCGTGTTAACGTCTACAAGCTCGGCGGAGATGTGATGCACTGGGATTTATTGAATGCTGCAATGCAGGGGATCGACGGCGTGTTTCATTTTGCAGCGATGTGGTTGCAACATTGTCATGATTATCCTCGTTCGGCCTTCGAAGTGAACATAGGTGGAACCTTTAATGTTTTGGAAGCTTGCCTGCAAAATAGTATCAAGCGGTTGGTTTATTCGTCCTCGGCATCGGTCTACGGTGATGCTGTGGAAGAGCCCATGACTGAAAGTCACCCCAAAAACAACAATAATTTTTATGGCGCTACCAAAATTGCTGGCGAGCAAATGTGCCATTCGCTTTTTCAGCGCTATCAGGGCACACCTCAGCATTTCGATTTTGTCGGACTGCGCTACATGAATGTCTATGGTGCACGTCAAGACTACCATGGCGCTTACATTGCCGTGGTGATGAAGATACTCGACCGTATCGATCGTGGCCTGCCTCCAGTTGTTTATGGTGATGGGTCACAAGCTTATGACTTTGTTTATGTTTCAGATTGTGGTCGTGCCAACGTATGTGCCATGAAGGCGGACACGACGGACAATTTCTACAATGTCGGTATGGGCGTAAAGACAACCGTCAAGGAATTAGCCGAGATGATTTTGGATGTAACCGGTTCCAGCCTGAAGATTCAATACGAATTGGACGGCACCACCTTTGTCAAGAATCGTGTGGGGTGTCCTAAAAAAGCGGAGGCAGAGATCGGCTTTAAGGCCACTGTAGGGTTGCGTGAAGGCCTTATTCAGTTGATTGAATGGCGCAACACTCACAAAGAAGCCGTGGCAAAACGTCGAAATGCAGTAGGTTTATCTTTTGATTAAGCGGAATATTTCCATAGCTCTGCCTGTCACCGGGGATGACGAATGGCATGCAGTGCAAGAACCTCTGATGGCAGGGTGGTTGACCCAAGGCCCCAAAGTGGCGGAATTCGAGGCAGCTTTCGCAGCACGCCACAAAGCTGCTTATGCTTTGGCGACAACTAGTTGCACTTCGGCGCTACACCTGATACTTGCTGCATTAGATATTGGTCCCGGTGATGAGGTGATAGTTCCGGCATTCACCTGGGTGGCCACGGCCAATGTTGTAATTTACTGTGGCGCTAAGCCTGTTTTTGTGGATGTGGATCGAACCACTTTCAATTTAGACCCATCATGCCTTGAAAAAAAGCTGACTGCCAGAACCAAAGCCATTATCGCCGTCCATCTATTTGGACTCTGTTCGGATATCGATGCCATAAAGAAAGTGGCACCGGGAATTCCGATCATTGAGGATGCGGCATGTGCAGCAGGTGCCAGATATCAGGGTCGCAGTGCTGGCATTCTCGGAGAGGCGGCAGCCTTTTCTTTTCACCCGCGCAAGTCCATCACTACCGGTGAGGGGGGCATGGTGACGACCAATGATGCGGCCTTGGCTGAAATGGTCAACATGCTTCGTAATCACGGCGCCAGCGTCTCTGAGGAGCAACGACACAGCGGCCCCCGCCCCTATATCCTGCCGGACTTCAATCTGGTCGGGTTCAATTACCGCATGACTGATTTGCAGGGGGCGGTAGGACTTGTGCAGTTGAACAAGTTGGATCGATTCATCGGTGAGCGCCATCAATGGGCAGATTACTACACGCGGGAACTGGCATCAATAAAGTGGCTGCGTACGCCGGTTACACCCGATGGCTACGAACACGGATGGCAATCATTCGTTTGCTACATAGACGAAAATCGCGCTCCGATGGCACGAAATGTAATCATGCAAGCGTTGCATGATCGCGGTATCAGCACACGGCCAGGAACGCACGCAGTTCATATGCTGGGTCTTTACCAGCAAAAGTACGGTCTTACGCCTGATGATTACCCCGCCGCCAGAGATTGCGATAGATTTTCTATGGCCATTCCCCTTCATAACCGAATGTCTGCAGATGATTACGCATATGTTGTTGCTGCATTGCACGACCTTCGTTAGCTTTTTATGTGCGGAATTGCTGGAATAATTAATTCAGACGGTAGGCCTGTTGACAAAGACTTGTTGCGGAGAATGACCGACGCCATTACCCACCGAGGGCCCGATGGAGAAGGGTTCTATACCAGCGGTTGTATTGGGCTCGGGCACAGGCGACTTGCCGTTATTGATCTATCTGAGTCCGCAAGCCAGCCTATGCTGACTCATGATGAACGCTACGTTCTGAGCTACAACGGTGAAATATACAACTTTCGTGAGTTGCGCTCAGAGCTCGAAACGTTGCATCACCGGTTTCGGACGACTTCCGATTCAGAGGTGGTGTTGCATGCCTATGCGGAATGGGGTGGTGCGTGTGTCGAGCGATTCAATGGTATGTTTGCCTTTGCAATCTGGGATAGGGATGCACAGGAATTATTTCTCGCGCGTGACCGTTATGGCATTAAACCTCTTTATTACACTATTGTAGGAAAGTCTCTGTTATTTGGCTCTGAGCAGAAAGCGCTCCTCGCGCATCCCGATTTCCTGCGAGAGATAGACTTGGAAGGCTTAGTTGAATATTTTACTTTTCAGAATATTTTCACAAACAAAACTTTACTGAAGAACGTCTGTTTATTTCCAGCTGGTTCGCGGACGATCATCAAAGCGGGTGAGGCAACACAGACGCTTACTATCGAATCTTACTGGGATTACAACTTCCACGAACCAGAAAACCCGGCCCGAGAGGGTGATTACATCGAAGAATTAGACCGTATTTTTAGCCGAGCAGTTGCCCGTCAGTTAGTTGGCGATGTGGAATTGGGTGCCTACCTGAGTGGAGGCATGGACTCAGGCTCAATCACAGCAGTTGCCGCCGCTGCAAAACCCTATATCAAATCTTTCACATGTGGTTTTGACTTGCACTCGGCATCAGGCCTTGAATTGGGTTTTGATGAGCGCGATCATGCCGAGCTGATGTCTTATTTATTCAAAACAGAACACTACGAAATGGTACTGAAGGCGGGCGACATGGAGCGAGTCATGTCCAAAATCGCCACTCACCTGGAAGAGCCGCGCGTAGGCCAGAGCTACCCCAACTATTACGCAGCGCAACTCGCATCCAAATTCGTCAAAGTGGTGTTATCAGGAACGGGTGGCGACGAGATATTTGGTGGCTATCCTTGGCGTTATTACAGGGCGGTCGTGAATGACAGCTTCGAGCACTATGTGGACAAGTATTATCAATTTTGGCAGCGACTTATACCCAGCGATGCAATTGAAAAGGTTTTCACGCCAATATGGAACGATGTGAGACATGTCAGCACAAGAGATATCTTTCGTGATGTATTCCAGAAGCATGCCCAGACTTTGACCCGCCCTGAGGACTACGTCAACCACTCCCTTTATTTCGAGGCCAAGACTTTCCTTCATGGCTTATTGATCGTTGAGGACAAGCTCAGCATGGCGCACGGGTTGGAGTGTAGAGTGCCCTTTATGGACAACGACCTTGTTGATTTTGCAATGCGGGTGCCTGCTTCAATGAAGCTGAGAAATCTCGATACGGTGGTTAGATTGAACGAGAATGAGCCTGGACCGAAAACGCTGAAGTATTTCCAGAGAAATCATGATGGAAAATTGCTTTTACGAAGCGCTATGGCCCGCCGATTGCCGGAGGTAATAGTTAATGGTGTGAAGAAGGGATTTTCGGCACCTGATGCTTCATGGTTTAAGGGGGAAAGTATCGATTATGTCCGTCGTATTTTGTTTGACTTCGACGCGCGAATTTACCAATATCTCGACCGCAACGCTGTTCTGACCCTGGTCAATGAACACCTTGATGGCAGGCAAAACCGGAGATTATTTATATGGTCGCTCTTGAACGTTGAATGTTGGTTAAAGGAGACTTTTGGATGACCGAACTGTGAGTGCATTAAAGCGATTAGGTATCAACCAAGCCAATGTGAAACACCTTTCAAAATCGGCGAAACAATCCCAAACTCGGGACGCATTTGCTTTTAAGTGGGCTAAGCGCGATACCTATGAATCATCGGCTGTGTCCGCAAATATGCAGAATTGGCTTTTTGAGCGTTATTGCAACGGTGATTCTGATCGACTAGTGCGCTGGCTTGATGGAGAGAGGAAGATCATTCTAGATGCTGGTTGCGGCTCGGGGCACTCTGGACTTTTGCTATTTGGAGACCATTTGAAGCGACACGATTACCTAGGAGTAGATATTTCCAGTGCAGTTGAAGTCGCCAGATTGCGATTTGCCGAAGCTGGTTACGATGCAGACTTTTTACAGGCAGATCTGCTAGATATGCCAGTTCCGCATGCATCGATCGACATGATATTTTCAGAAGGCGTATTGCATCACACTGATAGTACCGAGCGCTCGATTAAGTCGCTTTCCACCAAACTTAAACCGGGTGGACGCTTTCTTTTCTATGTCTATGTTAAAAAAGCGGTAATCCGTGAATTTACAGACGATTATGTGCGCGAAAAATTACGATCCTTGACTGACGAGCAGGCATGGAAAGAGCTTGAGCCGTTGACCCTTCTGGGCAGGGAGTTGGGAAAACTGAATGTCGATATAGTTGTGCCAGAGGACATTCCATTCCTCGGCATCAAAGCAGGAAAGTTAGACATCCAAAGATTTTTTTACTGGAATATCTGCAAAGCCTTCTATCGAGATGATTTTTCAGTATCCGAAATGAACCATATCAATTTCGACTGGTACAGACCACTGAACTGTCAACGGCATTCCGAGAGCGAAATTCGGCTTTGGTGCAAGGAGGCCGGGCTTTTGATCGAGCAAATGGATGTTTCAGAATCAGGCATCACGGTTGTCGCTTTTAAACATTAGTTTTATGGATGAAGCTCTAGATGCCAATTTGTTTAATTTAATCTCAGAGGCACAAATGGACACTGATTTATGGGTGACAGACTACATCAAGATCAGACCCCACGAGTCTCTTGGTTACAAAACTCCCACGGAGTTCAGGCCGCGGATATTCAAATCAGGAATGTTCATATCCTTATTTTCTGACTAAATTGTGTGTTTGCGGAACGTCAAATGAAAATAATATTTCTTGGAGCAACTCAATACAGCCTAGAAATGCTGGAATCACTGATTACACAAGGATTTAAGCCAAGTGTTATTTTCGGAATCTCGAAAAAATTCAAGATCTCATATGCCTCAGAAGGGGTCATTAACTTTAACTATGGCAATCTTGAGTTACTCGCAAAAATGGAGGCCATCGAATATCACGAGATAAATGGTGAAATTGGTAAGAAATTTGAAGATTTCTACGAAGTTATTAAAAATCATAAGCCTGATCTGATACTTGTAATAGGCTGGTATTACATGGTGAAACGAAAAATTCGGGAATTGGCTCGATTTGGTGCTTGGGGAGTCCATGCTTCATTATTGCCAGATTACGCAGGTGGATCTCCATTGGTCTGGGCGATGATCAATGGTGAAACCAAAACCGGTGTGACGCTTTTTCAGCTTGATGACGGCGTAGACACCGGAGACATCATTGATCAAAAAGCTTTCACAATCAAATCAAACGATACGATAAAATCTGTTTATAGGAAAGCAACAGAGGTGTCAAAGATCATAGTTAGCGATGCTCTCCGAAGTGTCGAAAAGCTGTCGTTAAAAAAGCAAGATCCTTTGAAAAGACGTGAATTCCCCCAGAGAAAACCAGTTGATGGCGAAATAGACCTGAATTGGCCAGCCAAACAAATTCTCAATTTCATTCGTGCTCAAAGTTCACCTTATCCTGGAGCTTTTGTTATTGGTGGGGATGGGAAAAAAATTTTCATCGAAGAAGCAAGGCTAGCAAGTGAAGACTGAACAAGTCCGCAATATCTCAAGCCAGTTTGGGGAGCAAGAAAGTAAGAGCACTTACCTTACGTTTGATGTTGACTGGTGTAGCGATAAGGTTTTTGCAGAAACGCTGGAAATTTTGGAAAAGTACAATATACAAGTTACAGTATTTAGTCGTTCCTGAATAATCTCTGTAACCCGCATAAATGCTAGCTTCTAGGGCATTTACGAATACCCAAATCTCCCAAATAGATATCCAATATGGACAGTTTTCTGGGAGTTTGGAGGCTGATA
>Ga0187844_10003647_pt1 | contig 10213 bp, 10 predicted proteins | sample SpaLakP09_SKY_50_FD_134517 | JGI IMG/M metagenome (GOLD analysis project Ga0187844, IMG submission 134517) | Oligotrophic lake water microbial communities from Sparkling Lake, Wisconsin, USA - SP09_SKY_50 | ecosystem: Environmental > Aquatic > Freshwater > Lake | place: USA: Sparkling Lake...
GCGCCGATCTGAGCTGGATGGCCGATGCCATTGAATGGGACGAGGATGACAACCGCCAGGACGCCCTTGAACTGGCCCACATGCTCAAGGCCCTGCACGATGTTCCGGCGCTGACTGTGGCGCTGGTCGAAGGCCCCGCGTTCGGCGGCGGTGCCGGTCTGGTCGCGGCCTGCGATCACGCCATGGCGACGGCGAGCGCCACCTTCAGCTTCTCGGAGGTCAAGCTGGGCCTGACCCCGGCGACCATCAGCCCCTATGTGATCGCCGCCCTGGGTCCGCGCACGGCCAAGCTGCTGTTCGCCACCGGCCGGGTGTTCGACGCCGATGCGGCCTGGAGCTATGGCCTGGTCGACGAAGTGTTTGATGATGTGGCGGGCCTCGAAGTCGCGCGCGACAGCCTGATCGAGGAGATGGTCGCCTGCGCGCCCGGCGCGATCGGCGACGCCAAGGCCCTCGTTAATGACTTCACCGGCCAGAAGATTGATCGCGGCCTGATCGAGGAGACCGCCAGGCGCATCGCGCGCCGCCGTGTCTCCGAAGAGGGGCAGGAAGGCGTGCGGGCGTTTCTGGCGCGCCGCAAGCCGGTCTGGACGACCTGATCCCGGTCGAAATTCGAAGGGATCACGCTTGCAGCCGGTCGGTTGAGGCATAGAGATCCGCAGCTTTCAAAAATGGCGACGCGATCCGGTCTCGGGTCGCGTCGCGAAGAAACAGGATTAGGTGGGCGATGATTGAATCCGTCCTGATCGCCAATCGGGGCGAGATCGCGCGGCGGATCATCCGCACGGCGCGTGAGATGGGCGTGCGGACCATCGCCGTCTATTCGGAGGCCGACGTCGACGCGCCCTTCGTGATGGAAGCCGACGCCGCAATCCTGATCGGCCCTGCGCCGGCGCGGGAGAGCTATCTGGTTCCGGCAAAGATCCTGGCGGCTGCCCGGCAGATGGGGGCCGAGGCGATCCATCCCGGCTATGGCTTCCTGTCCGAGAACGCCGACTTCGCCCAGGCGGTGATCGACGCAGGCCTGGTCTGGGTTGGTCCGCCGCCGTCGGCGATCCGGGCGATGGGCCTGAAGGATGCCGCCAAGAAGGTGATGATCGCCGCCGGCGTGCCCACGACGCCCGGCTATCTGGGCGACGACCAGTCAGTCGAGCGCCTTACCACCGAAGCGGCCGCGATCGGCTATCCCGTGCTCATCAAGGCCGTGGCCGGCGGCGGCGGCAAGGGCATGCGCAAGGTGCTGGCGGCAGGCGAATTCGCCGAGGCCCTGGCCTCGTGCCGCCGCGAGGCCGCCGCCAGCTTCGGCGACGACCGGGTGCTGCTGGAGAAATACGTCACCCGCCCGCGCCACATCGAGGTGCAGGTGTTCGGCGACAGCCACGGCAATGTCGTCCACCTGTTCGAGCGCGACTGCTCGCTGCAGCGCCGGCACCAGAAGGTGATCGAGGAGGCTCCGGCCCCCGGCATGGATGAGGCGACCCGCGAGGCGGTCTGCGCTGCGGCGGTGAAGGCCGCCAAGGCCGTGAACTATATCGGGGCCGGCACGGTCGAGTTCATCGCCGACGCCAGCGAGGGCCTGCGGGCCGACCGCATCTGGTTCATGGAGATGAACACCCGCCTGCAGGTCGAGCATCCGGTCACCGAGATGGTCACGGGTCAGGATCTGGTCGAGTGGCAGCTGCGCGTCGCCTCGGGCGAGCCCCTGCCGCTGGCGCAGGACGAGATCGAACTGGACGGCTGGGCCATGGAGGCGCGGCTCTATGCCGAGAACCCCCAGACGGGGTTCCTGCCCAGCACCGGCAAGCTCAAGCATTTCCGCCTGCCCGAGGGTGACGTCCGAGTCGACAGCGCAGTGGAGGAGGGCGGCGAGGTCACGCCCTTCTACGATCCGATGATCGCCAAGCTGATCGCCCACGGCGTGGACCGCGAAGACGCCGCCGCGCGCCTGGCCGAGGCCTGCGGCCTGGTCGAGGTGTGGCCGGTCAAGACCAACGCGGCGTTCCTCGCCAGGTGCGCCGGCCATCCCGACTTCGTCGAGGGTCGGATCGACACTGGTTTCATCGAAGCGCGGCTGGACGACTTGCTGGAGCGCCCCTTCACCGACGCGCCGACCCTGGCCGCCATTGGTCAGCGCCTGGAAGGGTTCATGGCCGACGACGAACCGCGCGCCGATCCGTTCGCCAGCGCGCCCTCGCGCCTGTTGGGCTTTCGGATGAACGCGCCACGCGCCGCCATGGACCTGCCGATGAGCGTGGATGGCCGCAAGGTTCCCCTGCGCGTCGCCCTGGCCGGGGGCGTCGGCGACGACTGGTCGTGGGACATCACGGTCGAGGACGGCCGTGCTTTGGCCGACGTGGATGTGCTGCCCACTGTGCATGGTGACGGGCCGCTGCTGGTGTTCGAAGGCGGCGACGTTCAGTCGTTCGAGTTCGAGTATCAGGCCGGTGCCAGCCATTCAGCGGCGTCGGACGGCGCAATCCTGTCGCCGATGCCGGGCAGGATCGTTTCGGTGGCGGTGCAGGCCGGCCAGAGCGTCGTCAAGGGCCAGACCCTGCTGACGCTGGAAGCCATGAAGATGGAGCACGCCCTGGCCGCGCCCTTCGACGGTGTGGTGTCCGAGCTGTCGGTCGTGGCCGGCGGTCAGGTCAGCGAAGGCGTGGTGCTGGCGAGGTTGGCTCCGGCCGACTAGTTAGGCCCCATGGCGCTTCACATCATCAAGCTGGTCGTCGGCTGCGACACCATCGAGGACCTGCAGGCCTGGCATAGGGGCGAGGAGCCCTGGATCATGCATACCCGCATGACGCCCAAGCGGATCGACGAGGTGCTGGACGGCGGCTCGCTGTATCGGGTGTTCAAGGGCCAGGTCCTGTGCCGCCAGAAGATCCTGGCCATCGACACGGTGGGTGAGGGGGCGGCCAAGCGCTGCGAGGTGACGGTTGATCCGCCGATCATCCGCGTGGTCCCCCAGCCCCGCCGGGCCTTCCAGGGCTGGCGCTATCTGCCGCCCGAGGACGCGCCTGCCGATCTGACAGACAGCGAAGCGGCCGACATGCCCCACGACCTGGCGAGGCAGTTGCGCGAACTCGGCGCCTGGTAAGGCGTCAGACGGCCATGTTGTCGATCAGCCGGGTCTTGCCCAGCCACGCAGCGACCAGGATCCGGCCGGCGGCGCCAGCGATGGGTCCGGGTCCCAGTTTCGACAGGTCGGACGCCTCGCGGATGTCGAGATAGTCGATCTGGCCAAAGCCTGCGGCGGTCAGAGCCGCCTTGCCCGCCGCCTCGGCCTCGTCGATGCGGCCGCCTGCCGCGACGGCTGCTGCGGCCTCGCGCAGGGCGCGGGGCAGGGCGGCGGCGATGGCCCGCTCTTGTGATGACAGGTAGGCATTGCGCGACGACAGGGCCAGGCCATCGTCGGCCCGCGCCGTCGGGGCGGCGATGATCTCGACCGGAATGTCCAGGTCGCGGACCAGACGCTTGATGACCTGTAGCTGCTGGTAGTCCTTCTCGCCGAACACCGCATAGTCGGCCTGGCTCTGGATCAGCAGCTTGGCCACCACGGTGGCGACGCCGCCGAAGAACTGTGGACGGGCGGTGCCTTCCAGGGGCTCGGAGACGCCCGACACGCTGATGGCGGTGGAAAAGCCGGGGGCGTACATCTCGGCGGCCCCCGGCGCGAACATCAGGTCGCAGCCGACCGAGGCCAGTTTTTCGGCGTCTAGGGCCTCGCCACGCGGATAGGCGTCGAAGTCTTCGTGCGGGGCGAACTGCCGGGGATTGACGAAGACGCTGGCGACCGTGCGCCGGGCCCGGGTCTGGCCCAGCTTGACCAGGGCCAGGTGCCCCTCATGAAGGGCGCCCATGGTCGGGATAAGGGCCACCTGGTCTCCTGCGGCCTTCCAGGTGGCGACCTTGGCACGCAGATCGGCGACGGTGCGAACAATGGTCAACGGATCTTGGAGCAACGACGGCCTCCTGTAAGCGCAGGCGTGGCTTATGGCTGAGGGTCGCGACGGCGTCCACATCGCCGCTGCGGCTAAGCTTCCGGTAGAGCTTCCTGCGTCGTGACCTGCGACAAAAGGTGCTGTGGATCAACGTGATGACCGCTCGGCGAGGTTATGAATCTCGTGTTAACTTTTCATCGACTGCGCGAGTCGCGGCGGAAGAAGGAGCGAGCACATGGCTGAAACGCGCGTGATCGTCGTTGGAAACGAAAAGGGCGGCGCCGGCAAGTCAACCATCGCCGTGCACCTCGTGACGGCCCTGCTGTACGGCGGCGCCAAGGTGGCGGTTATCGATCTGGATCTGCGCCAGTGCACCGCCATGCGCTTCTTCGAGAATCGCCGTGCCTGGCTTGAGAACAAGAAGCTGCCCCTTCCGGAGCCGATCCAGCTTCGGCTGAGCGAGGACGACATCGCCCTGGCCGCCGCGCCGGACGAAGAACAGATCGAACGTTTCGAGGTTGCCTTCGCCCGGGGTCTGGAAGAAGCCGATTTCGTGCTGATCGACACTCCCGGGGGCGACACCGCCATCTCGCGCATCGCCCATGGCCGCGCTGACCTGATCGTGACCCCGCTGAACGACAGCTTCGTCGATTTCGACATGCTGGGTCACGTCGATCCGGTGACGATGGAGTTGACCACGCCCAGCCTCTATTCCCAGGCGGTCTGGGAAGCCCGCAAGGCCCGCGCCATGAGCGGCCAGCGCCAGGCCCTGGACTGGGTGGTGCTGCGCAACCGCCTGGCCACGACCGAGGCCCGCAACCGCAAACGCCTGGAAGACCGCCTGACGGCCCTGGCCAAGCGGGTCGGCTTCCGTATGGGGCCGGGCCTGCGGGACCGGGTGATCTACCGCGAACTGTTTCCGTTCGGCCTGACGATCGCCGACCTGTCGCCCCAGGTTCGGCCGGTGCCGGTGTCGCTGCAGCATCTGGCTGCGCGGCAGGAGTTGCGAGCCCTGATGCATTCGCTTGGCCTTTCGGCCTATTCCGGGGAAACTCTGCTCGCCGCTCAGTAGGGGCCCCTCGGGGGCTGCCTGAGCGCGTTCCGGAACCGCGATGATCTATCTGTTGCTTGGCGCGGCCGTGCTGGCCCTGGTGTTCTGGCGCGGTGGCCGCCCTCTGTTCAAGGGCGACGGCTGGCGTATCGGCGCGGGTGTCGTCGCCCTGGTCGCCTTCGCGGGCGCGGCCTACACCACCATTCGAGGCGGTTGGGGCACGGGCTTGGTGCTGGGCATCGTGGGCCTGTGGAGCGCGTCAGAGGCCCGCCGGCGGCCCGCAGTGCGCAAGGACAGTTCGCCGGTGGTGCAGGGGCCCAGCCTGACCGAGGCCCGCTCGATCCTCGGCGTTGCGCCCGATGCCAGCGCAGATGAAATCAAGTCCGCCCATGCCCGCCTGATCCGCATGGCCCATCCCGACAAGGGAGGCACCGCAGGGCTGGCGGCCCAGCTCAATGCGGCCCGGGACCGGCTGCTGAAGGGGTAGGGCGGCTTTGGGCCTTTGCGCAGGATCGACAGAAAAAGAGCCCGGGCGGCGACCGCTCCGGGCTCTTCTGATTCTGATCGCGCGGTGCTGATCAACCCGGCGACAGCACCATGCAGGGCTGGCGCTTGGCGGTGATGGCGGCGCAGGCGCTGCGCGCGGCTTCGGCGGTGAGGCCCTGGAACTGGGCGCGGAACGTGCCGCCGGCCCCCTCGACGGCACCCTCGGCCTCGGCGACCACCTTGGTGAAGCGCTTGCGCACGATGGACAGCTGTTCCTTGGCCAGGCTCCTGGACTTGAACGCGCCGACCTGAACGCTCCATTGGCCCTTGGCTTTCGGGGCGGCCTTGGTCTGTGCGGTCTTGAGGCTGGGCGAGACCTTGAGCGGCGTCGTGGCGCGCGGCGTTTCGGTCAGCACGATCTGCAGGCCCGACTGCTCGCCGTCGCCCTGCTCGACCGAGGGGCGCATGACAGACCCGCGCGGCTCGTCCTCATAGAGGTTGGACGCGATGGTGGTGCGGTCGCCCTTGGATCGGCGCTTGAGCACGTCGAAGCCCGTCAGCAGCAGATCTTCCATATTGTTGTCGCGCCAGGCGGTGGACTGGCCGCCCAGCACCACGGCGATCAGGCGGCGTCCGTCGCGCACGGCCGATCCGGCCAGGTTAAAGCCCGAGGCGTTGGTATAGCCGGTCTTGAGACCGTCAAAGCCGTCCATGCTGTCGAGCAGGCGGTTGTGGCCGCGGATCGTGGAGCCCCGGAACGAGAAGGATTTGACGCTGAAATAGCTGTAGTACTGCGGGAAGTCGCGCATGGTGGCGCGCGACAGGATGGCCAGATCGCGGGCCGTGCTGATCTGGCGGCTGTCGGGCAGGCCCGAGGCGTTGACGAAGCGGGTGTTGCGCATGCCCAGTTCCTGCCCACGCAGGGTCATCAGGGCGGCGAATCGCGATTCGCTACCACCCAGCTTTTCAGCCATGGCGTAGGCGATATCGTTGGCCGATTTCACGGTCATGGCGCGGATCGCCTCGTCGACCGTCAGGCTGTCGCCGGGGGGCAGGCCCAGTTTCGTGGGCGCCTGAGCTGCCGCGCGGGACGAGATCACGACGCGGTCGGTGGGCTTGATGCGACCTTCGCTCAGGGCTTCGAACGTCAGGTAGAGCGTCATGACCTTGGTCACGGAAGCCGGATAGCGGGGGCTGTCGGCCCTTTTGTCATAAAGGACTTCGCCCGAATTGGCATCGATCACGATGGCCGCATATTTCGGCTCGGCCGCGTTCAGTTGCAGATAGGGAATCTGGGCCAGGGCGGTGGTCGGCGCGGCCATGCCCGTCAGGCAGGCCAAGGCGAGACCGGCGACGGCGATCAGGGAGCGGGCGGAGCGAAGCCTGGCGAACATGCGATGAGCGTCCGTCATATTGATACTGAGCGGTTCCGCACCGCCACACGCGTAATCCTAGCATGGTCTCCTGCGCCTTTCGTCAAAGTAAACAACCCATGAGCAACTACGCCGCAGGTGCGAAAAAATCGGGCGTGTTGCGGCCAGGCTCACGTTGACGTGAGGTTATGGTGCGCTGCACAATTTTCTTGACTGCTGCACTGCAGCATGGCAAATCATCGTTGTCCCAAGCGCATGGGGCTGCTCGCTCAGCCTAGCCATGCCCCGCCATTTGCCAGGAGACTCCCCATGGCCGCCGCCGAAACGATGAAGAAGACCGTCGAACAGTTCAGCACCGCCTCGAACCAAGCGTTCAAGGACGGCGTCGAGAAGTCGCTGGCCGCCCTTGCGGAAGCCAACACCCTGTCGAAGAAGAACCTCGAAGCCGTGGTCGCTTCGGTGACCGCCGCCACCAAGGGCGCTGAAGCCCTGGGCGCCGAGACCTTCGCCTACTCCAAGAAGGCCGCCGAAGATCAGGTCGCCGCCGTGAAGTCGCTGGCCGGCGCCAAGAGCGTTCAGGAAGCCATGGAACTGCAGACGACCTTCGCCAAGTCGGCGATGGAAGCCTATATCGCCCAGATGACCAAGGCCTCCGAGATCGTCTCGGCCTCGATCAAGGACTCGATGAAGCCCCTCAACGAACGCGCCAGCGCCGCCGTTGAAAAGTTCCAGGCCGCCCGCTAAGGCGACCCTTCCGGCCCGCCTCGCGCGGACCGGACACCAAGATCAGAGGCCCGCGCCGGCAACGGCTCGGGCCTTTTTTCTTGTACCTGCCCTTGGCGAGGTTAAGCATTGCGGCTCGTGAACGGAGTGCGTGATGTCGAAGATTGAAGACCGCCTGGCCGAGCTTGGCCTGACGCTGCCGCAGCCGGTGGCCCCGGTGGCCAACTACGTGCCGTTTGTACGGTCCGGGAACCTTGTCCATATCTCCGGGCAGATCTCTCTGGACGCTTCGGGCGGCATCCGGGGCACGGTCGGCGTCGATGTCGATCTGGAGACGGCCCAGGCCGCCGCGCGTCTGTGCGGGATCAATCTGCTGGCGCAGATGAAGGCCGCCTGCGACGGCGACCTGGATCGCGTGGTCAGGGTGGTCAAGCTGGGCGGCTTCGTCCAGGTGGGGCCGGACTTCATCGACATTCCCAAGGTGGTCAATGGCTGCTCGGACCTGATGGTCGAGGTGCTGGGCGACGCAGGTCGCCACGCCCGCTCGGCGGTCGGGGTCTATCGCCTGCCGCTGGGCTTTGCGGTCGAGGTCGATGCGGTGGTGGAGATTTCCTGATGCGCGCGCACGAGCGTCCTTCGACCGAGGTGTTTGGCGAGGCCTGGGAACGACTGTTCGAGCCCGCCATCGCCCATCGCGGCCTTTGGACGCCGGGCGGCGCGCCGGAAAACTCGCTGGCCGCGTTCCAGGCGGCCTGCGCGCGCGGCTACGCCATTGAGCTGGATGTGCAACTGAGCGCCGACGGCCAGGCGGTCGTTTTTCACGACGACAGGCTGGACCGCCTAACCGGCGTTTCAGGCCGCCTGCGCGATCACACCGCCGCCGACCTGGGGGCCATGACCCTGTCGGGAACGGATGAGACCATTCCCACCCTGGCCGACACCCTGGCGCTGATCGGCCATCGGGCCATGGTCCATATTGAGCTCAAGACCCCGTTCGGCGAGGTGGGCCAGCTTGAGAAGGTGGTTTCGGAAATTCTGATCGACCACAACGGCCCCACCGCCGTGATCGGCTTCAATCCCTATTCCCATGCCTGGTTCGCCGACCATCATCCGCAGATCCTGCGTGGGCTTGATTCGTACAGCTGGAACGACGACAGCGCGCGCAAGCTGGCCCCGGAGATGCGCAAGTCCCTGGCCGCCCTGGAGCAGGTCGAGATCGCCCGTCCGGACTTCCTGGCCCTGGGCCTGGACATGCTGCCCAGCGCCCACGCTGATCTCTATCGCGCCAGGGGCATGCCGGTGATCGCCTGGACCGTTCGCTCGCCTGAGCAGTGGGATGCGGTCAGCGACCATTGCGACAACGTGATCTTCGAGGGCTTCGCGGCGTGACTTCGGTCAAGGCGGCGGTTCGCGTTCATCGCGAGATCGCCGAGATCGGACGAGAGGCCTGGGACGCCTGCGCCGCGCCGACGGGTGATCCTTTCATCAGCTACGATTTCCTGTCGATCCTGGAAGAGAGCGGCTGCGTCGCCGCCCGCACCGGCTGGGCACCGCAGCATCTTTCGGTCGAGGATGAGGCCGGCGTGGTGGCCGGCGTCATGCCGCTCTATCTGAAATCCCACAGCCAGGGCGAATATGTCTTCGACCATTCGTGGGCCGACGCCTATGAGCGGGCCGGCGGGCGATACTACCCCAAGCTCCAGTGTTCCTCGCCGTTTTCGCCGGTGACGGGCTCGCGCCTGATCGTGCGGCCCGATGTCGATCTCGACGACGGCCGCTCGGCCCTGCTGGGTGGCGCCCTGACCCTGTGTCAGCGCATGGACGCCTCTTCGCTGCATGTGACCTTCCCCAGGGCCGATGAATGGGCGTGGATGGGAGAGCGCGGCCTGTTGCTGCGGCAGGACCAGCAGTACCACTGGGAAAACGCCGGCTATCTGACCTTCGACGACTTCCTGGCCGCGCTATCGTCCAACCGCCGCAAGACCATCCGTCGCGAACGGCGCGACGCCCAGGCCGGGCTGGAGATCGTGGCCCTGACCGGCGATGAGCTGACCGAAGCGCATTGGGACGCCTTCTTCGGATTCTACATGGACACCGGCAGCCGCAAGTGGGGCAGGCCCTATCTGAACCGGGCGTTCTATTCCCTGCTGGGCCAGCGGATGGCCGACAAGGTGATCCTGGTGATGGCCAGACGCCCCGGCGGTCCGTGGATCGCCGGGGCGCTGAACCTGCTGGGCCGCGACTGTCTCTATGGCCGCCATTGGGGCTGCGCCGAGGACGTGCCGTTCCTGCATTTCGAGCTCTGCTACTACCAGGCCATCGAGCATGCGATCCGGCTTGGCCTGCCGCGTGTCGAGGCCGGCGCCCAGGGGCAGCACAAGATCGCCCGTGGCTACCTGCCCAGCGCGGTCTATTCAGCCCACTGGATCGCCGACCCCATGCTGCGCGAACCCGTCGCCCGCTACCTCGAGCGCGAGCGCGAGGCGGTGGAGAGCGACATGGCGATGCTCAGCGAGGAGTATTCGCCGTTCAAGGAGAGCGACGGTCGATGAGGTCGTGGTGGCGAGCGGGCGTCCTTTTGAGCGGGCTTGTCGCGGCCTGCGGTCTGAGCCTGCCTGCGCAGGCCCGGGAGCAGGACC
>Ga0187844_10003649_pt1 | contig 10210 bp, 11 predicted proteins | sample SpaLakP09_SKY_50_FD_134517 | JGI IMG/M metagenome (GOLD analysis project Ga0187844, IMG submission 134517) | Oligotrophic lake water microbial communities from Sparkling Lake, Wisconsin, USA - SP09_SKY_50 | ecosystem: Environmental > Aquatic > Freshwater > Lake | place: USA: Sparkling Lake...
ATGTGGTCCACACTTTGGTAAAGGCGCGGAACAATCCCACCGATCCGCCGTTAATTTCGGCAAGCAGCGCGGGATCATTGAGCGAGGCTTCGAGAGTGGCCCGCACGATGGCATCGCCGCTGGCCTGACGCCCGGTGACCGAGCGTGCATAGCGGCGCAAATAGGGAAGCGAGGCGGCGAGATCGCCGGACTTGGGGGCAGAACCGGCACGCTCAGATGTCAAAGTCATATTTTCCTCGAAGCGAGTATGTGTAGGCGAGTACCATACACCTTGCGAAACGGATGGGGCGAAACGGACGGACGGACGGACGGACGGACGGACGGACGGACGGGCGGGCGGAAAGAATCCACCTGCGTCCCAAACAGTCCAGCGCGTGACAGGTTCCACTGGTCGCGCGCAAACGGACGATTTTTCCGGGCAAGGCTGGGCTTATTTTCCATGCTATTGATAATATGTGAAATTTATATCGCGATAAAGTTTCCCCCGCCATGGAACCTTCACCAAAACGGGGCGTTAGGATTGCTGAGGACCTAAAAAGGGAAATTCGCATGACTGAGCGATCTGACAAGTCGAACAAGCAGGGCACTCTGTCTGGCGCACCGCTGAGCGATGCCGACTTTCACAAGGCGCTGACCGATGCGATCCCGCATCTGCGCGCCTTTGCCCGTACGCTGTGCGGCAATCGCGACCGTGCCGATGATCTGGCACAGGAAACGCTGATGAAGGCGTGGGCTGCGCGCGAACGCTATGTTGCGGGCACCAGCTTCCGGGCATGGACCTTCACGATCTTGCGCCACCACTATTTCGGTCAATTGCGCCGCGAACGCTTTGTCGGCGAATATGACGAGGGGCTGGCCGAAACCATCCTTAACACGCCCGGCGATCAGGAAGGCCGGCTTGAGGCAACCGACGTGCTGCGCGCGCTGCAAACCCTGCCCGATGCTCAGCGCGAAGTGCTGATCCTGATGGCGGTCGGTTCGGTCAGCTATGAGGAAATCGCGGAAATCTGCGGCGTGGCCGTGGGCACCGTCAAGAGCCGTATTGCCCGCGCGCGCGCCGCGCTGTCGGCGGTGCTGGAAGGCGGCATCCTGCCCGACTTCCGCCACAACTTCGTTCTGGAAGGCGAGGTGCTGGAGGCCTTCATCACCCAGTTTCGGCAAATTGCACCCGCGCACATGACTTTGCGATTGGCAGCCTGACCCCCCGCCAGCCAATGCAAAGGCGTCGGCGGTTCCCGATCCGGAGCCGCCGACGCAATCCCATTTGCCAAAGGCCTAATCCGCCGACAGCATGGCCAGCGGGATCCGCGCTTCTATCGCCAGACCTTCGGGCGCCCAGCGGCGCTCAATTTCCCCGCTCATCTGGCGCTCGATCGTCATCTGGATCAGGCGGGTGCCAAAGCCGGGCGCCGGTTCCCCCGCCAGCGCAGGCCCGCCGCTTTCGCGCCAGTCCAGCACCACCCTGTCGCCATCATGCCGGATGTTGAGGGCAATGCGCCCGCCCGCCGCGCCCAGCGCGCCATATTTGACCGAATTGGTCAGCATTTCATGCAGGAACAGCGCCATGGGCGTGGCGGCGGAATCGCCAATATGAACATCCTCGCCCATGATCACGACGCGCGGTGCGCCCTCGGGCTGAAACGGGGCGATCAGATGGTCGAACAATTCGCGCAGCATGGTTTGCGAAGGCGAGGGGCGGCCATTGACCACCCGAGGCCGCACCAGATCATGCGCCCGGCCCAGCGCCACCATCCGCGATTGCAACGCCCGGTTGACCTCGGCCAGCTCGGGATATTGCCGCAGGCCCATGGTGACCAGGCTCTGCACCACCGAAAACAGGTTCTTGATCCGGTGGCTCAATTCGCGCGACATCATCTCGAGCGATTCCGAGGTGGCCATCCTCTCGTGAATATCGGTGCATGTGCCGATCCAGCGCAGCACCGCGCCATGGGCGTCGAGCACCGGCAGCCCGCGTGCCAGCATCCAGATATGCTCACCATCATGACGCCGCAGCCGGTATTCGATCTGATAGGGCTGGCTGGTTTCCACCGATTGCCGCCATGCCGCCTGCGTTGGGACAACATCGTCGGGGTGCAGGAAATCCATCCAGCCGGTGCCATAGCTGGCGCTGGCCTCTGCGCCGGTATGGTCGACCCACTGGCTGCTGAAATAATCGCTCATGCCATCGGGGGGCGTGGACCAGACAAGTTGGGGCAGGGCCTCGGCCAGCGTGACGAAGCGGCGCGTCATCACGTCAATGTCATGCTGGGCGCGCGCCGAGATTTCGCCATGCACGCGCGCCTGCGCCCAGTTTTCCAGGTAGAGCGTCGCGCTATGCGCCAGCGTTGCCAGATGGTCCGCCTGATCCGCGGTCAGGCCCGCCCTTGGCCGGCGGTCGATCACGCAAAGGCTGCCCAGCGGCAAGCCCTGTTTGCTGCGCAGCGGATATCCGGCATAAAAGCGGATGCCGGGCTGGCCGGTGACCAGCGGGCTGTCGCGAAACCGTGGGTCCAGCGCGGCGTCGGGGACGACCATCACCTGTGCCTCGATCATGGCATGGGCGCAAAAGGACATCTCGCGCGGGGATCCCTCGCTGTCCAGCCCCGCCCGGCCCAGAAAGGTCTGGGCATCGCGCCCGACCAGACTGACCAGCGCGATCGGCGTGCCGCAAATCTGCGCCGCAACGCGCGCCAGACCGTCGAGATGATCGCGGACCTGAGCGTCGACCTTTAACAGGCCTTCGACATAGGCATCACGTTCCTGAGCGGAAATCCCGCTTGATGCCGAACCGAACAGCAGTGTGTTATCGCCACCTGCTGCATCTGAGGGGGATGCCATAAATTCGCGTTGACCATTCTTGCTTCAGAGGTTCACCCCTTTAGCCGGTCGGTGCTGTTGGGACGTCGGGCAAGGTGACAGGCGTGGCGGATATGTCAACCTTTCCGCTTGATGGCGCGCGGTGGATGTCGACCTGTAGTCCTTTGCCTTGTGTCGTGGAACTGTGCGTGGCCCCCAGCGAGCGGGCCATGGCGGTGATGATCTGTGATCCAAGGCCGGTGCCTTGCGGGCTGGCACCGGCATCCATGCCCACGCCGTCATCCTCGACGCGCAGGTGATAGCCATCGGCGCCTTCCAGCTCGAAAAGGATGCGGACCTCGCCGGACTCTTCCTTGCCATAGGCATATTTGCAGGCATTGCTGACCAGTTCATTGACCAGCACGCCCAGCGTCACCGCCGTGGCCGCGGGCAGGGTGGCATCCTGCGCCACCACCTTGATCGAGCGCGCGACATTCTCGCTGGAAAACGTGCCGGTCAGATCGCGCGCCATTCCTTCAAGATAGTCGCGCATATTGACCGCCTGAAAGCTCTCGCCGGTGTAAAGCTGGCGATGGATGCGGCTGATCGCCTGAATGCGGTGGCGCACGTCCTGAAGCATCGCGCGGGCCTCCTGCCCGGTGGCGCGGCGCGTCTGAAGGCTGACCAGCGAGGAGACCATTTGCAGGCTGTTGGCCACGCGATGGTTCATTTCATGCAGCAGCGCCTCCAACTGGGCATTGGTCTCGCGCAATTGCAGCTCGACCTGTTCCTTGCGCTTGCGCAGCCGCAACGTATCGAGCGCCTGATGCAGCGTGCTGGTGAGCAGTTCGAAGAAGTCGCCGCTGCCGGTCTTGACCACGTAATCGACCGCGCCCGCCTTCAGCGCGGCCACCGCCACCCCGGTATCATCCGACCCCGTGACATAGATCACCGCGGGCGGCGAGGGCAGCGCCATCAGATGGCCCAGCGTTTCCAGCCCGCCCATCCCCGGCATGATATGATCGAGCGCCACCAGATCGAAAGGCTGCGAGCGGGCAAGGTCAATCCCTTCACAGCCCGATTGCGCGAGGGTCAGATCACAGCCCAACCTTTCGAGATGACGCTTGGCCAGACGGCACAGGCCTTCGTCATCGTCGATATAGAGGATGCGCGATTCCGACAGCGGCATCAGCCACCCGTTTCCGGAATCTGGATCACCGAAAGGAACAGGCCCAACTGGCGGATCGCCTCGGCAAAGCTCTCATAATTCACCGGCTTGGTGATATAGACATTGCAGCCCAGTTCGTAGCAGCGCTGGATTTCCACCTTGTCATCGGTGGTGGTCAGCACGACCACGGGGGTACGGTGAAGCTTGGGATGCTCCTTGATCCGCGACAGGATCGAGGTGCCGCTCATATCGGGCAGGTTGAGGTCGAGCAGGATCAGCACCGGGCCGGGGCGAACCGCATCGGGATCGGTGCTGAACAGGAAGTCGAGCGCGGCTGTGCCATTTTCAAAATGGGTGATGTGGTTAGAAATACCCGCGCGGCGGATGTTCTTTTCGATCAGGCGCGCATGGCCCAGATCGTCCTCGATCATGATGATCGTGACTGGCAATGGATTGCTCATGAAACCTGACTCTGCTCCTCGGAATAATGCAGGGGGATCGACAGAATGAAGGTCGAGCCGACACCCAGTTCGGATTCAAGCAGGATAGACCCGCCCAAACGGTAAACCACCGCGCGAACATGCGCCAGCCCTATGCCTTCGCCCGGTCGGTCCTGGGGGCCGGAACGGCGAAAAAGATCGAAGACGCGCTCAAAATCGCGCCTCTCAATGCCGCGCCCATTGTCGGCCACGCGAAATTCGGCGGATTGGCCGATGCGTTGGCCGGTAATGCGCACAACAGGGGGGCGGTCGGGGTGACTATACTTGATCGCATTTTCGATCAGGTTCGACAGGATCTGTTCGATCGCTACCCGGTCGCCATAGATTTCGGGCTGATGGGGGGCGATGATGATTTGCGCGCCCGCCTGTTCGGCGCGCATTCGCAGACTTTCACTCACATCCGCGATCACCCGGTTCATGTCCAGCCATGTCGGGGTCAGCGCCCGGTTGCCCTGCCGCGAGAGCTGGAGGATCGCGTTGATCAGCCGGTCCATCTTTTGGGTGGAGGAGCGAATGAAATGGATCGCCTCGGGCAAATCCTGTTCGACCAGTTCGTCGGTGCCGGGAAACAGCGTTTCGGGGCGGGTCTTGCGCGCCTCGGCCAACATTTCACCCAGCCGCTTGGTCGCGATTTCCAGTTCCGAGGTAAAGCCCATCACATTGACCAGCGGCGAGCGCAGATCATGGCTGACGATATAGGCAAAGCGCTGCAACTCGCCATTGGCGCGTTTGAGGTCGGCGGTGCGTTCCTGCACCGCCAGTTCCAGCCCGGTGTTGGCATCGCGCAGCGCCTGACGCGAAGCCATCAGATCGCGCGTGAACCGGCGCAGGCTGGCATAGGTGAGCAGCCCCACCACGATCAGCAGCAGTCCCGTCGCGCCCAGCACGACATAGAAGCCATATTGAATGCGCCGCAATTCATCGCGCCGCAGGCCTTGCAGGCGCAATTCCTCATCCTGCATCGTTTTGGTCAGCACATCGAGCATGCCCACCGGATCTTCAAACCGGATGGCATCGCCAAATTCGGCCTTGGTGATCGCCCCGACATCGAGCAGCACCTGCCTTTCCAGCCCTTCGAGCAGCGGCACGCGGGCCTGTTGCCGCGGATTGTCCCTGGTCAGATCGCTGAAACTGTCGATGGCGCTATCCAGCCGCAGCCGATAGGTCTTGAGATCATCAAGGTTGCGTTCGGTTTCCTTTTTGCGGCGGAAACCGTCGATCCGCAGCAGCGAAAGCCGCATCTGGGCGACCTGTCGTTCGACCTGATAGGTATGGGCCACGCCGTCCATCTGGCGCTGGTTCATCATCATCAGGATCGCCGCCGACCCGACAATCCCGGCCAGTGCGACAAAGCCCAGCACGATCATGCCGATCAATTTGCTGCGAAACTGGTTCTGGGCCTGTGCGACTTGCGGCATATCAGCGCAAGACTTCGCGGCAATCGGCGATCACGCCATCGCGCGACGGGCCGCACCCGCGCGCGCAGGCAAAGCCGGAGGTGATTTTGGCTTCCATCGTGTAATCCTGCATGGCGACGCGGCATTCCTGCGCGGTCTTATAGGGGCGCGACAGGGCGCCTTCGGTATTCTGCCTCAGGTCGTCATAGTAATAGCCGTACCAGACAGTGTCATCGCCATTGCCATCAAGGCAGCCACCAAGCAGGAGGCTGGCGGCCAGCGCCAGACAGGCGGCTTTTGCCCCGAAATTCATAGCATACCCCATAGCGCACCGCCGCGCGCGCAACCCCATGCGTCATCCTCTAGACGCGCCAGAGGCCAAAAGGTTTCATCCCCGCGCGGCCAAGGTTGAAATAAATTATCCATGGAACCCCAGCCATGGCCCGGCATTCCCTCCTGTGAAGGCTGACCTTCAGTTCATCAATTTTGCAACCACAGGAGAGATACTATGGGTTCTGTCAGCGATCGCATTTCGGGCGCCACCAACTCGCTGGTCGGCAAGGCAAAAGAGGTTATCGGCAAGGAGACCGGCGACGTGAAGCTGGCCGCCGAGGGCGCGGCTCAGGACGCCAAGGGCAAGATCCAGACCGCCACCGGCAAGGCCAAGGCCGCCATCGGCGAATAAGCCGTCGGCCAAGAACTGCCCAAGGGGCAGGGCGTTGGCCCCGCTGGCGAGAGCGGGGCCAACGTTTGCCTCTATGCAGCAGCGCGCTGCATCTCGCGCCACCGGCGCCTTGGCCCAGCCCGGTCGGGCCCGGAAAAAAGATGGGCGCAAGGATCTTGGATACGGACCAGCCCGGAGGCATCATGGCTCGCACATTGCTGCAATTCTTTCACTGGTACTATCCCGAGGGCGGCCATCTCTGGCGTGAATTGACCGAGCGGGCCGAGGCTCTGGCGCAGATGGGCGTCACCGATGTCTGGCTGCCGCCCGCCGCCAAGGGCGCGGGCGGCGCGGCCTCGGTGGGTTATGACACCTATGACCTGTTCGATCTGGGCGAGTTTGATCAGAAGGGCAGCGTCCCCACCCGCTATGGCACGCGTGAACAATTGCAGCAGGCGATCACCGCCGCGCGCAATGCCGGGCTGGGGGTGATCCATGACGCGGTGCTCAACCACAAGATGGGCGCCGACGAGACCGAGCGCGTCACCGTCCAGCGTGTGCATGACGACAATCGCAACGAGACAGATGGCGAGCCTTTCGAGGCCGATGCCTATACGCGCTTCACCTTTCCGGGGCGGGGCGGCGCGCATTCGCAATTTGAATGGAATGCGCCCTGCTTTTCCGGCGTCGATTATGTTGAAAACCCGGAGGCCACCGGCGTCTTTTCGATCCTCAACGAACATGGCGAAGGCTGGAACGAGGAGGTCGACGAGGAACTGGGCAATTTTGACTATCTGATGGGCGCCGATGTCGAATTTCGCAATCCGGCGGTCTATGAAGAGGTCAATTATTGGGGCCGCTGGATGGTCGAGCAGGTGGGCGCCGATGGCTTTCGCATGGATGCGGCCAAGCATATTCCGGCATGGTTCCTGCGCGACTGGGTGGGCCATTTGCGCGAAAGCGTGGCGCCCGACCTCTTCGTGGTGGCCGAATATTGGAACCCGGATCTCGATGCGTTGGCGACCTATCTCGACCGGGTGGATCGGCAATTCGCGCTGTTCGATGTGGGGTTGCAACATAATTTCCACCATGCCGGGCGGGCCCATGCCGATTACGACCTGCGCGGGATTTTCGATGGATCGCTGGTGGGCGCCATTCCCGAACATGCCGTCACCATCGTCGCCAATCACGACACCCAGCCCTTGCAGGATCTGGAAAGCCCGGTCGAGCCACGGTTCAAGCCGCTCGCCTATGCGCTGATCCTGCTGCGCGAAGGGGGGCTGCCCTGCCTGTTCTATCCCGACCTTTACGGCGCCGGCTATGACGACACCGGCGGCGATGGCCAGACCCATCACATCGACCTGCCCGTCATCGCCTGCCTGCCCGACCTTATCAAGGCGCGCCAGATGTTTGCCCATGGCCCGCAAACCGACCTGTTCGACGAGCCCAACTGTATCGGCTTCATCCGCCACGGCACCGCCGAGGCGGCAGGCTGCGTGGTGGTCCTCTCCAACGCCGGCGACGCCGCGCGCGAGGCGGTGCTGGGCGAGGATCATGCCGGGGCCACCTTCATCGACCTGCTCGGCCATCATCAGGGCGAGGTCACGACAGACGAGGGCGGCAAGGGTGTCTTCCCGGTCCATGGCGAAAGCGTCAGCGTCTGGGTTCGGCGCGAGTCTTTGTGAGTTTCGGCGCGGCGCGGTCACGCCTCATCGCGCGGCCTGCAACTTTTTCTCCGCCCCGGACTTCTCTCTTTGTACAGCGCCCGGCTTTCGTGCCCGGCTTCTTTGCAAGGAGTGCCCAACATGACCACCATGCTCACTCGCGACGGCACCATGATCTACACCAAAAGCTGGGGCTGGGGGCGCCCTGTCGTGTTGATCCATGGTTGGCCGCTCAATGCCGATAGCTGGGACCCGATCGCGCTGGAACTGGCCCATGCCGGTTTTCGCGCGATCAGTTATGACCGGCGCGGCTTTGGCCGTTCGGATCAGCCCTCGCATGGCTATGATTACGACACGCTGGCCGATGATCTGGCCCAGGTGATGGCGTTTCATGGCGTGAGCGATGATGCGGCCTTGGTCGGCTTCTCGATGGGCGGGGGCGAGGTGGTGCGCTATATGTCGCGCCACAACGGCGCGGCGGTGTCGCAAATTGCGCTGATCAGCTCGGTCGTGCCGGGGCTGGTTCAGAGCGATGCCAATCCCGATGGCGTTTCCCCCGACATTTTTGTCGAGATGGAAAAGCATCTGGTCGAGGACCGCGCCCATTTCTTCACCCGCTTTTTCAAACAATTCTACGGCGTCGGCCTGCTCGACCGCCCGGTCAGTCAGGAGGTGCTCGACCACGCCAGAGCCATGGCGATGCAGGCCGGGCTGCTGCCCACGCTGGCCGCGATGCGCGCCTTTTCGCACAGTGATTTTACCGAGGATCTGGCGGCGATCAATGTGCCGACCTTGTTGGTCCATGGCACCGCCGATGAGATCGTGCCGATCCGCGCGACATCCCATCGCGTGGCCGATGCGGTGGGCATGGCCGGGCTGGTCGAATATGGCGCCGCGCCGCATGGGCTGTTCGCCACGCGGCAGGATGATCTGGCCAATGATCTGATCGCGTTTCTGCGCCGCCGGATGGCCCCGGTATGCAGCGCGGTGGAGCAGGCCGCGCTTGATATGGAGACCGCGCGCACGATGGTCGCGCCCGCGATGTAAGGATGGTTCAGGCGTGGGCCAGCACATCACCATAATCGGGGTGCCGCCCGGCCCATGCCACCATGAAGGAGCAGCGCGGGACCAGTTTCAACCCCTGCGCCCGCGCCAGATCGAACACGCCGCGCGCCAGCGCCCCGCCGATCCCGCGCCCTTCATAGGCGGGCGGAACCTCGGCATGCAGCAGGTGATAGGCCCCGGCCTCGTCCTGCCGATAGGTGCAAAAGGCGAAAGCCTCATCCTCGATGGGCAGTTCAAAGCGGTGGGTGGCGGTGTTCAGCGTGACAGGGGCGGCCATGCGCATTCTCCTTTACCGGATAGATGCGTCTGGCCGCTGCCTCGCGCAAGGGCGCTTAATCCCGCCCCATCACCAATTCGCTGCGCAAGGCCCTGATCAGCTCCGGATCGGCGGTCAGCTTGTCCTGCTCCTCGTCGAGGATCGCCTCGAACAGCGCGTGGGTGAAACTGGCCCGCTCTTGGGGTGGCACAGCGCCCGGCGCGGTCGAGATCAGCAGATCGACCATCCGCACCGCCCCATGCAGCCGCCCCATCAGATAATCATGCTCGCGATAGGCCCGGCTGAAAAAGGCGGCGAAATGGTGGAATTCCTCGCCCTTGAGCCGCCGCGACAGGCCGGTGTCCGCCGGAGTCTCGTCTTTGGCCACATCGCCCTGAATGACATCGCGCGGCGAGATGCGGTCGATCTTGACCGGGTTCATCTCGGCCTCGCCCTGTCCGCGCGTCAGCGTGAGCGTGGCCACATCGTAAAAGGCAAAGCCCAGATAGGCCAGCAGGATCACCTGTCCCAGCGCCGCGGGCAGATGGCGGATCTTGTTGACCAGAATGGCGTCGATGGCCGCATCAAGCTGGGGCAGCGTGTCGGCGGCGGCCATATCGCGCAGCACCTCGCCCGGATGGATCAGCACCCGGCCCGGATCGGCGGGGACAAAGGGCGCTCAATGGGGCGCCCTTTGTCC
>Ga0187844_10003650_pt1 | contig 10208 bp, 9 predicted proteins | sample SpaLakP09_SKY_50_FD_134517 | JGI IMG/M metagenome (GOLD analysis project Ga0187844, IMG submission 134517) | Oligotrophic lake water microbial communities from Sparkling Lake, Wisconsin, USA - SP09_SKY_50 | ecosystem: Environmental > Aquatic > Freshwater > Lake | place: USA: Sparkling Lake...
GCCAGATGCCCTCCACATACTCTTGCAACACCGGGTCATCGAGGTAGTCCGGGTCGCGGTAGAGCTCGCGTGCAATCTGATCCCCCAACCGACGTTCTGCCCCCAGGGTCATGCCGTCGCCGTCGCCGAGGGCGGGAAGCTGGGCGTTGCTGAGGCAGGGGGCCCCCAGGGCCGCCACCAGGGCCAGGGTCAAGGGGGCCAGCCAGCGGCGGCGAAATTTGGAGCAGTTCACAGTGGGCTTGGGTGGCACGACGGCGCGGCCTTGGAAAATCAGAACGAATCGATGGGCAGGTAGCCCAGGATATCGGCAGTTTGGGCGTCCAGGACAACGGTCCAGAAGGATTTGCGGCCCACCATCGGCACAAAGACCAAGGAGGAGAGCGGTCGCCCTGATTGCCGAACCCAGGCATCGATCAGCGGCGCTTGGGCGGGAAAGCGTGTAGCAAGCGCCTGCAGGGGCCGTGCCTCCTTGAGCACCGATGTGCGGGCTTGCTCATAAGGAATCCACAAATCCGGGCGCGCCCCAAGTTGAAGCCCGCCCATGGCCGCCATGGTGGCATCAAACTGTTCGTTGCTGCTATGGAATTCGCGCAAGGCCACCGGCCTGGGCCCGGTCCAGGGCAGCCCGCGATAACGGGGCTCAGCTTTGTCCAGCAACTGATCGGGCACCTCGATCGCATGCACAACCCGGAAACGGTTGTATTCAAACGCCAGGTACACCGGTCGAGCCACCGACACCGTCCAAAGCCCATACAGCAAGGCTGACAGTTGCAGCACAGCCACCAGACTGAAATCGAGTGCCAACGCCCGCCTTGTTTTGCCCGGGTTGAACAAAATGAAGGTGACCAGGGGCCCCAGCACCACATCCACCCCCATGACCAGGAAGAACAACTCCCGCCCGCCCGATATCTCCCGGTAGGGGTAGGGGTACCAGACCCAGAACACCAAAGCGGCCGCAGCGGCCGCAAACAACAGGCTGATGCAGGCATGAACGCCCAAGGCCTTCAGACGAGGTAACAGCTGACTCATGTCCGTATGATGCGCGAAGTACGTCAATCCGGCGTAAATGCCGTTTGTCCTCCGATTTTCAAGCATGACAACCCTCACCCACTTTGACGCCCATGGCCAGGCCCACATGGTCGATGTCAGCCACAAGGCCAGCACCCACCGCATTGCCGTGGCCAGTGGGCAGATCGTGATGCAAGCCGAGACACTGGCCCTGATTCTGGCGGGCAACGCAAAGAAAGGGGATGTGTTGGGCATTGCCCGCATCGCAGGCATCCAGGGCGCCAAGAAGACCAGTGACCTGATCCCTCTGTGCCACCCTCTTGCACTGACCCGCGTGGCCGTCGAGTTTGCGCCGATCGAATCCGGCACGCCGGGTATCTCATGCCAGGCCACCGTCGAGACCCTCGGGGTCACGGGCGTCGAAATGGAAGCCCTGACGGCAGTTCAAGTGGCTTTGCTGACCATCTATGACATGTGCAAAGCGGTAGACCGCGGGATGACCATCACCGATGTGCGCGTGCTGGAAAAGCATGGGGGCAAGTCGGGGTCGTTCGTGGCTTGCAGCTGAACACCATGAAACTCAATGCCCTGGTCATCCGGGCCTTGGCGCTTTGGCATCGCCAGCAATTTCGTTTCATCGTGGTCGGCGCCTGGAATACCTTGGCGGGTTACCTGCTGTTTGCCCTTTTCTATCAGCTTCTATCGCACGAGTTGCCCTATCCCGTGCTCGCGACACTGGCCCACGTGGCCGCAGTGACACAATCGTTTGTCTGCCAGCGCCGCTTCGTTTACCGATCCGACAAGCACTGGCTTCGGGAGTACGGGCGCTTTCATGTGGCCCATTTGGGTCTGTTTCTGCTCTCACTGGGCTGCTTGAGCGGCCTGGTCGAATGGGGGGGCTGGCATCCGATTCTGGCCCAGGCGGTTGTGACCGTTGGCGCAGCCCTCACCAGCTATTTTCTACACACCTTCTACACCTTTGACCAGGCCCGATCCTGAGGTCACCCGCCTGGTTTCGTTCAAGCCCCCTCATGTCCACGACCCACCCATCCCACTTCGAGAAGAGTCAGTCCCAGGCCCTGGATCTCAAGGCGGCCTGCGCCCTGCTTTACCTGGCGCTGCCTGTTGCCTTGTTTTTTGTGGGCAGTTTTCAGCCCTGGTTCGCTTCGCTGTCGCTGGGGGTCCTGGGCCTGGGCCTGCTTCACGCCTTGCGACCGGTGTTTTTGACCCCTCTGCGCCCGGCGATCCACTCTTGGCCCTGGGTGATTGGCTTGGCGGCGCTGGCCTTGGCCTGGGCCAGCTTGGGCGGTGCGGGCCACCTGTTCTATGCCAACCCGGATTGGACTGTTCGCGACGCCGTGCTGCGTGACCTGACGGTCGGCGCCTGGCCCCCCAGCTATGGTCAGGCTGACGGGGTCGACATCATTTTGCGCGCCCCGGTGGCCTACTACCTGCCAGCGGCTACCCTGGGGAAGTGGCTGGGCATCCACTGGGCCGACCGGCTGTTGCTGGCCTGGACCTGGCTGGGCGTGCTGCTGTTCCTGCAACTGCTGCCGCTTTCAAAACAGCCTCTGCGGTGGGCCCTGGGCTTGGCCTGCGTGGTCATGTTCAGCGGCATGGACATCATCGGGGGTCTGATTTTCTACAGAAGCTGGCCACCGGCGGGAACCCATATTGAATGGTGGGCGAGCGCTTTCCAGTACTCCGCCAACACCACCCAGTTGTTCTGGGTGCCCAACCATGCCCTTCCAGCCTGGCTGACCATGAGCTTGTTCTTCCGGCATTGGCGGCATCCAGATTTCCTGCGCTTTGCCCCCATGCTGTTCGCGGTGCTGCCTTTGTGGTCGCCATTTGCAGCCATCGGCATGGTGCCGTTTTATCTGCTGCTCACCCGGCAGGCCCTGTGGGCCGGATGGCGATTTTTTCACCCCCTGAACCTGCTGCCAGCGCTGTTCATCCTGGCGATCACCGGCCTATACCTGACACTGGACTTGGCCTCAGTGCCGGCCCAAAGCCAGTTTGGCGGTGAGGGCGTGTCGATCGACTTCGTTATTTTGTATGCGGTCTTCTGTACCTTGGAGTTTGGGCTGCTGGGCCTCGCGCTCTACCGCTACGGGAAAGGCCCTCTGTGGGGAATGGCGCTGCTGACGCTGTGCGTGCTGCCCTTTTTCCGGATGGGGCCCGGCAACGACATCGTGATGCGTGGCGGTATCCCGGCCTTGATGCTGCTGTGCCTGCTGTTTCTGAGTTCGCTGCAAGACGCTCGCCTGCGCTTGCAGGATCTGGCAGGGACCGCCGTCCTGCTGCTGATCGGCGCCATCACCCCGATGGAGGAAATCTACCGCGCCCTGGACCAGCCGCACTGGGCCTTCAGAGAAGATCAGAACCTGGTGCAGGCGGCCGGAGGATCGCTGCCTCCTCACTATGCTGCCAGGCTGAACCAGGCCCAACTTCAACGGGTGATGCGTCCGCCGCAACAGCTTGCAGCGCCCTGACGACGGCACAGGCCCGCTCCAGCCGGGCCACAGGATCGCTGCGCGTCAGCGTCGCTCGCGGGCAATAACGGGGTCTTGGGCATCCTCTGGCGACACCGGAAAATTCACCCGGTACAGCTCGATGACATGGGGATAGCCCTGGGCGCGCTGGTGCAAAGAAGCAATGTATTCACCAATCAAACCGGCGAACAGCAACTGCACAGAACCAAAAAGGAAGATGCCTATCAGCACTGGCGCTTGCCCCATTGGAAATTGATTCCAAAAAATCAATTTTGCAACCAGATAGGCCAAGGCCACCAACACCCCGATACCTGATAAGAGCGCACCCGTCAACGTAGCCAGGCGAATGGGCGCACGCGACATGGTGGTCAGACCGGAGATGGATATATCCAGCAGGGTCAGGATATTATTTTTGGTTACACCATACTCCCGCGGCTTTTTATCAAAAGCAACGGTCTCAATCGGCAGGCCCAGCTCCGAGACCAAGCCGCGAATATAAGGATTGGGCCCACCCATGCGTCGGATCAACTCGATCACACGACGATCGTACAAGCCAAAACCCGTAAATGCCTGAATAGGTTTTGCCTCGGACACAGTCTGGATTATTTTGTAATACAAACGACGCGCCCATCGTATCCAACCCGTGTCCATGGGTTTTTTGTAAACCGCAGCGACCACCGAGGCACCACGCTCCCACTTTTCGATCAGTTCGGGAATCAACTCGGGCGGGTCTTCCAGATCGGATGCCAGGCCGATGACCGCAGCTCCTTGTGCTTGCATCAGCGCATGCGCGGGGGACCGGACTTGGCCAAAATTGCGCGCATTGACGATCAATCGGACTCTGGGGTCTTTTCGACACAACTGTTCAATGCGGCTGGCCGTGTCATCTTCAGATCTGTTGTCGATAAAAATAATTTCAAAACGATAGCGTTCCAGCAACTTTTCCGTCGCCAAGCAGACACGCTCATAGAAGGCGAAGACATTATCTTGCTCATTGAAACACCCAGTCACGATGCTGATCAACGGCTTATCCATGGGGCTGCTCGTCATGATTTGCTATCGGGCACTGAGGACTCTTCATGGTATTCGTCATCAATATTGATGTCCCAGATTTCTTGCTTGTCTGATCGGCCCGCCACGATCAATTCGACTGCTTTCTTGGCGGTCAACATGGAGTGATCCTGATTGTTATAACGGTGCATCCCGTTGCGACCCACCAAAAAAAGGTTTTCGATGGCATCCAGCTCTGCACGCAATTGATCGAACTTGGCATAAGCAGAGCCAAAATAGCCTGGGTAGGCCTTTGGAACACGGATGACCACCGCATCCAAGGCAGCAGGCACTGCCGTGAGGCCGATCTGGTGCATCTCGGACTGTGCCAAGCTCTTGAGTTCCTCATCGCTCATCTGCCAGATTGGATCGGTCTCTTTACAGAAAAACTCCAGCCCCATCCAAACGGTTTCAGGGCGAGCCACCATATAAGGGCTCCAGTTGTTGAAAACCTGAACGCGCCCCACCTGAACGCCTGGCTCCTGAATGTAGATCCAGTTGTCTTTCAAGGGGACGGTCAGACTCGATGCGTCGTAAAGGACACCCACCGTGATGAAATCACGGTATTGAAGATCATGTGCCACCTGAGCGACCGAGGGCGCCCAATTGGAGGGCAAAGCGGCAACAAGTTCTTTGATGGGCATGGTTGAAATGACCTGAGCACAGGGCAAGACCTTGACCTGCCCTTCCGCGTTCTTGGCCTGCACTTCAACGACGCGCCCACCCTGCAACACCAACTGGGTGGCTCGATAACCCATGTGCAGATGCCCGCCTGCTGCAACGAATTCCTGGGCCACGGCCTCCCACATCTGGCCGGGGCCGAACTTGGGATAAATGAACTTTTCTATCAAAGACGTCTGTGCTGCCTGCCCCTGGCCCAAGCCCAGCAAGTCCCTCAGGGCATGCCACACAGCGGACCAGATCGACAGACTTTTGATGCGTTGCGCCCCCCATTCGGCACTGATCTCATGGCATGGCACACCCCAAACTTTTTCAGTGTATTCCTTGAAAAATTGGCGATACAACTTACGGCCAAAACGGTTGATCAGGAAGTCTTCCAGAGACTTCTCATCGCGAATGGGCCGGAGTTTGGCCCAGGCATAGCTGAGCCCGAAGCTAACCGTCTTTTGCAATCCCAATTTGCGCAACGATGCCACATTGAGCTTCAAGGGATAGTCAAAAAACCGCTGGTTGTAGTAGATACGCGATAACCGGTCACGCAGCAGCATGACCTGGTCTGAAGTTGCATCAACCACGGTCTTACCGGGAAGGTCTTGCCGCATCATGCCCCGGTACTGCAAATGCCCAAGATCGGCCCCAGGCGGGACTGCCACCGGTAAAACCTGGGCCCACCACTGCATCACCCAATCAGATTTTGAAAAAAAGCGGTGCCCCCCAATATCGATTCGGTTTCCATGGTGATTGACCGTGCGGGATATCCCACCAACTTGTTGATCAGACTCAAGCACGGTGACGTGCAAGTACCCTGCACGCTGCAATTCGCGAGCGGCAGTCAACCCGGCCGGGCCGGCCCCCACGATAATGATAGCGTCAGAGGTATCCATGCATTTCATCCATCAACGAAATAGAAAAATCTTGCGACTTAAAAAATTAGAAAGGAATGCCAAGATTGCTGCAATCATTTTTGCAACCTCGGGAATCATGGCAAATATCTCAATACAAACATAGAGCGTGACCTGGGTCGTTGCCAGTCCAATCATACCTAGAAATGCAAAAATAAAAAACTCTGCCGTCGGTCGGCTCTTCCATTTTCGGGCTGAGAACACATATCGAACACTTAATGCATAAGAAAACAAGACTCCTGCCACAAACCCAAGAGTAGCAGCCGCAAACCAGGCCCACGCCAGCAGACGTACTCCCATCGAAAAAAAGAGCATGTCCACGACCAGCGCCGCTGCCGACACCCCAAAATAACGAAATGCTTCAAAATCCCAAAAAACTGCAGCCGCTCTTTTTATAGAATTCACTTCAGCGACTCATCTAAAATATTTTGACAACGATACATATAGTAAATCACTGGGCGCCCGCCATACTGAATCCCCAGATCCCATTTCCCATAAAATGTATTCTTTATCAAAAAGTCAATCACAACATATTTCAATTCTGGTGCAGCTACACGACACAGCGCATCCAACGTCAAAGACTGTCCTTGACAGACAACTGAATCAGCATCAGCAGATGCACTGGCTCGGCAAGCATCCAATTGAGAACTCAATGTTTCCAGTAAAATGGATCGGCGGATCGCCTCAACAGCAGTGCCACGATTAAAAAGTATACCTGCCGTCTGCGCTCCGCTGTAGTAACTCGGATGCCGCAAAACTAGCCAAGGAGCCAACACTTCATTAGCCCAATAGACCTCAGCTCCCTTTTCAATTTCTACACCGAACTCCTTACCGCCCCCGGAAGTCGCCTCCATAATGTGAGTCCAGTCACTGCGCCGATCCCAACTTATGATTGAATAAAACAAACCCACCACCAAAGCAGCAAGCAATATTTTTCTGCTTTCAATTTTTTTCAAAAACAAATTACATAAAACAAAAACAAACGCACTGGCCATTATTGGATGCGAAAGGACCAGAAAGTGGATCTCTGGCAATTTACCCAAATGCCAGGCTGCATGATAGCGATCATAGGATTGCAGGCCAGACTTGATCAAGGCCAGGGCCACAGCCAGCGGCAAACTCACATATAGCACCTTACTCAAGGTGGGGCTGATGCGATTTTCAATCTTCGGCCAACAACAGTACAACGGGATCAAGATAAAAACAACAGGGGCTACATCGGGAACGATTCGATTTTGCGTGCCCAACGCCACAATAACCATCAAAGACAAAAACCTAATACTACGTGAACCATCAATACGGTACTGGCGCCATAAAAGAGAAGGCACACTGGCGATTGCCAACCAATGAATCAGCCAGTCAACACGCCAGATCTGAACGCCACCAATCATTACATACCGGGCAATGTCATACCCTAAATAACTGATACCCAACGCGACGATCAAAGCCGACAAGGCGGCACGAACCAGATTCCTGATGTCGGCGGAAGCAGTCAAGAATAAAAGAACCAGCAAGAACACATCTGTCCCGATAAACAGCCAGTCCTGATAGCTCCATTCCGAAATAAAGGTCAATTTATTAGGGCCCTGCACCCATTCAAACCACTGAGGATCAAATCGCTCAGTCAGTCGCTCAAGATGAGGCACTCCAGCCAATGAGGCGATGAGCAACAACAGGGGAAGCCAAAGTAAAAGCAAGTATTCTTTTCTACGCCAAACCAGATCAAAAAAGATAAGCAACAACCCAGGCAGTGCCTGTAAAGGGTGCGCCAGTGCCGCCAAAATCCATAACAAGGCGGCCGACCTGTAAGACTTCGCAAGATAGGCGCTCAGCGCCAGCAGAACCAACGGCTCAGCAAGGCCTCGACCCGTGAAAAACGTCTCCGCGTAGGCCAATACCCACATACCACCATAACCAGAAGGCCATATCACCAGTGCGAGGGTAGCCCAATATCCTGCCTTTGCCCCAAACAGTTGGCGCGCCAGCATATATGAGGCGATGGAGAAAAAAATAATCGATAATAGTGTGAATGCAGCGAACACCTCGCCTGGCCGCATCCATTTAAAAAATAATGCAAGCAAGTTCGGCAGCAGTGTGAAATCTGCTTGACTACCATAAGCAAAGAAAAAATCTTTACTAAAATTTATCGGATCCCACCGCAGCAGCGCTTGTGCAAGATAAAGCGATGAGTCGTGGCGAATCCCGTAATAGGGGTGCAAGTAGAGTGCCACGGTAATCAACAGTGCAGCACCCGAAATCAGCCATAAATACCTCTCTCGCCCATGATCGAATGGGTCAGAAAAAATCAATTTCCTCCATTGAGTGGCCATTACACCGACATCCTAAAAACAATTGCATGAGCTTGGCCCACACAAAATTGCCGTGGGCATGACTCGGTTGATTCTATCGAGGCCTCAATCATCACCGACCGCGCGAGTAGGTGAGCGTTGACTTCCAATTCTTAATGCAGCCGAACAGGACACAAAAAAAGGCAGCCAAGCTGCCTTTTTTTTGTGCTGTCCGATATCAACCGCGGCAAGAACCGGGGAGGTACTTGGAGGGGATAGGGCTGGCACTGCCAGGGCCGCACTTCCACAGAGCAATCGCGCTGCCGACGTTCGACGCCGCCATCACGTTCGAGCCCGCAGGGTCGGAGTAAGGAACGAGTTGCAGGGTCTTGGAATCGATGTTGGTGGCATCGATGTTTTGTGCCGTGACGGTCACCAGGCCGGTCGCGCTGGTCTGAATCGAGGCGACGTACTTCGATGCAGACCCCGTGCTCTCGCAACCCCAGGAGTTGGCAGAGGGCAGGCTGGCACTGCCAGGGGCAGATTGATAAATTTCAGTGATCGAGGTACGGCAGCCAGATGCCGCCAGAATCACTTCCGACAACTTGGCACGCTTGGTGTAATCCTGGTAAGCGGGCAGGGCTACGGCAGCCAAGATGCCGATGATCGCAACCACGATCATCAATTCGATCAAAGTGAAACCCTGTTGAACGGAACGCTTCATATGAAAACTCCTGAAGTAATGTGAAGAGCGGTGTGGATCAGCAGATTTCGTGCCATGCGTTTCGAGCACATTTGTGCTTACAAATTCGCTCGGCAGTTACATCGACGAGCAAAGGTGTCACTTGTGTATGTTTTTTACGGCACGACGGACAAATTTGTCAGAACAAAATTGTCAGAGCCTGGATTTCAGAGCTCGAACACATCGCCCGAGGACAGCCATTGCAGCGTCAAGGGCCAACCCACCGGGTGCTCGGCCTGCTGCTCCAGCGCCTGAAGCTGGACTGCGATGTCCGCGGTCTCGGAGGGCTTGGTGTGGGTGATGTGGATAGGGAAACTGGGCTGCCCCCCCAGGTGACGCAGCTGTTCTATCAGGCTGGTGGGCGACAGGTGGCGGCTGCGCACAGCCAGTTCATGCTCAGCTTCGCCGAAGGCCGTCTCAATCACCAGGGCCTTGACGCGCAATTGCCGCAGGCGACTCCAGAACGCGGGGTGCCCACAGGTGTCGCCACTGAACACCCAGGCGCCTTGACCGCCATCGACAGAAAACCCAACGGCCGGTAAGGCGTGATCGGCCGGAAGCACCTCAATTTGGTAAGGGCCGCAACGCACGACATCGCCGCAATCAAAGGCATGCAGGGTCACAAAAGGCTGCGCGGGATTGGGAAGGCAGGTGAAGTCAGGCCAGATGACGTCGTTGAACACGTGCTGACGCAGGGCATCCAGGGTTTGGGGCAGGGCGCGCACACGCACGGGGCTGTGTCGCCACTTGGCCACGGCATCCAGCATCAGGGGCAGGGCGGCAATGTGGTCCAGGTGGGAATGGGTCAGGAAGACATCGTCAACGCGGGCCATTTCTTCCAGGGTGAGTTGCCCCACACCGGTTCCAGCATCGATGAGCACCGAGTCACCGACGAGAAACGAGGTGGTGTGGCAACCTTTGGCAATGGCGCCCGAGCAGCCCAGAACCCTGATTTTCATGAACAAACATCCCTATTTGATGTCGAAGACTGTCACGCCATCCCAATCGTCAGGAGGGGGTGTCTGCTGGTACTGCAAAAGGC
>Ga0187844_10003651_pt1 | contig 10204 bp, 7 predicted proteins | sample SpaLakP09_SKY_50_FD_134517 | JGI IMG/M metagenome (GOLD analysis project Ga0187844, IMG submission 134517) | Oligotrophic lake water microbial communities from Sparkling Lake, Wisconsin, USA - SP09_SKY_50 | ecosystem: Environmental > Aquatic > Freshwater > Lake | place: USA: Sparkling Lake...
ATCAATCGCCCGACCGCCTCGATCTTGGTCAGCAAGGGGTGCCGCCCGACCGCAGGGGCCCCTGCATGCAGCAAGGGCGTATCCACCGCATCCAGCGCGCCTTTGCCCATGGCGGCAAAGACCTGCGCGGCATGGCTTTCGACATCGGATGTCACCACCAGAATCGCACAGGGCGCCTCGGCCATGATCCGCCGCGTGGCCTCAACCCCGTTCATGCGCGGCATCACCAGATCCATCAGGATGATGTCAGGCCGGTCGCGCAGCGCCATCTCCACCGCCTCCACCCCATCGGCGGCGGTCCATGCCACCTGATGCTGCGGGGCCTGCACCAGCACCCGGCGCAGCGCCTCGACCGCCAGCGGCATATCGTTGACGATGCCTATTCTCATGGCGTCCCCTCCCCGATCAGGTCGATCACCGCATCGATCAGCGCGTCATTCTGAAAACTGCCCTTGGTCAGGTAATAATCGGCCCCGACCTCCAGACCGCGCAGCCGGTCTTCCTCACGGTCCTTATAGGACAGGATCATCACCGGCAGCCCCTTGAGCGCGGTATCCTGACGGATACGCCGCACCAGTTCGATCCCGTCCATGCGCGGCATGTCAATATCGCTGACCACCAGATCGAAACCGCCGCCGCGCAGCGCGTTCCAACCGTCCATGCCATCGACCGCCACCTCGACATCATAGCCGTGATGATCGAGCAGCTTGCGCTGCAATTCGCGCACGGTAAAGGAATCATCGACCACCAGCACCCGCTTGCGCCGTGTGCCCAATGCAAGACCCGCCTCGTGCCCGACCGGGGCCAGACGGTCGGTGGCGGCCAGTTTCTCCAGCGAGCGGAGCATATCCTCAACGTCAACAATCAGCAGCGGCGCCCCGTCCTCGGTCAGCGATGCCGCGCTGATATCCTTGATCTTGCCCAGACGCGGATCGAGGGGTTGCACCACCAATTCGCGCCCGCCCACGAAACGATCCACCACCAAGGCAAACATTGCGCCGGGCGCGCCCAACAGCACGACCGACAGTTCATCGGGCGTCCCCTCGGGCGCGGCGCAACCCAGCACCTGATGCGCGCCCACCAGCCCCACCGCCGCGCCATCGATCAGGACATGCTGGCGGCCTTCCACCTTGCGGACCTGATCGGCAGGAACCTTCATCGCCCCGGCAATATGGGCAAAGGGAAAAGCATAGGGCTCGCCGCCAATATCGACCAGCAGCGCGCGCACCACCGAGAGCGTAAGCGGCAATTCGAGCCGAAACTTTGTACCCTCACCCGGGCGTGAAAGGATGCGTACGCGCCCGCGCACTTGGCGGATCATGTCCTGCACAATGTCCAGCCCGACCCCGCGCCCCGAGATCTCCGTCACATCGGCCTTCATCGTAAAGCCGGGCAGGAACAGGAATTCGAGCAATTCGCTCTCGCTCAGCCTTGCCGCGGTCTCCGGCGTGGCCAATCCGCGCGCGATGATCGCGCGGCGGATCGTGGCCGGATCAATCCCCCTGCCGTCATCGGCCACGATAATCTGCAAGGCGCCCGCGTGATGGCTCGCCTCCACCCGGATCACCCCTTCGGCGGGCTTGCCGGCGGCGCGGCGCTCCTCCGGGCTTTCCATGCCGTGATCCAGCGCATTGCGCAGCAGATGGCCCAGCGGCGCATCGAGCTTTTCGAGAATATCGCGGTCAACCTGCGTCCGCTCGCCAAGGATTTCGAAGCGGACTTCCTTGCCCAACTCGCGCGCAATGTCGCGCACCATGCGCGGAAAGGCCCCCATCCCATCGGCAAAGGGGCGCATCCGCACCATCAGCGCCTGATTATAGAGGCGATGGGCCAGATTGGTGGTGCGGTGGTTCGAGGCTTCCAGCTCGTCCAGCCCGCCCGCCAGTTGCCGCCGACAATCGAGCAACCGCCTGCGCGCCTCCTCCAGCGCCAGTCTGGCGCGTTCGTCCAGCAATTCCACCGGCAGCGCGGCCTGCAGCGCATCGAGCGCGCCGGCGGCCTGATGATGCATCCGCTTGAGCCGCAACATGGATTGTTCGAGCGGGGCCAGTCGCCGCGTCTCGACCAGCGATTCCCCGGCCATATCGAGCAGGCGGTTGAGATTTTCGGCGCTGACCCGCAAGGCGCGGTCCCCTGCCTCGACCATCCTTTCAGGTGCGGGCGCCGCCGCCACAGGTTCAGGCAAGGATGGCGTAATGGCAGGCACCATCATCACCGGTTCAGGCGCAACCGGTTCAGGCGGCGAGGGCATCGACACATCCGCCTTTTTCAGGGCGGCGGCAAACCGCTCCGCATCGGCCTGCCAGATATCCTCCTCAAAACCCGTTTCCGGCTCGGGTTCCGCCGCCAGCGCGCTGAGCAGATCGACCCCGCTCAGCAACAGGTCGATCTGCACCGGCGCCAGACGCGCCTGCCCCGCCTGCGCCAACACGAAAAGGTCTTCCATCGCATGGGCCACCGTGACCGCCGGATGCACGCCGACAATCCGCGCCGCGCCTTTAAGCGAATGGGCAGCACGCATGCAGCATTCGAGCATATCGGCCTGCGAAGGGTCTTTTTCGAGCGCCAGCAGCGCCTCGGTCAGGGCCTGAGTCTGCTCCTCCGCCTCGATCCGGAACAGATCGCGCATCGACAGGGATGACGGATCAAGGTGTTTCATGCCAGGAAGCGCTCCATCGCGGCAAACACCAGATCCTCGTCCAACCGCCCCACCTGCGCGCGCTCCCATGTCAACAGGCCGCGCGTATAGGCCGATGCCGACCGCGCCAGCGTGACCGGCACGGGCTTTAATTTGCCCGCGTCATGGAATCGCACATGCCGCACCTCATCGACCGGAAAGGCCAGACGACGCTTGTCATGACGCGCCACGATCAGGCGCCCATGTTCGGCCACCGGCAAGGTCCCGACCAGAAGCTGGGCCATCGACACGCAGATCACCAGTTCCCCGCGCACATTGACCAGCCCGAGCAAGCCGGGATGCCCGCGATGCGGCAAAGTATGGATGGGGCGCAGCAGGATGATCTCATCCAGCACCAGCGTCGGCAGGGCAAACCATTCAGCGCCAAGGCGGAAAACCATCAGCGATTCTCCGAGGCCACGGCCCGTTTCCTCAACCGATCCGGCCAGAGGCAATGCATCATGATCCACCGGCATCTCGCGGTCGAGCAGCACAGCGGCCGCTTGCGAAAAGCGCGGGCAATTGCGGCAATGGGAATGGCGCGGCAATTCAGGGCAGGATTTGTCGCCCTGAATGCCGATCCGTTTCCAGCACGCATCGATTTCAGGCGCGGCCCGAAGGTGATCCTGCACCATCAGCCCCTCCGCTCATCGCGGCGGCGCAGGCGTTCATCCAGCCGCTGCGCGCCGACAGCATCGCCCTCGCGGCGCAGCAACAGCGCCAGATGGCCCAGCGCCTCGACATTGGCCGGATCAAGATACAACACCTTGCGGTAATAATGGGCCGCCGCCTTGCCCTGTCCCGATGCATCGCTGATCAGGCCCAGCAGCAGCAATACATCGGGCGAAGCGCCCTTTTCGCGAATATGCGCCTGACAGCCGCGTTCGGCCTCCTCCACCCTTCCATCATCGGCCAGCGCCCGCAACGCCGCCAGATCGGGCGCGGCGGGCGTTGGGGCCTTGGCACGCAGCCGGACATCGCCGCCAACCCGCACAGGCAGGCGCAGACCGGAGGCCCGGATCGGGGGTGGCGATGGCCGGGAAGCCGGGACCGAAGGGCGGATGCCCGCGCCAGATGGCGCCGGATCAGGCGCCCGCGCAAAGGCAAAGGACATGGCAAGCCCTGCCGAGGCGAAACCTTCGGCGCGCATCAATCCGGCCTCGGAATGGCCGACGAACAGAGTGCCGCCCGGCGCCAGCAAGCGGGCCAGCACGGCAATCGCCTGTTTCTGGCGGGGAAGATCAAAATAGATCAACATGTTGCGGCAGAAAATAACATCGAAGGCCGGGGCCTGCGCCATGAAGCCGGGGGCAAAAATATTGCCCTGACTGAAGCGGACCGATGCGCGCACCTCGTCCCGCAATGTCCAGCCCTTGGCGGCGGCCTCGAAATAGCGGTCGCGAAAGCCAAGCTCGTGGCCCCGAAAGGAATTGCGGCCATAGACCCCGGCGCGCGCCAGATCGATGGCTTGCTGGCTGATATCAATGCCCTCAATGGAAAAGCGATGCGCCGGAACGCCGCTGTCGAGCAAGGCCATGGCCATCGTATAGGCTTCCTCGCCCGTCGAGCAGGGCAGGCTGAGCAGGCGCAGGCTGGCCGAAGGATCGGCGCGCAGCCGGGGGGCCAGCACATCGCGCTCCATCGCGCGGAACGCCTGCGGATTGCGGAAAAACCACGTTTCGGGCACCACCACCGCTTCGACAAGCTGTTGCAGCTCATCGGGCGAGCCTTGCACCAGCCGCCAATAGGCATCGGGATCGCAGGCGCCATTGTCACGCCGCCGCGCATCCACTGCGCGCGCAATCGCCCCCGATCCGATCGAGGCGGCACTCAGCCCCATGACCTTTTCGAGCAGGGCCTCAAAGCGGTTCTCGCTCATGATACGCCCACCTGCACATAGGCGCGTTCCAGCAAGGCAGCCGGAAGCAGATCGGGCAGGTCGACCCGCTGCACCAGCCCATCGGGGCCGGTGGCGAAAGGCGCGAAATCCTCTGGATCAAGGCGCAGCATCGTGGTCGCATTTTCCGCGATCAGGCCCAGCAGGGCCCCGTGATGGCGCACAACAATGATCCGCGTGCTGAGCCGCCGCCGCGCCGGACGGCCGAGGTCGAGCAGGCACAGGTCGATGACCGGCACGAATTGCCCGCGATATTCAAAAGTCTGATCCGTGGGCAGGTCCGCGCTGTCCGGCCCCTGACGGATTGTCCGCAAGGGTGCCAGCGGCACAATCTCGACAATCCGCTCAGCCGCCAGCGCGAAGCTGTTCTCACCGATCCGGAAATGAAGAAAAAGCATGGGTTATCAGGCCCTCATCACGCCGAGGTCAGCTTAAAGCGCGCGATGCTGCCGTGCAGATTGGTTGAGACGTGGTTCAGGTCCTCAATGGCCGAAGTGGACTGGCGCAGGGATTCCACCGTCTGCTGGGTGGCTTCGCTCAGTTGCACCAGCGCCTCGCTGATCTGTTCGGCGCCAGTGGCCTGCGTCTGCATACCCTCGTTCACGCTTTCAAAACGCGGGGCCAGAGCCTGAACCTGCATGATGATTTCGGAAAATTTGTCGCCAATGGCATGCACATCATGCTGCCCCCGGCGCACTTCCTCGGAAAATTTGTCCATGCCCATCACGCTGGCCGCAACGGCGGACTGGATGTCCTTGACCATCTGCTCGATGTCATAGGTGGCAACGGCGGTCTGATCGGCCAGACGGCGGATTTCCGAGGCGACAACGGCAAAACCGCGCCCGTATTCGCCGGCCTTTTCCGCCTCGATCGCGGCATTGAGCGAGAGCAGGTTGGTCTGATCGGCCACTTTGGTGATCGTGGTCACCACCTGATTGATATCGCCCGCCTTTTCGTTCAGCACCGCCAGCTTGGAGTTGATCGAATTGGCCGCTTCCATCACCTGCGCCATCGAATCTTCCATCTCGGCCAGACCGCTGCGCCCACCCGAGGCCAGTTCGGCGGCGGCCTCCGATACGGCGGCAACATCGGTCATGGTGCGCACCAGCTCTTTCGATGTCACCGCGATTTCGCGCGATGTCGCGCCGATCTGGGTGGTGGTGGCGGCCACTTCGGCGGCGGTGGCCTGCTGCTGCTTGGAGGTGGCAGCGATTTCGGTCATCGAGGTACTGACCCTGATCCCCGAACGCTGAACCTGTCCGACGAGTTCCATCACCTCGTCGGCCATGCGGTTGAAACCCTCGCTCAGATCGCCCAGTTCGTCATCGCGCATGACCGGCATACGCTGGGTGAAATCGCCCTGACGCATCGTATCCATCAATCCCGTCAGGCGCTTGAGCGGCGGGATGACGGCAGAGAGAAGCAGATAGCCCGCCAGCAGCGCCACCGCGAGTGCGATGAGAAAGCCCGCCGTCATCGAGGTCTGCAAGGACAGGATCTGTTCGTCGATCTCACCGATCTTTTCCAGCGCGCGCTTTTGATTGCCCAGCGCGACCGCGCCGATATCTTCGAGCGCCGCTTTGAAATGATCCTGAAGGACGGATGGCTGATGGGCATCCGTCCGCGCGCTGCGATAGGCGGCATAGTCGCGCTTGAACTGACCAAAGGCTTCGCGGTCCGCATCGGTAAAGATCGTGGCCTCATAAGCCGCGATCAAAGGCTCAACCGGGGAAGGCCCCCGCCCCGCATCGCCCGATTGCTGGATCTTGAGGAAATCGGCAACCAGCGCATCCTTGATCAGGCCGCTCTGATAAAGCCCGGCCACAGCATCGGTGCTGAGTGCGGTCGTATGGCTTTCGGTCAGGGCCAGACGCGAATGGGCATAGAGGCCCACCAGCAGGATCGTTGCCAGAATGCCTGAAAAGCCTGCGAGTATCAGGGTGCGGATTTTCAACTTGACCATGGCCACCCTCTTGAAGCGCAAGAGTGGATCGATGGGCTCCGGCGCGCTTGGCATAAATATACGGCCCGAGGTTTTCGAGCCCGTCCCACATTGGCGCATTGTGGCTAAAAAATTCTTAATTTCGCCGCTCTCGGGCAGAGCCAAACCGATGCATCCGCCCAACCGGGCAAATCCATCGGGACCGTGAAGGATTTAATTAATTCCCCGGCAATATACTTGGCCGGAACAATCAAAAACATGAGAGATGCCCGAGTGATTGATCTCAGGGTTACAACGCTGGAACATATTGCCCGCGGGGACTCCCTCGACCGCGTTATGGGCCATTTGTGTCGGGCATTTGAGGCAAATTTTCCCGAGGTCATCTGCTCGGTACTGATGGTCGATCGCGGGGGCATGCTGCACCCGCTCGCCGCGCCCAGCCTGCCTGCGGCCTATAGCGCTGCACTCGACAATATTGCCGTCGGGCCCAACGTCGGCTCCTGCGGCACGGCGGCCTATACCCGTCAACCAGTGGAAGTAGTCGACATCGCGACCGACACGCGCTGGATCAATTTCAGGGATGCCGCGCTGGCGCTGGGGCTCAAGGCCTGCTGGTCATCGCCCATTCTGGACCCCTCCGGAATGGTCCTGGCAACTTTCGCGCTCTATTTTCGCGACAGCCGCGGCCCATCGCAGGATGAGCGGGACCTGGTGGAAATTTGCATCCATTTGTGCGAACTGGCCATGGCGCGCCATCTGCGCGTGACCGAGCGCGAGCGCAGCGCCAACATGGATGCGCTGACCAATCTTCCCAATCGCCGCAGCTTTGAACAGACCCTGCGCCATATCGACTGTGACGAACCGGGTTCATGGGCGCTGATGATCGTCGATCTCGACAATCTGAAGACCACCAACGACACATTTGGCCATGAGGCGGGCGACCGCCTGCTTCAGGAAACCGCCGGCAGACTGGCGCAGGTGGCAACGCCGGACCGCGCGTTTCGGGTCGGCGGCGATGAATTTGCGCTGCTGATCGTCGCGCCCGAACGGCTGGACGCGCTCGAAGACTTTGCCCAAAGCGTTCTGACCGCGCTTTCGGGTATGATCGATTTCGCCGCCTTTTCGATCCTGCCCGAAGCCACCATCGGCTATGCTGCCCTGAGCGCGCAGGACAAGGACGCGGTCCATACGCTGCGCAATGCCGACCATGCGCTGTATCATGCCAAAGCGGTCAATCGGGGCGGCCATTTACGTTATACGCCCGCGATGAACGACCCGGTCGCGGCCCGCCTGTCCTCGATTTCCGCCGTTCAGGCCGCGCTGAGCGAGGGGCGCCTGCGCGCATGGTATCAGCCGATTGTGCGCCTGAACGACCGCCGCATCGTGGGGGTGGAGGCCTTGTGCCGGATGATAACGGCCGATGGCACGGTTCTTCCCGCCAGCGCCTTTGCCGAGGCCACCATCGCGCCCGGTATCGCCAGCCAGTTGACCCGCGCGATGCTTGAAATGGTGGCCGCCGATTTGCGCCTGTGGCGCGAGGCCGGGGTGCCGCAAACCTCCATGGCGGTGAATGTCACGGCGACGGACCTGCGCGGCGCGCGCCTGTTGCAGGTCATCCGTGAAGCCTTTGCCTATGATGCCGACCTGATTGGCCGACTGGTGCTTGAGGTCAACGAAACCGTCTCGATCGATCGCCATGATCGCACCATGACCCAGACGATTGAGGCCTTGCGCTGTCATGGCATCCGCATCGCGCTGGATGATTTCGGCACCGGCTATGCCTCGCTCACCCACCTGCTCTACTTCCCGTTTGACAGCATCAAGATCGACAAGTCTTTCATCGACCGTCTGGCCATCCATGATCCATCGGGCGATGATCTGAGCAGCACGATCATCACCGCTCTGCTGGCGATTGCACGCAAAACCGGCGCGACGGTGATCGCCGAGGGCATCGAGCATGAAGAACAGGCCCAGCGACTGAGCGACATGGGCTGCCTCTATGGTCAGGGCTATCTGTTCGCGCCCGCGGTTGACCGATCCGAAAGCGCGCGCCTGCTGATCCATCATGCCGCCAGCATAGCGCACAGCATTCCGATGCCGCTGAGCCGGGCAGAGGCAGGCAAATTGCCGCTCAACGCCCCGGCTCTGGACGGTCGACCCCGCAATAGGGCTGTAATGGGCCAATAAGGCCTGCTGAAGCCCTTTGGCGACTTTCCGGGCAATTCCCTTACTCGAAACACCAAAACGCCTCCTGAGCCTTCAGGGGGCGTTTTGGCACGCGTCTGTTGCAGGATGGGTTTGACCTTGCCCGCCACTTCGATTATGAAACGATAAATAGATTATACGTCCGATTATCGTTCACATTGGAGAGGAAGCTAAGGTGACCGGAAAGATATTCCCCACCCCCGCCGCCGCGCTCGAAGGGCTGCTGTTTGACGGGATGACGATCATGTCGGGGGGCTTTGGCCTCTCGGGCAATCCCGAGAGCCTGATCCCGCAAATCCGCGCCAGCGGGGTGCGCGACCTGACTGTGATCTCGAACAATGCCGGGGCGGACGGCTTTGGCCTGTGGATGCTGCTGGAAAGCCGCCAGATCCGCAAAATGATCTCCTCCTATGTGGGCGAGAACAAATTGTTCGAGCAGCAGTACCTGAGCGGTGAACTGGAACTGGAACTGACCCCGCAGGGCACGCTGGCCGAGCGCATTCGCGCGGGCGGCGCGGGCATTCCGGCCTTTTACACCAAAACCGGCGTCGGCACCGTGGTGGCGCAGGGCAAGCCGACCGAATTTTTCGATGGGCAGGAATATGTCCGCGAGACATGGTTGCGCGCCGATGTTGCGATCATCAAGGCGTGGCGGGCTGACCCTGCGGGCAATCTGATGTTCAACAAGACCGCGCGCAATTTCAACCCCAACATGGCCACCGCAGGCCGCGTCACCGTGGTCGAGGTCGAGGAAATCGTGCCCGAGGGGACGTTTGATCCCGATTGCATCCACACGCCCGGCATTTTCGTCGACCGCATCGTGCTGTCCACCATCAATGAAAAGCGCATCGAGAAACTGACGACCCGGCCCAAGGAGATCGCACAATGAGCTGGACCCGCGATGAAATGGCCGCGCGCGCGGCACAGGAACTGCGCGATGGCTATTACGTGAACCTTGGCATCGGCATTCCGACGCTGGTGGCCAATTATGTGCCGCAGGGGATCACGGTCACGCTGCAATCGGAAAACGGCATGCTGGGCATCGGCCCCTTCCCCTATGAGGGCGAGGCGGACCCGGACCTGATCAACGCGGGCAAGCAGACCGTGACCGCGCTGCCCACCAGCAGCTTTTTCTCCAGCGCCGACAGTTTCGCGATGATCCGGGGCGGGCATATCGACATGGCCGTGCTGGGCGCGATGGAGGTCGCGGAAAATGGAGATCTGGCCAACTGGACCATTCCGGGCAAGATGGTGAAGGGCATGGGCGGCGCGATGGATCTGGTGGCCTCTGCCAAAAACATCATCGTGGCCATGCAGCACGTAGCCCGCGACGGGAGCAGCAAGCTGCTGCCCCAGTGCACCCTGCCCATCACCGGCCTGCGCTGCGTGAAGAAGATTGTAACGGAGCTGGCCGTGCTCGACGTAACGCCCGACGGCTTCGTGCTACGCGAACGGGCCCCCGGCGTAACCGTGGAGCAGATTC
>Ga0187844_10003652_pt1 | contig 10197 bp, 11 predicted proteins | sample SpaLakP09_SKY_50_FD_134517 | JGI IMG/M metagenome (GOLD analysis project Ga0187844, IMG submission 134517) | Oligotrophic lake water microbial communities from Sparkling Lake, Wisconsin, USA - SP09_SKY_50 | ecosystem: Environmental > Aquatic > Freshwater > Lake | place: USA: Sparkling Lake...
GCCGGGTTTCCTTGCGGGCGTTCCCTATTTTGCGAACGCACGTTTCTTAAGGCGCTAACCTATGTACGCGGTGATCAAAACCGGCGGCAAGCAGTACCGGGTCCAAGCCGGCGATCTGCTGGTGGTCGAAAAGCTCGACGGTGAACCGGGCGCAGCTGTCGCCTTTGGCGAAGTCCTGATGCTGGGCGAAGGCGAGGCCGTGACGGTCGGCGCCCCCACGGTGGACGGCGCTGTCGTCTCCGGCACCCTGATCGAAACCCGCAAGGGTGAGAAGGTGAAGGTCTTCAAGAAGATCCGCCGTCAGGGCTATCGCCGCACCCGCGGTCACCGCCAGACCGAGTCGGTCGTGCGCGTGACCTCGGTCGCTGGCGCAGGCAAGGAAATCAAGTGGGACGGCGTCATCGACCTGACCCCCAAGGTGATCCTGAACGCCCGGGCCCGTGGCCTCGGCGACGCCGCCGTGCCCTTCACGATCCCGGTCGCTGCGGCACCGGTCGCTGAAGCCGCCCCGAAGAAGAAGGCCGCCCCGAAAAAGGCCGCCGCCACCCCGGAAGACGGCGAAGCCTAAGCGGCTGCGCCTCTCAAGGATTTAGGAGAGCAAGATGGCTCACAAGAAATCAGGCGGCTCGTCCAGCAACGGTCGCGACTCAGACGGCCGCCGCCTTGGCGTGAAGAAGTTCGGCGGCGAGAAGGTTCTCGCCGGCAACATCATCATCCGTCAGCGCGGCACAAAGTTCTGGCCGGGTGCCGGTGTCGGCATCGGCAAGGACCACACCCTCTTCGCGCTCGTCGAAGGCGCGGTGAAGTTCGTGACCAAGAAGCATGATCGCACCTACGTAACGGTTGCGCCCAAGGCGCAGGCTGCCGAGTAGAGCGAACTCGACTTTCTCGGGTCGCGCTTCTCGGAAGAGAAGACGATCCGGACAGACGAACCGAAGCGGGGAGTCCGGAACGCCGGGCTCCCCGCTTTTGTTTTGTCCAACGCCGCCCTGAAGCAGGATCGCCACGGCGGCGTCACGGTCCCCGTCCAAAGAGGGATCGAGAAACCGGGAGGCGCCAGATGTGCGTCATCGACACCAGTCCCATAATTGAGACGCGGCGCATCACGCTTCGGGCTCCCGCACCGTCCGATGCCCAACGGCTTTGTGCGCTGGGTAGCGAGCGGGAGATTGCGCGCATGACCACCCGCATGCCCTGGCCCTACGGCCGACACGACGCCGAAGCGTTCATCAGCCGCTGTCAGGCCCAGGATCGTCGCCGCGACAATACCTTTGTCATCGACCTCGAGAACGAGGGGGTTGTCGGCGTTCTGGGCCTCTTCACTCCACCTGATGCAGCCCTGGAAACGGGCTACTGGATCGGCAAACCCTATTGGGGCCGGGGTCTTGCCACCGAGGCACTTCAGGGAGCCCTGAACTGGGTGAAGCAGGGCTGGCGGCGTCGGCTGGTCACAGCGGGCCACTTCGCCGACAATCCGGCGTCCGGGCAGGTGTTGATCAAGGCCGGGTTTCTTTACACCGGTCGGGTCGAGATGAAGCCATCGCTGTCGCGGGGCGAAGCTGTGGCCACACGCATGATGGTCTGGCTGGCCTGACCGGGTCCCCCCTAGCCAAACGGCAGAGTATCAGGCCGCGCGGTGCGTCTGAATGACCTTCTGCTGGCCCTCGCGGAAGCGCTTCTCGGCCGTCAGGATCCGGTCGCAGAGTGCGTCCAGGTCCGAGAGCAGCGAATAGGTGGCGTAGATGGGGATTTCCATCAGCGCCACCTGGGCCCGCGGCATGAATTCGCAGTACTTTTTCCAGGAGGCGTGCGCGTCCCGGGCGTGGGTAGCGCGCTGGCCCAGCGGGTTCCAGAGGTCGAGCTCCATGAGCTCGTCCCGGCACTGCTTCATGACCGGCAAGGCAATGTAGAGAAACAGGAAGGTCGGGGTCGCGGCACGGCTGAACTGGGGCTGGACCTGCATGTGCCAGATCCGGAAGGCTTCAAAGAAGCCCGCCTTGCGCGCCGGGTCGGGCGGCAGCCAGGTCGCGTCCTGATTGATGAGCTCGGCGGCGCTGGCGGCGCGCTTGACCAGATCATCGGCCGAACGGCCACCGGCCATGGTCTTTGACAGGGCATTGACCGGAATATTCAGGCGCTTGGCGACGTCCGTGTAGGCGACCTGCTGGCCGGCCATCGGTGTCCACTGCCCGAAGGATGCGGCCTTGGGATTGCTGGCACGCTTCTGGGCGGCCGCCTGGTGCAGCAGAAGTTGCTCCTCGCGTCGCTTCTCGGCCTGCATCCGGTCGAACTCGGCCTCATGCATGGCCTGCTCCTCGGGCGTCATCCAGCGTGCGCGCCCGGGACCATAGGTCCGCTCGGTCCGGTTCAGGAGCACCAGAACATGCTGGTCTGTCGGTCGGGTGCCGATGTCGCCCAGAAAGGCCCGGAAGTCACGCCAGGTGCCGGTCACGCCGGTGCCACGGCTCATCAGGATGTTGCGGTGGATCGACGCTTCGCCCGCATATTTACGGCACAGCGTCTGGAGCGTCATTTCCCGCAGGTCTCGAGCCAAATCTGCTCCGACGTCCAGTGTCGTCGTCAACGCATCGTCCCCCACTCACCGCACGTTAAAAACGACGGTTTCACAGCAAGACTCTTTGTTGCACGGGCAACTTTAACATTTCGTCACACGCTGGAACGGCGTTACGCCAATGTGGGTACACGCCGAGGGCCGCCATTTCGGCTCGACGTAGCGAACGCCTTGGGACAAAAGACGCTCATGAAGTTTCTGGACCAATGCAAGATCTATATCCGCTCCGGCAATGGTGGCGGCGGCTCGGTCTCGTTCCGACGCGAAAAGTACATTGAATACGGCGGACCCGACGGTGGCGACGGCGGCCGGGGCGGCGACATCTGGATCGAGGCCGTCGACGGCCTCAACACGCTGATCGACTACCGCTACCAACAGCATTTCAAGGCCGAGACCGGGATCCACGGCATGGGCCGCGCGCGCCATGGCGCGGCGGGTGCCGACATCACCCTCAAGGTGCCGGTCGGCACACAGGTCCTCGAGGAGGACAAGGAAACCCTGATCGCCGACCTCGACACGGCCGGTATGGCCGTCCGACTGTGCAAGGGCGGCAATGGCGGCTGGGGCAACCTGCACTTCAAGGGACCGGTCAACCAGGCCCCGAAGTTCGCCAATCCAGGCCAGGAAGGCGAAGAACGCTGGATCTGGCTGCGCCTGAAGCTGATCGCCGATGTCGGACTGGTGGGTCTGCCCAATGCCGGCAAGTCGACCTTCCTGGCTGCGGCGACCGCCGCCAAGCCCAAGATCGCGGACTATCCCTTTACGACCCTGACCCCCAACCTCGGTGTCGTTGACCTGTCGACCAGCGAACGCTTCGTCCTGGCCGACATTCCCGGACTGATTGAAGGCGCATCCGAAGGGGCCGGGCTGGGCACGCGCTTCCTCGGACATGTAGAACGCTCGGCGGTGCTCATCCACCTCGTGGACGCTACCCAGGCCGACATCACCGGGGCCTGGACGACCATCCGCGGCGAACTTGAAGCCTATGGCGACGAGCTTGGCGACAAGTCAGAGATCCTGGCCCTGAACAAGATCGACGCCCTCGACGAGGACACCATCGCCGAGAAGCTGGCTGAACTTGAAGCCGTCGCTGGTGTCCGGCCCCGTCTGGTGTCGGGCGTCTCCGGCAAGGGCGTCAAGGAACTGCTGCGGGCCGCCTATCGCCAGGTTCGCATCCGGCGGGGCGACGAGATCGAAGAGATCGACGAAGAAGAAGATCATGTCCCGGAGACCCCCGGGGGCTGGACTCCGTGATCTCTGGCAAGGCGGTGGGAAGCGGCCCCCTCGCGACTGCGAGACGGATCGTCTTCAAGGTCGGTTCGGCCCTGCTGGTCGATGCCCGGACCGGTGCCGCCAACCATGCCTGGCTCAAGGCCTTCTGCGACGACGCCGCCGCCTTGAGAGCACGTGGCCAGCAGATTGTTGTGGTCTCCTCCGGAGCCGTAGCGCTGGGTCGTCGTCGCCTTGGACTGACGGGCCGGAAGTCCCTCACCCTGCCGGAGAAGCAGGCTGCGGCCGCGGCAGGACAGTCGCTGTTGATGAGAGCGTGGGAGGAAGCGTTCGAGCCACACGGGATCAGCGTGGCCCAGATCCTGATGACCCGCGATGACACCGAGACCCGTCGGCGCTGGCTGAACGCGCGGGCGACGACGGAGACGCTTCTCGGTCTGGGCGTCGTTCCCGTGGTCAATGAGAACGATACGGTCGTCACCGAAGAGATCCGCTACGGCGACAATGACCGCCTGGCGGCGCGGGTCGCGCAACTGGCCGGGGCCGACCTTCTGGTCCTGCTGTCCGACATCGACGGCCTCTACTCCGCCGATCCCCGGAAGGATCCGAACGCCGCCCATCTGCCCCTGATCTCCGAGATCACGCCGCAGATCGAGGCCATGGCCGGTGGAGCCAATGCGACGTCCGGAGTCGGTACGGGCGGCATGGCCACCAAGATTGCTGCGGCCCGCATCGCCCGGGCGGCCGGCTGCGCCACCCTCATCACGCTGGGGTCGCGCCCCCACCCCCTGAAGGCCATCGAGGCCGGGGAAAAGGCGACGCTGATCGAGGCCGGGGCCAGTCCGGCGGCCGCCTACAAGGCGTGGATTGCGGGGAGCCTGGCTCCTCAGGGCTGGCTCTCTGTTGATGCCGGAGCTGCCGCAGCCCTCGCCAGGGGCAAGAGCCTTCTCGCGGCCGGCGTCCGCGCCGTCGAGGGCCCCTTCGACAAGGGTGACGCCGTAAGGATCCGCGACGAGACGGGACGGGAAGTCGGCCGGGGGCTCGTTCGATACGACAGCGCGGACGCTCACCGCATCGCCGGCCTGCGCTCGGGTGCGATCGAGGCCGAGCTTGGCTTCACAGAAGGCCCCATGATCCACGCGGATGATCTGGCCGTGGCCGAGACCCTGACATGACGCTCGAACCCGCCACGTCCCGGACCCGCGAATGGCACAATGTCGATCGCACAGTCTTTCGCGACCAGATCATTCCGTCCGAGCGACCTGCGATCCTTCGCGGTCTGGTGAAGGACTGGCCGGCTGTCTCGGCCGGTAGAGCTTCGGACGAGGCGATGGCGGATTATCTGCTGGCGCTCGACGCCGGCAGGCCCGTCACGGTGCTGCATGGCGGCCCGGAGATCGACGGGCGCTTCTTCTATACTGACGACCTGACAGCGCTCAATTTTCGCCGCAGGAGCGTTCCATTGACCGAGGCGCTGTCGGCGCTCCTGTCATTCCGCACCGACCCGACACCGCCGGCGATTGCCGTGCAGTCCACGCCGACCGAAGGGGCCTTTCCCGCCTTCGCCGCCAACAATCCCCAACCCCTGCTGGACCCATCAGTCGGTCCGCGGATGTGGATCGGCAACGCCATCACCACAGCCACCCATTTCGACATGAGCTACAATGTCGCCTGTGCGGTGGCCGGGCGCCGGCGCTTTACACTGTTCCCGCCGCACCAGCTGAAGAACCTCTATCTGGGCTCCCTGGAGTTCACGCCGGCCGGCCCGCCCGTCAGCCTGGTCGATATCGCCAAGCCGGACCTGGCCCGGTTTCCGCGCTTTGAGGAGGCCTGGGCGACGGCGGAAGTCGCCGAGCTCGAACCCGGCGACGCGCTCTACATCCCCTATTTCTGGTTCCACAATGTCAAGTCACTCGATCCCTTCACCGTACTGGTGAACTACTGGTGGACAGAGCCCCGCCCCACCCTGGGCCGGCCGCTGGAAGCCTTGCTGCACGCGATGGCCACCATCCGGGAGCTCTCACCGGGTGAGCGGGAAATCTGGCGCGAGGTTTTCGATCACTTCGTTTTCCAGACCCACGGCGATCCGGTGGGCCATATCCCCCCGGCCATGCGCGGCTCGCTCGGAGAGATGACCCCGCAGAACATCGCCCGGATCCGGAAAATCCTGGTCGGGGCCTTGAACCGGGCCTGAGACATCCGCAGGTAACGGCCTGAAGTCTCGGCCCTGGCAGGGCTTGTGGATTCGCTTCGGCATAGTCGAAGCCATCAAGGGATCTGTCACCGGCCCGGGTCAAAGATTCCCTCCGACCTGAAAAGTCCCTAGGGTCACGCGTCTACCGAGGAGTTCCCATGGCCTATCGTTCGTTGCGTGAGTTCATCGACGTTCTGGAAGCCAAGGGCGAACTGGTGCGGGTGACCGAGCCGGTCTCCAGCGTCCTCGAAAAGACCGAGATCCAGACCCGTCTGCTCGCCACCGGTGGCCCGGCCGTGCTGTTCGAGCATGTGCTGATGGCCGACGGCACCCGCTCGGCCATGCCGGCCCTGGTAAACCTGTTCGGCACCGTCAAGCGCGTGGCCATGGGCGTGACCCTCGGCGGCGAGCCGCGTGAGACCGCCGCCGAACTGCGCGAAGTCGGCGAGCTCCTGGCCTTCCTGCGCCAGCCCCAGCCGCCCAAGGGTCTGAAGGACGTCATCGACATGCTGCCCCTGGCCAAGACGGTCATGGCCATGCGTCCGGGGACGGTGAAGAAGGCTCCCGTGCAGGAGATCGTCCTGACCGGCGACGATATCGATCTGTCGAAACTGCCGGTGCAGACCTGCTGGCCGGGCGAGCCGGCCCCGCTGATCACCTGGCCGCTGGTCGTCACCAAAGGGCCCGGCAAGGACCGCGAGGACGACTTTAACCTGGGCATCTACCGCATGCAGGTGCTGGGCAAGGACCGCTGCATCATGCGCTGGCTGGCCCATCGCGGCGGAGCCCAGCACTATGCCCGCCACAAGAAATCCGGCACCCGCGAGCCTCTGCCCGCCTGCGCCGTGCTGGGTGCCGACCCGGGGACGATCCTGGCCGCCGTCACGCCGGTGCCTGACACGCTTTCGGAGTACCAGTTCGCCGGTCTGCTGCGCGGGGCCAAGGTCGATCTGGTTCCGGCCAAGACCGTGCCCCTGATGGTCCCGGCCCACGCCGAGATCGTCATCGAGGGCTATGTCCTGCTCGACGAGTACGCCGACGAGGGCCCCTATGGCGACCACACCGGCTATTACAACAGCGTCGAGAAGTTCCCGGTCTTCCAGGTGACTGCGATCACCATGCGCAAGGACCCCATCTACCTGACCACCTTCACCGGCCGGCCGCCGGATGAGCCTTCGGTGCTGGGCGAGGCCCTGAACGAGGTGTTCGTGCCGCTGATCCGCCAGCAGTTCCCCGAGATCGTCGACTTCTGGCTTCCGCCTGAGGGCTGCAGCTATCGCATCGCCGTGGTCTCGATGAAGAAGGCCTATCCCGGCCATGCCAAGCGGGTGATGCTGGGCGTCTGGAGCTATCTGCGCCAGTTCATGTACACCAAGTGGGTGATCGTCGTGGACCACGACATCAATGCCCGCGACTGGAAGGACGTGATGTGGGCCATCTCCACCAAGATGGACCCGGCCCGGGACATCACGGTGATCGAGCACACGCCCATCGACTATCTCGACTTCGCCAGCCCCGAGAGCGGTCTCGGGTCCAAGATCGGACTCGACGCCACCGACAAGTGGCCGCCCGAGACCAAGCGCGAATGGGGCGAGGAAATCCGCATGGATCAGGCCGTGGTCGACAAGGTCAGCGACATGTGGGGCCGGCTGGGATTGCCCGGTGACGGCAAGCCGATCTGGAAGGCATGACCCGGCTGAGCGGGACGTTGAGAATGCGGAACCTGACCCTGGCGGCTCTCGCCGCAACCCTGATGACGAGCACGAGCATGGCCCAGACCCCTCCTGTGAAAGCCCCCTGGGACGAAGCCTTCCTGCCGCCCGCGCCGCCGTGGCAGGGTGCCAGCCAGGCGCTGATCCGTGACAAGACTGATCCCTGGGTGACGGCTTTCGAGGCCGATCCGGAGCACAACTTCTCGCCGACCTATGTCGACACCCGCAAGTGGTTCGACAGGCTGGACGCGGCCAGCCCGCTGATCCGGATCGAGGCTTTCGGGACATCGCCCGAGGGCCGCGAGATCTATGCGGTGATCGCCTCCAAGGACGGCGCGAAGCTTGATCCCAAAAAGCCGCTGCTGCTGGTCCAGGCGGGCATCCATCCCGGCGAGATCGATGGCAAGGACGCCGGCATGATGCTGCTGCGCGACATCGCCTTCCACGGCAAGGACGGCCTGCTCGACAAGGTCAACCTCGTCCTGATCCCGATCCTGTCGGTCGACGGCCACGAGCGGGCCAGCGCCTATTCGCGCCCCAACCAGAGGGGCCCGCGCATCCAGGGCTGGCGCAATACGGCGACCAACCAGAACCTCAATCGCGACTTCATGAAGCTGGACCAGCCGGAGATGCAGGCGCTGAAACGCCTGCAGGCCCGGTACAGGGCCGATCTCTATGTGGACGTGCATGTCACCGACGGCATGGATTACCAGTACGACGTCACCTACGGCTTCAATGGCGAGAACGGGGTCTGGAACCGCTCTCCGGCCATCGCCTCCTGGCTGGACGGCGTCCTCAAGCCGGCGATGAACACGAGCCTCGAGGCTCAGGGCCATATCCCGGGCGAGCTGGTGTTCGGCATCGACGAGCACGACCCCAAGGCCGGCTTCTCGGACGGGGGCCTGGGTTAGCGCTTCTCGAACGGTTGGGGCGCGGCGGCCCACGTCCCGACCATCCTTATCGAGAACCACAGCCTCAAGCCCCACGCCCAGCGGGTGCTGGGGACCTATGTGTTCATCGAGACCGCCCTGAAGCTGCTGGCCGAAAAGTGCGGCGACCTCCGCGCGGCCATCGCCGCCGACAGCGCCCTGCGCCCGGCCGAGATCCCCGCCAATTTCGTCGCCGATCCCAAGCCGGCCTACACCCGCGCCTTCAAGGGCATCCGGTACGAGACCTATGACAGCCCCGCCTCGGGCCGGAAGGAAGTCCGCTGGCTGGGCGAGCCGGACCCCGACCTCTGGCAGGTGCCGTTCTACGGCTCAAAGCCGTCCCTGACCCTGAAGCGGCCCACCGCCTACTATGTCCCCAGCTATCGGGCTGATCTGATCGAACGGCTCAAGCTGCATGGCGTGACGGTCGAGCCCCTGTCCGCCGCCAGGACCCTGCCGGTCGAGATGCTTCGCCTGACCGATCCCAAGCTGGCGCCCCGCGCCAATGAGGGTCACGTCCAGATCACCGTCACCCAGGTCAAGGCCGAAAGGCGCGACTGGACCTTCCCGGCCGGCTCGGTGCGGGTGCCGACCGACCAGCCGCTGGGCGATCTCGTCGTGCTGCTGCTGGAGCCGCAGTCCAGCGAGAGCTTCTTCGCCTGGGGCATGGTGCCCGAGGTGCTGAGCCGTGTGGAATACATCGAGCCCTATGCCATCGCCCCCCTGGCCGAGAAAATGATGGAGGCCGATCCGAAGCTGAAGGCCGAGTTCGAGGCCAGACTAAAGGCCGAACCCGCCTTTGCTGCTGATCCGGACGCGCGGCTGGCCTGGTTCTACAGGCGCACGCCCTTCTACGATGATCACCACCTGCTGTACCCGATCGCCCGGGAAAACTAGCCGAACCGGGGGCAGTCGCGTGACCGATGATTGCGGTTGCCATCCCGGCGCAAGACTGGCCCATATGGGGTACGCCTCGCTGCCTTGAAGGATAGATATGGATACCGCCGCCTCGGGTCACGCCGCAGCCCTCTGGGTTGGGCTGCATGTGTTTCTGTTGCTGACCCTGTCGCTGCTGGTTGTACGCCTGCGTCAGAAGCACAAGGTCGCCCTGGGCGATGAAGGCATTCCTGAGCTCGCCCGGGCCATCCGGGCCTTTGGCAATGCGGCCGAGTATATCCCGACCGGCCTGGCGGCGATCGCTGTCCTGGCCCTGGTCGGTGCGCCGCCCCTGGCGCTTCACCTGGTGGGCCTGATGCTGTTTGCCGACCGTCTCAGCCATGCCATCGGCCTGTCCAACAGTGGCGGCGCGTCCATTCCCCGTGCCGTTGGCATGGTCTGTACGTGGCTGGCCTATATCTTCTCGGGCGTGGCCCTGCTGTTCTACGCGATCGGCTGAGGTCAGGGCGGCCTTGCCCGCCCCTGCCCGCCTCGTCCATAAGACCCCATGGACGATAATCTGCTGAACGACGTGGTCTCGGCCGCGCTCAAGGCCGGGGCCGATGCGGCCGAGGCCGTCTTTGCCGAACGGCAATCGCTTTCCGTCAGTGTCCGGCTGGGCGA
>Ga0187844_10003655_pt1 | contig 10189 bp, 9 predicted proteins | sample SpaLakP09_SKY_50_FD_134517 | JGI IMG/M metagenome (GOLD analysis project Ga0187844, IMG submission 134517) | Oligotrophic lake water microbial communities from Sparkling Lake, Wisconsin, USA - SP09_SKY_50 | ecosystem: Environmental > Aquatic > Freshwater > Lake | place: USA: Sparkling Lake...
ACAGCGCGCCGCTCAAGGCCAGCCTGCGCCAGCTGATGCGCGAGCGCCGTAAGCTCGCCGACATCGATGATGACAACTTCAACATCTTCGACACCGGGCAGCTCGCCGATACCCTGTCCAGCACCATGGGCGTGCTGACCCGGCTATTGGGCGCGGTGGCGACCGTGAGCCTGCTGGTGGGAGGTATCGGCATCATGAACATCATGTTGGTCAGCGTCACCGAACGCACCTGCGAGATCGGCCTGCGCTTGGCCGTCGGCGCGCTGGAGGGGGAGGTGCTGTTGCAGTTCCTGATCGAGGCGGTGGTGATCTCCGCCCTGGGTGGCGTCGTGGGCGTTCTGATCGCGACCGGGGCCTCGTACGCGCTGTCCGGGGTGATGGGTGTGCCCTATGCGTTCGACCCGCGCACAAACCTGCTGGCGCTGCTGTTCTCGGCCTTCATCGGCGTGCTGTTCGGCTACTTCCCGGCGCGGCGTGCGGCGCGCATGGACCCGATTGAGGCGCTGCGGCACGAGTAAGGGTGGCCTGGCTTCGCGGCCCTGTGTTGTGCAGCGCACCGACGGCGGCTGCGCAATAACTTAGCGTGCAAGCTGATTCAGTGTCCATCAAGGATCCCGCCTCATGCGTGCATATTCCGCCAGCCTTTCCCCAGCTCCATTCAACGCGGCAGCGGCGCCGCGTCAGGCCCGGGGGAGCCTGGGTTTGAGCCTGTTGGTTGCCCTGGTCGTTGGCTCGGTGCTGGGCAGTGGCATCTTCGGCCTGCCGCAGAACATGGCAGCCGGTGCCGGTGCGGGGGCGATCCTGATTGGCTGGGCCATTACCGGCCTGGGCATGCTGATGCTGGCCTTCACCTACCAGATGCTGGCGCTGCGCAAGCCCGCGCTGGACAATGGCATCTACGCTTACGCACGGGCGCTGTCAGGCGAATACGTCGGCTTCAATGCCGCCTGGGGTTACTGGGTCAGCGCGTGGATCGGCAATGTCGGCTACCTGGTCGCGGCCTTCAGCGCGCTGGGCTACTTCTATCCGGACTTCGGTGAAGGCAACACGGCGAGTTCGGTGCTCGGCGCCTCAGCCGTGGTCTGGATCGTGCACGCGCTGGTGCTGCGCGGCATCCAGGGCGCGGCGGTGCTGAACGCCGTGGTCACCGCGGCCAAAGTGGCGCCTCTACTGCTCTTCATCGTGTTGGTCGCGGCCGCGTTCCAGGTCGACACCTACCGACTCGACTTCTGGGGCGAAGTGAAGCTTGGCTCCGTGCTCGACCAGGTGCGCAGCACGATGCTGGTGACGGTCTGGGTCTTCATCGGCATCGAGGGCGCGAGTGTCTATTCGGCACGCGCCGAGCGGCGCGAGGATGTGGGGAAGGCGACGGTCATCGGCTTCCTCGTGTGTCTGGCGCTGTTGATGGCGGTGTCGCTCTTGTCGCTGGGCATCTTCACCCAGCCTGAGCTGGCTGCATTGAAGAACCCTTCGATGGCGCCTGTGCTGGAGAAGGTTGTCGGCACCTGGGGTGCCATGGTGGTCTACCTGGGTTTGATCGTCTCGGTGGGCGGCGGTTTCCTGGCCTGGACCCTGCTGGCGGCCGAGTCGCTGTTCACGCCGGCGGGCGGGGGCGTGATGCCCGCCTGGCTTGGCAAGCAGAACGGCAAGGGCGTTCCGGCCAACGCGCTCTGGCTGACCAACGGCATGGTGCAGCTGTTCCTTATCCTCACGCTGTTCTCCAAGGCTTCGTACCTGGCGCTGATCTCCTTATCGACTGCGATGATCCTGCTGCCCTATCTCTTCAGCGCGGTCTATGGTCTGAAACTGGCTTGGACGGGGGAGGGGGCCGCCGCGGCGAAAAACCCTCGTCGCGACCTGCCCATCGCGGCCCTGGCCGCCGTCTATTGCCTGTGGCTGCTGTACGCCGCGGGGCTGAAATACCTGCTGCTCAGCGCCTTGCTTTACGCGCCCGGCGCCATCGTCTACATCGTGGCCAAGAAGCAGCGGGCCGAAAGGTCGTTCACGGGCGTCGAGAGCTTGATCCTGCTCGGACTGATCGGTTTGGCCGCTGTCTCGGCCTATCTGCTGGCCACCGGCAAACTGGGACTTTGACATGAGCAACAGCACCCTGGGTTTGTATTCAGAGGTCGGTCGCCTGCGCCGGGTGATCGTGTGCCGGCCCGGCCTGGCGCAGAAGCGGCTGACTCCGGCCAACTGCCACGACCTGTTGTTCGATGACGTGCTGTGGGTCAAGCAGGCTCGCAACGACCATGACGCCTTCAGCAGCGCGATGAAGGAGCGCGATGTCGAAGTGCTGGAGATGCATGACCTGCTGGCCGACACGATGAGCCTGCCGGCCGCCCGCAACTGGGTTCTGGACCGCAAGCTCGGCCCGGACTATATGGATGCCGAAACCGCCGAGATCCTTCGTGCCTGGCTGAACGGCTTGCCCGCCACTCGCTTGGCCGAGCACCTGATCGGGGGCGTTTCGCGTGCTGACCTACCGATCGAGCCCGAGCAGCCTCTGGGTTTGCTGGGCCGGGTTGCCGAGCCCGCCGACTTCCTGCTGCCGCCGCTGCCCAACACCCTGTTTACCCGTGACAACAGCTGCTGGATCGGCGGGGGCGTCGTGCTGTGCCCGATGTATTGGCCCGCGCGCCGGCAGGAGACATTGCTGATGGCGGCCATCTATCGCTTTCACCCGCTGTTTGGCGGCAAGACACAGCTGCTCTGGGGCGATCCCGATCTGGACCATGGCCTGGCCACGCTGGAAGGTGGTGATGTGATGCCGCTCGGCAACGGCGTGGTGCTGGTGGGCATGGGTGAACGCAGTTCGCCCCAGGGCGTGAGCCAGTTGGCCCGCAGCCTGTTCGCCCAGGGCGCGGCCACCCGGGTGCTGGCTGCGCAACTGCCCAAGTCGCGTGGCGCCATGCACATGGACACGGTGTTCAGCTTCTGCGATGTGGATCTGGTGACACTGTTCCCCGAGGTCACCGACGCGATCCGGGTGCACAGCTTGCGGCCCGGCAAGCGCGAAGGTGTTCTCGATGTGCGGACCGAAACCCAGCCCTTTGTGTCGGTGGTGGCCGAGGCACTTGGCCTGGCGCGCCTGCGCACAGTCGCCACCGGCGGCGACACCTACGAGGCCGAGCGGGAGCAATGGGACGACGGCAACAACCTTCTGGCGATCGCACCGGGCGTCGTGATGGCCTATGACCGCAATGTCTTCACCAACACTCGGCTGCGCAAGGCGGGCATCGAGGTCATCACCATGCCCAGCAGCGAGCTGGGCCGTGGGCGGGGCGGCAGCCATTGCATGTCCTGCCCGATCGAGCGCGACGCGCTTTGACTTGAATGGATACATGCTCATGAGTTTCAATCTGCGCAATCGCAGCCTGCTGGACCTGAAAGATTTCGCTCCTGGAGACATCCGCTATCTGCTGGACCTCGCGCTTGAACTGAAGCGTTCCAAGGCGGCCGGGACTGAACAGCCACGCTTGAAGGGCAAGAACATCGCCCTGATCTTCGAGAAGGCCTCCACCCGCACCCGCTGCGCCTTCGAGGTGGCCGTGCACGATCAGGGCGGCCACGTCACCTACCTCGATTCGGCCGGTTCGCAGCTGGGCCACAAGGAATCGCTCAAGGACACGGCCCGCGTGCTGGGCCGCATGTTCGACGGTATCGAGTACCGCGGCTTCCATCAGAGTGTGGTCGAGGACATCGCCCGCTTCTCGAATGTGCCGGTGTGGAACGGGCTGACCGATGAGGCGCATCCGACCCAGGTGCTGGCTGATCTGCTGACGATGGAAGAATTCGGCGAGAAGCCGCTGCACGAGCTGTCGTTCTGCTACCTGGGCGATGCCCGCTTCAATATGGGCTGCTCGCTGCTGATCGGTGGCGCGCAGATGGGCATGGACGTGCGCATTGCCGCGCCCGCCTCACTGCAGCCGCCGACCGAGCTGGTGGCGCAGATGCGGGAGCTGGCGCTAACCACCGGTGCGCGCATCACGCTGGAGACCGATCCGCTCAAGGCCGTGGCTGGTGCCGATTTTCTCTACACCGATGTCTGGGTCTCGATGGGCGAGGCGGACGATGTTTGGCAGCAGCGCATCGAGCTGTTGCTGCCCTACCAGGTCAATGCTGCCCTGATGCTGGCGACGGGCAAGTCCCGCACGCGCTTCATGCATTGCCTGCCGGCCTTTCACAACCTGGACACCGAGGTCGGCCGCCAGGTTCACGAGCGCTATGGCCTCAGCGAGATCGAGGTCAGCGACGAGGTGTTCGAGTCCGACGCGTCCATCGTCTTTACGCAGGCAGAGAACCGCCTGCACACGATCAAGGCCGTGTTGGTGGCCACGCTGGGATGAAACTTGTAATCGCACTTGGCGGCAATGCCCTGTTGCGCCGCGGCCAGCTGGCGAGCGCCGACAACCAGTTGGTGAACATCCGCCTTGCCGCGCAGCAGCTGGCCCGCGTTGGTGCGGCGAACGATATCGTGCTGACCCACGGCAACGGCCCGCAGGTGGGTCTGCTGGCCCTGCAGGCCGCTGCCTACAGCGCCGTGCCGAGCTACCCGCTGGACGTGCTGGGGGCCGAGTCCGAGGGCATGCTCGGTTATCTGCTGGAGCAGGAACTGGCCAATCTGCTGCCGGCCGCGCGGGCGGTGGTGACCTTGCTCACGCGGGTGGAGGTAGATGCCAATGACCCGGCCTTTGCCCAGCCCAGCAAACCGATCGGGCCTGTCTATACACCCGCCGAGGCCGAGTTGATGGTGGCCGAGCACCATTGGACAATGGCCGCCGAAGGCCCGGGTATCCGGCGCGTGGTGGCGTCACCGGCGCCTGTGCGCGTGCCGGCTCTGGAGGCTATTCGCTGGCTGCTGCAACACGGCGCCTTGGTGATCGCCGCAGGCGGCGGAGGCATCCCTGTCGTCGCCAGACCAGACGGTGTCGGGCTGCAGGGCATCGAGGCCGTCATCGACAAGGACCTGTGCAGCGCGCTGATCGCCACCGAGCTCCAGGCCGATGCGTTGATCATCGCCACTGACGTGGACGCGATCTATCTCGACTGGGGGCTGCCCCAGCAACGCGCGCTGGGCAGGGTCACGCCCGATGAACTGGCGCAGCACGACTTCGCGTTGGGTTCGATGGCGCCCAAAGTCGCCGCCGCCTGCGCCTTCGTGCGGGCCACCGGCCGGCGCGCGGTGATCGGGCCTTTGGCCCGCATCGAGGACATGATCGCGGGCCAGGCAGGCACCGAGGTCAGTGCCGCCTTGATGACGAGGTGACTAGAGCAACATCAGGTTGCCGGCCTCCCTGGCCGCCTTGATGTCTTCAACCGGCAGGGCGGCCGAGCTTTGCCCGGTGCTGCCCCAGACGATGTCGATCACCTGCGCGCCCACCTTTTCGAGCAGACAGGGGCCGAGCGGAATGATCCGCTTGGCCCCTCCGGCCACGCTGTAGCTGATGGCGCCGGTGATGCGCGCGCTGCGTGTGCTGCCGGTCGTGGCGGGGGCCAAGTTGTCACTTTGATCCGGGCCGGCATCAGGATCTTGCTTCATTTCGTCGCCCCTGCTCGCTGTAGAGCAACCAGCCTAAGGCGCTCGCGACGGTCGCGTCTGTGCGGCAGCGCACGGGTTGGGGCGGTGCAGTGTGGGCGAACGCACCGACCGGGCTTGATCCAGGGCTCAGGCTTCGCTCTGGTGGTGAGCACATCGGCTCTTCGCCTCTCAGGGAATGCATACGTGAACACAATCCATACCCACTTGCAGCCGTCAACGCTGCGCAAGCTCAACCCCTTCATTACGGCCGATACCTTTCACGAAGTCGATGGGCCAGTGCCGGGCTTGACCCTTGCGTGCCCGCCCACTGGCCCCGGATTCATAGCGCTACTTGAGGCGTTCCGGGCAACCGGCGGCACGGCGCCTGGTGATGTGCTTGCGCGCCTTTTGGAGGATCACTGCATCGATGATGCGGTCAGCCTGGCCAAGCGGGTCCATACGGGCCAGGTGTTCGGCATCGAATGGCGGGGCAGCCTTTGGATACCGATGTTCCAGTTTGCCCCAGACGATCTGTCGATCAATGCGTCGGCCCAGCAGGTGCGTGCCGCACTGCCCAGACTTTGGTCAGGCTGGGCAGTGGCGTCATGGTTTGCCACCCCCAGCAGCGCGCTAGGGAATCAGCGTCCGGTGGACTTGCTGGCGTCGAGCTTCCCTGCGGTCCTCGCCGCAGCCTCGACCCGGCAAGAGGCGCTAGCGATGTGAGTGAGTACTGAGAACCCGCATGGACTTCAAGAATTACTATGCCGTACTCGGTGTCAATCGAACGGCCACTCATGACGAGGTCAAGCGTGCCTACCGGAAGCTGGCTCGCAAGTACCACCCGGACGTCAGCAAGGAAGCCGATGCCGAGACGCGTTTCAAGGAAGTGGCCGAGGCGCACGAGGTCCTGATCGATCCCGAGAAGCGCGCGGCCTACGATGAAATGGGACAGCGCCGCGAACGGGGCCAGCCCTTCGAGCCCGGCGGTTTCGAGTTCAGTGGCCGCGGTGGCGAGGCCATGGGAGACGGCGACGCACGCTTCAGCGATTTTTTCGAGTCCCTGTTCGGTCGCGGTGGGGGTGAACGCCAGCGCCATCCCTCGGCGGGCCGCATGCCCACGCAAGGTGAGGACCATCACGCCAAGGTCGTGATCGACCTGCTGGATGCTTACCTGGGCGCGCAACGCTCGATCAACCTGCGCGTGCCACTTGTGGATGCACAAGGCCACACCACGCTGCAGGAGCGCCGGCTGGACGTCAGTATCCCTAAGGGCGTGCGCGAGGGGCAGCACCTTCGGCTCGCCGGTCAAGGCGCAGCAGCCCATGGCGCGGGGCAGCCCGGCGACCTCTACCTGGAGATCAAGTTCCGTCCTCACCCGCAGTACCGCCTCGACGGGCGGGATGTCCATGTCCATCTGCCGGTCACGCCCTGGGAGGCGGCGCTAGGCGCCGAGGTTCCGCTGCCCACGCCGCAAGGGGTGGTGCAGCTGACCGTTCCGCCTGATTCAAGCCAGGGCCGCAAGCTGCGCCTCAAGGGCCGAGGCTTGCCGGGCAAGGATCCTGGCGATCTGTATGCCGTGCTGAACATCGTGCTGCCACCGTCGACCGCGGAGGGTGCGAAGGCGGCGTACCAGGCGATGGCGCTCGCCTTCCAAGCCTTTGATCCGCGCACCGCTGCAACAACGTCCAGTGAGGCATGACGAACATGGTTGAACCGCTGCGCGAGGTCGTCGAGGCCCTCATCGTCGAGGAGCATGTCGTTTTCACGCTGCCCGATCTATGCCGTGCCTGCGGGGCAGATGCCGCCCAGCTTCAGGCCCTGGTGAGCGAAGGCCTGTTGCATCCTGCCGGCAACACGCCCTCCGGCTGGCGGTTCAGCGGGCACTCGTTGGCGCGCGCACGCACCGCCCTGCGCTTGAATCGAGAACTGGACATCGAGCTCGCCGCCGTCGCGCTCGTGATGGACCTGCTGGATGAGATCGAGGTCTTGCGCGACCGCCTGGCGCATGAGCTGCCGGGAGGCTGATGGGCTTTGCCGATCCGTCCGTAAATTGAGCGACCGAGCTGGCGACCCGGGTATTGGAAGGGCGCCGCTGCTGGCCCTTCAGTGCTCTGCTCATCACCGTGGTGGCGGAGCAGATGCACCTAGCCAGAGCAGCATGATCTGGCGGGGCTGGGCAGTGCGCTGCTCTTGATGCCTTGCGATCCGATGGAATGCCATGAAACTGGAACGGGCCCGCGGCGCATTTTGCGGAAAATGAGGTGCAAATGCACTCCTGCTCCAGTTCGCAAAGAGGGAGAATTTTGAGTCTCGAGCCAAAGCTGTCACCCGCCGAGATGCTTTCTTGTTGGCCCGCGGATGATCTCTGCCTCCCTGCCCGGCTTTGTTTCGACTTGTACGTCTGCCTGAGCGGCAGTCGCCGCATTGGCGGCCTTCTCCCGCCTGCGGCGCCTCTTTGGCATAGGCCGGTCAAATGGGCTCAGAGTTACTGCCTGTCCGTTGCAGACACTTGCAGTTCGGCCTGCATACAGTGTCGATTTTTTGCAAGGGCGGCAAGCCATAGGAGGGCCATCCGCCGATTAGTGTGTGCTGCAGGCTGACAAGACCAAGCCGCGGCGGGCCCATCGAAATCATGCTGTTCGAGGAGTCCGGCTTATTCGATGTTCTGAACCTGAACTTCGAGAGCGAAGCCAAGTGCTTGTCGTTTCTTCATGTTTTGTTTGCCTCGCCTAGAAAACCCCACAGAACACCCCACAAGTAGAACGCGCAGGGCCGCGCCGGGTCGTTTTTTTCACAGAGCATGCAGCTTCGGAACTGTACCGCGTGCCAGCATCTCGCTGACAGGGGCAGTGCCCAGTTGCTGGCAAACGCCCGCTGTCCAGACGAAGGGCGGGCCGGGATCAACCGACGCGCGCAAGTTCAAATGGTCCAGCGCAGGCGGCCGAGCCGGCAGCGTGCATCAGGACAATTGACTGCTGCCGTGCACGCCACTGCCGACACAGCTTCAGCGCCACCAACATGAATGACTCTGAGGACATTCCTGACGACATCCCTGACGACATCCCTGACGCGCGCGACGTCACAAAGCAGAGTCCTTGCCAGGCTTTTGCGCTTTCCGGGCCTTGCCCGGCTTGCCTTGCGACTTTCGCAGTTGCTTGAGACGAGCTTGCAGTTCCACCAGCGGTTCGACGATGGTGTGCACCGTGCCGGCATAGACGGCGCCTTCGTTGCCGTCCAGGGTCAGCAGCTCGCCTTCACGAAGCACGGTCTCGCCAATCTGGAGCGAGCCCTCGGTCTCGTCGAGTTGCATCGATGCGCAGCCGACCAGGCAGACCTTGCCGAGCTGCCGCGCGACCACTGCGGCATGCGAGGTCCGGGCGCCGCGCTGGGTCAACAGGCCTGCAGCGATTTCGAGCGCAGCAATGTCAGCGGTCTCGGCATCGCGCCTGACCAAAATGACCGAGACGCCGGCCTGGTGACGCGCTTGCGCTGTGGCTTCGTCGAAGGCGATCTCGCCGACGGTCACACCGTTGCTCGCGGCTGCGGCATGGGCCAACGGTGTCAGCGGCTTGCCGTCGGATGAGACTGTTCTTGTCGTCACCAACTCGTTGAGGTCGAGATCAGCTGTCCGGTCCAGCGCCATCTCGGCCGAGATGACACCGTGATCGAGCAGGTCGAGTGCGATCCGTGCCAGCGCTTGCGCCGAGCACTTGCCGTTGCGTGTCTGCAGCAGGTAAAGCCGCGAGTCCTGCACCGTGAATTCAAAGTCCTGCATGTCGCCGAAGGCTCGCTCCAGCTTGGCCGCGGTGTCGCCCAGCGCCTGCCAAACGGCCGGCAACACCGCAGCCAGCTCATCATGACCGAAGGCACTGCGGCGGCCCGACACCACGTCCTCGCCCTGGGCGTTGAAAAGGAAATCGATCCAAAGCTCGGGTTCGCCGTTGACCGGGTTACGCGTGAAGCCGACACCAGAGCCCGATCGCCCGCCGGCATTGCCGTAAACCATGGTCTGCACCGTCACCGCCGTCCCGATGCTGTCCGGAATGGACCGCTGACGGCGGTATTCGCAAGCCTTCGGTGATTGCCAACTGGTCAGAACGGCACCGATGGCCCCGACGAGCTGTGCCTGCGGATCCTGCGGGAACGGCCTTCCTGCGGCTTCCTCGTAGGCTTGCAGGTAGCGGTGGGTCAACTCCCGCAACTCGGCAAAGTCGAGTTCACGTTCATCGCGAGCGCCGACCACAGCGTCGCTTTCCGACTCGAAGCTGGACGCCGGCACGCCGGCCACGACCTCACCGTAACTTGCGACCAGACGGCGGTAGGTGTCCCACACCAGCCGGGGATTGCCCGTCTGGCGCATGAAGCCTGCCAGTGTTGCGTCACACAGGCCGATGTTGAGCAGTGTCTCCATCATCCCCGGCATCGACACAGGCGCACCAGACCGGACCGACAAGAGCAGCGGCATCCGGGGCTCACCAAAGCGTAGGCCAGTCTCACGTTCCAGCGCCTGCAGGCCCGGTCGCCAAAGCGCAGGCTGCACTGCCTCTAAGGTCACTCTGCAAAACCTCTGGTCAATCCGACTGGCGCCTGGGATGAGCATCGCGGAACATGGCGGTCATGACGCAATCGAACTTCGGCTTTGACCCTGTCCACAAGAAGACTCGCAAG
>Ga0187844_10003656_pt1 | contig 10187 bp, 7 predicted proteins | sample SpaLakP09_SKY_50_FD_134517 | JGI IMG/M metagenome (GOLD analysis project Ga0187844, IMG submission 134517) | Oligotrophic lake water microbial communities from Sparkling Lake, Wisconsin, USA - SP09_SKY_50 | ecosystem: Environmental > Aquatic > Freshwater > Lake | place: USA: Sparkling Lake...
AGTGAACTCAGTGAGGATGCGCTCATGCAAATTCTCACCGAGCCGAAAAATGCTTTGGTTAAGCAATACAGCAAACTGTTTGGAATGGAAGGCGTTGAGCTTGAGTTACGGCCCTCTGCACTTAAGGCGATTGCCAAAAAGGCCTTGGCCCGAAAAACCGGTGCACGCGGGTTGCGGTCTATTCTTGAACAATCGTTGATTGACACCATGTTTGAATTGCCCAACAGCAGCAATGTTGAGAAAGTGGTGGTGGAGGAATCCACCATCGAAGAAAACAAACCCCCTTTATTGGTCTACCGCGAGGCAGCCAAAAAGGCCTGATTTCCCGTCAACCCTTGGGTTGATTTTTTTCAGATTGGATGTTTGACCATGTCAGGACAAACCCCTTTACCCGCCACCGTCATTGAGTTGCCTTTGCTGCCTTTGCGCGATGTGGTGGTGTTCCCCCACATGGTGATTCCTTTGTTTGTGGGTCGGCCCAAAAGCATCAAAGCGTTGGAAACCGCCATGGCCTCAGACCGCAGCATCATGCTGGTGGCTCAAAAAGCGGCAGCCAAAGATGAACCACTGGTCACCGATATGTTCGAGGTGGGCTGTGTGTCCACCATCTTGCAAATGCTCAAACTGCCCGATGGCACGGTAAAAGTGTTGGTTGAAGGCCAGCAACGCGCCACGGTCAACAAAATCGAAGACGGCCCGTCTCACTTTGTCTGCACCCTCACGCCTGTTTTGCCTGCCGAAGTGGGTGACCAAGACACAGAAATTGAGGCTTTGCGCCGGGCCGTCATGCAGCAGTTCGACCAATACGTCAAGCTCAATAAAAAAATACCGCCTGAAATTCTCACCTCCATTTCCAGCATCGACGATGCAGGCCGCTTGGCCGACACGATTGCCGCACACCTGCCGTTGAAGCTTGAGAACAAGCAGGCAGTTTTAGATTTGCCGCAGATCAAAGAGCGTTTGGAAAACCTCTACACCCAGCTTGAGCGTGAAGTTGATATCTTGAATGTCGACAAGCGCATCCGTGGTCGCGTTAAGCGCCAAATGGAAAAAAACCAGCGCGATTTTTATTTGAATGAGCAAGTCAAAGCCATTCAAAAAGAGCTTGGCGAAGGCGAAGAGGGCACAGACATCGAAGAGATCGAGAAAAAGATCAAAGCGGCTCGCATGTCCACCGAGGCTCGCAAGAAAGCCGACAGCGAGCTCAAAAAACTCAAACTCATGTCACCCATGTCGGCTGAGGCCACCGTGGTGCGCAATTACATCGATGTCTTGGTGGGTTTGCCTTGGAGCAAACGTACCAAGATCAAACACGACTTGATGAATGCCGAGGCGGTTCTCAACGAAGACCACTACGGCCTAGAGAAAGTCAAAGACCGCATCTTGGAATATTTGGCGGTGCAACAACGTGTCGACAAAGTCAAAGCACCTATTTTGTGTTTGGTAGGTCCTCCCGGCGTGGGCAAAACCTCTTTGGGTCAATCCATTGCCAAAGCCACGGGGCGCAAATATGTGCGTATGGCCTTGGGGGGTATGCGTGACGAGGCTGAAATTCGCGGTCACAGACGCACCTATATTGGCGCTTTGCCAGGCAAGGTGTTGCAAAACCTCTCCAAGGTAAACACCCGCAATCCTTTGTTCTTGCTCGACGAGATCGACAAACTGGGCTCAGACTTCCGTGGTGACCCTTCTAGCGCATTGCTTGAGGTGCTAGACCCCGAGCAAAACAACACCTTCAACGATCACTATGTCGAGGTTGATTTCGACCTGAGCGACGTGATGTTTGTCGCCACTTCCAACTCGATGAATATTCCACCGGCTTTGCTTGACCGTATGGAAGTGATTCGTTTGTCGGGTTACACCGAAGATGAAAAAGTCAATATTGCGACCCGCTACCTCATCCCCAAGCAGTTGAAAAACAACGGCATCAAGGAAGAAGAGTTACGCATTGAAGAGTCGGCTGTTCGCGATATCGTTCGCTATTACACCCGTGAAGCGGGTGTGCGTTCGCTTGAGCGAGAAATTTCTAAAATTTGTCGCAAGGTGGTGAAAGCCTTGTTGCTCAAAACCATGCAACCTATGGTTATCGTCAATGAAGACAATTTGAACGATTTCCTGAGTGTCCGTAAGTACACCTATGGCCGCGCTGAAAAGCAAAACCAAGTCGGTCAAGTGGTGGGTTTGGCATGGACCGAGGTGGGTGGCGATTTGCTCACCATCGAGGCGGCCATCATTCCTGGCAAAGGCAATATCACCCGCACCGGCTCTTTGGGCGATGTGATGAAAGAGTCTGTAGAGGCTGCACGCACGGTGGTGCGCAGTCGCTCGGCCAGCTTAGGTATTCGCAGCGACGTCTTTGAGAAGTCTGACATTCACGTGCATGTGCCCGATGGCGCAACACCCAAGGATGGTCCAAGCGCAGGTGCAGCCATCACCTTGTCTATCGTCTCGGCGCTCACAGGTATTCCTGTGCGCAGCGATGTCGCCATGACGGGTGAAATCACCTTGCGCGGCGAAGTCACTGAGATTGGCGGATTGAAAGAAAAATTGTTGGCGGCTTTGCGCGGCGGCATCAAGACGGTGCTGATACCAGAGCAAAACGTCAAAGATTTGCAAGAAATTCCAGACAACGTCAAAGCCAATTTGGAAATCATTGCGGTTCGCTGGATCGACAAAGTGCTTGAAATTGCCCTTGAACGCATACCCACTCCTTTGCCCATAGAAGAAGCAGAAGTTGTAGCTGCCCCACCTGTGGCTGAAGTGGTGACGGTAGCTGTCAAACATTGAGCAACAGAAATTTAAAAGGCGCATTTTTTCCGTTACAATTTGCGCCTTCATGCGGGAATAGCTCAGTTGGTAGAGCGCAACCTTGCCAAGGTTGAGGTCGCGAGTTCGAGTCTCGTTTCCCGCTCCAAACATGAAAAAGGGAAGCCACAAGCTTCCCTTTTTTCTCTGCATACGGCGCGGTAGCAAAGCGGTTATGCACCGGATTGCAAATCCGTGTAGGTCGGTTCGACTCCGGCCCGCGCCTCCAGTTAAATCAATGAATTTATAAAATTGATTTGCGCTAAACCATGAACAACTTTTGAAGATTAGCCATTTTTGAGCTTGCGCTGGCAGATGCCGCGCCAGAGTTGGTGTTCGGCTCAATGGGTGCTATAGGCTTTTTGATGCGAACAGGCGCATAAAGTTCAACAGTTTTTTCAGCGGGCTTGAATGTGGGCCCACTCAGGGCCGCAGAGATCGTGGCTTTAGACACCGTGGATTTGGCTCTGGATGCATTCAGCTCATTTAAAGTAGTGCGCACAGGATTGCTGATTCTTTTTGAACTTGCAGGTGGATTGCTAAAATCAATTTTCATAAATGGAAAAAATTAATTAATTTGAATGCTTTTAAGTATGATCATTCTGAAAATGAAATTTCTTAATAGGTGTTTACCCTTGTGAATAAAGCCAAAGAGATTGAAGTTCAGGGTGACGGCATTGACTTTGTTTGCCTAACCCAAGGCCATGGCCCCATGGTGTTGATGGTCCATGGTTTTCCGGACATACCGCAAACATGGGCTGCGCAAATGCAGGCATTGGCTGATGCGGGCTACCAAGTCGTGGCACCTTATTTACCGGGCTACCTGCCCTCACGCGTGGCAGCCAATGCCTCCTTTGATAAAGCGAGCTTGGTCAATACCATTGCCGGTTTGATACAGCTTATTTCACCTCAGCAAAAACTGTATTACGTCGGCCAAGACTGGGGCGCCATCATTGGCTATGCACTGTGTGCGGCGCGTCCTGATCTGCTGCACAGCGCCGTGTTGATGGCGGTGCCGCATCCGCAAGCAGTGGCTGAGCATTTGTTGGAACCTAAACATATACAACGATCTTTTCATTGGTGGTTTTTTCAGCAAGCAGCGCTACCCGAGCAGGCACTGATGGCCAATGACATGGCGTTCATTGATTACCTTTGGCAGCATTGGTGTGTTCCTGGCCATCAAGACAATGAACACATTGCGAAGGTGAAATCTTGTTTGCGTGAACCGGGCGTGCTTCAGACCGCTTTGGCCTATTACCGCGCCATGTTTAATTCAGGACCAGCCGATCCCGCACTGTTGGGTTTGCAAGAAGCCATGCAACGCATCATCACAGTACCCACTTTGGCGCTGTGTGGAGCAGACGATTTGAGAGCCGAATTGATGCGTGAACAAGCCCCATTTTTTGCGGGGCCCTATACCTACAAAGAAGTACCCCGAGCTGGGCATTTTCTGCATCGTGAACAAAGCAGCGTGGTGAACAGCTTGTTGCTGGATTGGTTGTCGAATTCATAAGCTACGTTGGTCAAAGTGCGTTTATTTTGTCGGCACTCAATAGCGGTTATAAATTTCCAGCGCCTTGAGCATGGATTTTTCTTTTTCGATGATGGGAAGCATTTTGGATTCTTTGTCATCGTATTGTTTGAGCAGTGCAATTACTTTTTCTGCTGCAGCTGCCGGCACCACCACAATGCCATCGGCGTCTCCCACGATGTAGTCGCCTGGGTGGACCATCACATCACCGCATTTCACCGGCACTTGTTTTTCTGCGCTAACCATTCTGCCCACAGAGGTCGCAGGCGTGATGCGGCGGGACCAAACCGGAAAACCCATTCGCTTTAATTCCGTTACATCGCGAACCGCGCCATCAATGACAGCGCCAGCCAAGTTGCGCACTTTGGCGGTGGTACCCATTAAGTTACCCATGGCAGCAATGTCTATGCCGTCTTGCATCACATACACCAGCACCGAGCCCTCGGGTGCTTGGTCGAGTATTTCCAAAGCATGATTAGGGTACTTGCGGTTGTCACTTTTGAGCACTGGGCGCAGCAGTGCGGTGACGGCGCGGCCTGCAATGCGCGTCTCAAAAATAGGTTTCATGTCCGCCGACATCCAGCCTCTGGCACCTGTTGCCTCATCCACTGCATCGGCAATATTGCCAGTGCTGTTTTCGGGCAGCAACAAGGCTTTGATGATTTCAGCTTCTGGCATGGCTGCATACGCCGTAGACATGCCAAAACATAACAATAGGCTGACTGTGTGAATAAACCGTTTCATGGCTAAGCACTCCTGAGCAAGGGTGAGAATTTAATTAATGGTACAAGATTCGATAAATCAATCAGTTACCAGGAAAAACAATTGATTTATACGCACACATACCCATGAATCTCCCCAATTAGAGAGTGGTGTCAAAAGTAAAGCATGATTAAATATAGATTGTTTTAATATTCTAAAAAATGATGAAGCGATTATTGGTATTGGTGTATTTGATGCTTTTTGCGACGACTTCGCAAGCCGCAGTGAACACCTTTGCCTTGGACTCGGCTTATCTGATTCAGCCTAGCGAAGAAGTTCAGTTTGATGGTGTGGCAGCGTTACCCAACGACAAATTCAAACCCTTCACAAACGATCTACGTTTAGGCTTTGTCGACGAACCGGTTTGGATCAAGCTGCGTATCACCCCCAAGCCCGCCAGTACGCCACAAGCATCTTTCGCGGCTGTTGCCGACAGCGCCGTGGTGCTGAGGCTGGGCTTGTTGTCGCTCGACAGCATTGAGTTGTATGAAAAAGTAGGTGGCGTATGGGTCAAGCAAATCAGAGGCGACACAGTGCCGCAAAAATATGCAGGCTGCCAAGATGACTTTCATTGCTTCGAATTGGCTTCAGACCCGAAAGGCCCGATACACCTGTATCTGAAAGTTCAAACCACCACCATCTTCACGGTGATGTTGCAAGCGTTGTCAGTAAGAGACTTGTCTGCAGTAGTTGCCGACCGCATGGTGAGCTTGGTGAGTACATTTGCAGTGGCTGTTTCTTTGCTTGTGATGGGATTGCTGTTTTTCATCATCGACAGATCGCATTTGGTGGCTACTTTTTGTGCCTACCAATTTTCAGTTGTGCTGCTGACCTTTCTCAGCACAGGTTTTGTTTCCAGAGTGTTTGAACACACATCGTCGGAACAGATAAACCTCATCACCCAGTACCTGCAAAATTTCCGGGCAATGTTTACTGTGCTCTTGGGCTATGTTTTATTGCGCCCCTTTAAATTACCGCCCATCTATCACCAAGCCATGTGGCTGTTAGCTGGACTGGGCGTGGTGTCCTTCTATTTTGTTTTTACCAACCAATTTTTCAGTGCCATTCGTTTGAATATCGCGATTCATTTGATTGGATTTTTAGTGCAAATATTGGGCGCAACAACGGCTGAAAAAATCCCCCGATTGCTGCGCTGGATCACGTTGCTGGGTTATTCGGTGTTTGCGATTATTTTGCTCGGCAGTGTGGTGATGAACTTCAATCTCTTTATTGAAATCAGCTCCCCCGCACCGATGTTCATGCAAAGTTTTGGCGACTCGCGTTTGAATGGCAGTCGCGTCGGGATCTTTCTGTTTGCCATTTTGATTATTCAGGTGTTTGAGCGAAGAAAAATCAATTCAGATACCTTGCAAGAATTCAAGATCGAAGCTGCCAAATCGACGGCTCAGCGCGAGCGATTGATAGAGCGACAAAGCATGATCGACATGCTGACCCATGAATTAAAAAATCCTTTGGGAACCATTCGGTTTGCCTTGGCAAGTTTGAAGCGCAGTTCGGCTGAGGACAGTGACTCGCAGCAGCGGGTCAAGCGAATTGATGACTCGGTAGAACGAATGAATGAGTTGATTGAACATGTGGCGCTTTCCAACAAAATTGACCGCTTTGATGTGAGTCAAGTCAGCGAGTCGGTTGACGTAGAGGAATTGGTGGATGTTTGTATCGGAGACTTTGAAGATATATCTATTTTTAAAATAGATATTGCAAAAGACTTGAATATTCAAACCAGTCGCTTGATGTTGACCCTGATTTTTCAAAATTTAATCAGCAACGCTTACAAATACCATTTAAAAACCGACTCCATTCTCATCCGAGCCTACAGGCAAGGCAGCACGGTAGTTTTAGAAGTTTCAAATACCGTGGAGCTTGAAAAGTCCCCCGACCCTGCGAGAATTTTTCAAGCTTATTACCGTCACGACAATGTTCAAGACCAATCCGGTATGGGCTTAGGTCTCTCGTTGGTGTTGGCTGCCAGTGAAAAAATTAATGCAACCATCAACTTCGCGCAACACCAAAATTTGGTTGTTTTCAGCCTCAAGGTACCCCAATGAAAAATCTTCTCGCTCCCCACCAGGCAACGCCGGCCCATTCATTAAGAGTGGCCATTGTTGAAGACGACAGATTGCTGAGACAAGAGATTGAGCTGCACCTCACCTCGAACGATTTTTCCGTGGTGGGCGTCTCCAGTGCCGCCGCCTTGGATGACCTCACCCAGGCCGAGCCCATCGATTTGTTCATCATTGATTTGAATTTGCCAGGTGAGGGTGGCTTGAGTTTGTGCAAACGACTGCGTGCGGCCTTACCCAACGCAGGCATTGTCATCATGACCGCCCGTGTCGCCTTGAACGACAGATTGGCTGGCTACAGCCACGGTGGTGCAGACTTTTACCTGACCAAGCCCATTTCACCAGATGAGTTGGTCTTGGTGTTGCAAAACTTGGGCAAGCGGGTGAAGAAACAGTTGTCTGAAAACAGTTGGACATTAAGCCTTCGCGATCGTTTATTGACTGGCCCGATTGAGGGTCAAAAACTGCGTCTGACCAATCGCGAAAAAGTTTTGTTGGTGTCTTTAAGCCATGCCAAAGAACAAATTTTGGAGTCAGGTGCTTTGTGCGATTTGTTTTCACCTGAAGATGATGCTGACACCATGACCAAGCATGCGTTAGAAGAGTTGATTGCACGCTTGCGCAAAAAGTTCAAGTCGGTTCAAGATGAGGATGCCGAACCCGCCATCAAATCGGTTTGGGGCGTGGGTTACCAGTTGTGCGTGCCCATCAGCTTGGTGTACTAGGCAGGTACAACTTCCAAGTTATCTGTTCACCAGTTTGGCTGGAACTGTCAAAGTGATGCCAGCACCTATGACCAAAACCGCAGCCAGCAAATACATGCCCGAATCGGTGGACGAGGTGAGTTGTTTTAACCACCCGACCAAATAAGGGGCCAAGAAACCGGCCAAATTCGCTATCGAGTTGATGGCCGCAATGCCTGCAGCTGCTCCCACTCCCACCAAAAATGCGGTGGGCAGACTCCAAAACAAAGGAATGGCGGAGACTATGCCCATGCAAGCCAGCACCAAGGCGGCAAACGACAGGTAATGGTTGCCAGACAAAAGCACTGACAAAATCAACCCTGTTGATCCCATCAACATGGGTACGACCACATGCCAGCGCCGCTCTCGCATTTTGTCTGCGCTGCGAGCAAACAGCAGCATAGAAAAAACTGCCGCAATCCAAGGCAGGGACGACAGCAAACCGATTTCCAAGTTGTCTGTGACGCCCATTCCTTTAATGATGGTGGGCAGCCAAAAGCTCACGCCGTAAAGACTCATGGCCATGGTGAAGTAAATCGCGCTCATGGTCCACATACGCCCGCTCTTAAACACCTGCATCATCGGCACATGTTCTTTCTGGCTTTCTTCTTCTTCAATTCGCTTTTGCAAAATGGCGCGCTCTTCATCTTCTAGCCATTTGGCGCTGTTGATGCGGTCATCCAAATAAAAATACACCACAAAACCCATCAAAACTGAGGGGATAGCCTCTAGCAAAAACATCCACTGCCAGCCATGCAAACCGCTGACCTGATCCCAACTCTTCATGATCCAACCTGACAGCGGGCCACCGATCACACCGGCCAGTGGGATACCCGTCATGAACATGGTCACGATACGTGCGCGGCGATGCGCGGGATACCAGTAGGTTAGGTACAAGATGATGCCGGGGAAGAAACCTGCTTCTGCCAGCCCCAGCAAAAAACGCATGACATAAAACTGTGTTTCTGTCTGAATGAACATCATGCCGCCAGAGACTATGCCCCATGTCACCATGATGCGGGCTATCCAAACACGTGCGCCCACTCTGTGCAAGATGATGTTGCTGGGCACTTCAAAAAAGAAGTAGCCAATGAAGAACATGCCCGCACCCAGACCGTACACCGCATCAGAAAAACCCAGTTCTCCAGCCATTTGCAGTTTTGCAAAACCCACATTGACGCGGTCAAGGTAAGCAACGATGTAGCACAGCAGCAAGAGGGGAATCAGTCGCCAAGTGACTTTAAGGTAAGTAGCTTCTTCAAAGGGCGTAGAGGTTTGTATGGCAGAGTTCATGAGAGCAGCCTTTGGGAAAAAATTCAGCAATGTTTTTCACCTTAGCATAGGCCAGCTGGCTTGACTTGTTTAATGGCGACTTAGGGCTTGGTTCAAGGGTAACTACCAAGGTTTTGGCTGGTATAACTCTTTTAATATTTTTTATTTGAACTTATGCCTCTCCTCTCACCGCTCGCTCGTTACTTGTTAGTTTTGTTTTTTGCGCTGTCTGTTTTTCCCTCATCGGCAGGCGAGTTGCTTAAAGAAGATCTCGACAAAATCTTTGCAGATATTTTCATTGTGGGGGAAATGCAGACGGGCATGCCGCTGTACCCCTTGTTCATCAAAAACCCTGAATTACCAGACGCCAAACCAGAGCACAAAGGCTATGTGTTTGAGTCAGTCGACTTCGAGCCGGTGCGGGGTTATGGCGGTAAACCCATCAATATATTGGTGGCCATGGACACCGAAGGGCGCTTCATTAAGTCGCTTCTCATCAGCCACCGCGAGCCAATTTTTCGCTCTGATGCGGGCATCGCCAAACTGACCACATTTGCCAAGCAATACGAGGGCTTGACGGTTAACCACCGAATTGAAATTTTTGGTCATTTGGCGACTGCGCGGCGCGATGATCAATATGCCGCCTTGTTTGGCGTGCAAGCAGGCACAGTCACTGCCAAGGCGATTGACCGCACCATCGTCACATCGGCTGCTTCGGTGGCTTTGGCGCATGTGGAAGCCAGTGCCATGGGTCAAATAGCGGGAAGTTCTGCTTCAAGTTCGGTTAAACGCCAATCTGAGAATGACAGCTATAAGCCCTTAATGTGGGAAGACTTGCTCTCGCGTGGCATGGTCAGCAGCATGAGCATCACCCGCGGCGAGATTGAACAATTGTTTGCAGGCACGCGTGCGGCTGGTGCAGACAAGTTGGCTGCCAGCAAGCCCGATGAAGTGGCATTGACGTTTCACGCGGCGCTTGTGAGCTTGCCC
>Ga0187844_10003659_pt1 | contig 10176 bp, 9 predicted proteins | sample SpaLakP09_SKY_50_FD_134517 | JGI IMG/M metagenome (GOLD analysis project Ga0187844, IMG submission 134517) | Oligotrophic lake water microbial communities from Sparkling Lake, Wisconsin, USA - SP09_SKY_50 | ecosystem: Environmental > Aquatic > Freshwater > Lake | place: USA: Sparkling Lake...
ACAACGAACTGCACCGCGCCGCGCTGGCCGCCAACGCCGTCGCGCGCGGCTATGCCGACGTCGTCGCCCAGTTGCTCGAAGCGACCGGCCTGCGGCGCGACCAGATTGCCGCCGTCGGCGCCCACGGCCAGACCGTGCGCCACCGGCCCGCACCTGCACTTCGAGTTCCGCGTCGGCGGCCGCCACGTGGACCCGCGTGCCATCGCCCGCGCCTCCGAGGCCATCACGCTGCCCGGCTACGCCAAGGCGCAGTTCCAGCAGACCGTCGCCAGCGTGAAGACCCAGCTGGCGGTCGCGGAGACGATGGATGGCGTCTCTGCCGCCGACTGAACCCCAGCTCTACATCGGGCTGATGTCGGGCACCTCGCTCGACGGCATCGACGGGGTTCTCTTCGACGCGGATCGGCTGGCTGTGACGGGCCACGTCCACGCACCCTTTTCCCCCGCGCTGCGCGATGAATTGCTCGCGCTGAACACGCCCGGCGACAACGAATTGCACCGCGCCGCACTCGCGGCCAATGGCGTCGCGCGCGGCTACGCCGACGTCGTCGCTCAGTTGCTCGAAGCGACCGGCATGCGGCGCGACCAGGTCGCCGCCGTCGGCGCCCACGGCCAGACGGTGCGCCACCAGCCCGACGGCTTCGATGGCTACACCACCCAGTTGCTGAATGGTGCCTTGCTGGCCGAGCAGACCGGCATCGACGTCGTATGCGACCTGCGCTGCCGCGACGTCGCTGCCGGCGGCCAGGGCGCGCCACTGGTGCCCGCCTTCCACCGCGCCGTGTTCGGCACGGAAGGCCAGGACACGGCGGTGCTGAACCTCGGCGGCATCAGCAACCTGAGCCTGCTGTTCGCCGACGGCCGCACCGGCGGCTTCGACTGCGGCCCGGCGAACTGCCTGATGGACGGCTGGATCGCCCACCATCAAGGCAAGGCCTATGACGCTGACGGCGCCTGGGCCGCCACGGGCCGGGTGTCCCTGGCACTACTGGCCACGCTGCTGGCCGAACCCTTCTTCGCACTGCCACCGCCCAAGAGCACCGGCCGCGACCTCTTCCACCTCGGCTGGCTGCAAGCCCGGCTCATTGCTGGCCTGGCGCCGGAAGACGTGCAGGCCACGCTGCTGGAACTCAGCGCACGCTGCGTGGCCGATGCGCTGCGGGCGCAGATGCCCAGCGCCAAGGCACTGACTGTCTGCGGCGGCGGCGCGCTGAACGGGCGGTTGATGCAGCGCCTGTCCGACCTGCTCCCTGGTGTCACGGTCGAGTCCAGCGCCGCCCGCGGCCTGCCGGTCGATCAGGTCGAAGCGGCGGCGTTCGCCTGGCTCGCCATGCGATTCAAAACAAAACGGCCGGGCAACTTGCCGGCCGTTACGGGAGCTGCGGGGCTCCGGGTGCTCGGGGCTCTGTACCCCGCCTAGTCTCTTAAACCGAGAAGCTGGACCCGCATCCGCAGGTCGTCGTCGCGTTCGGGTTCTTGATGACGAACTGGGCGCCCTGCAGGTCTTCCTTGTAGTCGATCTCGGCGCCCATCAGGTATTGCAGGCTCATGGCGTCGATCAACAGCGTCACGCCGTTCTTCTGCATCTGCGTGTCGTCGTCGTTGACGGCCTCGTCGAAGGTGAAGCCGTACTGGAAGCCCGAGCAGCCGCCGCCCTGCACGAACACGCGCAGCTTGAGCTCCGGGTTGCCTTCTTCGGCCACCAGGTCGCGCACCTTGTCGGCGGCGCTGTCGGTGAAGACGAGAGGCACGGGAATGTCGGTGACGGGGGTATCAAGCACGGCGCTCATGGCGAGGCTCCTGTGAATCTGTCCAGAGACGAATATGGGGATTGTCGGCGCAAAAACAAAAGGCCGCGTTGCGGCGGCCTTTTGTTGGGTCGAGCAGCGATTAACGCTTGCTGAACTGCTTCCTGCGGCGAGCGCCGTGCAGACCGACCTTCTTACGCTCGACTTCACGCGCGTCACGCGTGACGAAGCCGGCGCGGCTCAGTTCGGGCTTCAGGGTGGCGTCGTAGTCGATCAGCGCGCGGGTGATGCCCAGGCGCAGCGCGCCGGCCTGGCCGGACTCGCCGCCGCCATGCACGTTCACCTTGATGTCGAAGGCTTCACCATTGTTCGTCAGCAGCAGGGGCTGCTTGGCGATCATGATGGACGTCTGACGACCAAAGTAGGCGTCAATGGTCTTGCCGTTGACGATGATCTGGCCCGTGCCCTTCTTCATGAAGACGCGAGCGACCGACGACTTGCGACGGCCCGTACCGTAATTCCAGTTTCCGATCATGGCCGTTCCTTAGATCTCGAGAGCCTTGGGCTGCTGGGCGGTATGCGGGTGCGTCGGGCCGGCGTAGACCTTCAGCTTCTTGACCATGGCGTAGCCGAGCGGGCCCTTGGGCAGCATGCCCTTGACGGCCTTCTCCAGCGCGCGGCCGGGGTGCTTGGCTTGCATGTCCTTGAACTTCGTGGCGTAGATGCCGCCGGGGAAGCCGCTATGACGGTAGTACACCTTGTCGGTGGCCTTGTTGCCGGTCACACGGAGCTTTTCCGCATTGACGATGACAATGAAATCACCGGTGTCCACGTGAGGCGTGTAAATGGCCTTGTGCTTGCCGCGCAAACGGAGTGCCACTTCGCTGGCAACACGTCCGAGCACCTTGTCGGTGGCGTCAATCACAAACCACTCGTGCGTCACCTCGGCCGGCTTGGCGCTGAAGGTCTTCATGAGTTACTTTCGATGGCCGGCTCTGCAAAGAGCCGGCAATGGATGGCTGAACTTTTACCGGCCTCGGTGCTGTGTCATGGATGCACAACCTCTCGGCGCAGCTCTTTTCCGCAGCCTGTTGACGGAAAAGCCCACGAGTGTAGCAGCGCAAGCGATGGTTGAAAAGTGCTCGGCGCGTTAACCTAGCCAAGTCGACCGCCACACCATGCCCAGCAAACCGCCCACCCCGGCCACCCCGTCCGTCGAACCCGCGACCGACTGGGATCTGGTGCTGTCAGCCTTCGGCCCAGACCCGCATCCGGTGCAACCTACACCGGCCACGCCCGGCGGCGGCCCGCTGGTCAGCGCCCGGGCGGCGCTGGAGCGGCTGTCGACCTGGGTGCCCATCCGCTCGCTGGCCCGCCGCCACCGCCGTCGCATCATCGAGCATCTGCTGGCGATGGAGCCACAAGATCGCTACCTGCGCTTCGGCTACTCGGCGTCGGACGAGCAGATCCACAAGTACGCCCTCAGCATCGACTTCAACCGCGACGAGGTGCTGGGCATCTTCAACCACCGCTTGCAGCTGGTGGCCCTGGCCCACCTGGCCTATGGCCAACCCCTGCCGGGAGACCCGACGCGCACGATGGCCGAGTTCGGCGTTTCCGTGCTGCCGGAATCGCGCGGCCGGGGTTTGGGCCGGCGGCTGTTCGAGACCGCCGGCCTGCACGCCCGCAACCGGGGCATCGACACCCTCTTCATCCACGCGCTGAGCGAAAACCGGCCGATGCTGCGCATCGCGACCGCCGCCGGTGCCATCGTCGAGCGAGACGGCGGCGAGTCTGCGGCCTATCTGCGCCTGCCGCCGGACACCTTCGGCTCCCAGGTCGAGCAGGCCCTGGAGCGCCATCTCGGCGAGCTGGACTTCCAGTTCAAGCGTCAGGCCCAGGTGCTGAACGAATTCGTCGACAGCGTGGCCGAGGTCAAGGCGCATTTCGACAGTTCGGGGCGCGCGGCCAAGGAGTAAATCATTGAAAGCCCCCGGTTCACGGGGCCCCTCAGCCCGGGGGAATCGGGAATAGCGAGTAATTTCCTGTCCCTTGATTGCGCTACATTGAACTTCGAATGCGCCGCAGTCCGTCGGCGACCCAGCCGAACTCCCGAGGGACATGCCGTACGCCATCTATTGGATCGCCGCGCTGGCTTTTTGCGTGCTTGGCCTGGCCATCAGCCTGGTCTGGGCGCTGCGCCGGCCCGCCTACGCCAACAGAGGCTTGCCGGCGGAGTGGTCACTCACGGCACGGCCGGTGTTCACGGCCGATGAGCGGCGCGTCTTCCGCCTGTTGCGCGAGGCCCTGCCCCATCACGTCGTGCTGTCCAAGCTGCCGCTGGTGCGCTTTTGCCAGCCGACCGAGGCCAAGGAAGTGCGCTACTGGTTCGACCTGCTGGGCGCCTCGCATGTGACCTTTGCCGTCTGCAGCCCCAACGGCCGCGTGCTGGCCGCCATCGACCTGGAGGGCGAGCGCGGCGTCACGCCGCGCGCCCTGCAGATCAAGCACGCCGTGCTGTCAGCCTGCCGCGTGCGCTATCTGCGCTGCGCCATGGACCAGTTGCCCAGCATTGCTGAGCTGCAAATGCTGGTGCCCCAGGGCAGCAATCCACGCGGCCCGCTGCCCGCGCCGGCGGCCATGTCCAGCCTGCCGCGCCGCCGCAGCAGCGGTGGCGAAGATGAGTTCGGCAGCGACTGGGGCCAGTTCTCGCAACCCCTGCCGCTGTGGCAGGACGCTGGTGTGTTCGGCGGCAGCAACGGCGAGCACGAGCCCTACGGCGAACGCCAGCCGCGCATGCCGGCCCAGCCTCATGGCCGTCACCACGTCGAGCGCCGCGCCACACCCCAGCGCAGCCTCGACACGGCGCGCTACAACCCCCGCAGCCTGCCCGTGCTGGACGATGCCGATGACGAGGCCATGATGGACGACATCGTCGGCGTCGTCGTCGATGCACCTCGCTACGCGACCCAGCGCCCCCGGCGCAGTTGAGCGCTACCGGCGACACTCGCCGGATGCATCAAGCGACCCCTGACCTCAGCTTCGGCGACCTGACGCCGGAGTTCATGCTCGACGCCCTGGAGGCCGCTGGCCTGCGCGCCGACGGCCGCATGCTGCAGCTGAATTCCTTCGAGAACCGGGTGCTGATGCTGCATCTGGAAGACGGTGGTGCCGCCGTCGCAAAGTTCTATCGGCCGGGGCGCTGGAGCGATGCGCAGATCCTCGAAGAACACGCCTTCGCCACCGAGCTGGCCGCCGCCGAGGTGCCGGTGGCCGCGCCGTGGACGCTGGACGGTGGTTCGACCCTCTTCCACTACCAGGGCCAGCGCCTGGCCGTCACGCCGCGCCAGGGCGGGCGCGGGCCGGAGCTGGAAGACCCCGAGGTGCTGCGCTGGATAGGCCGGCTGCTGGCCCGGCTGCACGGTGTCGGCCGGCGCAAGCCCTTTGCCGAGCGCCTGACCTGGGCCAGTGCCGCGCCGGCCCAGACCGCGCGCGACTGGCTCATCAGCAACGACGCCATCCCGCCCGAAACCGCCCCCGCCTGGGACGACGCCGCGCGCCGCTGCATCGCCAGCATCCAGGCCGCCTTCGACAGCCTGCCCGGCCTGCAGCTCACGCGCCTGCACGGCGACTGCCACCCCGGCAACATCCTGTGGACGCCCGACCGCGGCCCGCACTTCGTCGACCTGGACGACGCCGTCATGGGCCCGGCCGTTCAGGACTTGTGGATGCTGCTGCCCGGCTCCAGTGAAGGGCCGGACGCCGCCCGCCGCCAGCTCAACGCCGTGCTGGACGGCTACGAGCAGATTGCCGAGTTCGACGACCGCGAGCTGCGCCTCATCGAGCCGCTGCGCACCATGCGCATGATTCACCACAGCGCCTGGCTGGCCCGCCGCTGGGGCGACCCGGCCTTCCCGGCCGCCTTCCCTTGGTTCGGCACGCCCAACTACTGGATGGACCAGGCCGCCCTGCTGCGCGAGCAACTGGATGCGATGAAGCCCAAGGACGCGCCGCCCGTGGTGACGCGGGACGAGGATGTCGCGGACTTCGACGGCGACGGGTTTGCCTGAACGCCGTCAGGACGGCGGGCTGGCCAACGCGAGCGCGTAGCCGTCCGGGCCGCTCGGCGCGGCCGGGTTGATTGGCAAAAAATACTGGATATACATACAGTATTGTGGTCACATTCAAGGTCCGGTTTCTTCCCCCGCCTTGTCTGCCTGGCCATGTTGTCCGCCGCCCTCACCTCCTCAGCCAGCCCGCCTCCTCTCGGGTCTGCGCCCGTGCACGGCCCACCCGTCCGGGCACCGTTTGAAGCCCAGCTGCAAGGCCGGCTGTGGCGCGGCAGCAGCCTGAGTACGGCTGCCGACCCGACGCTGGCCAGCGGCTTTGCAGCGCTGGACGCCGAGCTGCCCGGCGGCGGCTGGCCGTTGCGGGCCGTCACCGAGCTGCTGACGCCGCAATTCGGCGTGCTGGAGTGGCGGCTGCTGGCGCCGGCCCTGCGCGGCTGGTGGGCCGCACAGACGCTGCCGGCCACCGCTCCAGGACGGAGAGCGCACGCTGCCGCCCCGGCGCTGCGCTCGCTGCTGCTCATCAACCCGCCGCACATGCCGCATCTGCCGGGCCTGCAGGCGCTGGGGCTGCCACCGTCGGCGCTGGCCTGGGTCTCGGCCGACACGCCGGCTCAAGCGCTGTGGGCGGCAGAGCAGGCCATCAAGTCGCGCGTGGCCGTGCTGGCCTGGCTGCCCGAGGCGCGGCCGGATCTGCTCCGGCCGCGCCGCTGCGCCTGGTCGTGAAGCCGGGCGATGGCTGGGAGTTGAGCGTTCACCTGCTCAAGCGCCGGGGGCCGGCGCACGAGGGCTGGCTGGCGCTGCCCGCCGTGCCGGGCGCGGTGGAGCCGCTGCTGACGGCGGCCAAGCGCAAGCCCCTGCCTGCACGGGTGCCGGCACCCTCCCCCGCGCCGGTCAGCCCACCGACGGAGCGCGCCGATGCGCTGGCTCGCCCTGTGCTGCACGCCTGATGCCCCCGCCGGCGACGCCGACGCCCTGGCCTGGCTGGCGCTGAGCTTCACGCCGCGCGTTGCCAGGCTGGAGGAGGCGGTCGTGGCGGAGGTGGCGAGCAGCCTGCGGCTGTTTGGCGGCGCGCGGGCGTTGCGACAGAAACTGCAAGCAGATGCCCAGCAGGTCGGCCTGACCCTGGGCGCCATCGCCTGGGCGCCCACCGCGCTGGCGGCGCTGGCGCTGGCGCGCTGCCCCGGCACGCCGCAAGCGGGTCGCCTGGGCCGCCTGAGCGAGCGCCTCGACGCGCTGCCGCTCGCGGCCCTCAGTACCGCCCAGGCCCACCACGCCATGCTGGCCCGGCTGGGCTGCCGACAGCTGGGCGAACTGCGCCGGCTGCCGCGCGCGGCGCTGGCCAAGCGCTTCGGCCCCGAGCTGCTGACGGCGCTGGACCAGGCCTACGGCGACCTGCCCGAGGTGCACCGCTGGCTGACGCTGCCCGAACGCTTCAGCGCCCGGCTGGAGCTGCCTTACCGCGTCGAGCACGCCCCCGTGCTGCTGCACTTTGCCGAAGAGCTGCTGCGCCAGCTCTGCGCCTTCCTCGCCGCGCGCCATGCCGGTGTGCGCGCGCTGCGCCTGGCCTGGCAGCACGACGCGATGCGCGCCCGCGACGTGGCCGACGGCGGCGAGCTGACCGTGGCCACGGCCGACACCACACGCGACCTGCGCCGCCTGACGCGCCTGCTGGCCGAGCACCTGGGCCGCACGACGCTGGCCGCGCCAGCCGGCGACATCCACCTCAGCGCCGACATCGTGCTGCCGCTGGAGGAAGGCAGCGCCAGCCTGCTGCCCGGGCCGAGCGACCCACAGGAGCGTGCGACGACGAACGCACTGCTGGAGCGACTGTCCGTGCGGTTGGGCGCGGGCCATGTGCGCGAGGGCCGGCTGCATGAGGACCACCGGCTGGCCCAGATGCAGCGCTGGCAGCCCTGGCCCGCGCCGCCCACTAACGCCACGGTGCGCTGCCCACCAGGGCCGCAGCCCACCTGGATCGTCGAGCCACCCCAGCCGCTGCGCTGCGACGCGCAGGAGCAACCGCTGCACGCCGGGCCGCTGGCGCGCATCAGCGGGCCGCACCGCATCGAGGCCGGCTGGTGGGAGGGCCAGGGGCCGGGCAAGGGGCTGCAGACGCGCGACTATTTCGTCTACCGCAGCGCGACGCGCGGGCTGCTGTGGGTCTATCACGAGCGGCTGCTCGATACCTCTTCGACGTCGTCGGGGTGGTTCCTGCACGGGGTGTTTGCATGAGCCCGCCCATGTCGGACCGCGACGAGCGGCTGGCGATGCTGCGCCAGCAGGGCATGGGCTCGGAAGCCGACCTGCGCCGCGCCGCCGACGGGAGGCCGCGCGCCCTGCCCGGCATTCGCGCCGATGTGCCGCGCTATGCCGAGCTGCACTGCCTGTCGGCCTTCAGCTTCCTGCGCGGCGCGTCGGAACCGGCCGAGCTGGTGGAGCGCGCCTGCGAACTGGGCTACGAGGCGCTGGCCATCACCGATGAATGCTCGCTGGCCGGCGTGGTGCGCGCGCACAAGCAGTTGCGCGAGCTGCGCGAAGCCGCACACCAGGCGCTCAAGGAGGCGGCGCGCGAAGCCGGCCTGCCGGACGCAGACATCGCACAGCCGCAGCTGCTGAAGCTGCTGATCGGCAGCGAGTTCCTCGTCCGCGACGACGCTGGCACGCCGCGCTTCAAGCTCGTGCTGCTGGCGCAGAACCTCAACGGCTACGGCAACCTCAGCCAGTTCATCACCCAGCTGCGCCGCGCCAGCCCCGTCAAGGGCGAATACACGCTGCACTTTCGCCAGCTCGCGCCCGAGCGGCTCACCGACTGCCTGGCCCTGCTCGTGCTGCCGCGCGAGGCCAGTGACGCCGAGCTGGCCGCCCCCGCGCACTGGGCGCTGCGCCACTTCGCCGGCCGCACGTGGCTGGCCGTGGAGCTGCTGCGCGAGGCGAGCGACGCGCTGTGGCTGCAGCGGCTGCAGGCCTTGTCCGACGACACCGCCCTGCCGCTGGTGGCCGCAGGCGACGTGCACTTCCATGTGCGCTCGCGCAAGGCGCTGCAGGATGTGATGACCGCCACGCGCCTGTCCCGCACCGTGGCCGAGTGCGGGTTCGATCTGCAGCCCAATGCCGAGCGGCATCTGCGCAGCCGCTACCGCATCTCGCTGATCTGCCCGGAAGAGCTGATGCGCGAGACCCTGCATGTCGCATCGCGCTGCACGTTCAGGCTCGACGAGATCAGCTACCAGTACCCGAGCGAGGTCGTGCCCAACGGGCTCACGCCGCGCCAACACCTGCGCAACCTGACGCATGCCGGCGCCGCCAAACGCTGGCCCGGCGGCGTGCCGCAGCAATGGCAGCCGCGCATCGCCCACGAGCTCGAACTGATCGAAGCCCTCGGCTACGAGCACTACTTCCTGACCGTCGCCGACATCGTCGAATTCGCCCGCGGCATCGGCATCCTCTGCCAGGGCCGCGGCTCGGCGGCCAACAGCGTCGTCTGCTACTGCCTGCACGTCACGTCGGTGGACCCGGACCGCAGCACGCTGCTGTTCGAGCGCTTCATCAGCCGCGAGCGCAACGAGCCGCCCGACATCGACGTCGACTTCGAGCACGAGCGCCGCGAAGAGGTCATCCAATACCTCTACAAAAAGTACGGCCGCAACCGCGCCGCGTTGACCGCCGTCGTCATCTGCTACCGGCCCAAGAGCGCCATCCGCGACGTGGGCAAGGCGCTGGGCTTCAGTGAGGCGCAGATCGACGTGATGAGCAGCGACCACAGCGGCTGGAGCACCCAGGTGCTGCCCGAGGAGCACCGCCTCGACCTGCTGCAGCGGCTGGGCATGGCCGACGACGACCCACGCCTGCAGCAGCTCATCACGCTGGGCCGCCAGCTCAACGGCTTGCCGCGCCACCTCAGCCAGCACGTCGGCGGCTTCGTGCTGACGCAGGGGCCGCTGGAGCGGCTCGTGCCCATCGAGAACGCGACCATGAAGGACCGCAGCGTCATCGAATGGGACAAGGACGACATCGACGAACTGAAGATGATGAAGGTCGACGTGCTGGCGCTGGGCATGCTCAGCGCCATCCGCCGCTGCTTCGATCTCGTCAACACGATGCGCGGCACGGCCATCGACCTGACCATCCCCGACAACGACACCGCCACCTACGACATGATCTGCAAGGCCGACACCGTCGGCGTGTTCCAGATCGAGAGCCGCGCGCAGATGTCCATGCTGCCGCGCCTGCGGCCACGCACCTACTACGACCTGGTGATCGAGGTGGCCATCGTGCGGCCCGGGCCCATCGAGGGCGGCATGGTGCACCCGTACCTGAAGAACCGCGTCTTGCCGCCCGATCAGATCAAGTACCCCAAG
>Ga0187844_10003661_pt1 | contig 10166 bp, 12 predicted proteins | sample SpaLakP09_SKY_50_FD_134517 | JGI IMG/M metagenome (GOLD analysis project Ga0187844, IMG submission 134517) | Oligotrophic lake water microbial communities from Sparkling Lake, Wisconsin, USA - SP09_SKY_50 | ecosystem: Environmental > Aquatic > Freshwater > Lake | place: USA: Sparkling Lake...
GGCGAACCGGAGTACGCGCGTGACGTCATGCGGCAGATGGCCGACGGCGACCTGTCTCAGGATATCGCCGTCACTCCGGGTGCTGACGAGAGCCTGCTGGCGGCGGTGCGCGACATGTCGCGCGGCCTGGCTGGCATCGTTTCCAACGTGCGCACTGGCACTGACTCCATGACGGTGGCCTCGCGGGAGATTGCCGCCGGCAACCAGGACCTGTCCGAGCGCACCGAGCGCCAGGCCAGTTCCCTGGAACAGACTTCGGGCAGCATGCAGGTGCTGACCGACACCGTGCGTCAGAGCGCCGACGCAGCTGCCCAGGCCAACCAGTTGGCCGGTTCGGCGGCCGCTGTCGCGCGACGCGGTGGCGAGGTGGTCGGCCAGGTGGTCTCGACGATGGACGAGATCAACACCAGCTCCAAGAAGATCGCCGACATCATTGGCGTCATCGACGGGATTGCCTTCCAGACCAACATCCTGGCGCTGAACGCGGCTGTTGAGGCGGCGCGTGCGGGCGAACAGGGTCGTGGCTTTGCCGTCGTGGCCGGTGAGGTGCGTTCGCTCGCCCAGCGCTCTGCCGAGGCCGCGCGCGAGATCAAGGGCCTGATCGGCGCCAGCGTCGACAAGGTCGAGTCCGGCTCTCGCCTCGTGCAGGCGGCGGGCTCGACGATGGACGAGATCGTTGCCAGCGTCCAGCGTGTCTCCGACATCATTGGCGAGATCACGGCTGCCGCCACCGAGCAGAGCACGGGCATTGGCCAGGTCAACGCGTCGGTCGTCCAGCTCGACCAGATGACCCAGCAGAACGCTGCGCTCGTCGAGCAAGCTGCCGCCGCCGCCAGCAGCCTGGAACAGCAGGCCATCAACCTTTCAGAAGCGGTGGCGACGTTCAAGCTGTCCTGAACCCGGCGACGGGTTTCGGCCCTCACCGATAATCGCGGGCTTTTCTGCCTGCCCTCACGGTGAACGCTTGAACTTCCTGATTCAAAACTGGTATCTGATCGTTGCTGCCCTGGCCTCTGTCGGCTTGCTGCTGTGGCCCCTGGTGGTGTCGGGCTCACAGGGCGCCGCCGTCAGCCCTGCGCAGGCGGTGCAGTTGATGAACCGCCAGAAGGGTGTCCTCATCGACGTCAGCGAACCCGAGGAGTTCGCCAAGGGCCACGCGGTGGGTGCGCGCAACGTGCCCTTCGGCCAGATCGAGGGACACAAGTCGTTGCCGTCCAACAAGGCCCTGCCGATCGTGTTGGTGTGTCCCACGGGCGCACGCGCCGGCCGTGCTGCGGGCATGCTGCGCAAGCTGGGTTATGAAAACGCCCAGGTGCTCTCAGGCGGCTTGAAGGCCTGGCGGGAAGCAAATTTGCCGGTCGAGAAGACGGCTTGAACAGGAATTTGGCGATGGCCCACGTCAAGATGTACACGACGCAGATCTGCCCCTTTTGCATTCGCGCCAAGATGCTGCTGAAGCGGCGCGGTGTGGAGGAGATCGAGGAGATCCGGGTCGACCTGGACCCGACCGAGCGCGACGCGATGATCAACATGACCGGCCGCCGCACGGTGCCGCAGATCTTCATCGGTGACACCCATGTCGGGGGGTGCGACGACCTCGTGGCGCTGGACCAGCAGGGCCGGTTGGAGCCCTTGCTCCAGGCGGCCTGACAGGTCGCCTTGGGCATTCCTGCCTGATTTCAACACCGGGCAAGTCCCCGCATTCCCGTGTCAGGTCTGTCACGAGGCCTCGCCCATAATTCGCTACCGCCCGCAGCGCGCCGCCTGCGGGCTTTTGTTTGACGCTCCGTTCGAAAGAAGAGTCCCATGGCCGACGAGATCCAAGCTGCCGCCGAAGGCACCCCCGTGTTCCAGATCCAGCGCATGTATCTGAAGGATCTGTCGCTTGAGCAGCCCAATGCGCCGCACATCCTGCTCGAGCAATCGCAGCCCCAGGTCGACATCAACCTGACGCTGTCGGCCGAGAACGTCACCGACGGCATTTTTGAAGTCACCGTGACGGCCACCGTCAACACCAAGGTCGGCGACAAGACGCTGTTCCTGGTGGAAGCCAAGCAGGCCGGCATCTTCGAGATCCGCAATGTGCCGCAGGACCAGGTCGAAGGCATCCTGGGCATCGTCTGCCCGCAGATGGTCTACCCCTACCTGCGCGCCATCGTGTCGGACGTCTGCACCCGCGCCGGCTTCCCGCCTGTGCTGCTGACGGAAGTGAACTTCCAGGCCATGTTCGAAGCCCAGCAGGCGCAGCGCGCCGCGCAGGGCGGCCAAGCGGTCAACTGATTCGCCTGAATCGATGCAACGCCCCGCCCAGCGGGGCGTTTCTCTTGGTGGACACTTCCGCGCATGACGACGATGAAGATCAGCGTTCTCGGTGCCGGCGCCTGGGGCACGGCCCTGGCCATTCAGGCCGCACGGGCTGGCCATGATGTGAGCCTGTGGGCGCGCGACGCCGCTGCCGTGGCGCAGATGCGTGCGAGTCGGCGCAACGTCGCCTACCTGCCCGACAGCGACCTGCCCGCCACGCTTGGGCTGACTGCGGACCGCGCCGGGGCGATAGCTCACGCGGCCGAGGGCCTGACCATCATTGCCACGCCGATGTCCGGCCTGCGCGAGACGCTGGCAGCGCTGCCGTCCTCGCAGCGCGTGCTGTGGCTGTGTAAGGGCTTCGAGGCCGGCACGGGTCGGCTGGGGCACGAAATCGCTCGCGAGTTGCAGCCAACGATGCGCGTGGGCGTGTTGTCAGGCCCCAGCTTTGCGCAGGAGGTGGCTGCTGGGCGGCCGACCGCCCTTGTCGCCGCCAGCGAGAGCGCGGAACTGGCGCAAGCTGCCGTCGATGCGTTTCACGGTGATCGGCTGCGCGTCTACACGTCGAGCGACCCAGTCGGCGTGGAGGTGGGTGGCGCGGTCAAGAACGTGATGGCCATCGCGGTGGGCATCTGCGACGGGCTGTCGGCTGCGGCGCCTGACGGCCCCGGCTTGAACGCCCGCGCCGCGCTGATCACCCGCGGGCTGGCCGAGATGCTGCGGCTGGGCGTGGCGCTGGGCGCCAAGGTCGAGACTTTCATGGGTCTGTCTGGCCTGGGCGACCTCGTGCTGACGGCGACCGGCGACCTGTCGCGCAACCGGCGTGTCGGACTGATGCTGGCCGAGGGCCTGGCGCTGCCGGAGATCCTGGCTCGGCTGGGCCATGTCGCAGAGGGCGTCTACAGCGCGCCGACTGTTTTGGCGCGTGCGCGCGAGGTTGGCGTCGAGATGCCGATCACCGAAGGCATGGTGGCCTTGCTGGAAGGCCGGCTGCAGGTGGGCGAGGCGGTCGAGCGGTTGATGAGCCGCGATGCGCGCGCCGAGTAGTCAGCTGCCGCCCGCGTAGCCGTTCTGCCGCCAGGCCTCGAACACGGCCACCGCCACACTGTTGCTCAGGTTCAGGCTGCGTTGCCCTTCGCGCATTGGCAGCCGAACGCGTTGTTCGAGCGCAAAGCCGTCTCGCAGTGCCGGCGGCAGGCCGGCCGTCTCGCTGCCGAAGACCAACCAATCGCCCGGCTGCCAGGCCACGTCGCCGAACGGCCGGCTGCCGCGCGTCGTGAAGGCAAACATGCGCTGCGGGTTGGGTGACTCTGCGGCCAGGAAGGCCGCCCAGTCTGCATGGCGCTGCACACGGGTGTACTCGTGATAGTCGAGACCGGCCCGCTGCAGCAGCTTGTCTTCCATCGAAAAGCCCAGCGGCTCGATGAGGTGCAATGTGCAGCCGGTGTTGGCGGCGAGCCGGATCACGTTGCCGGTGTTGGGCGGGATTTCCGGGTGGACGAGGACGATGTGGAACATCGCCGGAGTATCCCCGCCGCTATTCGTCGCCGGGCTCTGGTGTGCGCGAGATGACCCAGGCTTGTACGCTCATCGCGCCGGCCTGCAGCAGCACGCGGGCCAGTTCGAACAGCGTGGCGCCGCTGGTCATCACGTCGTCCAGCACGGCGACGCTTGCGCCTTGCAGCCTGACCGCTTTCTGCGGTTCGACAGCGAAGACGCCGCGCACGTTGGCTGCGCGGGCATCCAGCTTCAGGCCAGCCTGGCGCTCGTTGTGCCGCACGCGCAGCAGCATCTCGGGCTCACAGCGCAAGCCGCGCCGCCGTGCCAGCGCCTTGGCCAGTTCGTGCGCCTGGTTGTAGCCGCGCTCGCGCAAACGCTCAGGGGACAGCGGCACGGGCAGCAGCCAGTCCGGTGCACTGACCTCGGCGGCGCTCAGTGCCGAGTTCAGGCGCTCCAGCAGGCTCTCGCGCAGCTCCAGGGCCTGGTGGTACTTGAAGTGCTGCAGCAGGCCGTCCCAAGGGAAACGGTAGTCCAGCGCGGCCACCGTGCGGTCCAGCGGCGGGGCGTCGACGAGACAGCGCCCGCACTGGGGCTGCGACCGGCCCGTCAGCGCCAACGGCAGCTTGGCCGCGCAGGTCCAGCAGCGTGGCTGCGGGCGGGCGTAGAGCGCCAGGCACTGCTCGCAGATGGTCTGGTGGCTCCAGGCGCGGCAGACCGCGCACTGGCCGGCGCAGCGCATCAGGACCTTCTCGACAAGCGCCGGTTTGGGTGCTGGCAGCATCGGCTCAATATACTGATCGGCCCATGAGTGATTCAGTCCCGGCCCCTACTTCAAACAAGGGGCCGCGCCCTCAGGATCTCGATGTGGCCGCGCTGCGCCACCAGGCCGGGCGCCTGGCCAAAGCCGACGAGCCGCCGTGGCTGCATGCCGAGGCCGCACGCCGCATGGCCGAGCGCCTGCCCTTCATCAAGCTGCAGCCGGCCCGTCTGCTGGACGCCTCGCCCGCGCTGGGCGCGAGTGCCGAGTTGTTGCGGCTGGCCTACCCCAAGGCCGAAATGCTCTGGCACGAATCCAACCCGGCGCTGGCCGAGCGTGCCGCGAGCGCACGATCCCTGGGCTGGTGGCAGAAGCTGCGTGGCACGGGTTCGGGCCAGGTCGCCGCGTTGCCGTTGAAGCCCGAGGTCGAGTTGCTGTGGTCCAACATGGCCTTGCATGCCAGCGCCGATCTGCCCGGCGTGTTGAGCGCATGGCAGGCCAGCTTGGCTGTCGGGGGCTTCGTCATGTTTTCCTGCCTCGGCCCGGACAGCTTTGTTGAGCTCCGCCCGCTCTACGCCCGCAACGGCTGGGGCAGGCCCGCGCCGGACTGGTGGGACATGCACGACATCGGCGACCTGGTACTGCAGGCCGGCTTTGCCGACCCGGTGATGGACCAGGAGCGGCTGCGCCTGACCTGGGCCAGCCCCGACACCCTGCTGTCCGACCTGCGCGCGCTGGGCGGCAACCTCGCCCCGGCGCGTTTCCAGGGGCTGCGTGGCCGCAGATGGCGGGCTGAGCTTGTCGCGCAGCTGGAAACCCTGCGCGGCACGGACGGCCGGCTGGGGCTGACGCTGGAGCTGGTGTTCGGCCACGCCTTCAAGGCGGCGCCCCGGCTGACGATGGCCGCCGAAACCCATGTGTCGGTCGACGCCATGCGCGCTTCGCTGCGCAAAGGGCGCCCTGAGGGCTGAATGCCCGATTGGCTAGGTGATTCCCAGGGGCTGCGCTGCGCCGGGCAGCCGAGTACCTCGGGCTAAAATCCCGGGCCGCTAAGAGGGTCAAGGGCAAAACCCGGCCCGCTTCAGTTTTGCGGCACCCAGTCCGGCCCATTCCTTCGCGTGGGGCGGGCCAGCAAGTTCTGCTCTTCAAAGAACCAAGTGACAACCATGACGATGATGAACGCACGAGTGCATAGCGCCTCACGCGGCTGGGCCCAGCGGGCCGCTGTTGCGGTGATGGCGGCGACGGCGGCCCTGGCCGCGGGTTCGGCCCTCGCGGTGAACGACCTCAAAGGCGGCCCGGGCGTCAATCAGCTCAATCTGCACGAGCCGGTCACGCGCATCGCGGCCGACCAGATGTGGCTGCACAACTTCGTGATGATCGTCTGCCTCGCCATCTTCGTGGCGGTGTTCGGCGTGATGTTCTATTCCATCTTCAAGCACCGCAAGTCCAAGGGTGCCGTGTCCGCCAACTTCCACGAAAGCGTGGCCGTCGAGATCGCCTGGACCGTGGTGCCCCTGCTCATCGTCATCGCCATGGCGCTGCCGGCCACCAAGGTCGTCGTGGCCATGAAGGACACGACCAACGCCGACGTGACCATCAAGGCCACCGGCTACCAGTGGAAGTGGGGTTACGACTACCTCAAGGGCGAGGGCGAGGGCATCGGCTTCCTGGCCACGCTGGATACCGCGCAGCGCGAGGCCTCCAACTCGGGCAAGCCCGAGCAGGTCGACAACTACCTGTTGAAGGTCGACAACCCATTGGTCGTGCCGGTGGACAAGAAGATCCGCATCATCACCACCGCCAACGACGTCATCCACGCCTGGATGGTGCCGGCCTTCGGCGTCAAGCAGGATGCCATCCCCGGCTTCGTGCGTGACACCTGGTTCAAGGCCGAGAAGATCGGTGACTTCTACGGCCAGTGTGCCGAGCTGTGTGGCAAGGAACACGCCTACATGCCCATCCACGTGAAGGTTGTGTCCGCCGAGGACTACACCGCGTGGGTCACGGCCAAGCAGAAGGAAGCCGCCGCCAAGGCCGATGACCCGAGCAAGGTTTGGGAGCAGGCGGCGCTGGTCGCTCGCGGCGAGAAGGTCTATGCCGCCAACTGCGCGGCCTGCCACAAGGCCGATGGCAGCGGCGCCGGCCCGATCAAAGCGCTGGACAAGTCGCCCGTCGTGCTGTCCGACGCGCATCTGGAACAGATTCAGGTGCTGCTGAACGGCCGCCTGGACAAGGGCATGCCCGCCTGGAAGCAGCTCAGCGATACCGACATCGCCGCCGTGATCACGTACACGAAGAACAGCTGGTCCAACAAGACGGGCCAGACGGTGCAGCCGTCCGAAATCGTGGCCGCCCGCAAGTAATTCCGAACGCCGAATCAGAGGAATCCAAATGAGTGCAGTGCTCCCCCCCCACGGCGTTCACGGTGGCCACGCTGGCGACCATGGCCACGACCACCACGACGATCATCACGACCACCACGCGCCCGCCGGCTGGCGCCGCTGGGTCTTCGCCACCAACCACAAGGACATCGGCACGCTGTACCTGCTGTTCTCGTTCGCGATGCTGATGGTCGGCGGCGTCCTGGCGCTGTGCATCCGCGCAGAACTCTTCCAGCCGGGCCTGCAGTTCTTCAACCCCGAGCTGTTCAACCAGTTCACGACCATGCACGGTCTGATCATGGTGTTCGGCGCCATCATGCCGGCCTTCGTGGGCTTCGCGAATTGGATGATCCCGCTGCAGATCGGCGCGGGTGACATGGCCTTCGCGCGGATGAACAACTTCAGCTTCTGGCTGCTGATCCCTGCGGCCATCATGCTGGTGGGCAGCTTCTTCATGCCTGGTGGCGCCCCCGCCGCCGGCTGGACGCTGTACGCGCCGCTGACGCTGCAGATGGGCCCGTCGATGGACGCCGGCATCTTCGCGATGCACATCATGGGCGCCTCGTCCATCATGGGCTCCATCAACATCATCGTCACCATCCTGAACATGCGCGCTCCCGGCATGACGCTGATGAAGATGCCGATGTTCGCGTGGACCTGGCTGATCACGGCTTATCTGCTGATCGCCGTCATGCCCGTGCTGGCCGGCGCCATCACGATGACGCTGACCGACCGCCATTTCGGCACCGCCTTCTTCAACCCCGCAGGCGGCGGCGACCCGGTGATGTACCAGCACATCTTCTGGTTCTTCGGCCACCCCGAGGTCTACATCATGATCTTGCCGGCCTTCGGCATCGTCAGCCAGATCGTGCCGGCCTTCGCCCGCAAGCGCCTGTTCGGCTATGCGTCGATGGTCTATGCCACGGCTTCAATCGCCATCCTTTCCTTCATCGTCTGGGCCCACCACATGTTCGCCACTGGCATGCCGGTGACGGGCCAGCTGTTCTTCATGTACGCGACCATGCTGATCGCGGTGCCCACGGGCGTGAAGATCTTCAACTGGCTGGCGACGATGTGGCGCGGCTCGATGACCTTCGAGACGCCGATGCTGTTCGCCGTCGGCTTCATCTTCGTGTTCACGATGGGCGGCTTCACGGGCCTCATCCTGGCGATGGCGCCGGTCGACATCCAGTTGCAGGACACCTACTACGTGGTGGCCCACTTCCATTACGTGCTGGTGGCCGGCTCGCTGTACGCGCTGTTCGCGGGCGTCTACTACTGGGGCCCGAAGTGGACCGGCGTCATGTACTCCGAGACGCGCGGCAAGATCCACTTCTGGGGCTCGTTGATCTTCTTCAACGTGACCTTCTTCCCGATGCACTTCCTGGGTCTGGCCGGCATGCCGCGTCGCTATGCCGACTACCCCATGCAGTTCACTGACTTCAACGCCATCGCGTCCGTCGGTGCCTTCGGCTTCGGCCTGATGCAGGTCTACTTCTTCCTGTTCGTCGTCGTGCCGATGATGCGCGGCAAGGGTGCGAAGGCGCCGCAGAAGCCTTGGGAAGCCGCTGAAGGCCTGGAATGGGAAGTGCCGTCGCCGGCGCCGTTCCACACCTTCGAGAACCCGCCGAAGCTGGACGCCTCGGCGACCAAGATCATCGGCTGATGTCCATGACGCCCGAACAGCGCAAGGCCAACCGTCGGCTGGGTCTGATCCTGCTGTCGATTGCGCTGGTCTTTGGCATCGGCTTCGTCACGAAGATGGTGCTGCTGGCGCACTGACATGAACTTCCTGGCCGCCTTGCATCGCGACAACCGTCAGCTTCTGAAGAAGCTGACGGTCATCGTGGTGTTGATGTTCGGCTTCAGCTATTCGCTCGTGTATTTCTACGATGCGATCTGCAAGGCGCTGGGCATCAACGTGTTGTCTTTGGCCGAGCGGCAGGTCGCGTCGGCAGACAAGGGCCTCGCCAACGGCAACGGCCAGGTCGACTACAGCCGCGAGATCACCGTCGAGTTCGACACCAATGCGCGCGGTCCGTGGGACTTCAAGCCGGCGGTTCGGCACATGACGGTCCATCCGGGCGAGCTGAGTCAGGTCATGTACGAGTTCCGCAACAAGCAGGACCGCACCATGGCCGCGCAGGCGATCCCGAGCTACGCGCCCAAGCAGGCGAGTGCGCATTTCAACAAGCTGGAATGCTTCTGCTTCAACTAATACACGTTGCAGCCGGGCGAAAGCAAGCAGTGGCCGGTCGTGTTCGTCATCGACCCCAAGCTGCCCAAGGATGTGAAGACCATCACCCTCTCGTACACCTTCTTCGAGGTGGCGGGCAAGGGCGGTGTGAAGCTGGGTCAGGCGCCCAAGGGCGTCCAGACGCCGGGCGGCGCGTTGTGAAGCCAGGGCAGGATTTCAAGGACGCGGTGGGCCGCAAGGCCTCGCTGCGCCAGACGATCTTGGCCGTGGCCTGGAGTTTTTTCGGCGTGCGCCGGGGCAGGGACCATGAGCAAGACATGGCCAAGCTGAACCCGGTGCATGTGGTGATTGCAGGCGTGCTTGGCGCGGCCCTGTTTGTAATGGTGCTGGTGCTGCTGGTCCGTTGGGTCATCAGCAGTGGCGTGGCCGGCGCCTGAGCGCCGGTCGCAACAGAGTTCAGAACGAGCGAGTACTAGGAGAACAACATGTCGGCAGCGACTACCCCGGGCAAGACCCCGTACTACTTCGTCCCGGCGCCCTCTCGGCATCCGGTGATGGCCGCCATTGGCCTGTTCTTCGTCATCCTGGGCGCCGGCCAATGGATCAACGGCCACGGCTGGGGCATGTACTCGCTGTTCGGCGGCCTGCTGTTCTGGGCCTTCGTGCTGCAGCAGTGGTTCCGCGAGGCCATCGGTGAGAGCGAGGGCGGCCTCTACGGTGACCGCATCGACGTCTCCTTCCGTTGGAGCATGGGCTGGTTCATCTTCTCGGAGGTGATGTTCTTCGCCGCGTTCTTCGGCGCGCTGTATTGGGCCCGTGTTCATTCCGTGCCGATGCTGGGTAGTCTCGAGAACAGCCTGCTCTGGCCTGACTTCAAGGCCATCTGGCCGAGCACCGCCGCCGGCTTCACCGCCGCGCCGGGGGGCACCGTCGAGCCCTTCTCGACCATCGGCCCCTGGCCGCTGCCGACCGTCAACACGGCGCTGCTGCTGACCTCGGGCGTCACGTTGACCATCGCCCACCA
>Ga0187844_10003663_pt1 | contig 10162 bp, 8 predicted proteins | sample SpaLakP09_SKY_50_FD_134517 | JGI IMG/M metagenome (GOLD analysis project Ga0187844, IMG submission 134517) | Oligotrophic lake water microbial communities from Sparkling Lake, Wisconsin, USA - SP09_SKY_50 | ecosystem: Environmental > Aquatic > Freshwater > Lake | place: USA: Sparkling Lake...
CGCCTTTGGAAAAACTGTGAGCGACAATTGAATACCAGCTTGCAATTCGTTAATTTGGCATTCCTCACTTTGCTCTTGCGGCGGGGGTGATCAAAAAAGATCTCGAACAGGCTCTAAGAAAAGCAAGGTCGCTAAAGGCGTGACTTTGTTGGAGGATGCGGTTGGGAGTCAATAGGGATTTGGAGGTGCACTTAATGCGGTGTATTCGAAAGTAGACTCAGGCATTCCAGTCGCCTCAATTGACGATGGCTGCGGTTATCGAGGGATAATGAAAGCGCATGATTAAAGTACTTACTTGGAATTGCAATGGTGCGTTTCGCAAAAAATGGTCAACAATTGCAGATTTAGGTGCTGATTTGTTGATTATCCAGGAGTGCGAGGACCCATCAATGTCTTCAGATAGGGCCTATCAAGAATGGGCTGGAGTTCACCATTGGACAGGATTAAACAAGAGCAGGGGCCTCGGTGTTTTTGCTCGCAACGGCCTTATGCTTAATCGAGTACCTATTTTCCTTGACCCGTTGGAATTGTTTTTGCCTCTGCTTATTGACGATAAATGGCCGTTGCTCGCAACATGGACTAAGCAAGCCAATTCCCCTACCTTTGGCTATATTGGACAGGTCTGGAAATTCTTGCAGTCAAATAGAGAATTTTTACGCCATCCAGGAGCGATGCTAGTCGGTGATCTCAACAGCAATGCGAAATGGGATGTGTGGGACCGCTGGTGGAATCACACGGATGTAGTTAATGATTTAGCGGATACTGGCTTAAGAAGTGTTTACCACGAACATTTTTGGGAAGCGCAAGGGCAAGAGCAAAAACCTACGTTTTATATGCAACGCAAATTAAACAAACCGCATCATATCGATTATGTGTTTTGTGGATCTCTTTGGACTGCGCGGGATGTAGAGATCGGATCTCCAGAGGACTGGTTGCAACTCAGTGACCATATGCCACTAATTGCGACTTTGGAGCTTAATAGTAAAGTTGTGATTGCCGCTGCGTAATTACACGGATATCAATAAGCTTTAGACGCATTGAAGAAAGAAGTTTCTTCAGTTTATCAAAGTGTATCAAGATAGTAAGTTGCATTTCTCATAGGCCAAAACACAAGCCGTCATCTTTAGCATATTGGTTGGCCGCTGTATTTCAGAGGAATGGCAAATTCACGAATCATAGAAATTCATCCCGTTTGCACAGAGGCAAACGGGATGAGCAAGTGCTTTAGTTAAAACTTGCAGAGCTGGTATTGCTATTTGTCAGCGTCTGGGTCTTGAAGTTGATGGTGAAGCGGTCGCTGGGTTTGCCTGAGCCCAGTCCTTTGAGGATGCTGAATACTTGCTTGAACTGGTTTTGGAACAGCACATTGACCGCATTCTGGTCTGATGGTTTGCCGTCAAGCATGCTGATGGCCGCCGGGCTGGCTGGGAAGGCGTTCATCAATACCTTGTATTGCTTGACGCGGTCTGTGCCCATGTCACGCAAGGCCAGTTCGCCTGCATAGACGGTGCGGTGGAAGTCGCCATAGAACTCGTATGCAGTGATTTTGGCAAAGTCATCGAGCTTGTAGCCTGCTGCGGTGGCCAGTTGCGTGGCCTTGGTGGTGGCTAATGTCCAGTCGGCAGTCAGTTGGCTGGCTGAGACGGGAGTGCCGCTGGCGCTGCCTTTGGACATGCAGGCGGCAGTCAGTGGCAAAACGCCTGGGATGTCTTTCAATTGCGCGAATGTGACCTGGGTTTGCAATTGCGACAGGATCAGCATCTGTTTGGCATCGAGGCTGGTGGCGGCTTCTTTCATTTCGCAAGGCCAGTAGTCATCCATGAAGCGCAGGCGTGACAGTTCACCAAAATAGAAGCGGGTAAATTCGCCATAGGATTTGGTGGCGAGTATGTCTTTGCTCCAGCGCTTGCTCACGTCAGCGGCGAGGCTGCTGTTTTGCAGGTAGTTGTACTCGGTCTGGTAATACTTGAAGAGTTCGTTGTAGCGTGCGACGTTGTTGAGGGACACGGTTTCTATGTCGACGGTATCCTGGTCTTTGTATTTGACGATCTTGTAGGCAGCACCAAATACAGCCAGCGAGGGCGACTGTACATTGACGAAGTAATTACCAGAGGCATCCTTGTAATCATTGCTGCCATTGAAATGCATGTGGCCGCCCATGTGCAATTGCATGCCGGTGGCTGCAACAGCGGTGGTGGTGGCCTGTTCAGGCACGCGCGCTACCTGGAAGGCGCCAGGTTTGAAGACGGCCTTCATGGAGTCAGTCTGATTGGCGTAAAAATCCATGGTGGGATAATGTGAAAACGCAATCAATCGCTTGCCCTGGGACTTGGCGCGGGCAGTGACGGTCTTGATCCAGGCCAGCAAATGTTTTTTATGCGTCAGCACTTTGTTCCAGCCCGCATTGCCTGCGCCATCAAAGCCTTTGAATGCCTTGGCATTAACAGGGTCAAATGCACTATTGGGGATGTGGACATTGGCATCAATCGACAACAGCCAGACGCCCTTGACCGGTTCCACCAGATAGCTGGAATCGATAATGCTGGTGCATTTGGTAAACGCCTTGCCCAGAGTTTTTTCACCTTCTGCTTTGTAACTGCCGCCTTCGCCTTCTGCGCAAATTTCAAACTGGCGGTTTTTTACATCGGCGCTGCTGAGTGCTGCGTCATAGCTGTAGGTGGCATTGGCATAATTGGAAAACGGAGTTTCCCAATGAAGGTCGGCTTTGTTGGGCATGTAGCCAAATTCACCCAGTTGGGCGATTAGCTTTTCGTAACCCATTTCCATGAGCTGGTTGGTACAGGCAACCGTCGCATCCTGCGATTTGCAGCCGGAATAATTGACGGCATAAACCTTTTGTTCCTTGCCTTCTGCCGTCAGGAAATCATTTTTGCCAGCCTCGTCATCGTCATAAGGCTCGTTTGGATCATGATTGCCAGGCGCGATAAAGAAGCGCATGCCTTTGGCCTGATATTCTTTTAAAATTGCAGCGATGCCATCGATGTTGACTGGTTGCGCATCATCGGAATAATCGCCGGACAATGCCACCAGACGTATGCCACGTGCATAAGCGTCATCCAGCGCACCACGGAAGGCGAAGTAGTTTTCATTGAACAGGCGGGTCGAGGTCAATTGCGCATACATGGTACGTATGGTGGCAAATTTGCCGTCACCAGTTGGTATGCCAGAAAATTTGGCATTTTTCAGGTCACCATAAATGTTTTCAAAATGCACGTCAGACATGACGGCCACAGCTGGTGTTTCAGCGACGGGTTCTGGTGTGGGTGCTGCGGCGTCCTTGTTGCTGCTACAGGCGATCAATGCCAGCGGCAAACATAATGAAAGCAATTGCCTTGCAGCTTTGCCTCCATTTAAAAAACGAAGATTCATGGTCATTCCTGTCACAGGTTCGGTGGGCACACCGCATGCATGGGCGTTGCATTGGTGTGGATAGCGGGACTTGTTGCGTGGCGCTAAAGAATAGAAGTATTTAATTTCTTCAGTGGTGGGAATTGTAAAGTTGCTTGATGACAAGCCTGTGACGGTGCTTTCTGAATGATGAAGAGCGCTGTGCTAACTCTGCTAACTCTGGTGATGAAGGGTAGTGCAAGCTTTATTTAATCCTCCTTGATAGCAAACGTCCTAATCCTGCCATCCCCAGCGCCACCAACAGCATCACACCCGCCACGATAAATGTAATCTGCATGCCATGCGCAATCGCCGCAGGCGTAGCGGTCCTGACATCGCTGCTGCCTGATGCCCATGCAAACACCGCACCCATCAAGCTTGCCCCTGTGATGAGGCCCAGGTTACGCGAGAGGTTGAGCATGCCGGAGGTGAGGCCGCGCTGGTCGGGGGCAATGTCTTGCATGACGGCGGTGTTGTTGGCGGCCTGGAAGAGTTGGTAGCCGGGGGTGAGGATGGCGATGGCGATGATGTAGCCTGTGATGCCAGTGATGCCAGTGATGCCAGTGATGCCAGTGGTGTCAGGTATGGCAGGAAGCAGGGCCAGGGCGAATGCGCCTGTGGTCATGGCGATCAGTCCGGTGATGACGGTGGCGGGTGCGCCCATGCGGTCAACGATGCGGCCAGCGACTACGCCACAGCAGATGGAGATGAGGGGGCCAACCGACATCATCAGGCCGACCATGGTGTCGCTGAGCAACAGTGCGCGTGACAGGTAGAAGGGGCCGACCACCAGCGTGGCCATCATGACGGTGGCGACCAGGATGTTCATGCCCAGGCTGGTGCTGAGGGTGATATCACGAAACAGGGCGGGGCGTATCAATGGAGAGGCGACTTTGGTCTCAGCCAGCATGAACAGTGCCGCGCCAATGACAGCGGCCAGCAGCAGCACCAGGTTGAGTGCGCCAAAATGACCGCGTCCCAGCGTCATGGCGAGGGCATAAGCGGCCAGGGTCAGGGCCAACAAGAGCGTGCCGATGTGGTCAAAGCGCAGGCTGGCTTTATTATTGGCTTTGTTGCTGGCTTGCAGGTGCTGTGCCTGGTCCGTTGGCAGGTAACGTCGCGCCAGAAAGAAACTCAGTATGCCCAGCGGCACATTGATAAGGAAGATGGCACGCCAGTTAAGGCCAGCAATCAGTATGCCGCCCAGCGAGGGGCCTAGGGCAGTGCCGACAGCAGACATGGTGCCCAGCAAACCCATGGCGCTGCCGGTTTTTTCTTTGCTGACAGTCTCACTCACAAAGGCCATGGTCAGCGCCATCATGATGGCGGCCCCCAGGCCTTGCAAAGCTCGGGCGGCAATCAACAGGTTTAGGGTAGGTGCCGCGCCGCTGAGGGCTGACGCTATCGTGAACAGGGCAATGCCAGCCAGCAGCAGGCGCTTGCGGCCCACCAAGTCACCCAGGCGGCCCACGCTGACGATGAGGGTGGTGATGGCGAGCAGGTAGGCAAGCACTACCCATTGCACTTGCTGGATTGAGGCATTGAATGCATGGGTCAGGCTTGGTAATCCCACATTGGCGATGCTGGTGCCCAGCGAAGACAGCAGCATGGACAGGGACAGGCTGGCGAGTATCCAGCGCATCTGGCGAGAGGCCTGGACATTGTCGGGTATGGCAAAAGCATCTGGAGTGAGGCTGGGTGTGACTTTCATTTTTGGCTGACCTTGACCTTGAAGGGAGATGATTTGATCATAGGCCAGGATCATGTATGGCGGAAGACGCACGAATTGCACTTTATTCATGCGTGTGACGCTATGTTGTTGATCATGCCACGTGAAAGCGCGTTAGAATAAATACATGTCCATCCCTGATCTTAATTTGCTGATTACCCTTGATGCCGTGCTGACCGAAGGCAGTGTGGCGCGTGCGGCGACACGGTTGCGGCTGAGTCCTTCTGCCATGAGCCGGGCCCTGGCGCGTCTGCGTGAAACGACGGGTGACCCTTTGCTGGTCAGGGCAGGGCGCGGCCTGGTACCCACACCCAGAGCACTGGAATTGCGTGAGCAAGTCAGCCAGCTGGTGCAGGATGCGCAAGCAGTATTGCGCCCGGCTGACAAGCTCAATCTGGCGCAACTGAAACAGACTTTTACCCTGCGCACCAGTGATGGCTTTGTCGAAAATTTCGGGCCTGCACTGATTGCCCGCGTTGGCACAGAAGCACCTGGTGTGCGCCTGTGCTTCATCCCCAAGCTCAACAAGGACAGCAATTTGCTGCGCGACGGCAGTGTCGATCTGGAGACAGGGGTGATAGGCGATGCTACCAGCCCGGAAGTACGTACCCGTACCTTATTCCGTGACCGTTTCATCGGCGTCATGCGCCAGGGCCATCCCCTGAGCCAGTTGACCATGACACCCGCCGTGTATGCATCCGGCCAGCATGTGCTGGTCTCGCGCCGCAGCCAGAGCAAGGGGCCGATGGCCGATGCTCTGAAACCCTATGGGCTGGAACGCGATGTGGTCACGACAGTGGGTGGCTTTGCTGCCGCGCTGGCACTGGCGCGGGCATCAGACCTGATCGCCACTGTGCCAGAGCGGCATACTGGCAATCTGCGTGCTGGCATGCATAGTTTCGAGCTGCCATTTCCTGGCTTGGAAATTACCGTGTCCATGCTATGGCACCCGCGCATGGATGCCGACCCTGCACATCGCTGGTTGCGCAATTGTTTGTGGGAGGTGTGCGCGGGGCAACTTGGTGATCATGAGACAGAAGCGTAATTGAGTTGATACCTTGTAGAATGCGTCATGTTCTGACCATACGTTACTTTTGATTAAACATCCTCCATGCCAGTTACCCCATTTCACTTTGGCCTTGGTGCCGCCCTCAAGGCAGTAGCACCGCGCCATGTCAGTTTTTTGTCATTCGCTGCAGTGAATGTGTTCATCGATGTCGAGTCACTTTATAACATGATGAATGGCAATTTCCCGGTACATGCTTTTTTTCATACCTATGTGGGCGCGCCCTTGATGGCAGGGTTTACGGTCTTGCTCTTCCTGCTGGCGCGTTGGTGCGCCACCCGGTTCTATTTACCCAACCCTTACCGCTGGCAACAACTAAGCCTGCTGCAAGTCAGTGTAGGCGCTTTGCTTGGTGCCTTGTCGCATGTGGTGTTTGACAGCATCATGCATGTCGACATTCTGCCTTTACATCCTTTTAGCAATGAGAATGTTTTGTATGAAGTGATACCGCTGTTGTATCTGCATTTGTTGTGCACATTCCTGGGGGTACTGGGTTTGATTGGAGTGTATATAAGGAAGGCGGATGAGGTGTGAAGAATAATCAGTGTGCATTGCTGTTGTTCTTCAGGGCTGGTCAAGCTCATAGTGCACAGATAATTGCCCCTTCTTTTCCTTTAATTTCGTAACTTTAATTTTGCCTATCTGTCCGGTAGAGACGACATGTGTTCCCCCGCAGGCATGGGCAGGCAAGTGACCCAAACCTATCTTCCGTTGCCCGGCTTCCTCGCTTGTATGGCGAGGCATGTCGGATGCGACCCAGTTATTGATTTGCTGTTCTATCTCTTCAGCGAGCATTGCTGAAGCGGCGTTTTCACTTTCAAAAACAACCCTGGCCTCGCCTGGCCAGTGGTGGCCCTTGATGGCGCGTAAGCCAGCGAGTTCGCCATAAGATCCTATCAGATGACCCGCTGAGTGGAGCTGGGTATGGAGCTTGCGCGCCTCTGCAAATACCTCGATAAACGCCGGTCCCACATTGACAGGCTGGCTGGTCAGATGAACGATCGTGTCTCCGGTTTGTAATACCCGGTTGACCTTGATGCCTGCGATGGTGCCTGTGTCGGATGGTTGTCCGCCACCTTGTGGATGGAACAGGGTGGCATCCAGAATAATCTCAAATTCACCATCCTGCGTCGGTGTGCACAGGCGTACGTTGGTCGTCATGCTGAGCTCCTCAGCATTGAAATAAAGGCGTTCTGTCATCATGCAAATTCTTCCTGTTGTTGGGCATGGATGTGTCTCATGCTTGCCAGCAGTTGATCAACCTCGGCTGCCGTGGTCGAAAAACTGGTGACGAAGCGGGCCACCCCGGCTTCCCAGCGATCATGCAGGAAGACGTATCCTTCATTCGATAGTGCTGTTGTCATTGCCTTGGGCAGGCGGCAGAAAATGATATTCGATTGCGTCTCGCCAAGTAATTCAACAGAGCTGATTTGTTTGAAGCCATCTACCATGCGCAGTGCCATACGATTAGCGTGGCGGGCATTATTGAGCCACAGTTCGTCCTGCAAGTAAGCATCCATTTGGGCTGACAGGAAACGCATTTTTGAGAACAGATGACCAGCGCGTTTGCGACGGTATCCCATCTCAGCGGCCAGGCTCTGGTCAAACAGGATGATTGCTTCGGCACCCAGCACACCATTCTTGGTGGCGCCAAATGAGAGCGCATCGATACCTGCTTTCCAGGTCATTTCTGCTGGTGTGCAATCCAGCGCCACCAGCGCGTTGGCAAAGCGGGCACCATCCATATGCAGCCGCAAGCCTGCGTCTTTGCAGACCCGGCTGACTGCGCTGATTTCATCGAGGGTATACACACTGCCAATTTCTGTTGCCTGGGTGATGCTGACGGCATGCGGCTGTGTGGCATGTACGTCGCCACGCTTGAGCTTGCTGGCCCTGGCCAATTTTTCTATATCAAGCTTTGCTGATGTCCCATCTATCGTGATCAGTTTTGCACCATTCGTATAAAACTCAGGGGCGCCGCATTCGTCATTATTGATGTGGCTGAGCGGGTGGCAAAATATGCTTCCCCAGGGCGGTGACATCACGCTCAGGCACAGGGAATTGGCCGCCGTGCCTGTGGGAACCAGAAAGACACTGAGCTCACGCTCGAATAGTTCGCAAAGTTTTCTTTCTACCCGTGCAGTGTATTCATCACCCCCGTAAGGCGTGACGGGTCCAGCGTTGCAAGCTGCAATGGCATCGAGTATGGCAGGTGAAACACCTGCGATATTGTCACTGGCAAAATTGGGGGCTACTTGATGATTGCTTTCCACTATGATTTCCTTCTCCATGGTTTGCCTGTTTGCGTTTTAAAACAGGCCTTAGTGCGTTGCATGATAGGGGGAAGGCGGATTTCTGGATTGTAAAAAATTGACTAAAAAACGGTGATTGTTAATTTCCATATGAAACAGTAGCATCTTCCGCAGGAGCGGCTTCAGTCGCGAGCCGTTGCCGCGTCGCCGATTTGTGGAATATTGCAGTTCGAAATACGATACCTTTGGTCTTGTTAAATTGTACTTTTAGCTTTTCGATAATTTTTCTTGGATTCGTTTCCAGTTTTCATGTAACATACTGTAACGTTTAGTCGCCTCTCTATTCAGCCACTCGTGTTCAGCTTGTGGTGCGGAGTGGTGACGTAAGCTTGAGCAGTGTCAAGCGCTAGCCATCCGCCAGCTTGACGAAGTTGCGCATGCGCGCAAATTTTTAGAGTGCTGTATTTGCTCCGAAAAAATCAATCGAGCTACATGTATTCATGCAGGCTCCTATTTATGAAACACCATTAACGAAGCACGACAGCGAGCCATCGCTCCATTTACTCAAATTGGTCTCCGCCTGCAAGGCTTTGTTGTGTCAGTACGCCTGATATTTGCAGTAGATGAGTTGTGCGTTATTGGCCGTTGTTTTTCCAAGAAAGTTGAAGCAATGAAAAAGCAAGCAATCATGATCGCCCTGTCCTTCGTGACCACTTTTGTCATAGGCGCACCGGCTACGGCACATGCGGCAGAAATCCGCGGCCTTGCGGGCAAGTGTCTGGATGTCGATCAAAACAAAACCCATGATGGTGCCAGGGTGCAGATTTGGGCATGTAATGGCACGCCAGCCCAACAATGGCAATACAACCTGCGCACTGGCGAAGTGCGCGGCCCCGCAGGTAAATGCCTGGACGTTGAGAACGCCGACAGTGCAGACGGCACACGCATACAGCTGTATCAGTGCAATGGCACGAATGCGCAGCGCTGGTCGTATTTGAAAGGGGAGTTGCGCGGCATTGCAGGCAAATGCCTGGATGTAGAGAACGCCGATACCGACGACGGCACCCGCGTGCAATTGTGGGAATGCAATGGCACCAATGCGCAATCCTGGATCATCTTGCGTTAAGGTGGGAGGCGCCTGCGTGAAGAATATCCATCCTTTAGTTGTCAAGGGAAGTGCCATGTTACTGCTGGCCAGCGGCATGGCGCTGGGTCTGAATGCCTGTGGTGGTGGCTCTGCCAGTAACGGCCAGGCTGTTCCCCGGCCGGGCCCGGCGGCGTCATTGGCAGAGCCATGCGCGGTCATCAGCGAGCAAAGAATGAGTGATCTGGTGCGCGAGCTGGCCGGTGCCAAATATGAAGGCCGCCTGCCTGGCACCAGAGGTGATCAGTTGGCAGAGGACTATGTCGTCAATGAATTCAAGGCGCTGGGCTTGATGCCCGCTTTTGGCGACAGCTATCTGCAGCGCTTCAACACCACCATCGTCGAGCCAGATGGCGAAAGCCACGGCAACCCAGAGAACCCGCTTTTTGGCGAGCGTATGGCCAGCAGTAATATCATCGGCATACTACCGGGCAGCGACCCTGTCTTGTCCAAAGAAGTCATCATCATCAGCGGTCATCGTGATCACCTGGGACGCACGCCAGATGGCATCCATTATCCTGGGGCCAATGATGATTTGTCTGGACTCGCATCTACGATAGAAC
>Ga0187844_10003666_pt1 | contig 10154 bp, 10 predicted proteins | sample SpaLakP09_SKY_50_FD_134517 | JGI IMG/M metagenome (GOLD analysis project Ga0187844, IMG submission 134517) | Oligotrophic lake water microbial communities from Sparkling Lake, Wisconsin, USA - SP09_SKY_50 | ecosystem: Environmental > Aquatic > Freshwater > Lake | place: USA: Sparkling Lake...
AGGGTCCACATCGCCAAGCCCAGCCCCTGGCAGACCGGCCAGGCGCCGACGCCGGCCACCGGCCTGCAGGTGCAGGCCTTCGCCACCGGGCTGGACCACCCGCGCTGGCTGCAGCTGCTGCCCAACGGCGACGTGCTCGTCGCCGAGACCAATGCCCCGCCCCGGCCTGACGACGGCCAGGGCATCAAGGCCTGGGTGCAGAAGCTGTTCATGAAGCGCGCGGGTGCGGCCACGCCCAGCGCCAACCGCATCACGCTGCTGCGCGACGCCGACGGCGATGGCCGCGCCGAGTTGCGCGATGTGTTCGCGCAGAACCTCAACTCGCCCTTCGGCATGGCCGTGGTGGGTGACCGCTTCTACGTGGCCAACACCGATGCGGTGCTGGAGTTCGCCTACGCCCCCGGGCAGACGAAGCTCGAAGGCCCGGGCCGCAAGCTCACCGACCTGCCGGCCGGCACGCGCAACCACCACTGGACCAAAAGCCTCATCGCCAGCCCCGATGGCCGGCGGCTCTACGCCACGGTGGGCTCCAACAGCAACGCGGCCGAGAACGGCATGGCCGCCGAGGAGGGCCGCGCCGCCATCTGGGAGATCGACCGCGCCACCGGCGCCAAGCGCCTGTTCGCCACCGGCCTGCGCAACCCCAACGGCATGGCCTGGCTGGCCGGCCCCGGCAGCCGCACGCCCACCGTGCTGTGGACCGTGGCCAACGAGCGCGACGAGATCGGCAGCGACCTCGTGCCGGACTACCTGACTTCAGTGCACGACGGCGCCTTCTACGGCTGGCCCTACAGCTGGTATGGCCCGCATGTGGACGAGCGCGTCAAGCCGCAGCGCCCGGATCTCGTCGCCCTTGCGCTGGCGCCGGACTACGCGCTCGGCGCCCATGTAGCCGCGCTGGGCCTGGCGGCGGCGGGCACCAGCCCGCTGCCGGCGGCGCTGGCGGGCGCAGCGCCCGGCGGCGTCTTCATCGGCCTGCACGGCTCCTGGAACCGCAAGCCGGCCGCTGGCTACAAGGTCGTCTACGTCGGCTTCGCGGACGGCCGGCCGCAGGGGCTGCCGGTGGATGTGCTGACCGGCTTCCTCAGCCCCGAAGGCGAAGCGCGCGGCCGGCCCGTGGGCGTGGCCCTCGATGCCAAGGGCGCACTGCTGGTGGCCGATGACGTGGGCAATGCCGTGTGGCGGGTGGCGCCGCGCTGAAGCACCGCGTCAGGCCACGCGCCTACGCCTATCCACCGCGTCGATCTTCAGCATCTGCCGGTACTTGGTCACCGTGCGCCTGGCCACCACCAGCCCCTGATCGCCAAGCTGGCGGGTGATCTCGGCGTCGGACAGCGGTGCCTCGTGGGCCTCCGCCTCGATGATGTCCTTGATCAGCCCGCGGATGGCCGTGCCCGAGCAGGCGCTGCCGTTGGCGCTGATCATGGCGCGGCTGAAAAAGTACTTCAGCTCCAGCACGCCCACCGGCGTGGCCATGTACTTGTTGTTGGTCACGCGCGAGACCGTGCTCTCGTGGATGCCGACTTCCTCGGCAATCTCCTTGAGCCCCAGCGGCTTCATCGCCATGGTGCCGTAGTCCAGGAAGTTCTGCTGCCGCTTCACGATGGCCTCGGCCACGTCCAGGATGGTCGAGAAGCGCTGCTCGACATTGCGCAGCGTCCAGCGCGCCTCCTGCAGGTGGGCGCCCAGCGCCGAGTTGGCCGGCGTGCGGTGGCGCTGGAAGAGCTTGGCATAGACCTCATTGAGCCTGACCCTGGGCACGACGGCCGGGTTGATCTGCACCGTCCACTGACCGCGCACCTTCTTCACGATGACGTCGGGCACGACATAGGGCGCATGGGTCGCACCGACGCGCCAGCCAGGTCGTGGGTCCAGCCGGCGGATGCGGTCGCAGACGGCCTCGACGCGCGCCGGCGGCTCTGCAAGATGACGCGACAGGCCCGCCACGTCGCGTGCCGCAAGCGCGGGCAGGTGGCTGGTGATGATGGTCCTTGCCAGCGTGCGGGTCTCGGCGCAGGCGATGGCCGGCAGTTGCAGCAGCAGGCATTCGCCCACGTCTCGCGCGCCCACGCCGGCCGGGTCCAGCGCCTGCACGCGCTTGAGCGCGATCTGCATCTCCTGCAGGTCGGGCGCCGGGTCCAGCCCGGTGATACCGGTCAACTCCTGCAGCGGCGTGCGCAGGTAGCCGTCGTCATCCAGCGATTCCACGACGGCATGCGCGAGCAGCAGGTCGCGCTCCGACAGCGGCAGCACGTTGAGTTGCCCCCGCAGGTGGTCGTTCAGCGACGTGTCCACGGCCATCAGGTCCAGCGCGCTGAAGTCGCCGCCCTCAGCCCGCTTCAGGCCCGAGCCCCCGTCGGCGGCCCACAGGTCGCGGTCGCTGTTCATGTCCATGTCCATGTCCATCCCCATGGACAGGTCTGGGTCGGCGCCGTCGGCTGTGTCCGGCAGGTCGTGATTCACCGCCAGGCCATGCGCCTCGGCCGCTGCATCGGCGGCACCCTCGGACGGGCCGGCCTGCAAGGCCTCGCCATCGGCACCTTCGCCGTCCTCGATCTCAAGGAATGGGTTCCTGCCCAAGGTGTCGCTCAACAGGGCGGCAAAGTCCAGCGACGACATCTGCAGCAGGCGCACGGCATGCTGCAGCCGGGGCGACAAGGTCTGGGTCTGGCGGCGCTCGGCGCGGATGTCCAGAGAGTTCACGGGCGTTCCTCTACAGCTTGGCTGAGGCTTTTGACGCGGCGGGGGCGCGCGGTCCAACCCTGTCCAACGCAACGTCCGTGCCGCCCAGGCTCACAAGCCGGGCACCGCATGCAGTCTGACGGTGAGCCGCGAGCGCACCCGGCGGCCTTCCACGGGGGCAGAAGGATTTACCGACGACACACGGCCGGAGCGGCAAGTTCGGTAAAGCGTGCAGCCATGCAGCCGGGGATACAGGTCAACTCGGCCCTGCCTCGCGGGCGCTTGCCGCTCCCGACGGGGCAACCGGACGACGGCCGGGCTGGGCACGACCCTTGCGGTTCATGCTGCGCGAGCGCCCTGCCTCGTCTCACGGAGACACCCCATGAAAAGCATCCTTATCGCCACCCTGGCCGCCCTGGTCACCCTTGCCACCGCGGGCTGCGCCGTCACCAGCGGCCAAAGCACCGTGGGTCAGTACGTCGACGACGCGACCGTCGCCACGCGCGTCAAGGCGCGGTTTGCGGAAGACCCGGACGTCAGCGCGATGCGCATCCAGGTGGAGGCGCTCAAGGGCACCGTGCAACTCGCCGGCTTCGCCACGTCGCAGGCCGAGAAAGACCGCGCCGGCCAGCTTGCACGCGCCGTGCCCGACGTGAAGGACGTGCGCAACAGCATCATCGTCCGCCCCGCAACGAACTGATGCCCCTCGCCCGGCCTGCCCCAGGCGAGACGGCGATGCCTGGCGGGCGAGCTGCCCCGGCCACCTAGCGATACGCTCGCGCCCACCTGCTGCGCCGGCCCAAGCGGTCTGGCGCATGCTGCGCTTCCTGATGCCCGTCACCATCCGCTCCCGTCTGCTGTTGCTCGTGCTGGCCGTGCTGCTGCCCGGCATGCTGGGCTTCGGCTGGTTGATTGCCAGCACCTACGAGGCCGAGCGCGAGGCCCACGAACGCTATCTGCGCGACACCGCACGCGCGCTGTCCATGCTGGTGGACGGCGAGCTGTCGCGCCGCGCAACGATTGCCCATGTGCTGTCGCAGTCGCCCGAGCTGGACGGGCCGACGCCGCTGGAGCCGGCGCGGCGCCTGGCCTTCGAGCAGCAGGCCAGGCGCGCGATGCAGGGGCTGGCCGGCTGGGTGGAGCTGCGGGCGCCCGGGCGCGTGCTGCTCAACACGCGCCTGCCGCCGGGCAATCACGCCGAGGCTGCCGGCCCGGCCGAACTGATCGCGACAGCGCTGATGCAGCCGCTGCAGACATCGGCTGCCGGGCCTGCCAGCCCGGAGGCGACCGAGCCCTACGGCGCCTGGGTAGCGCCGGTGCGACGCAACGGCAACCTGCTCTACAACCTCGTCGTCACGGTGCGGCCGTCGGAACTGCAGCGCATCGTGCAGACCCAGGGCAACCCGGGCTGGATAGGCACGGTGGTGGACAACGCCGGTCGCGTCGTCGCGCGCCAGCCAGGCGGCGGCGCCTACACCGGCCGCGCCGTGACCGCCGATGTGCGCGCCAGCATGGCGGCAGCGCCTGAGGGCAGCTTCTATTCGATGTCGCTGGACGGCGTGCCCACGGCGGGCTACTTCAGCACGTCGCCGCTGGGCTGGAGCTACATCAGCGCCATGCCGCGCGAGGCCTTCACCGGGCAGCTGCCCGCAGCCGTGGTGCGCCTCGCCGTCGGTGCGCTGGCCCTGCTGGCCCTGGCAGTGGCGGGCGCGGTGTGGGTCGCGCGGCGCATCGAGCACCCCATACGCGCATTGAAGGGCGCCGCCCAGGCCATGCAGGCCGGCCGCCCGGTAGGCGTTGGCGCCACCGGCATGGTGGAGTGCGACGAAGTGGCCGACGCGCTGGCCGCCGCCGGCCGCAGCATGGCCGGCGCGCAACACGAGCTGGAGCATCACGTGACCCAGGCGGTGGAGCGCACGCGGCGAGTGGAACAACGCGCCGCGCAGAGCCAGCGCGTGGAGGCGCTGGGCCGCCTGACGGGCGGCGTGGCCCATGAGTTCAACAACCTGCTGGGCATCATCAGCAACAGCATGCATCTGTTGCTGCGCCACCCCGCCGCCGCCGAGCTGCAGGGGCCTGTGGCAGCCACCCAGCGCGCCGTCGACAAGGGCAGCCAGCTCACCCAGCACCTGCTGCGCGTGTCGGGCCAGCGCCCGGGTGTGCAGCTGCAGACGCTGTCGCTGGGCAACTATCTGCCCGAAGTGCAGGAACTGCTGCGCAGCGTGCTGGGCCGGCGCATCGAGATCCAGGTGAAGGTGGCACCCGACGTCCAGGCCGTGCGCGTGGATGCCAGCGAACTCGACCTGGCCCTCGTCAACCTCGCGCTCAACGCCAACGACGCCATGCCCTCTGGCGGCGAGCTGCGCCTGCACGCCAGCATGGCGACTAAGGGCGACATGGAAGGTTTCCCGCAACTGCCACCCGGCGACTACGTGCTGCTGACCGTCAGCGACGACGGCATCGGCATGGCCGACGACCTGGCCACGCATGCCTTCGAGCCCTTCTTCACCACCAAGCCGGTGGGCCAGGGCACCGGCCTGGCGCTGAGCCAGGTCTATGGTTTTGCCACGCAGGCGGGCGGCACCGCACGCCTGGCCAGCACGCCGGGCCACGGCACGACGGTGTCGCTGCTGCTGCCGGTGGCGGGCAGCGACGACCCTGGCGCTTTGCCGGCCTCGACGCAGGACGCAGCAAACGGCATTCACGGCGCCACCGTGCTGCTGGTGGAGGACGAAAAGGCGCTGGGTGACGTGACCGCCGCGCTGCTGGCGGCCCATGGTGTGCGGGTCATGCGCGCCGCCCACGCCGACGCCGCGCTGCGCCTGCTGGAGGCGGGCGCCAGCATCGACATCGTGCTCAGCGACATCGTCATGCCGGGCACCCTGGACGGCATCGGCCTGGCCAGGCGTTTGCGCCTGGAGCGGCCCGGGCTGCCGGTGGTGTTGATCAGCGGCTTCACCAACCGGCCGATGGCCGAGGGCGAGTTCACCGTGCTGCGCAAGCCCTGCGCTCCGGCGGACCTGTTGGCGGCGCTGGCGGCGGCGCGCTTGGCCCGGCCCTAGAAGGCGGCAGGCACGCCGCCTGCCAAGGACGGGCTCACCCCTCGAAAGGACCTTGCCATGACCAACGACGACATCATCGACACCTTGAACGACCTCATCGAAACCAGCAAGGACGGCGAGTACGGCTTCCACGCGTCGGCCGAGTACCTGAAGGACCCGGCGCTGAAGCAGAGCTTCACGGCCCGTTCCGGGGAATGCCGACAGGCCGCTTCCGAGTTGCAGCAGCTGGTGGTCAGCCTGGGTGGCGACGCCGAGGACGGCGGCACGGCTGCGGGCGCCATGCACCGCGGCTGGGTGGCCGTGAAGGGCACGCTCGCGGGCTACACCGACAAGGCCATCCTGGAGGAAACCGAGCGCGGCGAAGACAGCGCGTTGGCGGCCTACCGCAAGGCGCTGGATGAAGCCCTGCCGCCGGAGGTTCGCGCAGCCGTGGAGCGCCAGTACGAAGGCGTGAAGCGCAACCATGTGCAGATCCGCTCCTTGCGCGACGCGGCTCGCGCTTCCGTTTAAGCCCCTCGCCCAGCCTTGCCTGCTGAACGCGGCAAGCCTGGTCGGTCGTGCAGACCGCGCTGCGGCAGTGCCGCAGCTCTTAGGAGGCACATCGCACGCCGGCCGGCTTGGTGAGCTGGCGTCGGACACGAGCAGTCCCTGCGGACTGCTTGTGCTGACGACAGGACACGGGCCTCTGGCCCCTGGCAGCCCGGCACTCGGCCTGCGATCAACTCAACGGTGAACGGCGTGGGCTGCCATCGTCATGGCGCCGCTTGGTGAGCCAACCCTCCAGCAGCGGCAGGCCAAAAGTCAGGATGCTGGCCGCAGTGGCGGGGTTGAGGCGCTCGCGCCAGTGCCCGGGCAGCATGGGCCAGGCGTGGCTGAGAAGGCGCGTCCAGGGAATGCCCGCCAACAGCACGAACAGCGCCGGCCGCGCGATGGCTGCAACTGCGGTGTCAGGCTGCTGCTGCGAGGCGCGCGCCGGCGCGCGCTTGCGTGACGGCCACCCCAGCACGATGACCGCCACAGCGGCGGTCAACAGGGCAGGCTGAAGCAGCCGGCTCGGTCGCGTCGCCTCGTGAACCTGGCGGCTCAAGGCCGTTGCACCGCGGCGCAACCTTTCTTCGCGCGCAACGAGGCGCTGCTCAGCCAGCAGGATGCGGGCGTCAATGTTGGCCTCCGCCTCAGCGCGGGACAGCGGAGCGTTCATCGGGAGGGGCTTCCGGGGCAGGGTTGGGCGACACCATCAGGTGGCGTCGCGTGGCGGGCAGTTGCAGGCGCGGCAGCAGCTTGCGCACGCGGGCGACCGCGACCGCGATGACGAGCGTGTTGATGGCGACGGTCAACAGCAGCGCCGCCAGCGGCGGCAGGCCGCCGTGCAACAGCAGCGAGATCAGCGCGGCCCACAGTGCAAACCAGACTGTCACGCCGAGGATGGCGATGGCCACGGTCAGCATCACGATCTGAACCAGCGACTGCGCGGCACGCTGAAGCTCCAGCGTCAGCAGCTCGACCCGGTCGCTGACCAGGCCCGGCAGCTCGCTCGCCAGGGCTTTGAGGTGCTGCAGCAGAGAGGGCGCAATTGAATCGGCGCCAGGGGACGCCGTGTCGGTCATGGGTTCGGTCAAGTTGCCCTCTGTGTTGAATTGCGGGCCGAGCGCCGGGCCGCTCCCAAGCCGGCCCGCCTTTGGCGATGTGCTTGCGGTTCAATGCCGCAAGCATCGCCGCCCCCTCGGGGGGCCGACCAGGCGCGCCCGCGTTCAGCGGTGCGAGCCTGGGCGGGGGGCTTCACTTCGACAAGCGCGCAAGCAGCACACCAACAGCCAGCGCCGCAGCGATGGCGGTGATCGGGTTGTCGCGCACGCTCGTGCGCAGCGTCTCGGTCCACTCGTCGCCCAGGTCGCGGGCGTCGCTGGCGCGCTGGCTGATGGCGTCACTGGCGGCGTGCACACCGTCCTGCACGCGCTGCACCGCAGGGCCGGCTGTCTCGGCCAGGCGGTCGATGGCGTGATGAGCGCCCTGCACGACCCGGTTCAGCGCATCGTGACCGGCGGCGGCGCCCTTTTCGACGGCGGCATCGGCCTGGGTCGCGATGTCATTGACGGCTGCGGTGGCCGGCGTGGCGGGCGATGCGGAGGAGGTGGGGAAAGGCGTGGTGGTAACCATGGTGATCCTTGAACGGGGGGGGACGAAAGGGCGAGCGCACTGTCACGGCAAACGGTGTGCCGGGCTTGCGGACTGCCCGTGCATCAACCCTGCACGCTGCGCGAGTCGGCGGCTTCTTTCTCCTTGCCGGACGGCGTCTGCGCGTCCAGCCCGCGGTCGGGCGACTCGGACACCTGCGGCACGTTGCCGGGGCGCTCGATCAGCTCCTCGATGATGAAGTGGCCGTAGTGCTGGGCACGCTCAGCGCCTTGCGCTTGAGCCACGCGGGCGATCTGCACGGCCTGCTCGTCGCCGGTCGCATAGACCACCAGCCAGTGGTAGCCATGCTCGGCCAGCACGCGGTGGGCCAGGATGAGGTTCATCTCCTGGCCGATGGATGCGATCGGGCTGGCATTGACGATGTCGGCGTCGATCTGGCGCAGCATCTCGAGGTCGGTGTAGCGGCGCACGGCACCCGGCTGCAGGCCGAGCTGCCCCAGCGCTGTGGTGGCGCGGTCGGCGCTGGCAGCGTCCGGCAAAGAGATGACCACATGGCCGACCGGCTTGAAGACACCGAAGCTCCGTTGTTCAACGTTGGACATGGGGGCCTTTTGCTTTGAGTTGCGACAAGGCCTTCCGCTGGCAAACGCGGTGCCCGGCCACCCACTCGGCCGCGCCGGCACGCAGCTTGCTCCGGGAATCCACATGCCCCGACGCCGCACTCGTTGCACCCCGTCATGATGCTGTTTGCCGCTGGCCCGCTGCGCTGGCGCCGCACCTCGGTGCAGGAAGGCACGCCAGCGCCCGAGCGCGCCAAGCCGCCGGGGCGCCCGGCGGTCTTCATCGACAAGGACGGCACTTTGGTGGAGAACCTGCCGGGCAACGTCGACCCGGCGCTGCTCAAGCTGCGGCCCGGTGCCGCCGAAGCGCTGGTGACGCTGGCCGAGCGCGGCTTTGCGCTGCTGGTGGCCACCAACGAGAGCGGGCTGGCGCGAGGCAGCTACACGCGCACCGAGTTCGCCTGGCTGCAGGCGGCGCTGGAGAAGCTGCTGCACGAGACGGCAGGCGTGCAACTGCTGGACTTTCTCGTCTGCCCGCACGCGCCGGGGCCCGACGGCCGCCCTTCCTGCCTGTGCCGCAAGCCGGCGCCGGGCCTGTTACTGCGCGCCGCGCGGCGGCACGGCATCGACCTGACGCGCTCATGGATGGTGGGCGACGGGCTGGACGACGTCGAGGCCGGCCACCGCGCCGGCTGTCGCACCGTGCTGCTGGCCGGCGGCGAGCCGCCGGACGAGCTGTCCGGCACGCCGCGCACGCCGCTGCGCCAGCCCGATGTCGAATGCCAGGCCTGGCGCGAGGTGCCGGAGCACCTGCTCCTCGTTGCCTCGTGACGACGACGTGCCCTCAGCGGTTGCGCCTCAACGCTCGCGCCAGCGCGTAGATCAGTGTGCCGGCCGCCAGCACGACCAGGGCCGAACGCACCGGCGCGTCGTGCACATAGCCGACGGTACGGTCCGAGGCGCGTGCAACCTGACTGCGCACGCGGTCGACACCGACGGCCAGTTGATCGAGGCCGCGGCGCGCGGCACCTTCGACCGTCTGCAGGCCTTGGCGGGAAGCTTCGGTGGCGGTGGCGTAGAGATCGGAATGACCCATGATGCTGACTCCAGGAACGTTGAGGACGTCAGCTCATGGCAATCGGGGCGCCCGACAGGCCAGGGTCAATCGCGCTGCTCGCCCGTGCCTTCGGCGGCGTATTCCTTCAACCGGTTGTAGAGCGTCTTCAGGCTGATGCCCAAGGCAGCCGCCGTGCGCTCCTTGTGGTGGTTGAAATGACGCAGCGTGGCCAGCATGAGCAGGCGCTCGGCTTGCGCCATGCTGGAGCCTATGGGCAGCGTGATGCTGGGCACCGGCTCGCCCACAGGGACGCGCGCTGCAGTCGGCGGGGCGGTCTCCAGTGAGCCCCATCCCGAGGCCATGCCCGCGCCGCCTGCGGTGGTGGGCAGCCAGTCCGTGTCGATGAGTTCGTCCTGGGCCATCACGTAGGCGCGCTGCACGGCATTGCGCAGTTCGCGCACATTGCCGGGCCAGGGGTAGGCCACCAGCGCCGCCAATGCCTGCGGGGTGAAGCGGCGCACAGCGCCCTCCTGCTCGCAGATGGCGGCCAGGAAGTGGTTGGCCAGCAGCGGCACGTCGGCGGCGCGGTCGCGCAGCGGCCGCAGCTCGATGGGGAAGGTGTTGAGGCGGTAGTACAGGTCCTCGCGCAGCGTGCCC
>Ga0187844_10003667_pt1 | contig 10152 bp, 9 predicted proteins | sample SpaLakP09_SKY_50_FD_134517 | JGI IMG/M metagenome (GOLD analysis project Ga0187844, IMG submission 134517) | Oligotrophic lake water microbial communities from Sparkling Lake, Wisconsin, USA - SP09_SKY_50 | ecosystem: Environmental > Aquatic > Freshwater > Lake | place: USA: Sparkling Lake...
CCATGAACCAATGCGGATTGATAATGACCTCATTGGTTCCATCTTCTACGGTACCGATTGGCACGCCATAATCAGGTATAGTATTTGGCAGGCCCATTATTGCCCCATCGCGCCACTAAACGCTCGAAGTGTTGCGCCGACCAAGTCGCGCTTGACTGGATCAATCACTTCTAGATCAATCACTGAATCACGCGCAAAACCAAGCTTTCGAAACATCGTTCTTGTCTTGGTTTGGCCAATTTGACCTATTGGTGCATAAACGCGATTTCCAAATGTCTGGCCACCATCACGAGAGATTGAAATTCCCGCCTGTGGATTTACTCCCAAACCGGATGCATTTCCGGTGCCAGGTTTAAAATCAAGCTGTAACGAAGCCATAAAGACGCGTCCACGCTCTCCCTGGTCCCATATGTGTGGTGATCTTCGCTTGGCCAAGAGTGGCCAGCCTGCGTCCGTATATGCATTGCGCGTCAATTGGTAAATTGCGCCGTTTTGATAATCTCCGACGATCCTCATTCCCTGAAAATTCATGAAACAGTTGGAGCGGTGCCGATGAAAGCCTGGGGGAATAATGGTGTTTATGATGTTTGTCATATATGGGTCATATGACAAACGTTTATGCATTAATCCTGATTGTGAATCATAGACCCAAGTTACGTCAGCGGTGGGGAAAGTTAACACGTAAAAAACGTGTGTATCCTCTTGGTATACATAGCCGATCGCATCAGATGTAATCGGGTATTGTGCAACTTCATTTGAAAACGCAGGCGTACTGATTGGTTTTGCTGAAAAGCCGCGCGTCAAAATGATTTCATTATCACCACGCTCAGAACAACCAAACCAAATCAAACCTTCACCACCATCGAGCGAAAAACGACAAAGCGAATGTTTTGCCTTGCAGCCATATTGCAATAATGCGCCGGCACTCATGCGCTGAAATGGAAAGTACTGCCCGCCCGCGTCATACCAAACTTCAGTCGTCTTCTCTCCGACTAACCAAAGCAATTCTTTATTCACCTCATGTGAAACAAGATTGTCAGACGATGCATCCTTCAATGCGTAATACGCACCACCAAACGTCGTGGAATAAGGTGCAATCGTTGTGTAAAAGCCTTGACTGTTAGGTTGATTAAATACAAACCAACCATCGATCATTTTGACGCGATCAGCACCAGAAAACCCCGGATCTGTAATTTGTGAAAACGTACTCGTCAGGTAATTGTAGATATAACCATAAGGACCATCGACTAAAATGGCAGTGCCAACTTTGGCACCACCAACGCCGTAACCAACGCCATTATCATCAGCAATCGAAACCACGCCTGAGCTAGTTAAAAGCGTCCCCACCTGTTTCAATTGTAAAGTCGGAAATGACGCGTAAGTAGCAGCTGACGATACAGTAAGTAGATAACAGATATTTGCAATAACGACTAAAGCAGATGCGCCTCCTGGCAATGGCCACATCGCCCTCACAGGTAGTTGTGTTCCTGCGTACGGCTTTGGCCAAGCAGTCATCGATGATGAAAAGCCAGGAGCGCCGCCGCCAGGCGCAGCGCATAGCTGAGTCAATCCTGGACACCCAAGTAATCCTACAACTTCTTTAGGGTTTTCTTTGCTGACTTCGGCATAGTAATTGATGCACATTTGCGCATTTTGTTGCGTATTAGGTGCAGTATCTTCGCCACCAACAAAGCCAAAATCACCAAATAACTGAAGGGCTGGCATTATTTATACCCTCCATGCAAGATCCATCCACCGTCTGCACCGGAACGCGCCAAACGAGGATCTAGACGCGAAACAGCCGCAGGCGCAGCATTGAGGGCTTTAATCATATTCATGCTCTCCTGAGCATTTCTTTTGATCGCCTCTGTCAATGGATAGCCATACTCTGAGCAAATTTCTAGGGCAAGATTCCACTTGATCATGCGCGCATATCCTTGCGGCATAGAAATCAGCTGATTTAATGTTAGGTTGTTAAGAATCGTATCTGTGAACAGATGCACTTCTGCGTTATTGCCTGGCGATTGATATACATTCAGAACACCATACGGGAATTGATTGTTGTACCAAGCAAGGGTTGGCCATGGACCTGGCTGTGCTTTATACAAAAGACTTGTGTATTCGTCTTGCGTCGCTGTCACATCGAGAGTGAAATCAAGCTGATTAAAGCGTGTGAACCCATTTGTAATACGCAGAGGCCGCGGAATAGGCAAATCGCCTGGCACAGTGTAGGTAATTGAATCACTGCCCTGCGATGTACCTGTCGCATTAGCTGACATCGTAATTGTCTGCGCCGATGCATTAAATGCTGTAACGGTCGTATTGAGCGGAATGAGATTCTGTAAGCTGGATAAAATCGAACCGGAACCCACTTGATATGCTGAATTGGCACCAGCAACCAGATTACTCGGCATGTTCGTCACGTTCGTAATAACGTTTGATCCAGACGTTAACGTGCCTGATATGTTTGGCCATGTCTGGCCAGCATTTGTGTTTGGGTAAGAAATAGCGGGATTTGCCGATGGTGAAGTGGTGCCGCTGATCGATGCCAATGCGAGCGAGCCGCTTAATTGTGCATTAGTAGGATTGCCGATGGTATAGACGCGCTTTTGAGCGGTCCAATTCAGTATCCATTCATTTGAGCCAAACAAAATAAGCTTGTCCGTACTCCATGAGTCGAGTAAATCATTGAGCGTATCGAGGCAATCTGCCGCATCAGGCACCGGCAAAGTCTCGCCCGATTGAAAAGAGTTAATTTTGCGTAAAGCAGACTGAATGATGCTTGCTGCCGTTGTTGTGCCAATAGTCACGAATAACCTCCAGCAGAAAATAGATTTGAAACCGACATCGGGAAGTTAGAAACCGTCAGCGTTACGGCAGCATTAAATGAAACGTTAGTTGTTCCTGCTGCAGGAGATTGCGCGGTTACTTGCCCAGATGGAGCGTTTGTTTTCACCCATGTGATTGCAATTGGCCATTTATCGAAATAGCCTAAATTAACCAATCCAGCCGAGGGCAAAAGGCCGTTATCAGGAGTGATGCCGGCTTGAATGAGAGTTGTTGTAGCTTGGAATAATCCCATGCCGACAACGTTTGGCATCGTGGGCATGGGATTTCCTTTACACGATCAGGCAGGCGCTAACGTTCATATTGACTGGACCAGTTGTCACAGAAACAGAAACACGCCATTGCCTTGGCAATACATCATTTGCCACTGAATTGGCTGCAGCTGTCGTGCCTGGATAGACGGTCAATACTGTTTCGCCCGTTGCAGTTAATGACGCGGAAGCTAGTACAGTGTAATAGTTTCCAGATGGATCTTTACCCTGAATCGTGACGACTGCAGAGCCAGCAGTAATAGAACTGATGTTGATAAATACTTTAATGCCCCGACCGTATGCATTGACTTGATCAGGGCTATTAACGCTGGTTGTTTGGCCAACAAGAGCCAAGCCAAGCGAACCAGCAGAAATATCATTATTTGATGCTGTACTCATGACGGTACCCGAGGCACAGTGAACCACTGGCCAGCAGTTACACAAGTGAACACGGTGGAAGTGTTCGCACCCATAGCGAGCGATGCATTAGCCGCACCAGAGTTGATTTTTTCTGCACCAGTACCGCCAGCGTTTGGGAACACTAAGATTCCGTTAGCGCTGATGTTATGAACAGTAATTTCTAGCCCTGGAGCAGAAGCAGGTAACGTCGCTGAATAGTTTGAACCAGCAGCCGTCACATTAACGAGCATCGCTGCGATAGGCGTACCCGCAGCTTGAGTACCAGCAGCCGCCGCCGCAATAGTCGCCGCAGAAAATGTCTGCAAACTAGTCCCGCGTTGAAAACCAGTAGCTAGGCCTTCTGTGTACCAGTTACCAGATGTAGCGCATGAATACAAAACAAAACTGTTTTGCATTTGTGAGACGCCAACATTGGAAGCAACGTCATCGATTTGATCAGTCAAATTACCGAATACTTGCATCGGATTGTTTGAATGATTGATGAGAAGAACTTCTAGACCAGGTGTCGAAGGCGGCAACTGAACAGAATCACCAGCGGTAGCAACGACCGTTACGCGAGCGGTTTGCGAGTTAATTTGAAAGGCATTGGCTTGACCGCCGCCAGGAGTAGCAACAATATTGTCACTAGATGATTCAAGAAGAAAATCCCCCGGTTGCAGGGGGACATTCCCTTGGAAAGCACCATAAGAACGTCCAAGAGGAAGACCCATATTAATCCCCTATTACCAGTCCATCTGCTGTGAAGCAGATGATGGTTGAGACCAGTTAGGTTGAACGCGGGAGACGCTCACATAATATGGGTTGGTTGTGGACGCCGCTGCTGGTGTTGGTGTACCGGAAGTCGCTAAAAACTTAACTTCCAGAGTATCGAGAGCAGAGACACGTGCATCCAAAATTGCAACGTTAGCTGTTTGAGAACCAGCGTATTCAACTTGGACAAAATCACCAACTAGCAAACCAATGCCGGTGGCAGAAAATGTTTGAACATTCACTGATGGACCTGTTGCACATGCAGAGGGGGTAATCGCTGTTAATGCAAAACGCCCAATCTTGATGATGTTACCAATCGGAGATTGAACGGTATCAGGTACCTGCGCATAGTTCGGTCCTGGATTAGAACCAGTAAGGTTCGTTTGAGCGGGAAATGCCATAGTTTTCTCCTATTAACCCGAAACACGAACAGCCATTGGACGGTACAGCGATGCAAAGCCATACGCGATATCCAAGCGGGTTGGTTCAGCGTCATTGTTGATGGTGTACTGCGTTGCGATACGAATCGAGATACCCAAATCCTCATCGTAAGCTCGGCTTGCTTCCACTGCAGTACGTGGCAATGGCAGATCAACGAAGGCCAAGGCAAACGCGTCGCGATGGAAATACAGATTTTCTGTTGACGCTGTGCCTGATGCGATACCGCCGTTTACTGTGATCGCTGGCGTACCAGTAAAGGCAGAAGTCACAGCGCAGTTTTGGAATTGACCGCCAACGATCGCGCACTCACCTACTGTTACCGCCAGAGTGCCGGATGCAGAGGATGTGTAAACACCAGTAGCAGCATTAAAGCTACCAGCGGCCAATGTTGCAGGCGCAAACTGCGGACCGCCTGGTGTAGCCGCGCCGGTCATTTGTGAATAGCCGCCAGGTGGCAACACAACAAATGTTTTCAGCGTATTACCGTAGCGATTACGGTTTTGCGGATTTGCTGGATACAGACCATTGACCTGAATCGTATCGCCCACGCTCAATTGAGCGGCAGAGTTCGTCAAGCCTTGAATGTTGAAAACACCTGTTTGAGCCCATCCAGAACTCAAAATCGCAGAGCCGCCTGTTGCAGACGTGATACCAGCCAATACTGGTGTACCAGTCAATGTGCCAGTGGTGTAGTTCGCGATGTTTGGATCTTCAAACCAATCTGCACCAGCAGTCCGAGCGGCGATTAAACCAGTCTCATGATGCTCACTGATTTGTGCTTGTGGGTTAAACAAGCCTTTCAAACTATCTGCCATTGAAGACATGGCGAGCGGATGCAAAATTGCAGTTGGTGTCATGCCCTTTGGCATGCCTTCAGATGCAAGGATCGCACGTGCATCTGAAAAGTTTTTAAACTGCGAAGGAGTTGTGCCTGGTGTGCCGACGCGGTTTGCAGTGTTTTGGAACGCGAAATATGCGCCATCACTGTCTACTCGGTTACCGACTGCCATACAAGCCGGCTTCAAGAAGCGCTCTTCAAATTCATCGATATCAAGCGCCATGTTGATCGTATTGAACTGCATATCCACATGGAACTGATACATGATGTTCACTGGAATGTAATTCTCAGAGGATGGCTCAACGTTCAATGCAGCGCCGAATGTACCAATATAACGGGGTGGCATACGGACGTTAGCTGTAGCGCCGATTTTTCTGCCTTTTTGACCGAACTCTTTGTCATATTGACGGTTGAATTTGTCGGTCAGAACGCATTCATTAGCGAGCACAGGGAGTGCTCGGTTCGTGATGGTCGAGATGGTTAATAGTTGATTAGCCACAAGATGTAACCTTTCTGCGCAAGTGCGCAACGGACGTTTTATCCGTAGTCACATCTGTGGCGTATGTCTAATGACGTTTGCGCGCGTTAAGGTTAGTTTTCTTTTGGCGTTGCCACGCTTCAATTGTTTGGCGAGTATTCATATCACTCGGCGCGGGATCTAAAGCGGCACCACCAACTGAACTCAACGGATTGATCACAGGTGCACTACGGGACTTAGGGTTGCTCTGCGTAATTGCAGTGTCATCGTTGCTCGACTTCGATTCAGTCGTGGTATTGCGGGTGGCCGGTGGTGTATCAATCGGCTTATCTTTCGGTGGGGTTTTTCCGAATGGCTCAAGTTTAGCCTCGATTTTTCCGATTTCAACAAGTTGATGCGCAGGCTTCATTTTAGAAATTGATTCAAGCGCCTTTGGATTCTTCGCAAAGTAATATGAAATTTCAGCAATCATTTCGGACGTTTGCATATATTCCCCGACCACTGGCGGTATCGGCGCATCGTTTTGACTGATTACCTGATCAAAATCAGGAACGATGGAGCGAGCTGCTGCAACTCGCTGTGTCATCGTATTGATCAATGCTTGGCGTTCTAACTGCGCTTGATATTCTTTGATGCGCTGATTGGCCATGTAATCAGCTGTAGCCTCAATGTATTCAGAATCAGTTGCAAAATCTTGACGCTCCGGCTTTTTAGCAACTTCAGGTTGCTTAGGCTGATTTTGCTGCTTGATTTCATTCAATTGACGTTCTAATTCAGCCGCTCGACGTTCTGCTGCCGTTTTCTCGCGGTATTGTGCCTCCGCAAACTCTTCAGCCTCTTTCATCATGCGGTGCTTCTTGCCGATCGCCTTTTGAATACGCTCGGTCATTTCTTTTTTCATGCGATCTGTAAGGCCGTTTTCATCTTCATGTTCATCATCCTCTTGATCTTCAACATGAGTATCAGGCTCCTGAACTTCCGGTTTTATGACCTCAGATGATGTGCTTTCTGTCACCTTGGTCGCTTCCGCGGGCGCAGATTGCTCCAATGTTTGGCCAGTAGCATCAGCCAAAATTGCTTCTAAATTATTGCTGTCCAGCGTTACTGTTGTCATTTGATCCCCCATTTTCTGCGCTCAATTGCGCCAATTGTTGTGCTGCTTGCGTTTGTTGTTGCTCAAATTGTCGTGAGCGCTCGGCTTCATCTGCACCGTGGAGCAGAGTCCGTTCTGTGATAGCTGCGTCATGGCCACGTGCGGCACCAGCGTCCAATAACTTGGTGGCTGCACGTATCTCCTCGATGTCGCGTGCTGTTTGTGCTTTCGTGAGTACATCAAGGCGCTTCGTTGCGTCAGATGTCTCGATATCATGCGCTTTAACAACTTCTTGCATATGCGTTTGTGTGATCTTGTATTTAAGATCAGCTTCAGTTTGCTGCAATTGCTGTTTGACTTGCGCGTTTTCGGTGGCCAAGTACTGGACGATCGATTTAGCCTTACCAGACAATCCATCCATAACTTTTTTGAGACCATCAGGCGTTGCAGCAACAATACGATCTGCAAGCTCTTGCATGTAAGGATGATCGATCGAACGAAATACGAGGTCAGACCCTTGTTTCGAAATAATCTCTGCGAGTGCTGGCACTTTAAGCAATTCAATCAGGTTTTCCGCTCCTTCTGCGCGCTTACTTTCATAGCCTGGGCCAGTATCCATCACCACATCATATTCGCCCACGGTGAGATCATTTTTAATCCTAGATATGCCCTCGTCATCTTGCTTATCGTTGAGGGTTACCATTTGCGGCGTTGAATCTTCACCGATGACGCGCTGAACTCGTCCAGGCTCCGAATAATAAGCGGGAATCCAATCAATCATTACGCGCCAGCATTGCGCAATGGCCTGCGTAAGGTTGTCATAGTAGTGGTAATGAGATTGATCAGATAAGAACTGTCGACGGTCCACAGCACGCCCTGATACGACAACACCCTGCTTGTCTTGTCCTGGATCGTTCGGCATACCAGCCACCGCCATCAGGTTAGACCGCATACCATTCACAAAGTCAGAAAACCCCTGCTCTATTTGTGCTGGCGGCTGACGTTGCGGTGGCGGCAAAAGCACCGGACCAGAAGAAGTTTCAAGAACGGTAGGCTTGTATGTGAGTACTGGATAATTTGTAAGATTTGCATCTGTCCATTCTGGATGTCCGTCAAGCTGACCTTCTGCAGCAATCCAAGGCGCTTTTGGTGCCAAGCCCAAGCGTTTAATCTTGGCCACCTCGCCGTAGTTGACCATGCGGGCTGGATCCATCATTGATTCGACCATACCGCGACGGCGAACTTTACCGTCAATGTGCTTGGCTTTACCAATGACTCGGAAAATGGGAATGTAACGACCTGGTAATTCCTGCCGCTCGACTACCTTGGTTCCGTTGAGTCTAAACCATTGAACTTGGCGTTTGACTGATTGCCGCTCGCCGACAATACGTAGACCACGCTGAGCCAAGAAAGGCTCGAGCGCTTCTTTGGTCATAATCCTGTTTGTTTCAGTGTCGCGCGGCAATTCAGATTTGTATTTTGTAAAGTCTTCGCCGCCTTCACCTTTTATCGAATACAGCGTTTCTGGTATTTCTTGAATTCGGAAGTATTCCGCAAGGCGAATGTACTCTTTGCTTTCCCAGTCAGCTCGATCAGCATTAAAACTGAAATCATTTGCAACACCGTTATCAGCTTTTGGATATCGGCGACGGTACTCAGTACGCGGCATTTTCGTATGAATAATGCACCAATTCTGGTCTGCTCCGCTCGGCATGATTGCGCCTGGATCCATCGCAACAGTGAAAATGTCCATGATCGGAAGAATGCGCAGATCTTTTTGAAAAGAACGCTCATTGACGTACTCTGCAATCATGCGGAAGTAGCCCTCGCCGGATGTAACAGCAGAACTACCAGCCTCATCGTAAGCGACATCGGCATCACTGCGCATTTCGATATGGCGACCAATTCCATTAAAAATTTCAGCGATTTCAACGTCTGCACCATCTCCAACAGGATGACATTTACCCCGTGGCCGCTGTTGCCTGATGTTGTTCTCGACACGCTCAGCCATGGCATCGGTGAGGTTAATAGTGAGCTCTGGCTCGTCATCGCTTACGCTTGATGCTGGAACATCGTCCCACTGCTTACCTTCGCGAAACAGCAAAGCTTCTTTGGCGCGTGTTCGATTGTCTGATTCAGCCTCTTGGAATATTTTCAGGCGATCTTTCGCCTCTTCCCATATTTCCTCATCCGTAATGGCTAGAAAGTCACGGGGTTCGTCTGATTTATCTGTATCGGCCATTTATCTTCTCATCCATGAATTAGCGCCACCGCGAAGGCGTGGCAAGGGTTGAATAATTTGTGAAGGTGATTCTTCATGCTTAGTAAGCTCAGGGAATAGATCGGTGAATGCCCATACCATCGCATCTGCTCGATTCGGACTGTTTTCGCCCATGTAGCCGTGAGTAGTGAACCCTACTAGCTCATCTTCCAACTCGCGAAATATGCCAGCAAAGCGAATTTTTCCAGTCTCAACAAGCGCAGAAATAGGCTCAGCGCGTACAACCTTGCCGCGTGCTGCTGTCACTGGTCGGAATGGAGTGCGCGGGCGCTGCGCTTGGATAACTGAGCGAACCATGGCACCGCCGTAGTTCACCTCTGCCACAATGCGATCAGCAGAATGACGCTCAAAAGCCATGGTCGCGACCTTGCCCCACTTCTCAGGGCTACACTTACAGGTCAAGTCTTCCAGCACGTAACCATTACCATCAACACCAAGACCACAGACCATAATGCCGATTTCGTCGTTCTCGATGTTGTCATCATCATCTGATCCAGACGGATCGACTGCAACCACGATGCGCAGCATGTCAGGCAATTCACCATCAATGTTGCGCCAGCGTTCAATCCATTCATCCTGAAACAATTGGTTCGGGGAATTGTCACGGAACTCGCCATAAAGGAAGCGCTTGCGCAACCGTTCTGGCAAGGCTTCCAGTGTTTTCAGATAAGTGTCTGAGAGATTGGCTTGATTATCACGAGGGTTGATCTGGAAAAAGCCGTAGTCTTCGCGCTGCAATGGCTGGCGTGATTC